>Ga0209048_10001863_pt1 | contig 21336 bp, 18 predicted proteins | sample FrelakmetCRP12CR_FD_187146 | JGI IMG/M metagenome (GOLD analysis project Ga0209048, IMG submission 187146) | Freshwater lake sediment microbial communities from the University of Notre Dame, USA, for methane emissions studies - CRP12 CR (SPAdes)... | ecosystem: Environmental > Aquatic >... | reverse complement strand
CTCGCCGAGGCGAAGAAGATGGAGGCGATCCTCGACAGGGAGCCCGGCATCGAGAGCCACGTCGCCTACGTCGGCGCGGGCAGCCCGCGCTTCTACCTTCCGCTCGACCAGCAGCTGCAGCAGTCGAACTTCGCGCAGTTCGTGGTCACCGCGCAAGGCAACGTCGAGCGCGAGCGCGTTCGCGCACGGCTCATCCATCTGTTCGAGAACGACTTCCCGGCGCTGCGCGGGCGCGTGTCCAGGCTCGAGAACGGGCCGCCGGTCGGATTCCCCGTGCAATTCCGCGTTTCCGGCGAGGACGTGGGAAGGGTGCGCGCTGCCGCGCGCGACGTGATGGCGGTGATGCTGGCGGACCCGGATCTCACCAACGTGCAGTTCGACTGGGACGAGCCGACGAAGACGGTGCGGCTCGTGGTCGACCAGAACAAGGCGCGCCTGCTCGGATTCACGTCGCAGGACCTCGCGGCGTTCCTCAACAACTCGGTGTCGGGGCTGACCGTCACGTACTTCCGCGAGCGCGACAAGCAGATCGAGGTCCTGGTTCGCGGCGCGGCGAGCGAGCGGGCGCAGCTGTCGTTCCTCAAGGACCTCGCGCTTCCGACGCGCAACGGAAAGGCGGTGCCGATCACGCAGTTCGCCGACATCCGCTACGAGCTCGAGGAGGGCATCGTGTGGCGCCGCGACCGGCTGCCGACGATCACGGTGCGCGCCGACGTCCGCGGCGACGTGCAGGGGCCCGACGTGACCCGCCGGCTCGACCCGGCGCTCGATCCGGTCCGCGCGACGCTGCCGGCGGGGTACCGTATCGAGATCGGCGGCGCGGTCGAGGATTCGGAGCGGGGGCAGAAATCGATCGCCGCGGGCGTCCCGCTGCTGGTGCTGGCCGTATTCACGCTGCTGATGCTCCAGCTCCGGAGCTTCTCGCGCACGCTCATGGTCGTGCTGACCGCGCCGCTCGGGCTGATCGGCGTGACGCTCGGGCTCCTCGCGTTCCGCATGCCGTTCGGCTTCGTCGCGATGCTGGGGACGATCGCGCTGTCGGGCATCATCATGCGCAATTCGGTGATCCTGGTCGACCAGATCGAGCAGGACATCGCCGCGGGGCGCTCGCAGCGCGATGCGATCATCGGCGCGGCGACAAGGCGCTTCCGGCCGATCGTGCTCACCGCCGCCGCCGCGGTCCTGGCGATGGTGCCGCTCACGCGCAGCGACTTCTTCGGTCCGATGGCCGTGGCCATGATGGGGGGCATCATCGTGGCGACGGTGCTGACGCTGGGCTTCCTGCCGGCGCTCTACGCCGCATGGTTCCGGGTGAAGGCCGAGGCACCGCTGCCGGACGCCGGCGCGTGACGCCATGACACCCTGAGGCAGGTAGAATGACGGCTTTACCGCATGCATCCATGCCATGACCCTTACACCGACCCCTGAAATCCTCGCCGAGCTCAAGGCCGGACGCATGGTCGTGCTCGTCGACGAGGAAGACCGCGAGAACGAGGGCGACCTCGTGCTGGCCGCCGATTTCGTCACGCCGGATGCGATCAATTTCATGGCCCGCAACGCGCGCGGCCTGATCTGCCTCACGCTGACCGGCGAGCGCTGTCGCCAGCTGGGATTGCCGCTGATGGTGTCGACGAACCTTTCGTCGCACGGCACGAACTTCACGCTGTCGATCGAGGCCGCCGAGGGCGTCACCACCGGGATTTCGGCGGCCGACCGCGCGGCCACGGTGCGCGCCGCGATCGCGCCGGACGCGAAGCCGGCGGACATCGTGCAGCCGGGCCACATCTTTCCCGTCATGGCCGAGCCCGGAGGCGTGCTGTCGCGCGCCGGCCACACCGAGGCCGGATGCGACCTCGCGCGGCTCGCCGGCTGCACGCCGGCGGCGGTGATCTGCGAAATCATGAAGGACGACGGGACGATGGCGCGGCTGCCCGATCTCGTCCTGTTCGCCCGCGATCAGGGCCTCAAGATCGGCACGATCGCCGATCTCATCCACTACCGCAGCCGCACCGAGCGGCTGGTCGAGCGCATCGCCGAGCGGCCGATCACGACGCCGCAGGGCTCGTTCCGCCTCGTCGTCTATCGCGACAAGCTCTCCGATGCGACGCACCTCGCGGTGACGCGCGGGCCGATCAGCGCCGACACCGAAACGCTGGTGCGCGTGCACGAGCCGGTGTCGCTGATGGATCTGCTCGACGCCGGCAGCACGTCGCATTCGTGGGCGATTCCGGCCGCGCTGGAGGCGATCGCCAGGGCGGGCCGCGGCGTGCTGGTCCTGCTGCCGCACCCGGAAAGCGCCGGCGAGCTGCGCCGGCGCGCGCTCGCCGACGATCCGCCGGTCTCGGCGAAGGTCGACCTGCGCAACTACGGCATCGGCGCGCAGATCCTGCGCGACCTCAACGTCGGCAAGATGCGGCTGATGGCGAAGCAGCGCAAGATGCCCAGCATGACGGGCTACGACCTCGAGGTCACCGGCTTCATCGAGCCGCCGCCGCTCGCGAAGGCGTCCTGACCGGCCGGAATCGGCAACGCCCGCCGCCGGCGCGCCGTTCCGTCCCCACTGCTCATGCCCATCCAGCGCATCGCTCCGAACGCCAGCGGTGACGGCCGCCGGGTCGCCATCGTGCTGTCGCGCTTCAACGCCGACGTCGGCGAGTTGATCCTGGCGGGCGCGCTGCGCTCGCTCGCCGAGGCCGGCGTCGCCGAGCGCGACATCCTGGTCGTCACCGTCCCCGGCGCGCTGGAAACCCCGCTCGCGCTTCAGCGCATCGCGCAAAGCGGAGAGTTCGACGCGCTGGTCGCGCTCGGCGCGGTGATCCGCGGCGACACCTATCACTTCGAGATCGTCGCCAACGAGTCGGCGGCCGGTGTCGCGAGCGTGCAGCTCGAATTCGGCATTCCCGTCGGCAACGGCATTCTCACGACCGACACCGACCTGCAGGCGCGCGCACGCGCCGACGCGAAGGGCTACGAGGCCGCGCGGGCCGCGCTCGAGCTCGCCAACCTGCAGGACGCGATCGACGAGGTCGAGTGATGCGCGCAACCCCGCGCCGCCGCGCCCGCGAGTTCGTCCTGCAGGGGCTCTACCAGCGGCAGCTCTCCGGCAACGCGCCCGACGCCATTCGCGATCACCTCGTCGAGGCCGCCGGCTTCCGCAACTGCGATGCCGCGTACTTCGAGGCGATGTGGGCGGGCGTGGTCGCCGAATACGACCGCCTGACCGCGGAGCTCCCGCTCACCGATCGTCGCGTCGCCGAGCTGTCCCCGATCGAGCGCGCGCTGATCGCGATGGGCGCCTGGGAGCTCGCGCATCGGCCCGAAATCCCGTACCGCGTCGCGATCAACGAGGCGGTCGAGCTCGCCAAGTCGTACGGCGGAACCGACGGCCACCGGTTCGTCAACGGCGTCCTCGACAAGATCGCGGCGCGCGAGCGTACCGGCGAGATCGACGCCGAGAAGCGCGCGGCCGGCGCGGCCTGACGCCGTGACCGCAGCGTGGCCCGCGGTGGTGCCACGGCCCGTCCGGCACGGCGCGCCGCATCTCCGGTGATTCCGGCGTGAACGAATTCGAGCTGATCGCGCGATTCTTCTCCCGGCCGCCACGCTCGCCGTCGGTCGTGCTCGGGGTCGGCGACGACGCGGCGCTGCTCGCGCCGACGCCCGGGTGCGAGATCGCAGCGTCGGTCGACATGCTGGTGGCGGGCCGGCACTTCTTCTTCGACACCGATCCGGAACGCCTCGGCCACAAGACGCTCGCGGTCAACCTGTCCGACATGGCGGCGATGGGCGCGACGCCGCGCTGGGCGCTGCTCGCAGGTGCGCTGCCCGAGAACGACCCCGGATGGCTCGCGGCGTTCGCGCGCGGGTTCTTCGCGTTGGCCGATGCGCACGGCGTCGACGTCGTCGGCGGCGACACGACGCGCGGGCCGCTCAATCTCTGCGTGACGATCCTGGGCGAAGTGCCTGCCGGCACCGCGCTGACGAGAGGCGGCGCCAGGACCGGCGACGACGTCTGGGTATCGGGGATGCTGGGTGATGCGGCGCTTGCGGTGGCGGAGACGAAGGGCCGCGCACGGCTCGATGCCGATGTGGCGACGGCGTGCCGGGCGCGCCTCGACACGCCGACCGCGCGCGTCGAGCTCGGCAAAGCGCTGCGCGGGATCGCCACCGCCGCGATCGACGTCTCCGACGGCCTCACCGGCGATCTCGGCCACATTCTCGAGCGCTCGGACGTCGGCGCGGCGATCGAGCTCGCCCGCGTGCCGCGCTCGCCGGTGCTCGACCGGATGCTCGCCGGCGGAGAGCGGCCGCTGGCGCTCGAATGCCTGCTCGCGGGCGGCGACGACTACGAGCTCTGCTTCACCGCGCCCGCGTCTGCGCGCGCCGGGATCGTGGCGATCATGGAGCGCCTCGCGCTGCCACTCGCGCGAATCGGCTCGATCGCGCGTGACCGCGGGCTGTCCGTCGTCGACGAAGCGGGCGCGCCGCTTTCGCACCTGCCGCCCGCGTTCGATCATTTCGCGCCGGAGACGGGATGAACGCCCCGGCGCCGACGCTCCGGTTCCTTTTCAGCCACCCGGCGCATTTCATCGCGCTCGGCTTCGGCGCCGGATTGTCGCCGGTCGCGCCGGGCACCGCGGGGACGCTGGTCGCGATTCCGCTGGCGATGCTGCTGCGCGCCCATGTTCCGGACGCCGCGTTCATCGCGGCGGTCCTTGTCTTCGCGGCGATCGGCGTGTGGGCCGCAGCGGTCACCGGACGGGACCTCGGTGTCCCCGACCACGGGGCCATCGTCTGCGACGAAGTCGTCGCGTTCCTGCTGGTGCTGTATTTCGTCGGCGACGACGCGCTGCGCGTCGCTTTCGCGTTCCTGCTCTTCCGCGTGTTCGACATCGTGAAGCCGCCGCCGATCCGCAACGTCGACGCGGCGATGAAGAGCGGTGCGGGCGTGATGCTGGACGACCTGATCGCGGCCGGCTACACGCTGCTCGCGCTCGCGCTCTGGCAGCGCGTCGCCGGATGAGCGCCGCGATGAACTCGACCGGCAACGGCCTCGACGCGAGGCGGATCGAGGAGGCCGGGCTCAACGCCCTGCAGACGCAGCGCCAGCTCTTCTACGACGGCTGGGTGCTCCGCGTGTCGCCCGGCAAGGCGAAGCGCGCGCGAAGCGTCAACGCGCACTTCGGCTCGACCCTCCCGCTCGAGCAGAAATTCGCGCACTGCGAGAGCGTGTTCGCGCAGCACGGCCTGCCGATCCTCTTCCGGATGACGCCGTTCGACCTGCCGCCCGGGCTCGAGGACGCGCTCGCGGCGCGCGGCTATGTCGCCTTCGACGAGACGCTGGTGCAGGCGCGTGCCCTGGAATCGGCGCCGGACGTTCCCGAGTGTGGCCCCGGCATCGCGCTTTCCGCGCCGGACGCGCCGGCCTTCGTCGATGCCGTGGCGGCGTTGCGCGAGTCGACGCCGCAGCAGCGCGATGCCCATCTCGAGCGGCTCGCGCACTCGCCGCTCGGCAAGCGCTTCGTCGTCGTGCGCGACGCCGAGCGCGTCGTGTGCACCGCGCAGGTCGCCGTCGAGGACGAGTTCGCCGGGATCTACGACGTCGTCACCGCGGAGGACGCACGCGGACGCGGCCACGCGACGCTCGCCTGCGCATGGCTGACGTCGTGGGCGTGGCAGCACGGCGCGCACGCCGCCTACCTGCAGGTCAGCGCCGACAATGCGCCGGCGCTCGCCATCTATCGGAAGCTGGGCTTCGCCACGCTCTATACGTATCACTACCGAGGCATGCCCGGGGCGTGCGAGTAGCGACGCGAGCCGAGGAGCAGGGGCCCCGCGCAGCGGGGATGCGACCGGGGCGAGTCGGCGCAGGTGGCCGACGCTGGTCCGATGCACCTGCACTCCTCTATCAAGGAGGCCACGCGAGGCGAACACATGGCTGACCGAACCGACACCTATCCTCTCGCCGCAGAACTCGGCCGCGAGCTCCTCCGTCGCGGCGGCAAGGTCGCGACGGCCGAGTCCTGCACGGGCGGCCTCATCGCCGGCGCGATCACCGACGTGCCGGGCAGCTCGGACTGGTTCGACCGCGGCGTGGTGACGTATTCCAACGACGCGAAAGTCGAGCTTCTGGGCGTGCGGCCGGAGACGCTGCGGGCCGAGGGCGCGGTGAGCGAGGCCGTGGCGCGGGAAATGGCGGACGGCGCGCTCGCGCGAAGCGCCGCCGGATTCGCCGTCGCCGTGACCGGCGTGGCGGGTCCGGCCGGAGGGACTCCGCAAAAGCCGGTGGGGATGGTCTGCCTCGCGTTTGCCCGACGCGGGGGGCCGGCGGAGGCGGTGACGCGGCATTTCCCGGGCGACCGGGCGGCGGTGCGGGAAGCCACGGTGGTCGCCGCCCTCGAAGGCCTCCTCGCGCGAATCCGGGCCGCGTAGGCCGCCCGACGGTGCTGCGGGGGGGGCGCCGCCAATTAGGTCTTTGGGGGGATTGCATCGAACGATCGTTCTATGCCATCATGCCGCAGCGTATCCCCCGCCTTCCCGGCCACCAGGCCGCCGGGCGATACTTCGGAGAACCAGATCATGCCGCTCGACAATTCCATGGACGACCAGAAATCCAAGGCGCTCGCCGCCGCGCTTGCCCAGATCGAAAAGCAGTTCGGCAAGGGTTCGATCATGAAAATGGGCGACTCGCAGATCCAGAACGACCTCCAGGTCGTCTCGACCGGCTCGCTCGGCCTCGACATCGCGCTGGGCGTCGGCGGGCTGCCGCGCGGACGCGTCGTCGAGATCTACGGGCCCGAATCGTCGGGCAAGACCACGCTGTCGCTGCAGGTCGTCGCACAGGTGCAAAAGGCGGGCGGCACCGCCGCCTACATCGACGCCGAGAACGCGCTCGACCCCGTCTACGCCGGAAAGCTCGGTGTCAACGTCGGCGAGCTCCTGATCTCGCAGCCCGACACCGGCGAGCAGGCGCTCGAGATCGCCGACATGCTGGTCCGCTCCGGTGGCGTCGACATCATCGTCATCGACTCGGTGGCGGCGCTCGTTCCCAAGGCCGAGATCGAAGGCGAGATGGGCGACGTGCTGCCCGGGCTGCAGGCGCGCCTCATGAGCCAGGCGCTGCGCAAGCTGACCGCCAACATCAAGCGCGCCAACGTGCTCGTCGTCTTCATCAACCAGATCCGCATGAAGATCGGCGTGATGTTCGGCAACCCGGAGACGACCACCGGCGGCAACGCGCTCAAGTTCTACGCGTCGGTCCGGCTCGACATCCGCCGCATCGGGTCGATCAAGAAGGCCGAGGAGGTCATCGGCAACGAGACGCGCGTCAAGGTCGTCAAGAACAAGGTGTCGCCGCCGTTCCGCGAGGCATTGTTCGACATCCTCTACGGCGAGGGCATCTCGCGCGAAGGCGAAATCGTCGAGCTCGGCGTCGCCCACGACATCGTCGAGAAGTCCGGCGCGTGGTACGCCTACAACGGCGAAAAGATCGGGCAGGGCAAGGACAACGCCCGGGAGTTCCTGCGCGAGCATCCCGAGATCGCGCAGGAGATCGAGAACAAGATCCGCGCCAAGGTCGGCGTGCCGGTGCCCGGCGCGTTGCGCGCCCGCGGCGAGCCGGCGCCCGAGGCCTGATCCGGTCGGGCGCGGGGTCTCCCGCGCCCGGTCCGCGGTCCATCGTGTCACCCGGCCCGTCGCGGTGACCGCCGAACCCCGCCGCCGCGGCGCCCGTCCGGCCAAACCGCCGAAATCGCTGAAGGCGCAGGCGATTGCCTGTCTTGCACGCCGCGAATACTCGCGCGCCGAGCTTCGCGCGCGCCTGCTCAGGGGAGACGCGTTGCCCGAAGACGTCGACGCCGCGCTCGATGAACTGGCCGCGCAGGGCCTTCTGTCGGACGCACGCTACGCGTACGCGGTGGTCCGGCAAAAGTCGGGCGCCTACAGCCGGCGCGCGATCGGCGAGACGCTGAAGGCCAAAGGCGTGACCGGCGAGGCGGCCACGGACGCGCTGGCCGGGCACGACGTCGACGATGCCGCCGCGCTCGTCGCGCTCTGGCGGCGCCGCTTCGGCGCACCGCCCGGGAGCGACCGCGAGAAGGCGCGGCAGATTCGTTTCCTGCAAAGCCGCGGCTTCGCGCTGTCGGCGATATTCAAGCTTTTGCGCGATCCGCCCGCGGCGGACGACGACGCCGGCGACCTGCCGCGCCATCTGTCACGGTAAAATGCCGGCTTTCCATGGCCGGGCGCTCCGTCCCGCAGGGCGGGGCGCGCGACACACGCAATGACAGCCGCCGAGATCCGCCGCACGTTCCTCCGTTTTTTCGAGGAGCACGGGCACACCAACGTCGCCAGCTCGTCGCTCGTTCCCGCGAACGATCCGACGCTGCTCTTCACCAACTCCGGGATGGTCCAGTTCAAGGACGTCTTCCTGGGCGTCGACAAGCGCCCGTACGTCCGTGCGGTGTCGGTGCAGCGCTGCCTGCGCGCCGGCGGCAAGCACAACGACCTCGAGAACGTCGGCTACACGGCGCGGCACCACACGTTTTTCGAAATGCTCGGCAACTGGTCGTTCGGCGACTATTTCAAGCGCGAGGCGATCCGGTATTCGTGGGACCTGCTGACGCGCGTCTATGGATTGCCGCCTGAGAAGCTCTGGACGACCGTCTACATCGACGACGACGACGCCTACGACATCTGGACGAAGGAGATCGGGGTTCCCCCCGAGCGCTGCGTGCGCATCGGCGACAACAAGGGCGCGAAATACGCGAGCGACAACTTCTGGCAGATGGCCGACACCGGCCCCTGCGGGCCCTGTTCGGAGATCTTCTACGACCACGGTCCCGAGGTCTGGGGCGGCCCACCCGGGTCCGCCGAATCCGAGGGCGACCGCTACATCGAGATCTGGAACCTCGTGTTCATGCAGTTCGATCGCGACGCCGAGGGCAAGCTCACGCCGCTTCCCGCGCCCTGCGTCGACACCGGAATGGGACTGGAGCGCCTCGCGGCGGTGCTGCAGCACGTCCACAGCAACTACGAGATCGATCTTTTCCAGGACCTCATCCGCGCCGCGGTGCGCGAGACCGGCGCGAAGGACTACCTCAACCCGTCGCTGCGCGTGATCGCCGACCACATCCGCGCCTGCGCTTTCCTGGTCGTCGACGGCGTCATTCCGGGCAACGAGGGCCGCGGCTACGTGCTGCGCCGGATCATCCGCCGCGCGATACGCCACGGCTACCAGCTCGGCCAGCGCCAGCCGTTCTTCCACAAGCTGGTCGAGGATCTCGACCGCACGATGGGCGATGCGTATCCGGACCTGCGCAAGAACAAGCTGCGTGTCGCGCAGGTGCTGAAGCAGGAGGAGGAGCGCTTCGGCGAGACTATCGAGCACGGGATGAAGATCCTCGGCGAGGCGCTCGCCGCGGTCGACAGGTCCGGCCGCCGCGAGCTCGACGGCGGGACGGCGTTCACGCTGTACGACACGTTCGGGTTTCCGTTCGACCTCACTGCCGACGTCTGCCGCGAGCGCAACGTCAAGGTCGACGAGGCCGGATTCGAGAAGGCGATGACGGCGCAGCGCGAGCGCGCCCGCGCCGCCAGCCAGTTCAAGGTCGACGCGCAGCTCGAATACTCGGGCCCGAAGACGCTGTTTCGCGGCTACGACACGCTCTCGGTCGAGGGCCGCGTGATCGCCCTCTACCGCGAAGGCTCGGCGGTCGACTCGCTCGGCAACGGCGAGCGCGGTATGGCCGTGCTCTCGGAGACGCCGTTCTACGCCGAATCGGGCGGGCAGGTCGGCGACCGCGGCGAGCTCACCAAGGGCGGCGCCTGCCTAACGCTTTTCGCCGTCGACGACACGCAGAAGATCCAGCCGGACGTCTTCGGCCACATCGGCAGCGTGAAGACGGGCGAGCTCAGGGTCGGCGACACGGTCGCCGCAAACGTCGACCACGCGGCGCGCGCGCGCACGATGCGCAACCACTCGGCGACGCACCTGATGCACAAGGCGCTGCGCGAGGTGCTGGGGGGCCACGTCCAGCAGAAAGGATCGCTGGTCGATCCCGACAAGACGCGCTTCGACTTCGCGCACAACACGCCGATGACCGACGACGAGATCCGCCGCGTCGAGTCGATCGTCAATCGCGAGATCATCGGCAATGCGCCGACACGGGCACGCGTGATGGCGATCGATGAGGCGCAGAAGTCCGGCGCGGTGATGCTGTTCGGAGAGAAATACGGCGACCAGGTCCGCGTGCTCGACATCGGCAGCTCGCGCGAGTTCTGCGGCGGCACGCACGTCGCCCGCACCGGCGACATCGGCTTCTTCAAGATCGTCGGCGAGGGCGGAGTCGCCGCCGGCATCCGCCGCGTCGAGGCCGTCACCGGCGACAACGCGCTCGACTGGGTGCAGGCACAGGAGGCGAAGCTCCAGGGGGCCGCGGCCGCGCTGAAGGCTCCTGTCGGCGAGCTCGAAGCGAAGATCGCGCAATTGCAGGAGGCCGCGCGCAATGCCGAGAAGGAGCTCGCGCGGCTCAAGGCGAAGTCCGCAGCGAGCGCGGGCGACGACCTCGCCGGCAGCGCGGTCGACGTCAAGGGCGCGAAGGTGCTCGCGGTGACGCTCGACGGCGCGGACGCGAAATCGCTGCGCGAGACGATGGACAAGCTCAAGGATCGCCTCAAGAGCGCGGCGATCGTGCTCTCGTCCGTAGCCGATGGCAAGGTCACGCTGATCGCCGGCGTCACCGCGGACCTGACCGCGAAGGTGAAGGCCGGCGAGCTCGTCAACCACGTCGCGCAGCAGGTCGGCGGCAAGGGCGGCGGACGGCCCGACATGGCGCAGGCCGGCGGCACCGATCCGGCCGCGCTGCCGGCGGCGCTGCAATCCGTCGCGGGCTGGGTCGCGCAGCGATTGTAGCGGGCGATTCTTCCGCGCGCATCGCCGCGCATTTCCGCGGCAACAGGAGATCGCATGTCGTTGCGTCCCGAGTTCACCCTCGAATCCGCGAAGCAGCGCGGCGTCGGCAGGCTGCCCGGCCTCGTGGGATTTCGCGTAATGGCGATCGAGCAGGGAATGCTCGTCGCCGAGCTGGACATCCGCCCCGAGCTGCTCGCACCCAACGGCTTTCTGCACGCGGCGACCGTCGTCGCGCTGGCCGACACCGCGTGCGGCTATGGCTGCATCGCGCACATGCCGGTGGGGGCGGAGAACTTCACGACGATCGAGCTCAAGACCAATTTCCTCGGCACCGCGCGCGACGGGACGCTCACGTGCATTGCGAAGCCCGCGCATCTCGGCCGCACGACGCAGGTATGGGACGCGACGGTCACGCGACACAACGACGGCGGGACGATCGCGCTCTTCCGCTGCACGCAGATGATCCTCTGGCCGAAGCCGAAGTGAGCCAGCGGTGCTGACCGTCCAGCGCATCGACCATCTCGTGCTGACCTGCCGCGACCTCGCCGCGACGATCCGCTTCTACACCGAGGTCCTCGGGATGAAGGAAGTGACCTTCGGCGCGGGCCGCCGGGCGCTCTCGTTCGGCCGCCAGAAGATCAATCTGCACCCGATCGGACAGCCGGCGTCCGGAGGGAGCGGCAGCGTCGCGGCGGTTGCCGCGCGGCCGACGTCCGGCTCGGCGGACATCTGCCTCGTCGTTGCCGAGACGGCGGCTGCCGTCGTCGCGCATCTCGCGGCATGCGGCGTTCCGATCGAGGAGGGCCCGTGCACGCGCACCGGTGCGCTCGGACCGATCGAGTCGGTCTACGTCCGCGATCCCGACGGCAACCTGATCGAGCTTTCGCGTTACGTCGACTCCGCCGCGTAGGGTGCACGGACTCATAACCCCGGGTTCGCAATCCGGCCGACGTTAACCGCCGCAGAACTTCTGCTTACGGCCAGAAGCGGACCAATGGCAGTCGCCCTGATAGCAGACATACAATAGCCTTTGCTGGCGCTATTAGGCAGCATAACTTCCATATCGGCTGGCGGGCCCCTCAGGGAGGGACGATTGACACGGGACCAACGACGACTGGCAGCGATTGTCTCGGCCGATGTCGTCGGCTATTCCCTGCTCATGGGCCGCGACGACAGCGCGACCCTGGCGGGGTTGAAGGCGCACCGGCGGGAGGTCATTGATCCCAAGATCACCGAATACGGTGGCCGAATCGTCAAGACCACCGGCGATGGCCTTCTGTTGGAGTTCCCCAGTGTTGTCGATGCGGTGCGCTGTGCAGTCGACGTGCAGCGTGGCCTGGCCGAGCGCAATGCCGGTGTGCATCCTGAGCAGCGGATCGACTTTCGGATCGGCATAAACGTCGGTGACATCATCATCGACGGCGACGACATCTTCGGTGATGGCGTTAACGTCGCCGCGCGGCTACAGATGCTGGCCGAACCCGGAGGCATCTGCGTCAGCAAGGTGGTGCGCGATCAGGTGCTCGACAAGTTGAGCTTTGCATTCGAGGATCTTGGGGCGCAGGAAGTCAAGAACATCGCCCGTCCAGTCGAGGTGTACCGCGTGGACCTTGGGAGCGGGACGGCGCAAACGCAGGGCCGGGGTCGTAGTGAATGGCAGCGTTTGGCCCGGTCTCGCGACTGGCGGTGGGCCGGTGCGGGCGTTCTCGCGCTCGGTCTCGCGGGAGTCGCTTTCTGGACCGTGCCCCAATTCTGGAAGACTGCGCCAGCGCCTGCACCGCCTGCGATGTCGGTCGCGATCTTGCCATTCGCCGCGCCGCATGGCGATGCCGACGCATCGCGTTTTGCCGAGGCGCTGGCGCGCGATCTCGTGACGAGCCTCGGCCGCGTGGAGGGCAGGCAGGGGCGCGTGCGCGTGGTCTCGGGCCTTGGTGTTACGACCGGTGGCAATGGCGCCAGCGGCGCGCGCGAACTGGGCCGCAGCCTCAACGTCCGCTACGTCGTGGAAGGCGACGTGCTCCAAGGCCGCAATGGCAATGCGGTGAATCTGCGGCTCGTCGACACTGCCACGGGAGGGCAGGTTTGGTCCGAGCGGGATACCTTGCAGGACGCCGATGTCACGACGGAGTCATCGGCCAGCCTCTATAACTTGAGCGCTCGATTGCGCTCTGCGATCGTCACCGCTGAAATCCGGCGCGTCGCAGCCCTGCCGGTGTCCGCGTTGAGCGCGAGGGAGCTCGCCTTACGTGCCAATACAATGTCGGGCGACCCGTCTCTTGCTGGTTTAATCCAGGCGCGTAAGCTCGTTGACGAGGCCCTGCGTCTCGAACCCGACCTGGAGCCCGCATTCGTCGCCGGAGCAATCATTACGCTTCTCGAAAACGACGTCGATCCCAATCCGGACCACGATCGCTTCGTTCGCGAGATGGACGAATTTACCGGCCGAGCCATCAGCCTTGACCCGAGTGACCCGGGTGCGTGGCACATGCGCGGTCTTGCGCTCGTCTATCTCGGGCGATGGGATGCGGCGCTTGAAGCCAATGACATGAGGATCAAGCTCGCTCCTAATGATCCCAACAGCTACGTCAACCGAGCTTCGATCTTGACCTTGACGGGACGCCCCGACGAAGCGTTGAAGTTCATCGAACGGGCGCTCGCCATGAACACGCCCGACCGTTGGTTTGCCTTGCGGATCGCGTGCGAAGCGCACCTGCTGGCCGGGCAAGCACCGCAGGCGATCGCGACGTGTGAGAAGGCCACAGGGCTCGGGCCTTACTGGTTCCTCAATCTGCTCCTCGCAGCCGCTTATGCCAACAACAGCGATTTGGAGAAGGCAGCGGCCGCAAAGGCCGAAGTGCTTCGGGCGGTGCCCGGTTATACGATCTCCCGACTGCGCGCCAAGCGTGATTCGAATCACCCGGAGTACATGAAGCTCGCGGAGAAGTACTGGTACACGGGGTTGCGCAAGGCTGGTTTCCCCGAGAGTTAGTCACGTAATGTCCGCTGCTGGCCGCCTCCCCCCGAATTGTTGGCGATCCCACTCGGCAGGGAACGACCCAATGCGGTCATCCGATTAGACTCGTTTGCATGTATCGCGGGAGGGAGTCATGAGATTGCACAATGGCACCGCAACACTTGGAATGTTGGTTGTTCTCTTCGCCGCCGCGGGTACGGCCCGCGCGCAACCGGGCGGCGATTGCGGCTCGCTGGCCAACTTGAAGATCGAAAACACCAACCTTCTCTCGGCCGCGATCGTGCCGGCAGGGAGTGGTCTGCCGGAATATTGCCGCGTGCTCGGTTACGTGCGTCCCGCGATCAACTTCGAAGTGAGGATGCCGGCGCGCGAGTGGAACGGCAAGTTCTACATGGCGGGCTGCGGCGCCTTCTGCGGCACGCTCGACAGCGATGATGACGGCTTTGCCAACGCGATGAACTACGGCCTTAAGCGCAATTACGCCGCAGCAACGATGGATTCGGGCCACTGGGGGACCTCGGCATTCGACGGACGCTGGGCCTATAACAATCGCGTGGCCGAGAACGATTGGGGCTGGCGTGCGGTGACCGAGACGGCGCGTGTGGCGAAAGCGCTCGTCAAGACCTACTACGGCGCGGAGCAGAAGAAGGCGTATTTCGCCGGCTGCTCCAACGGCGGGCGCATGGCCAACATGGAGGCGCGCAAGTTCCCGAACGATTTTGACGGCATCATCAGCGGCGCGCCGGCGCTCGACCAAACGGGGCTGGAAACGTTCCACGCCTGGCTCGTGCAGGCAAACACCGGGACCGATGGCAGGGACATCCTTCAACAGCAGAAGGTAGCTCTCGTCCGGGACAAGGTCTACGAGGCGTGCGACGCCAAGGACGGGTTGAAGGACGGGCTGATCGACGACCCGCGTGCCTGCGATTTCAAACCCGCCTCCCTTCGTTGCCGCGCGGGCGACGGCGCCGATTGCCTCACTGCGGCGGAGGTAGGCGTACTCGAGAAGTGGTACGCAGGCGCGCGCGACAGCAAGGGCAGGCAGCTCTACCCCGGCGGCGTTCCGCTTGGCTCGGAGCCGTTCTGGCCGCTCTGGCTGACCGGTCTCGAAAAAGGCGGCGGCCGGCTGACGCCGCGCTTCAATGCCGAATTCCTTCGCTACGCGGCCTTCGCCGACGACCCGGGTGAATCCTACAGCGCCGCGAAGTTCGATTTCGACAGCGATCCGCAGCGCCTGGCGACGATGGCGGCGATCTACAACTCCACCGACCCCGACTTGAGCGCGTTCAAGGCGCGCGGCGGCAAGCTCCTCATGTACCACGGCTGGGCCGATCCGGCCGTCACCCCGCAGCTCACGGTCGACTACTACGAAGCGGTGGAGAAGAAGATGGGCGGACGCGAGGCGATGCAAGGCTTCCTGCGCCTGTTCATGATCCCCGGGTTCGACCACTGCGGGTGGCAGCCGGGGCCCGGTATCTCGGAGCTTGGATTCGATCCGCTCACCGCGCTCGAAAACTGGGTGGAGAAGGGCGAGGCGCCAGCGAGCCTGCTCGCCACCAAGCAGGACAACGACGGCAAGACCGTCTGGACCAGGCCGCTCTGCCCGTACCCGCAGAAGGCGAAGTACAAAGGCGGCGATGCAAACGTTGCAACGAACTTCGCCTGCTCGGACTGAACTGTCAGCTCCGCGCAATGTCCGCTCCTGAGCGGTCAGAGACTCACGCCGTGCCGATCCTAACGACCGGAACCGCGGCGATGCGGACGGTCGGCTTCGTCGGGGGCATCTCCGAGAAGGGTTGAAGGCGGCTGTTGTACCGAAGCTGGATTGACGGTGCCGTAATCGCGATGGGCGGTTGCCGGGATGGGCGGAGACAGGCGCTGCAGTTGATCGAGTCGCCGGCTGCGGCATTGCGGCACGACCGCCTCGTCGCGACCGCATCATCCATCCGGCGCATGGCGCGCCGCTGCCGCCGTGCCTAGATTGTCGGCGAGGCCCGCGCGATCTTCGGCGCGTCGCGCGCTGCCGCGCCACCGCAGCCATCGCGCGACCGCGCTCACACGCCGCGGGCACCACCGACATGCCCGCACTGCGCCTTGCCCTCGCCGCATTTGCCGCCGGCGCCGTGCTTCTGCAATGGCAGCCGGCGCTGCCGTCGTGCGCCCTCTGGCTTTCCTGCGCTGCCGTCGCCGCATCGGGCTCGATCGCGCTTCGCGGCGCTGCGCGCCCTCGCCGTGCCGTCCGCATGCTGGCGGGAGCGCTCGCGGTCGCGGCCGCCGGAGCGCTCGGATACGCCTACGCGGGATGGCGCGCCGAGGCGCGGCTCGCCGACGCGCTCGCGCCGGAGTGGGAGGGTCAGGACATCGCGCTTGTCGGCGTGATCGACGATATCCCGAAGGCGTCGTCGCGCGGTGCCCGCTTCACGCTCGCGGTCGAACGGGTCGAGACCGCCGGCGCGGGCGTGCCGGCGCTGATCTCCCTGTCGTGGTACGCGCAGGTGCGCAAGGACGGCACGACCGACGATGTGCCGGCGCTCGTCGCAGGCGAGCGCTGGCAGCTGAGCGTTCGCCTGAAGCGCCCGCACGGGTCGGTGAATCCGCACGGTTTCGACGTCGAGGCCTGGCTGCTCGAAAACGGCATCCGTGCAACCGGCTACGTCCGCAACGATTTGAACAATGCGCGCGTCGACGCATTCGCGGGCCGGCCGGGGGATTACGTCGAGCGCGCGCGGACGGTCGTGCGCGACCGCATCGTCGCCGCGCTGGGAGACGCTCCCTATGCGGGGGTCATCGTCGCGCTCGCGATCGGCGAGGAGCGCGCGATTCCGGACACGCAATGGCGCGTGTTCAACCGCACGGGGATCACGCATCTGATCAGCATCTCGGGCCTGCACGTCACGGTGTTCGCCGCGATTGCCGGCGGTCTTGGCATGGCGCTGGCGCGCCGCAGCGCGACGCTTACGACGCGAATTCCGGCGCGCAAGGTCGCCGCGGCGGTCGGCGTCGTCGCGGCGGGCGCCTACGTGCTGCTGGCGGGTGCGCAGGTGCCGGCGGTGCGAACGCTGCTGATGCTGCTGGTCGCGGCGCTCGGTCTGTGGCTTGCGCGGCCGGGAACCGCCTGCGTGGTTTGGCTGTGGGCGCTGGTCGCCGTGCTCGCGTGGGATCCCTGGGCCGGGTTCTCTGCCGGATTCTGGCTGTCGTTCGGCGCTGTGGGCCTTCTGCTGTACGCCCACGCGGGAAGGCTGCGTGTGCCACCTGCAGCGACGCCGACGGCGCGCGCAGTGTCGGCATTTCGCGCGGCGGCCCGCACGCAGGCGCTGGTGACGATCGGCCTCGTTCCGGGGACGCTCGCGATCTTCCAGCAGGTCTCGCTGGTGTCGCCGGTCGCGAATGCGCTCGCGATTCCGGTCGTGACGTTCGGCGTCGTGCCGCTGGCGCTCGCGGGAATCGTCATGCCGTTCGACGTCATCTGGCAGGCGGCGCACGCGGTGTTCGCGGCGCTGATGACGGTCCTCGACGCGCTGGCGAACGCACCCGACGCCGTGTGGCAGCAGCATGCGCCGCCGGCATGGACGATCGCGCTCGCGCTGGCCGGCGTCGCATGGGTCGCGGCGCCGCGCGGCGTACCGGGACGCAGCGTCGGTCTTGTCGCGCTGCTGCCGCTTTTCGTCGTGACGCCGGCCCCGCCTGCGCCCGGCGCGTTCCGTGTCACGATACTCGACGTGGGCCAGGGTCTCGCGGTCGTCGTCGCCACGAATGGCCACGCGCTGCTCTACGACACCGGTCCGCGTTACAACGAGGATTCGGACGCCGGCCTGCGAATCGTCGCGCCGTTCCTGCGCGCGGCGGGAATCGCGCGTCTCGATGCGATGATCGTCACGCACCAGGACAGCGACCACAGCGGCGGTGCGCTGTCGGTGCTCGCCACCGTCCCCGTGGGTTGGCTGGCTTCGTCGCTGCCCGACGATCACGCGATCCTGGCACGGCGTGCGAGCGACCGCGGCGTCGCGCTGCGATGCGAATCCGGACAGCACTGGGAATGGGACGGTGTGCGCTTCCGCGTGCTGCAGCCCGGCCCCGCGCACTACGCCAACGCACGGCTGAAGCCGAACGATCTGTCCTGCGTCGTCCGTGTCGAGGCCGATGCCGGCGCGGCGCTCCTCACCGGCGACCTCGAGGCGCGCGGCGAGCTGGAGCTCGTGCGCGGCGACCCGGAATCGCTCAAGGCCGAACTGCTGGTCGTCCCGCACCATGGGAGCCTGACGTCGTCGACGCCTGCCTTCATCGCCGCCGTCGCGCCCGAGTTTGCCGTCTACACGCCCGGGTACCGAAACCGCTTCGGCCACCCGCGGCCGGAGGTGATGGCCAGGTACGAGGCGTCCGGGATAAGCACGTACCGCACCGATTTCGACGGCGCGCTGACATTCGATTTCCGGCCGGGCGCCTCGCGAGTGCCGCGCGCCGAGCGCGAGCTCGATCGAAGGTACTGGCGCGATGCGCCCATGCGCGACCGCATCGCGCCGCTCGATCCGATTCCGCAATGAGTGCAACTTCGAATAGACTGGATCGAATGGAACGGCACCGTGAATCCTTGATCCAAACGGTTGCGCGACTGGCGCTGGTCGCAACCTGCCTTGCGGCGTTCGGAGCGGCCGACGCGCAAATCCCGCGGGCCGCGCCGACGGAGCTCAAGCTCTCGGTCGCCGTCGGTCCCGCGTTCGCGCTGGGCAGGGCCGCACAGGCGTGGGCCGGTGCGATCGGGCAGCAAAGCGCCGGTACGCTCGCCGCGACGCCGTATCCCGGAGCCACGCTCGCGCAACGCGACCCCGCACGTGAATTCTCCGCGCTGCGCACCGGCGCGGCCGATCTCGCCGTGGGCTCGACGTTGGCATGGTCGGCGCAGGTGAATGCGCTGACCGTGGTCGGGCTGCCGTGGATCGCGCCGGAGCGCCCGGAGCTTGCCGCGCTTTCCGACGGCGAGATGCGCGCGCAACTTTTCGCGGCGATCGATCGTGCGGGTGCGAAGCCGCTGGCGCTGGCGCCGCTCGGTCATCGCGCGATCGCGACGACCACCCGCAGCGTGCGCACGCCCGGCGACGTCGCCGGGCTTGCGATCCGCATCACGTCGACGCCGTACCTCGTCGAGCTCTACACCGCATTGCGCGGGCAGCCGCAGGCCATTTCGTTCGCCGAGGCCGACGCGGCGTTTCGCTCCGGCGCGCTCAACGCGCAGGAGGGTTCGCTGGCAACCTTCGCCGCCGCGCGCATCGACGCGCTCGGATTCAAGTTCGCCACGCTGTGGGGTGCGGTCGGCGAGATCGCGATCTTCGCCGTGAACCTGGGGGCATGGGAGCGGCTCACCGTCGCGCAACAGGCAGTGCTGCAGGAATCGGCGCAGCGCGCGGCCGGCGATCTCGCCCGATCCGCGGCGGCCGAAGAAGAGGCTGCGATCGCGCAACTGCGCGCGCGCGGCGTCGCGATCCTGCGGCTCACGCCGAGCGGGCGCGCCGCCTTCGCGGCGGCGTCGCGCCCGGTCTACGACCGATGGGCGGCGGTCGCGGGAGAGGCAATCGTCCGCGCCGCGGAGGCCACGGTGAGTGCGGTGCCGCCGTGATCGCTTGCGCTCGAGCTCACGCGGCGACGGCGACTATTTCCTCGCGGGCGGCACGTAATCCGGAACCTTGTTGCGGATAGGCGGAATCGTCTTCAGGTACGCGAATGCGGCCTTCAGGTCCGCATCCGAAAGGTGGCGGTACGCTTCCCAGGGCATTGGCGGCATGATCGGACGGCCGACGCCCAGATGCTTGCCGGTCCTGATCGCCTGGACGAAATCCTGCTCCCGCCATTTGCCGATCCCGGTCTCGGGATCGGGCGTCAGGTTGGCGGAATACGTGATGCCCCAGGGACCGGCGTACGCGGTATTGGTCGCGGATCCCACGTTGTTCCAAGCATCGTTGAGCGGCGGCGGCGGCGGGAGAACGACGGTCTCGGGATGGCCCGACAGCATCCGCGTCATGTCGGGCTCGGGTCCCTTGGGTCCCATCTTGAGCGGCGTGTGGCAGTCGTTGCAGCCGCCCGACAGGACAACGTTGGCGCCCCGCTTGATCTGCGGCGACTCGCTGGCCGCCAGCGCCGGCGGCGCGGCAAGCGCGAGGGCAAGCACGAATGCGTGGGGAAGAAGGGCGATGCGCGTCTGCATGGCGATATCCTTCGCTCGATCGATGCGGGGCCCCGGCGGCCCGGCCGCGGCGAATTCTAACCGACGAAGCGGCCGAGGCGCACCGCGGTCTCGCCCTTCTTCGGCCGCCGGGTCGGCATGATCAGCACGCAGTCGGAATAGGGGGTGCGCACGTCGGCATCGCCATCTCGCGCGAGCAGCGTGCCGGCCTCGGGCACGATGCCGAGGGCTTCCACCGCGAACGCGAACGCGAATTCGTCACTGCCGATCGTGATGACGTCGGTCACCTCGACCACCTTTTGTGCGGGCGTCGGTATTGCCGAGAGTCCGGATTCGAGGAGGTCCCGGCTCGCCATGGCGAAATGCCGAAGAAAGCGCAGCGTCACCTGCTTCGCGACGTCCGCGGCGGCGCGTTCCCAATGCTGCCCGCATTCGACGAGCAGCGAGTCGCGCGGATCGGCGGGGTCGTCGAAGAACGCATAGTCGCGCAGTCTCCTGCCCGCCGCATGGCCGCCGTCGACGACGATGTATTGCGGATACCCGAGCGCCCGGGCCAGCAGGACGCCCTTGCGGTGGCGGCCGGCCATCGAGAGCGGCGGGCAGGATTCGGTCATCGAATGCAGGTCGAGCAGGCATTCGGCGCGGTCGTAGAGCGGGCGCAGTGCGCGCGCGCGGGCGAGCTCGGCGCTCGCGCGCGGTCCCTCCAGCACATCGGCCGTCCACAGCCGGTTGAAATCCTCGTCGACGCAACGCGATCCGAAGGGGTCGCCGCGGTCGAAGTGCTCATACGCGTCGACGTTGGCGAAAACGATGGACAGCGTTCCGCGTGCCGGACGGGGGTCGCGGGCCAGCAGCCAGTCGAGCGCGATGGCGCCGCAGACCTCGTTGCCATGCGTCAGCGCCTGAACGACGACGTGTGGACCGGGCTCGCTCGCCGCGAACGTGTGGACGTAGGGTATGCCGGTGTTGCCGTCGGCCCAACGGCGCAGGTCGGGGAACTCGACCTCGATTGGCGGCACGTTCTTGCCGGACGCTGCGTCGCCGATCGTGCCGGAAGCGTGGCTCAATGGACGCACAGCTCGTCGCCCAGCCGGCGCACGAAGTCTTCGCAGCGGAGGAGCTGCTCGCGCGCGATCCACTCGTTCGGCTGGTGCGCCTGCGCGATGTGCCCCGGGCCGCAGACGATCGTCGGAATGTCCGCCTGGTGGAACAGCGACGCTTCCGAGCCGAACGAGACCTTGCAATCGCGCTCCTCGCCGCTGCACAGGCGGGACA
>Ga0209048_10001862_pt1 | contig 21342 bp, 21 predicted proteins | sample FrelakmetCRP12CR_FD_187146 | JGI IMG/M metagenome (GOLD analysis project Ga0209048, IMG submission 187146) | Freshwater lake sediment microbial communities from the University of Notre Dame, USA, for methane emissions studies - CRP12 CR (SPAdes)... | ecosystem: Environmental > Aquatic >... | reverse complement strand
ATAACCGGAGAGTTCGAGGTCGCGAGCTATGTCGCGTAGCTCCGTTATAGTTTTCGTTTCTAGTTCTGCGATGTTCACGTTGTTCTAGGGCGGAACAAATCCATGGGAAGTAACACGCCCTTTCTCCTTTCTGTGTTGAACCTGGAGTTATTGTGGGAAATAGTAAGTACAAGCTTGTTTTTCGGACAAAATCCTGAAAACATGTGGTAACAATGATCATCTATTTTGATGGGTGAAAGAGGCACTGACCAATACCTAAGACAGCTTACGACGCCACAACATACACATAGGAACCTGCGGAACTATAAGATGGTGCGGTTCATACCTTAGGAGCTAGCATCACTATACCACAGGCATAGGCTTGTGTCAAGATATTACCTGCATCGTAGGCAATTTGTATTATACCTGAGTTATGCAACAGGTCAATACCCCGATCGCTTCCTTGATCATGTTGAAAGTACGTCCCGTAGGTGTTGTTGACGGCATTTTTAAATACAGTCGAAATCGCGCTTCTGAAGAATCACGGGACCCGATTAATTTCGAAGTATCCATACTCGTGCATAACATCAACAGTGGTCAAAAAGCCAATCCAGAAAATACATCACCTTGACGTAAGTGCATATTTCGAGTAGTGTTAATTATAGCGAATAATTATCAACAGGGAATAGAGGAGGCTGTGTGCAAGAGCAGCAGCGTAGATCATCTTCGATAAAAACTAGCGACAACAAACCCCTCGTTACTCGAGCAGTTGGTCTTGAAGAAACAACCGGTCGCCTGCGTGCCCGGCGTAGCTCTTTGTTTACACAAACAATCATTCTGATCACAGGCCTGGTCTGCTTTGCATTCCTGCTTGGCTCTCTTGCACAGGCCTGGTCAAATAGTATATTAATGCGCCAGGTGCAGGAAGCCCAACAGCAGACACAACAACTACAAGCATACCATGACCACCTGGCGCAACAAGCTCAATACTATTCAGACCCCTTTGTCATTGAAAGTGAAGCCCGCCAGGATCTTGGTTATATACGTGCTGGAGAACATCTCGTAGTGATCGTAGGTTCCAACCAGCAGGGACAGCAGAATACGGCTCATACTGCTCATCCACAGGCAACGCAGAGTTTCTGGCAGCAATGGTGGAATGTCTTCTTTGGCAATTGAGCAATACAATATTTCTCACATGCTTGACAGTCGTCATATGATATAAGTATACCATGGTCTTAAGCATGCATCTCCGTTCAGGGAAATAACGTGAGACGTTATAGCGTATTTGCAAATCCAATTCTTGTGATTATGCAGCTCCAGTTATGGCTGGAGCTTCTTGGGTTTACTCGTGAAATGATGTGTTTCGTTTCCTAAATGTTTCATTCGTTGTAGCGGGACGCATCAAAAGGCGTTCCGCTTTTATTTTTACATATCTAAAAAATGTTTACTTAAAAAACCATCTTTTTGAAGGAGTAATTGGAATGCGTCCGCTGATTGGAATACCCTGCCGTGCCCTCATTCGTGCGGAAACTGGAAGACCTATCTTTGCTAATAATCGTTCTTATGTACATGCGGTGGAGAGTGCTGGTGGTTTGCCCATCCTCATTCCTATGATTAATGATCATAACATTCTCACTGCCTTGCTGTCACGCCTGGATGGATTGTTGCTACCGGGTGGTATGGACTTGCATCCCAGCAGTTATGGCGAAGAAGTCCATCCCCTTACTGAAGAAGTTGATCTTGAGCTTGATGAATTTGAAATTACTCTTGCTTCCTGTGCATTTCAGCAAGATATACCTGTACTTGGTGTCTGTCGTGGCATGCAGCTTATCAATATAGTATTAGGTGGCACTCTCTTTCAGGATATTGATGATCAGTATCCGGATAATATTGCGCACTCGCATAGAGATTGGCATCGCGCACATCTTGCCCATCATATCATTGTTCAACCTGGAAGTCGCATGGAGACAATTCTGGGTGCGAGAGAGGTGATGGTCAATAGTCTTCATCACCAGGCTATAAAAGAACCTGGAAAAGGGGTGCATATAACTGGCCGCGCTCCTGATGGTGTTCCGGAGTTACTTGAAGTGACAGGCTATCGCTTCGTCATGGCCGCACAGAGTCATCCAGAGGAGATATATTCTATAGAGCCTGCTTTTCAGCGTCTCTTTTCTGCTTTTGTGCAGGCGAGTAGCTCTCGCATGGATGAAGAGATCGTTGCCGCATACAGCGTTGCCAGGAGCGAGGTTTCGGTGGGTGCTGGTCAGTAACACGCCGTTTACATTTGGATAACTGGAACATGTGGCAGCCAAATGCACTTCCGTTATACAATACAGCCATGGCAACCCGTCAAGAAAAAGTCACAAACGATGATCATGCTCCCGATAATGAGAGCGAAGTCTCGCAGGAAAAAAGAAAGCTAGAGTACATAGCTCGCACAGATCATCAAGAATCGGACACTCTATTACGTGAAAATCGTGACCTGGCCATCCTTTATGCTATTGCGGGTCATCTCAATCGCAAAATTGATGTGCATGAAGCATTACAGGAAGTGCTTGCGCAGGTCACAAAATTGCTCGGTTTGCAAACTGGCTGGGTCTGGTTGCTTGATGAGCAAGATGGTCCTTACCTGGCAGCGGCGCAGTCATTGCCGCCGTATCTTGCTGATTATCCACAACGCATGAGTGGCTCGTGTCTTTGTCTTGATACCTTTCTCCAGGGTGACTTAGAAGGCGCTTCCAACATCGACGTCTTGCGCTGCAGCCGGCTAAAAAATGCTGAACGCGAAAATGACCCATCGTCACTTGGATTGCTTTTCCATTCTAGCGTGCCTATCTACGCCGGCGATATGCCAATCGGCGTACTTAATGTCGCCAGTGAAGATTGGCGAGAACTCGCAGCAGAAGAACTGCAACTACTGCATATTATTGGTGATCAGATTGGCCTTGCCATTCAGCGTGCTCGTATATCAGCAGAGCATACTCAGGCTGCAACTCGCCTTGCGACTACTGAAGAACGCAACCGCCTGGCTCGCGAGATTCATGATACGCTTGCGCAGGGTATGGCGGCAATTACTCTTCAACTTGAAACCGCCGATGCGCTGGCAAGTTCCAATCCAGAGCGTGCTCACGAGGCTATTCGCCGCGCGCTTCATCTTGCTCGCAAAAACCTTGAAGAAGCGCGCCGTTCTGTGGTAGATCTGCGAGCTGCTTCTTTGCAAGATCGCACGCTACCAGAAGCTTTAGAGGCTCTTATGCAGGAAACAGCCCAGGAGGGAATCGAGTTCGGCTATCACTATGAACCAGCCAACGAGTTTCCGCTTCTGTCACCAAAACTGGAAGCGGGTGTCTATCGAATTGCGCAGGAGGCCCTTTCCAACGCATATAAACACGCTCGGGCGAAGTATATTGCACTTTCCCTTTTCATTGAGAATGGCAATCTCTGCCTGTATGTGCAGGATGATGGATGTGGTTTTCTTCCTGACGAAGTAACTCAAACAACACATTCACCTTCAAATGCTAAAATGGAACATTTTGGTTTAACCGGAATGAGCGAGCGTGTTAAATTGCTTGGCGGCACGCTATGCATTTCGAGCGAACCCGGAGCGGGTACGTGCGTTGCTGCCTGTATTCCGTTGGATGAAGGGTGAGGCAAAAGATGATTCGCATCTTGCTGGCTGATGATCATCCTATTGTGCGTGAGGGACTTCGCGCTGTCCTGGAAACACAACCTGACTTTGAAGTGATCGGCACTCCAGAGCAAGCTGCCAGTGGTGATGAAGCTCTGCGTTTAGCTCTGGAATTACAGCCGGATATCCTCCTGCTTGACCTCGAAATGCCGGTCATGGATGGAGTCGAAACCATTCGTCGTTTGCGCCAAAAACTCCGTTTGGATCCGAGTAAAGGAGATCCTTTCCGCCCGCGTGTGATAGTTTTCACTGCTTTCGACAACGATGAGCGTATCATTGCCGCGTTGGAAGCTGGAGCCAATGGTTATTTGCTCAAGGGTGCTCCTCGTGAAGACATCTTCAATGCTATTCGTGTTACGATGCAGGGTGGCTCTCTACTGCAACCCGTCGTAGCCTCTAAATTATTGAGACATGTAGGTCAACAACATACATCAAGCTCACCTGTCCCGCTGCACAGCGCATCCTATGAGAAGCTTACCGAACGCGAACTCGAAGTTCTGGGTCTACTGGCTCAGGGTATGCCCAATAAAGAGATTGCAGTGCATTTAACAATCAGCGAACGTACGGCGAAATTCCACGTCAGTTCCATTATGGGGAAGTTAGGAGCAACCAATCGCACGGAAGCGGTCTCGCTGGCTGCCCAAAGGGGCTTGATCACGCTGCATTCGTAAATGGTGCATCGGTTAAAAATTGTATTTTTGAAATATGGAACCATTCATCTATTGGCCCACCTTTACTCGACTGGTAAAGGCGGCCCCAGCAACTCCATACCATGCGCACGCCATAACTCCGGATCTTGTGGTGGCATCGCGTTGGCCTTAGTCACTTCGCGAAAGAAGGCTTCCATTTTCCCAGCGGGAGTAAACGCGATCAGAATCCTGCCATGTTGTGCATCACCAACAAATGCCCAGACATGTGGAACCAGGCGGGGTGCTAGCAGCGAATCACCTGGGCGCAGATGGAAATGTTGCGTTCCCACCTCGAACTGGAACTCGCCTTCGAGGATATAGAACCATTCATCCTGGTCGTAATGCAGGTGACGTGCCGGGCCACCTTTCGCCAGGAAGGTGTTCTCAAGGATGAAGATACCACCTGGGTTTGGCATGCTCACTTTGAAGGCAATAGTACTAATGCCCAGTCCGCGCTGGCAGCCTTCACGATCATCACCGGCTGCGACTCGCAAGGCCGCTGGCATGTCAGCTGATATGAAATCGCTCATCTCCTTCTCCTCCCAGTAACGAACAAGCAATGTGATAGCTTATGGTAACGGCGCACCCTGCCTTTGAACATGCTCTGAGGCATCCTTCGAGATCACCTCAGAGCGTTCACCCCTTATCCGACCTGTGATGTTTGAGGCATCTGGCTTTTGATCCAGCGATCCAGATCTTCGCCACTCTCGAACGAAACGATCAAAGCATAGCGAGGTTCAGGACCAGGATGCCAGGCGGCATGCCATAAACGCTGTGAATCGATCACAAGTTGTCGATTGTGTGGCATCGCAATACGCGATTCAGTCGAAGGATCATCCTTGACTTCGCGCAGGATCATGTACGAGTTAGGATCATCGGAAAGTTCAAGCCAGGCGCGCACTACCCAGCCTTCACCATCGGGATTGAGACGGTTATTGTCGTCAAGATGAAGGTTATGAACAGTCTCCTCGTATGTATTGGGGTTGAGCTTGATGATGCGCACGCGGCCAAAATTAGCGCCTATGTTTTTTGTCCATTGTACCAGCGTTGGGCAAATAGATGCATTTTTTGTCCAGATACCATCTTTGTCAGGCTTACCGTGATCCCAGAAGCCCGCGCACTCCATTTCGCCAAGTGCAGAAGCGATGGGTGCAAAATTCGTGTCGCCACCACTTTTCCAGTCCATATATTCGAGGCTCATCCATTCCTCTTTGGGAACAGGTGGACCCTCGTAATCGCGTAAAATAACATATCCCTTTTCCGCAAGGGCATCAAGTTTAAGGTGCATTCAGTAACTCCTTATCCAGTGAACATTGGTAAATAGATACCTGCTTTGTCTCTAAATGAACGCCATCCAGGTATCAGTTTGACTATCCATCGAAGCCTCGGAAAGGCCTCTTCAGGGTAATTGCACACAGTATTCTTACAATCACTGCTCAATAACCCTTTCGCCATTTTACCATAGGTTTGCCAGGAGGTGTTATGTATTGCTCGGCTAATCAGATTGTGATGTTATTGTGATCTGGGTGGTTCTGTAAACACTCAATACCCAGCCATGCCACAACCAGTCTATGATGAACCCTTTCTCTTTAGCAATGTGCAGTCCTGCTTGCTCACAAAGGGAAAGCGCTTCTTTCAATGTGTATGCATGCACATTGTTCCCTTCAATTTGCTGCAAGAACCACTCGAAGACTGCCCAAATGAGACGTGGCTGGCGAGGAGCGAAATCTTCCACTACCAGTTGTCCTCCAGGTGCCAGTAGCTTTCCCAGTCCTGCCAGCAATGCCACTGCTTCTGGCATATCGTGCAATGCGTTTGTACACATGATCAGGTCAAAGTTCTCTTGCCCGTAAGGTAAGTTCGAAGCCATGCCTCTTCCGATTTGTATGTGTTCTAGATGCACATGAGGCTGGTCTTGTAGCGCGGCCTGGGCCTGAGCCAGCATGTCAGCGCTCGCATCCAATCCATATGCTTCTATACCCGGTACCTGAGCGATTAACTGTTTCAGTAGGAGACCCGTTCCACAGGCCACATCCAACACACGCGGTAATCGTCCTCGTTGCTCCTGGATACTACGTAGCGCTGTGACATCGATCATTGCGAGTGTTTCAGTAAGTGTTCTCGTATTGAACCTTTGCCAGCGTGTATTGTAATGATGCGCTCGCTTCCCTTGATAATATCTGCTCATGTAAGCCTTTCTGGCGAATCAGGTTATCTATATTTGCATACTATACGTATTCAAGCAAAAAGTCACCATCACTATATGACTAGTTCTTTCGTGCCGCCTACGGCGTCGAAAAAAGGGAAAAGGAGTTTTTCGGGGACCCGCTATTGCATCCCCCAGATGCGCGGCCCCGAACCCCGGCAAAGGACTGTGTCCTCTGCACTCCTGCTGAATAGTTACAAGTTACCATAAAAAAACGGCCCGTTGGGCCGCGAAGGTACCTGACCTTCCACCTCCAGATAAGTGGATTAAAATTATTATAGCGCGTTAGTGTACAATAATCTATTATTAAGGAGAGTTTTCAATAGATAAGTGTTCCTCTCGACTCTCTCTCATCCTGTAAGATATACTAACAACAGATAATCGTATCTCAAACTGAAAGGAGTGTTGATGTATGGCTCAGACCCGAACTCCACATATGACCGACTATGAGGCCGAACGTCGTAATTTTCACCTGGAAGTCCCCGAATATTTTAATTTCGCAACTGATGTTATTGGTAAGTGGGCAAGCGATCCCAATAAACTGGCAATGCTCTGGATTGGGCAGCATGGAGAAGAGGAGCACATCACCTACGCACATTTCTCCGAACGGTCCAGTCGCGCTGCGAACGCCTTCGCAAAACTTGGCATTAAAAAAGGCGACTGTGTCCTTGTCATGCTGCCGCGCATTCCAGAATGGTGGGAGAGCGTACTGGGCTTGATGAAGCTAGGCGCAATACCGATTCCATGTACAACCTTGCTGACCTCCAAAGATATCCAGTTCCGTGCAGAGATTGCAGAACCCGTGGCATTCATTACAGATCACGAGGGCGCGATGAAATTTGACCAGGTGCGCAGCGAATGTCCCACTGTCAAAGTGACTGTGTTGGCTGAACATGAGACGGATGCCGGCGGATTTGAAGGATGGACGAGCTTTCAGCAGGTCGTTGACGAAGCATCACCAGAATATACAGGACCCAAAACCCGCAGCGATGATTCGTGCCTGGTATATTTTACATCAGGTACCGTTGGCTACCCCAAAATGGTGCTCCATACACATGCTAGCTATCCAATAGGTCATACCATCACTGGCAAATACTGGCTCGACCTGCATGAAGATGACCTGCACTGGAATCTTTCAGAAATGGGCTGGGCCAAGGCTGCGTGGAGCAACCTGTTTGGGCCATGGGTAATGGGCGCTGCGATGTTTATGCAAGATGCGCGTGGCAAATTCAATGCCATCGAAACGTTGGAGATGCTACATACATATCCTATCACAACCCTTTGTGGCCCTCCTACAGCATACCGCATGCTTGTGCTTGACGAACCAGTAGCTTATCTGAAGGCCAATCCCCCTAAAGCGTTGCGACACTGCGTTGGCGCGGGTGAGCCACTCAATCCAGAAGTCATTAAGATCTGGCAGGATGTCACGGGTATGACTATCCGCGATGGCTATGGTCAGACCGAAACGGTGCTGCTGTGTGCCAATTTCCCACCGTTGCCAGTCAAACCAGGTTCGATGGGTAAGCCTTCACCGGGTTTTGAAGTCAGTGTCATCGATCATGATGGCAGCGAACTTCCTCCGAATAAAGAGGGTGATATTGCGGTGAAGATCAAGCCCCAGCGTCCAACATGGATGTTTAGGGAATACTGGCGCAATCCGGATGCGACACAGGCCTGCATTCGCGGGGATTGGTACATTACCGGTGATCGCGCTTATAAAGACGAGGATGGCTACTTCTGGTTCGTAGGCCGTGCCGACGACGTCATTATCAGCGCGGGCTATCGTATCGGCCCATTCGAAGTAGAAAGTGCGTTGAAAGAACATCCCGCCGTGGCAGAATCTGCGGTCATCGCCAGCCCCGATGAGATGCGCGGTGAGATCGTTAAAGCATACGTCATTCTCGCCCCTGGATATACAGCTTCTCCCGCACTGGCAACCGAACTTCAGGAGCATGTGAAGCGCGTTACTGCGCCATATAAGTATCCTCGTGAGATTGAGTTCGTCGATGCGCTTCCTAAGACCATTTCAGGTAAGATACGCAGGGTAGAGCTTAGGGAGATGGAGGGCAAGAAGAAGTTGGGGAAAGAATAACTTGCACCTAAATGTTTTTTTTACTCCATCAGCCATTGTATTCGATGGAAGTAACACGAATGATGTCTACATTGTCATAGATGTCATTCGTGCTACGACTACGCAATCTGTGATGCTCGATCAGGGTGCCACCAGAATACTCGTTGCGAGCACTATTGAAGAGGCGAAAGAAGCTGCTCAAAAGATTCCAGGAATGCTTTTGTGTGGGGAGCGCAATGTCCAGCCCGTGCCTGGTTTCGATTACGGTAATTCCCCCGTTCAGTTTTCACAGGTCGATCTGACAGGGCGCGAACTCATCATGACAACGACCAATGGCACGCGTGCTTTCTACGCATGCCCTCCAAAAGCGACTCGCCTGGCTGGGAGCTTTTATAATGCTGAAGCCGTGGCTTTGAAAGCACTTGAAATGGCAAAGGACCAGGGCGGCAATATTCGTCTTGTATGCTCAGGTGAACTTGATTACTTCGCTCTCGATGATGCTGTGTGCGCAGGTTATCTTGCTCTCGAACTGCACAGATTGCAAGGTCAGGTGCTACCACTTGATCTCGATGAGAGCGTCCTGGCAGCTATTGCGTTGTACGAAACGTTCGAGCCTCCTAAGGTGATTGATTACTGCAATTCCGCACAGGCTGTTATTCTTGGAGGTTTACCTGAAGATCCGCCTTTCTGTATGCGCACAAGTGTGAGTCAGAGTGTACCAATAGTGGTTGGGAAGGAAAGCAAGACGGGATTGTTGGTGATAGAAAGGGGTTAATCCACTCTCAACACCAACTTTCCAAAATTCTTATTCTCTCCCATCACTCTATGCGCCTCACCTATCTCCTCGAGCGGAAACGCTGTTTCGATTACTGGCTTCACCCTCCCACTCGCTAATAAAGGCAAAACACTTGTCGCAAAGCGGTGTGTCACTGCCAACTTCTCTTCAAGCGTGCGAGTGCGCATAGTAACGCCGCGCATACAAATACGCTTACCCATCAACAAACCTATATTTACCTGTGCCTGCACCCCACCCATGGTTGCCAGGAAAACCAGGCGTCCCCACATCGCCAGCGCTTGCAAATTCTGCTCAATATAGGATGCGCCCATGAAATCGATAATAACATGCACACCTTCGCCGCTGGTCAGCCTATTCGCTTCCGCGGCGAAATTATGGTCAGATAAACCTACATCCAGTCCAAGTTCTTTGGCACGCTGAAGTTTGTCTGGTGTGCGTGATGTGGCAAAAGTCATAGCTCCTGCCGCGTGCGCAAGTTGTATAGCTGCTGTCCCTACACCACTTCCAGCGGCATGGATCAACACACGTTCACCCATCTGCAAGCTAGCCTGCGTAAAGAGCGCGTCATGAGCTGTCATAAAGACTTCAGGGATACCAGCCGCCTGCACGAAATCGAGATTTTGTGGAATTTCAACCAGCAATCCTTCGTGCGTCAATATATATTCTGCCTGTGCACCACCACCTACCAGACCCATTACCCGCTGGCCAGGTTTCCATATTTTGACCAGCGGGCCGACTGCATCAACTTCACCTGCAAATTCAAGGCCCGGAATGTTCGAGGGAGATCCAGGAGGAGCAGGATAGCCTCCAGCGCGTTGTAACAAATCGGCACGATTGATACCCGAAGCGCGTACTCGAATACGCACCTGCTCACCTGATGGTTCTGGTTTCTCGACATCATGTATTTCAAGAACCTCCGGCCCGCCGGGCCGGGTAATGATAGCTGCTCGCATCTTCTTTTGCTCCTTTTATGACTTATTCATAGCCTTAGTGCTTTCTCATATCATATGATACCTGGTTCAAGATTGGAACAACTACGATACATATACTAATTTTCCAGGTAAGGCATGGTTCAAATAGATCTAGAGGCGTCATCCTGAGCGCTAGCGAAGGGTATCGGTAACCAGTGTGTGAGATCCTTCGCTAGCGCTCAGGATGACATAATGTGAATGTTCAAACCGTCAGGAACGATTCAGTTTGATTGAACTTTGCCAAAAAGTTATAAATACCGGGCCTACGGGAATAATAACGATATATCGTGTTGTTACTATAGACAGATAACGATATATCGTTATAAATTCATAACAGAAAAGGAGGTGATTGAATATGATCAGTCAAGATAAAAGACAATACAGACCTCGCTTTGAAAGGGAAAACTGGTCCGGTCCTCGTTTCTTTCGAGGGCACCAACGACCTGAGTTCTTCCATGGTCACCAGAGCCATCAAAGGCATGGAAGCCATGGTCACCAGACGACACCTGAGCAGCAAGCATTGCGAAGCTCAGCGGCAGAAGTAGCACAGCTTTTTATGATAGCAGCTCGCACAAGCCACGGAGACGCCGAGAAACAAAGCAAGTTGCGCGCATTTTTGGATCGCTCGCGCCAGGAGCTTTCAGACTTCATCTATGGAACCAGCCAGGATTCTAAGTAGATGAGTAACTAAACAAAATAAAAAGAGGAGGGCCACGGCCCTCCTCTTTTTATTTTGTTTAGCGGATTGAATGAAGCTATTAGTTAGCTGCTTGCGTGCCAACTGCTTCCTGTGATGTCTCTTCGCCTTTATAAATGGTTTCGAGATCGATCTGGATTGTGACATCTTCACCAACGAGTAAGCCACCTGTTTCAAGCGCCTGGTTCCAGCCGAGGTTCCACTCTTTGCGGTTAATTTTCGTTTTTGCGCTCAGACCAGCAACCAACATTCCCCAGGGGTTTTTACCCTGGCCGTTATATTCTGCTTTGAAAACAACAGGCTTTGTTACGCCGTGCATGCTGAAATCGCCATATACTTTGTATTCGTTGCCGCCTGTATTCTCAATTTTGGTACTCTTGAATGTAATGGTTGGATACTTTTGTGTATCAAAAAAATCAGGGGATTTAAGGTGACCGTCGCGCTTCTCGTCGCGCGTGTCTACACTTGACGCATCAACCTGCGCCTCAACCCAGGAGTTTTCTGGGTGCTGCTCATCAATATTCAGATGACCACTAAGTACGTTGAATTGTCCGCGGACGGTAGAAAACATCATATGTTTGACCGAAAATGTCACTGCGGAATGTGACGGATCAATTTCCCAAGCCATGAGAGAGTTCCTCCAATTATCTTTCTTTGTATCTTTCTAACAAATAGTTAGTTACTTTACTAACTGTAGTTACTGTACCATATATTTCTTTCTTTTGTCAAGTGGCTAATAAAATATTAGCAAATATAAAAAGGTATTGTCAATTAGCTACTTCAAATGCTTCTTATCGAGTTGTGATGATAGGTTCATCACTTGTGACACGTCCGTGATATAGAGAGTAGATAATGAAGAAGGGAGGAACGGGTAAAAAAGAAAAGGTTGAAAGAAAGGAACCATATATGACTAGTAAAATGAGAGTGCCCGAGGCGGGAGAAATTACAAAAGTCGATCTGAGAAAGGAATTCAAGCAACTATACAGCCCTCCAGGGAAAGAGGTAGTGCTTGTCGAAGTTCCAGATTTGGCTTTCCTGATGGTTGATGGTTCGGGCGATCCGAACACAGCTCAGGAATATCAAGAGGCCCTTGGTTGCCTGTACAATGTATCTTATACGTTAAAATTCCTGATCAAAAAGGAGATGTCTATCGATTACCCTGTCATGGCTCTTGAGGGTCTGTGGTGGACTGACAACATGCTCGAATTCAGCCCGGATAACAAAGATATCTGGCAATGGACTTCAATGATTATGCAACCGTTGTATGTAACGGCAGAACTTGTGTTCAGGGCTTGTGAAGAGTTGAAGCAAAAGAAAGACCTACCTGCTCTGCCTAAACTACGGTTTGAGCATTTTCATGAAGGTTTATCAGTTCAGATCATGCACATAGGACCCTACGCAGCTGAGAAACCTACAATTGAGAAACTCCATACCTATATCAAAGAACATGGATATGCATTCAACGGCAAGCACCATGAGATTTACCTGGGCGATCCTCGTAGAGCAGCGCCAGAAAAATTGAAGACTGTTGTGCGGCAGCCGGTGAAGCGTGAATCATGATATGGGTTGGCACTTCGGGTTGGGTATATCCGCATTGGGCCGGGCGTTTCTACCCACCCGATCTTCCTGAGCATGATTGGTTGCCTTACTATGCTCAGCACTTTTCGACTGTGGAGATCAACAGGAGCTTTTATCGGCTGCCAACATACGGGCAGTTTCACGCCTGGGCGGCGCAAACTGCTTCGAGTCCTGACTTCCTCTTCGCAGTCAAAGCCAGCCGATATATCACGCATATCAAGAAATTGATTGATCCTCAGGAGGCGATTACGCGACTCATCACTTCTGCCAGCGGCTTAGACCACCATCTAGGCCCTTTCCTTTATCAATTACCACCTAACTGGCGAGCTAACCTTCAGCGCTTAGAACAATTCATTACACTTCTTCCACATGCAAAACAAGCAGCTTTCGAGTTTCGCGACCCCTCATGGTTCCAGCCAGAGACTTTTTCAAATCTTGGCCAGATTCTAAATGTTGCAGGTTGTGCGCTGGTTATTGCGATTGGAGGCACATATCCTACACCTCTCGATGTGCCATTGATCGGGCCATTTCGCTATCTTCGTTTCCATCATGGAGCATATGGTATTGGTCTATCCGATGACGAGCTTGCGTTTTGGGCTAAATGGCTGAGCAACGATATTACCGAGGGTCGTGACATCTATGCCTACTTCAACAACGATGCAGAAGCGTATGCTATACGCGATGCCATAAGATTCTATGAACTTATTGAGAATATCAGCAGGAAGGATCAAGCTACATAAACAAAGATAAGCGAGGCATCGCTTCGATTGGTTCATGCGAGATGAGCCTGTAGCGATCCTCGCTTAGCGGCAGAAGTACTATGTTGTCTTCTACCTGGGTGACCGCTCGCCACCTATGATAGTATTTTAAATCAGCTAGATCAGCAACACATCACATTTTATTACAAAAAAATCACGCTCCAATCACAGTTAAGAAGCAACTTCTGATTTTTGTGGTTCAGCAGGTTCTGTGTCCTCCATGCCGATAAACTTGCGCAGGCCTGATTTCGTATCTGCATACAATCGACTGTACCATGTCTCACCTCGCAGCGCCTTAATCCAGGCAAGGTTTGCGATAATGATCACAAGCGCGAAAGGCGGAATCAGGGCATCCAAATCAATGCCTTCATCGGTAGGAGCCGCACCGATGCCGGGTATAATACCGTGTCCCATCCAGAAATGGAAGTTCACCGTAAAGAAGGCTCCGACCGCTGCAAGGAGTATGACTGCAATAGAAATAGCTATAACCAGACTATGCTGTGGTTCGCCGCGCATTTGTGGTTTGCCAATCAGAATGAGCGCGCCAGCAAGGAGCGCCAGGCCGACCATGACTTCTGTCCATTCAACCATATAGCCAAGAGGCACGCTCTGAGGCACCGCGACTTTCTGTAAGAATGAAACGTACCAGGAATTGGGGTTATTCTGAATTCCTGTATTCAAAGTATTGAGTAAACTTTGCGGGAATGTGCCTGATAGAACTTTATTTGTTCCTGATACAAACCATTCCCACCCAATAATAAGTTGTATTGCTGCCAATAAATAACGTGCTGCCCGAGTCAACATTATTCAAATTCCTTTCTGGTTTCTATGAGCCATGATCTGAAGTTGAGTAATTGACATTACTATAATGAGAGGGGAGGATGATAGGCTACTTATCTAATGACCTGTTCTGTCAACTTGCCTGTTGTCACCAACCAGCGAACAAATTGCAGGCGGCGATAATCTATAAGTTCCTGGTATTTGCCCTCTTCAGCAAGATTTCTGCGTAAATTGCTCAGACGGTTCATTTGTTCTTCAGCTAATCCTGCTTTACGCAAAATTTCTCGGTCCTCTTTGTGGCCCATATCATCCTCCTGGGATAGTGCAAAGAAACATCATATTTAATGAAAGCTTAGCCAGAGAAAATCACATTTATCTCACATTGGGAGGTTCAGGTGTCACAGCAACGTCACACAACGTTCTATACGGCAAATAAGAGGAAGATACTTTAAGAGAACGTGAAGTAGGCCTATTCTGTGGGCATGAGTGGGAGAGATACATAGAAAGTGGAACCCTGACCCTCTACTGATTCAAACCAGATGCGGCCATTATGTCGTTCGACCAGCTCGCGGCAAAGGTAAAGTCCAAGACCTGTACCACCTATGTTATTAGCATGTGCATTGTCAGCTCGCATGAAACGGCTGAATATGCGACTCTGTTGGTGAGCAGGGATGCCGATTCCGTAGTCACGCACATAAAACAATGCAGTGTTGGCGCTCTTATCTTCAAGTACGGCAATTTCTATTTTGTCTGCATCAAGGCTATATTTGATCGCGTTACTGATGAGATTGCTCACAACCTGCTCTATGCGCCTGGGGTCAATCGTGACAACGATGTTTTCCTCGGCAGTGTCTAATTCGATTTGATGCCGTTCAGTCGTCACTTTGAAGCGTTTTACAATGCGTTGAACGAGTGCAACCAGATCTGCAGGTTCGAATTGCAATTGGAGGCGTCCCGCTTGTAAACGTGTTACATCGAGTAGATCTTCAGTGAGTTCAACCAGGCGACTTGTAGCCTGATCAATATCTTGAATAGCCTCCATTTGCCAATCAGCAAGTTCAGGCCCTTTGCCATGCGCCGTCTGTACTATCAACGTCTGGGCAAAACCTTTGACCACGGCTAACGGGGTACGAAGTTCGTGTGCTGCAATACCAATGAATTCGTCCTTCAGTCGTTCCGCTTCTTTGAGCGCTGTTACATCTTGTTGCACAACGATAGCCGCTGTCTCGGCCATTTTCGATCCACCAGCTGTTTCTTCTTGTGCATACAATCCTAACACCTGCGGGTCTATAGCTACTGCGTTTGTCAATATCGGCAACGTTGTACCATCACGATGCACAATAGTCTCCTGGTAGTGGTACACTGATTCGCCGGTCAGTAGTGTCCTGAGTGTTGCGAGATCCTCCAATGCCATCGGACGTCCATCAACGTGAAAGACCCGTATTCCGTTCGATTTTAGAAAATCGCTCATGGGTTGACCATATGTCCAGGAAGCTCCCCATACTTCAGTTACAGCTCGATTGGCAAGCACTAACCTGGCATCACGCCCACTTACAAGGTAGACACCGCTGGGTAACTCATCAATTACCGTTTGTAATAGTGCACGTCGCGCTTCAGTTTCTGCATGGGCCTGGCGTTCTACGAGTAGTTTGCGTGCCTCAGTGACATCATGCCAGACCACCACAGCGCCAGTGCGCAGTAGCTGTGAGTTGGCATTCTGCATAGTGCTTTGCATGTTAGCTTCTAGTATATTGGATCCTTCTACTGCTGCAAGCGGCCCTGAACCCATGGCTGGTTGGCGAAGAGGAGAGGCGCTAACGAGATACTCGCGTTCCTCTTTTGAACCATCAACTACAGTTATTGGGATACTCATATCAATTTCATCATTCAGTGCGTATGCAGCTACTCTACGTAGCAAATTCTCAGCAACCTCAGTATTTTTCCCCAACGCTTTAAGCAATTGATGGGCTGTCTTATTCTTGCGAAGGACTTTCCCATCATCATCTACAAGCGCGACACCATCGATGATACTTTCAAAAATGGCGTCCAATTCTTGTGCCTGTTCCTGGGCTGCGCTGTATAAGCGTGCATTCTCCAATGCAATTGCTGCCTGCGCAGCGATGCCGACAAGTAACGCTTCGTCGTCTTGTGTGAAGCGATCTGGTTCTGAATGGCCCAGGAGCAACCCGCCTCGCACATTTCCGTTGCTGTCTAGCAAGGGCGCTCCGAGGAAACTACGCACGATCGGGTGCCCAGGAGGTACTCCTAGTGAACGCAACCCCTCCTTTGTTTGGTGCCCATGGGCATATTCGAATGCTGCCTGTCTCGCAGACTCTCTTGATTCGATGGATCTTGCGCGTAATTTTGCGGACTGGATATTTTCAGGATGTGGCATGTATTCCAGCGCATCCTCGACACGCACAGGTACACCGTGTCGAAAGATTGGGGCCAATAATCCCTCTCCGCCAAGCCTCATACGCTCGAGTACCATCTCTTGCTCTTTGGTGACGCCCACCACGGCTGCAAGATGAAACAGATTACCTTCCGAGGGTACGAGCGGCTGACCGAGCCTATTGATTGGCCGTAAAGTGAAGGCTGCAAATTCAGCTCCCGTAAGATCTCGCGCAGTCTCAGCTATCAGGTGCAGCAATCGTTCCTCTTTCAATTCGCTCGTCAGAGCCGCGCCAATGCGATTCAAAGCCATTAAACGCTCGGCTGCGTGCTCTGCCATAAGTCTGCGTCCATGCGCAAGTTGCACTATTAACAGCACGAATCCTGTTACTGCTGCAAGTGTTACAAGCTGTGTTACACTCGCAGTATTTAAAGGTTTTAAGGCATCTTTCGGTGGAATGAAAAAGAAGTAGACACAATACAGTTGGAGTAGCGTTGCGATCGCTGCATAACGCCAGTTCCAGTAGTAAGCAAGAAAAGCGACAACGGGTAAATAGACTAATCCCGGGTTGGGAAGGAGTACACTGGAGCGGTCTAAAACCATAATGATGAGTGTCGCCAGCACCGTGCCAGTGACAAGAATCACAATGCCTGAGTATGGCGTTTTCTGCCATTTGACAACAGACGCGCGTAGCTCAGTAATTCGCGGCGAGTTCCAAACGGTGGTTAGTTGCCGCGTAAATTTATTTCTAGTCGCTACGGATGGCATTTCGGTCTCTTTTCGCAACTGTGACCAGTTTGTGATACCACTTAAGTTTCTGTGATAAGAATGTGAATACTTCTATTCTATAATAAAGCACAAGTAACTGCATAATGAACAGAAGATATGCAGATGCAGTATTAAAATTGTAGGCAAGAAATGGTGGATCAGAATATACCCATACAGGAGACATTCGCACCTGAAGTAGCAGCAGCCTTAGTAGATCTTGCACAGCTAGCACAACATACAGGCTCAACCGCAATTGAGGACCTTGATACTATTGCAGACAAAATGCTGGCACGTTTACTTGTGCTCTGCTCCGCGCAGCGTGGCGCTGTATTTTTAGGAGTGGATGAACGGTTAAAAACTGAAATGCACGCATCGCATCATAAGATCTTTCGTGCATTAGCTCTCCATGGTGTAGACGAGGAAACGGTTCACGCGCTTCTTTCAACTCTTCCCATGGATAACTCCAGCGTGAAACCAGATCCAGAATTGGTATGCTGGCTTACATACAGGCTCTCATTAGGGGAGTTTTTTTTGGAAAAAGAACATTTTTCCTACGACGTTCTCTCACCGCACTCTATGGAGCATCTTCCTTCTGATGGCACGTTGCCATTGCTGGTCAGGCAGCCTCTCGATGCATTATTGGTGCTTGGCTGGATTACTGGAGAAGATAGCGAATGTGCATCGGTGGTAGAAAAAGGACATCATCTACTCCCTCATGTGATTGATGCTATAGGGGCGGTCATTGTCGGAATCTTGCAAGTCGAGAGAATTCATGAACTTGAGGCAGCCAGGATTCGAGATTCTCTACGCGAGATGGAGTTACTCAAAGCAGAGTTATTAGGAACAGTGAGTCATGAATTACGCAGTCCCCTTGCATCTATTAAGGGATATGCAGCAACACTTCTGCGTCATGAACGTCGCATTTCCCGCGAAGAACGACATCAATTCCTGTTAGCTATCACTGAGGCGAGTGATCGGCTGGAAGTCATAATTCAACGCCTGCTTGAAGTGTCACAGTTAGAGACCAGCGAGGTAACGATTGATCGCTCTCCTGTGGATATGAAGTATCTTGTGAAGGAGTCGATAGCTGCTCTTGAAGAGAGCATTAGCGAAAAACATCCAGGTCGTTTCATATTCAAATTATCGGTGGAACATGCAGATGGCACCCCTGCATCAAGCGTTCCGCTCATATTAGCTGATCAGCGTCTCATGCGGGAAGTCATTGACGACCTGCTTGAGAACGCCGTCAAGTTTTCACCTGGTGGTGGAGTCATAAAAGTCATACTTTGCCCTGTAACGCAGGTTCAGACGGCTTTACCAGAAAGCGGAGAAGATAATCAGCAACCAGTGCAAATTTCACAACAGATGCTAGAAGTTTGCGTGTGCGATAATGGTATGGGAATACCTGTTGATCATCTAGAACGTATCTTTGATCGTTTTCATCGTGTGGACACGCGACTCACAAGGGAAGTGGGTGGACTTGGGCTCGGTCTGACTATTTGTAAACGGATCGTTGAGATGCATGATGGCATTATTTGGGCCGAGAATAGACAGAACGGCACTGGGAGCGTTTTCCATGTGCGTTTACCCATTGACGAGATTCCCGGCATGTAGTATAGAATGATTGTTGAAGAATTGGTACATAAGGAAAAGGTGAACAATTATGCCGGCTAAGAAAACAACCATACTGGCTGCTGATGATGATCCTCAGCTCTTGCGCCTGATAACGCGCAATTTACAATTAGAGGGTTATGATGTTTTGGCTGCGAGCGATGGCCAACAAGCTCTTGAGCTTATCGAGAACAATGCTCCCGATCTCGTGTTGCTCGATGTAATGATGCCCAGAATGGATGGCTTCACCGTCTGCTATCGCGTGCGAGAGTTCTCATCTGTGCCAATCATCATTATTACTGCGCGTGGACAGGATCAGGACAAAGTTCGTGGCCTTGATCTGGGTGCGGACGACTATCTCACGAAGCCGTTCAGTGTAGATGAACTACTGGCTCGCGTGCGCGCGGTTATACGGCGTTCGCAATTTACTGCCAGGGAATATACTCAGGGCCTGCGGGCAACGACCGCGACAGGCAATCTAGTCATTGATTACTCCCAACATATAGTGTTGTCGAATGGGCGTGAAATAGCTCTTACCCCAACCGAGTATCGTATCATTGCTTATCTGGCACAGAATGTCGGCCGTGTTGTTACGCAGGACTTGTTATTGGAGCATGTATGGGGACCAGAATATCTGGGTGAAAGTCATATGCTTCAAGTCAATATCAATCGCCTGCGCCGCAAATTAGAAGTTGACGCTACACAACCTCGCTACATCCTTACCAAGGTTGGAGTAGGCTATTCGCTGGCTGCGCTCCCTGTTAGCACATCTGACATCCACTCAATGTGAGCGTCTCGTGATATTGGGTCCTCTTTCTGTGATTTCTTTGTGATTTCACAAGATTATCCTTTCTATAGGTAGGTAGAAATAATACAGTTTCCTCCTACATTAAAGAGGATTTGTCTCTCAAAGAACAATATGGAAAAGGAACCACCCATATGGCAACTGAAGGTAAGAACACTTCATCTACGCTGGAAAATAAGTCGGCAATTGGTAAAGAGAAAGTGAGCGAGGGGACAAATGAGTACCTTCAGCAACTCAATAGCTATGAGGTTCAAGGACCTACTCGCCCACCATCGAGTCAGCCGGTTACGACGGTTTCGTGGTGGCGGGGCATCACTTCACCTCTAGCAGTTCTATTTGTAGCTGTTGTAGTGATGGTAGCGCTCGTATTTTTTGGCTTTGGCGCTTCAGCGACCACCAGCCAATCAAACAATTCAAATGCTGCCTCCAGCAGTGCTAACTCTACGAGCATGGGAAGCACTTCAAGCACGAATACCAATGCTGCTCCGTCGAACGTTCCAAACGCCGCACAAGATTTTGGGAACCAGTTGGCAAAGTATACAATTGATCCGGATGGGGCCAAGCATTTTACTCTCACGGCCATGCAAGTGATGTGGGAGCCAGTTAAAGGGCATCGCCAACTAGCATGGACGATCAATGGAACCGTCCCTGGTCCAATGATTCGTGTCACTTCTGGCGACCATGTGCGAGTAACGTTCATTAATCACTTCCCGGAGGCGACGGCCATACACTGGCATGGGCTGGAGGTCCCCAGTACTCAAGATGGGGTGCCGGGAGTTGGCCAGAATCCAATCAAGCCGGGTCAAACATATGTTTATGACTTCACGGTGCACGATCAAGATGTTGGAACTCACTGGTATCACAGCCATTATGACGACCTCACCCAGGTTCCGGGAGGTTTCTATGGCGCTTTCATCGTAGATGCGCGTCCTGGGAGCGTCCAGGCTCAGCAGGCTATTCATGCCGACGTAGAGTACACAGAATTCATCAGTGAATTTGGTAGCTATTATGTCATCAATGGGAAGAGTTTTCCTGACACACAGCCAATCCTGGTCAAGCATGGTCAGACAGTTCATTTGCGGGTCATCGGTGCCGACGAAATGATTCACCCAATGCACCTGCACGGGCATACCTTTAATGTCGTTGCCGAAGATGGACATATGCTACCCCAGCCAATCCAGCGAGATACCCTGGAGATCGCACCTGGCGAAACATACGATCTCACATTCTATGCATGGGCCGCGCCTGGAAGCATCTATCCCTGGCACTGCCATATCCTTTCTCACTTGATGAACCCTGGTCAAACAGGCGATCAAATGGGTGGCCTGATTGCCCTGGTGGAATATGCCAAATAAAAATTTGTAGTTCACCTCTCATTGGAGAGGGTATTGTAGGAGCGACCCTTACGGTCGCCTGGTATCGGGTGGTTTGCAATCGTCCTATATCGGGTGACCTATCGTCCGCTCGAGAAGTGCTGGTCTGGTGGCCGCCCCCCTAAGGCGACTTTGGTAGTCGCCCAGTCGAATAGCCCCGATGATCTTTTTATCGGCCAG
>Ga0209048_10001861_pt1 | contig 21343 bp, 20 predicted proteins | sample FrelakmetCRP12CR_FD_187146 | JGI IMG/M metagenome (GOLD analysis project Ga0209048, IMG submission 187146) | Freshwater lake sediment microbial communities from the University of Notre Dame, USA, for methane emissions studies - CRP12 CR (SPAdes)... | ecosystem: Environmental > Aquatic >... | reverse complement strand
CATTATGTGGACCTCACTCGCTGGTGGATCGGCGAGCCGGTCGAACAGGTCTATTCGGCCTGCGCCCCGAATGTCGTGCCCTACACCGAGGTGCGCGACAACTACCACACCACCTACCGGTTCCGGGGCGGGGCGGTGAGCCACATCAGCTACTACCTGAACTATCCGGCGCTGTTCCGCGGCGATGCGCTGCAGGACAACATTACCGATCTGCAGCTCGGCGATGGCCACAAGCTCCGCTACATCGTGGTCGGCACCGAAGGCGCGGCTGAGACCGATGTCTTCTACCGCCGCATCAAGCGCTGGAAATTCACCGATACGCCGGAGGTCATGGCCAGCGACTGGGTCGAGAACCTGACCTGGCCGTCCAAGGAGGATCACAGCTACTACCACAACGGCACGGACCAGACCCTGGACATCGTGCGGCGCGTTCACGAGGGGCTCCCGCCCGCCACGCCGGCCCGAGACGCCCTGGAAACCATGCGCCTCTGTTTCGCGGCCGAGAAATCGGCGGACGAAGGGCGCGTCGTGAGATTGGAGGAGGTCTGATTTCGTGAAACACACCGCCGTCCTGGAATCCCTTGACCGGTTTTGGCGCGGAGAGCGCACGGGCGCGCCGGGTCGCCGAGGAGCGACGCCACTTCGCGCACGAGACCGGCGGCGTCCGGAACCGCGCGCGCTGCGCCGGCCGCGAGCGCCTTTGCGGTTGCTTCGGCGAAATTGAACATGTGCGGTCCGACGAGCGTCGGCCGGCCGGCCGCGATCGGCTCGATCAGGTTCTGTCCGCCGAGAGGCACGAGGCTGCCGCCGACGAAGACGACGTCGGACGCGGCGTAGTACCCGGCCATCTCGCCCATCGAATCGCCGAGCACGACGTCGATGTCGGCCGGGACCGGCCGGTTGTCGCTGCGGCGGACGAACGGAACGCCGCGCTGGCGCAGCATTTCAGCGACCGCGGCGAAGCGCTGCGGGTGGCGCGGCACGATGACGGTGAGCGTCTGCGGTGGCAGCGGATGCGCGGCGAGCGCGTCGAGAATCAGCGCTTCCTCGCCGTCGCGCGTCGACCCGGCGACCCACAGCGGGCGCGTCTCGCCGAAGCGCTGCCGGAACTCGCTGCCCAGCGCGAGCGCGGCGTCGTCGACGGCGAGGTCGAACTTGAGGTTGCCGGTGACCACGGGCGCCGGCGCACCGAGCGACGCGAGCCGCGCGGCGTCGGCGTCGGCCTGCGCGGCGACGCCGGCGAGCGAGGAGAGCATCGGGCGCGCGAGTGACGGCACGCGCGCGTATCCGCCGGCGGACCTCGCCGACATCCGGGCGTTGACGAGATAGACCGGCACGCCCGCGCCGTGCGCGAGCGCGATGAGGTTCGGCCACAGCTCGGTCTCCATGACGAGGCCCGCGCGCGGTGCGAAATGCGCGAGGAAGGCGCGCACCGCGAACGGCACGTCGTAAGGCAGCCATGCCTGGACCACGCGTTCGCCGAAGAGATCGTGGCCTGCGGCGCGACCGGTCGCCGTCATGTGCGTGACCAGCACGGTCGCCGCGGGCCACGTGCGCTTCAGGCGATCGACGAGCGGCACGGCGGCCCGCGTTTCGCCGAGGGACACCGCGTGGACCCAGAGCACCGGGCCGCGGAGCCTGCCGGCGGCGTCGCCGTAGACGCCGAAGCGCTCGCCGATGCGCTCGCGATAGCCGGGCTCGCTGCGCGAGCGCCACCACAGGCGCAGCGGCAGGAACGGCAGCGCGAGGTACCACAGCAGCGTGTAGAGCGCGCGCATCCGCGGTGCTAGCAGCGCGGCGCGCGGCGCAGCAGCGTGCCCGCGGCGTCCGCGACTTCGTCGACCGCGGGCACGCGCCCGATCCCGCCCAGGTCGCGTGCGGCGCGGCTCGCGCGCTCGACGCCGGCGAGCCGCGCGTCGGTTGCGACGAACACCGCGACGGTCGGTGTGCCGAGGGCGGCGGCAAGGTGCACGAGCCCGGTGTCGACGCCGACGACGAGCTCGGCCCGTGAAAGGAGCGCGGCGAGCTGCCCCAGCGGTTGCCACGGCGGGACCCGGGCCGCAGGTTCGCCGGCGGCGAGGCGCTCGCTGCGCGCCCTTTCCGCGGCGCTGCCCCAGGGCAGGAGGATGACGAATCCGGCGCGCGCGAACGTGGCGATCAGCGCGCGCCAGCTCGCTTCGGGCCAGAGCTTGTCGGCGCGGCTCGTCGCGTGCAGCACGACGAGATACGGGCGGTCGGGCATCGCCTGGTCCGCGGCCGTCGCCGGCGCGACGAGCCCGAAACGCGGCGGTCCCTCGACGCGATAACCCAGCGCGGCGGCGGCGAGCCGCCGGCAACGGTCGATCAGGTGCTGGTCCGGATCGATCGCGTGATGCGTGTCGTGGCCGAGCGTCGCCACGGGCTCGCGGATGCTCGCGCGGTCGGGCCCGTGCCGGCGCCCGCGTGCGGTCCTTGCGATCACCGCGCCCTTCACCTGCTCCTGCAGGTCGAGGATCGCCACGTATTCGTCGCGTCGCAGCTCGCGCCGGAAGGCCGCCATCTCGCGCCACGTCGCGAAGGCGAGCGGCCGTCGGCGCCAGCGCCGAAGCGCCACCGGAATCACGCGGCGCACGCCGGGATCGAGCGCGACGAGCGGCACAAAGGCCTCCTCGGCCACCCAGTCCACGGCCAACTGCGGCCGCTGGATGCGGACGTCGGCGACGAGAGCGAGCGCGTGGACGATGTCGCCGAGCGACGAGGGCCGCACGACCAGGATCGCGCTCAAGCCGAAACCCCGTAGAATGCGCGCATTGCCATTCTGCGCCGCGCCGACGGCACCGCGATCGTCACGCGCATGTCCGGGAAGCTTCCCTTGAGTCTCTGTGTGATCACGCGCGATGCTGCCGGGCAGCTTGCGGACTGTCTCGGGTCGGCACCCTTTGCCGGCGAAATCGTCGTCGTCGATTCGGGCAGCAGCGATGATACCGTGGAAATCGCCCGCCGCTGCGGAGCGCGCGTCATCGTCCAGCCGTGGCTGGGTTTCGGTCCGCAGAAGGATTTCGCCGTCGCGCAGGCCGCGTACGACTGGGTGCTGTGCCTCGACGCGGACGAGCGGATCACGCCGGAGCTCGACGCGTCGATCCGGTCGGCGCTGGCGGGCACGCCGGCCGCAGCGGCATTCGCAATCGCGCGCCGCAACCGCTTTCTCGGCCGCTGGCTGCGGCACGGCGAAGGCTATCCGGACTGGATCGTGCGGCTGTTCGACCGCCGCCGCGCGCGCTGGACGGACGACCCGGTGCACGAGAATGTCACGGTCGACGGGCCGGTCGCGCGCCTCGCCGGCGACCTGCTGCACGCGTCGGCCGAGTCGCTCGATGCGTACGTCGCGAAACAGAACCGCTACACGACCCTGCAGGCGGCCGCGATGCACGCGCGCGGCGAGCGTGCCGGCGCGGTGCGGCTCGTCGGCTCGCCGCTCGCGCGGTTTCTCCGCTTCTATGTCGTCAGGCTGGGGTTCCTCGACGGCGTGCCCGGTCTCGTCCACATTGCGATCGGCTCCTTTGCGAGCTTCCTGAAGTACGCGAAGCTGCGCGCGCTGTGGGCGACGGAGTCGCAGCCGTGACTGCGCTGCGGCAGGCGCGCGTTCTCGTTACCGGCTGCGCCGGCTTCATCGGGATGCACGTGGCCGAGCGCGTGCTCGCGCTGGGCGCGGCCGTCGTCGGCGTCGACAGCTTCGACCCGTATTACGACGTCGCCCTCAAGGAGGCGCGGCTCGCGCGGCTCGTCGGGCGGCCCGGATTCCGGTTCGAGCGCCTGGACCTCGCGGCCGCCCCCGCGACGGCGCTCCTCTTTCGCAACGGCGGGTTCACGCACGTCGTGCACCTCGCGGCGCAGCCCGGCGTTCGCTACTCGCTCGTCAACCCCGGCGCGTATTTCGCCAACAACCTGACGGCGTTCGGCCACGTCGTCGAAGGCTGCCGGCACGCGAAGATCGCGCACCTCGTCTACGCGTCGAGCTCCAGCGTGTACGGCGCGAATCACACGCTGCCGTTCTCGGAGGACCAGAGCGTCGACCACCCGGTCAGCCTCTACGCCGCGACCAAGAAGGCGAACGAGCTTGTCGCGCACAGCTACAGCCATCTCTACCGGCTGCCGACGACGGGCCTGCGGTTCTTCACGGTGTACGGGCCCTGGGGCCGTCCGGACATGGCGCCGATGCTGTTCACGAAGGCGATTCTCGCCGGTCAGCCGATCCGCGTGTTCAACGACGGCAGGATGCGCCGCGATTTCACGTACGTCGACGACATCGTCGAGGGCGTCGTCCGGGTGCTGGAACGGCCCCCTGTCGGGGAGGCGGACGCCGCGCCGTACGCCGTCTACAACATCGGCAACCACGAAGCGGTCGAGCTGGAGACGTTCATCGCGACGCTCGAGCGGCTGCTCGGGCGCACGGCGATCAAGGAATACGCGCCGATGCAGCCGGGCGACGTGCCGGCAACCTACGCGGCCATCGACCGGCTGGCAGCGTTGACGGGCTTCGCCCCGCACACGCCGCTCGCGGAAGGGCTCGCGCGGTTCGTCGCGTGGTACCGGGAGTACCACGGCGTCGCCGCACCCTGAGGCACAGCGGGTGGTAAAATCGTGCCCGTTGCGCGCGGGCCGTTGCGCCGCGCGGCCCATCCCTTCCATGATCCCATGATTCCCGTCACCGGCGGCGCCGGTCTTGGCTCCGGCATCACGTGCTTCGCACATGAGCCTGCACCGAAACCGACCCCACACAAACGATGATACTGATTACGGGCGGCGCCGGATTTATCGGCGCCAACTTCGTGCTGGACTGGCTGGAGCGCACCGCCGAGCCCGTCGTCAATCTCGACAAGCTCACCTATGCCGGCAATCTGGGCAGCCTCGCCGCGCTGCGCGGGGACGCGCGGCACGTCTTCGTCCGCGGCGACATCGGCGATCGCGCGCAGGTCGATGCGCTGCTCGCCCTGCACCGGCCGCGCGCGATCGTGAATTTCGCGGCCGAGAGTCACGTCGACCGCTCGATCCACGGCCCTGCGGCGTTCGTCGAGACCAACGTCGTCGGCACGTTCACGCTGCTGGAGGCGGTGCGCGCCCATTTTTCCACGCTGCCCGACACCGAGCGCGGAGCCTTCCGCTTCCTCCACGTTTCGACCGACGAGGTCTACGGCTCGCTCGGCCCCGACGATCCGCCGTTCACGGAAACGACTCCCTATGCGCCGAACAGCCCGTACTCGGCGTCCAAGGCGGCGGCCGACCACCTGGTGCGCGCCTATCACCACACCTACGGGTTGCCCACGCTGACGACCAACTGCTCGAACAACTACGGGCCGCGGCAGTTTCCGGAGAAGCTCATTCCGCTGATGATCGTCAACGCGCTCGCCGGCAAGCCGCTGCCCGTGTATGGCGACGGCCGCAACGTCCGCGACTGGCTCTACGTCGGCGACCACTGCGCGGCGATCCGCGCGGTGCTCGACGGCGGACGCCCGGGCGAGACCTACAATGTCGGCGGCAACGCGGAGATGGGCAACCTCGACGTCGTCCACGCGGTGTGCCGCATTCTGGGCGAGCTCGCTCCCGGCCGCGACTACGGGAGCCTCGTCACTTTCGTCAAGGACCGGCCCGGTCACGACCGCCGGTACGCGATCGACGCGACGAAGATCACGCGCGAGCTCGCGTGGGCCCCGGTGGAGACGTTCGCCACCGGCATGCGCAGGACCGTGCAGTGGTACCTCGACAACGCCGGCTGGCTCGCCGCGGTCACGAGCCGCGAATACCAGAAGTGGATCTCGCTCAACTACGCCGCGGGCACCGTATGAGCGCGCGGAGCGGACGATGACGCGCAAGGGCCTCATCCTCGCCGGCGGATCCGGCACGCGGCTCTACCCGGTCACGCAGGTGATCTCGAAGCAGCTGCTGCCGGTGTACGACAAGCCGATGATCTATTACCCGCTGTCGACGCTGATGCTCGCCGGGATCCGCGACATCCTGCTGATCTCGACGCCGGAGGACACGCCGCGGTTCGCGCAGCTGCTCGGCGACGGCGCGCAGTGGGGCCTCAATCTTTCCTACGCGGTGCAGCCCGCGCCCGAAGGTCTCGCGCAGGCGTTCGTCATCGGCCGCGACTTCGTCGGCCGCGATCCGTCCGCGCTGGTGCTCGGCGACAACATCTTCTACGGGCACGACCTCTCGCAGCAGCTCCATCGCGCGAGCGCGCGCGCCGACGGAGCGACCGTGTTCGCGTATCCGGTCGCCGACCCCGAGCGCTACGGCGTGGCCGAGTTCGACTCCACCGGACGCGTGGTGAGCCTCGAGGAGAAGCCGAAGCACCCGAAGTCGCGGTACGCGGTCACGGGGCTCTACTTCTACGACAACCTCGTTCTCGACATCGCCGCGGCGCTGCGCCCGTCCGCGCGCGGCGAGCTCGAGATTACCGACGTCAACAAGGCCTATCTCGCGCGCGGCGCGCTCGGCTGCGAGGTGATGGGCCGCGGCATGGCGTGGCTCGACACGGGAACGCACGAGTCGCTGCTCGAGGCCGGGCAGTACATCGCGACGATCGAGCGGCGGCAGGGGCTCAAGGTCGCGTGCCCGGAGGAGATCGCGTTCCGGCTGGGATACATCGACGCGGCGGTGGTCGAACGGCTCGGGCAGGCGATGGCGAAGAACAACTACGGCCAGTATCTGCTCGCGCTTCTGCGCGAGCCGGACGTCCGATGAAGGTCACTCCGACGGCGCTGCCGGGCGTCAGGATCATCGAGCCGCGCGTGTTCGGCGACGAGCGCGGGTTGTTCTTCGAGAGCTGGAACGCACGTGCTTTCGCGGCGGCCGGCCTCGACTTCCCGTTCGTGCAGGACAACCACTCGCGCTCGAAGCGCGGCGTGCTGCGCGGGCTGCACTACCAGATCGAGCACGCGCAGGGGAAGCTCGTGCGCGTCGTGGTCGGCGAGGTCTACGACGTCGTCGTCGACCTGCGCCGCAGCTCGCCGACGTTCGGCCGCTCGTTCGGCATGTCGCTGTCCGCGGAAAGCCGGCGGATGCTGTGGGTGCCGCCGGGATTCGCGCACGGCTTTCTGGTCGTGTCGGACAGCGCGGAGTTCCTCTACAAGACGACGGACTACTGGTACCCGGAGCACGAGCGCACGCTGCTGTGGAACGACCCCGCGCTCGCCATCGACTGGCCGCTCTCCGGCGCCCCGATCCTCGCCGCGAAGGACGCGGCCGGTTCGCCGCTCGCCGCGGCCGACACGTACCCGTAGCGAGGGACGAGACCCCGATGCGCCGGCCGACGATCCTGGTCACGGGTGCGCAGGGCCAGATGGGGTTCGAGCTCGCGCGGCTGCTCCTGCCCCTGGGCGAGGTCATCGCGACCGACCGCTCGCAGCTCGACCTCGCCGATCCCGACGCGATCGTCGCCGCGATGCGCGGCGCCAGGCCTTCGCTGGTCGTCAACGCCGGCGCGTACACGGCCGTCGACCGCGCGGAGACCGAGACCGCGCTCGCGCACGCCGTCAACGGCCGAGCGCCGGGCATCCTCGCCGAGGAAGCGAAGCGCCTCGGGGCGCTGCTGATCCATTACTCGACCGATTACGTGTTCGACGGCACGCGAACGACACCCTATCCCGAAGATGCCGCGACGGCACCGCAGAACGCGTACGGGGCGAGCAAGCTCGAAGGCGAGCGCGCGATTGCGGCATCGGGAGCGCTCGCGCTCGTCTTCCGCACGAGCTGGGTGTACGGGATGCGCGGAAAGAACTTCCTGCTGACGATACGGCGGCTTGCGGCCGAGCGCGACGAGCTCGGAATCGTCGCCGATCAGATCGGCGTTCCCAACTGGTGCGGCACGCTTGCGGAGGCGACGGTGCGGATCGTCGGTGCCGGCCTGCCGGCCGCCGCCGAGCGGGCCGGGCTCTACCACCTGTCGTCGATCGGGCAGGCGAGCTGGTACGAATTCGCGCGCGCGATCGTCGGCGACGCGCCGCGGCCGAGGATCACGGCGATCGCGACTGCGGACTACCCGACGCCCGCGCGCCGGCCGGCGTATGGCGTGCTCGCAACCGCTCGCTTCGAAGCCGCGTTCGGCTTCGCATTGCCCCACTGGCGCGATGCGCTCGCGCGCTGCGTCGCGAGCCCGGGGGAGCCGGCTGCGTCCGGCTGAGGCGACCGCACTCCCGCAACCGCCCTTGTCCGGACAGGCGCCGGGCGCCGGTCGGGCGTACGCTCAGCGCAGGCCGGACGTGTACTCGGCGGCGGCCTTCATCTGCGTGTCGGTCATCCTGGCCGAGATCATTCCCATGATTCTGCCGTTGACGTCCTTGCCGTCCTTGTCCGCGCCGCGCTCGCCGGCCTTGAAGGCCTTGAGCTGCGCGTAGATGTAGTCGCCGTGCTGGCCCGCCAGGCGAGGATAGTTTTTCGCGACGCCCGCGCCGTTCGGCGCGTGGCATCCGGCGCAAGCGGGAATGCCCGTCGCGGCATCGCCGCCACGGAAGAGCTTCTGTCCGGCCGCCACGAGCGTGGCGTCCCTCGCGGCGACGCCTTTCGGCTTCTGCTGCGAAAAATAGAGGCCGAGCGCCTTCATGTCGGCGGGCGTCAGCGTCGCCGCCATCCCCTGCATCACGGGATTCACGCGCAGGCCCGACTGGAAGTGGCCCAGTTGCAGGGTGATATACTCCGCCGGCTGTCCGGCCAGGCTCGGATTGATGGCCGTGGGGCTGTTGCCGTCGACCCCGTGGCACGCCGAGCAGACTTCCTTGACGATCGTCTGCGCCCTGGCGAGATCGGGTTTTCCCGCGGGCGCCTGGGCCAGCGCGGCAGCCGCGGACATGGCGCCGGCGAGCGCGGCCAGCAGCAACATGCGTTTCATCGGGCGACTCCTCGAAGGCGGCGGTGTGCACTCCGGCGAAGGGTCCGGTTCCCTCGCCCGCGCGGCGCCGATTCATTTGTGCAAAAACATCACATTGTAACGGAATCGCCGGGCCCGGCCAAAGGCGGCAGGCGCGCGCGAGTCCGGGCGCGGTGAAGCATCCGCTGCAGCAGGCGGAGTTCCTCGTCACGGCCGCCGCCGACGATCAGCTGCCCCCGGCGGGGCCGCCGGAAATCGCGTTTGCCGGCCGCTCGAACGCCGGCAAATCGAGCGCAATCAACGCGCTCGCCAACCGGACACGGCTCGCCTTCACCAGCAAGACGCCGGGCAGGACTCAGCAGATCAACTTCTTCCGCCTGCGCGGCGGAGCCCTGCTCGCCGACCTTCCCGGCTACGGCTACGCGGCGGTGCCTCAGGCGTTGAAGCGCCACTGGCAGGAATTCCTCGCGCGCTATCTCGCGACCCGGCAACCGCTGGTCGGGCTCGTGCTGGTCATCGATGCGCGCCACGGGCTTGCCGATGCCGACGCACAGCTGCTCGCGGGCTATCTCGGGAGCGGCCGGCCGGTGCTCGTGCTGGCGACCAAGGTGGACAAGTTCGCCGCCGCCGCGCAGCGCGTCGCCCAGCGGGCCATCGAGCGCGACATCGCCGCCGCCTTTCCGGTGCACGCCGCACAGGTGACGGTCGTGGCCTTCTCGGCAACCCGCCACATCGGCATCGCGCCGGCCGAGCGCGTGCTCGCGCAATGGCTCGGCGACCCGGCGACCGACGCCGCCGGACCGGTGCCCGAAGCGACAAAAGAAAAGGCCCCGCGCTCAAGGGGAGTGACGCGGGGCCCGAAAAGCCCCCGGCGGGATTGATCACCGCCGCGGGCACCCGCTCAGGGAGGGAAGCGGGAGACGTCGCCGTCTGCCTTCATAGACTCGCCGCCCCGGCCGGAGTTCCATCGATTCGCAACCTGTCCGCGCGCCGTAACGCGAGCCGTCCGGCGTGCCCGCGATCGCATCCGGGCCGTTGCGCAGCGGGTTGATTTCCGGTTTGCGGCCCGCGCAGGGGAACGGCTACGATGCGGGCAGCGGGCCCCGACAACGACACACCCAAACACAGGTTGCCATCATGGGTTTCGATTACACCGGCCACTACCCCGTGCGGCGGATGCGCCGGATGCGGCGCGACGACTTCTCGCGGCGTCTCGTCCGCGAGCACCGGCTAACGGCCGACGACCTCATCTACCCGGTTTTCGTGCTGGACGGCGCGAAGCGCGAGGAACCGGTCGCCTCGCTCCCCGGCATCTCGCGCAAGAGCGTCGACCTGCTGCTGCGTGACGCCGAGCGCTGCCTCGAGCTCTCGATTCCGGCGCTCGCGCTGTTCCCGGTCATCGCGCCCGGGCTCAAGACGGCGGATGCGGCCGAGGCGTGGAATCCGGAAGGGCTCGTGCCGCGCACGGTGCGGGCGCTGAAGGCGCGATTCCCCGACCTCGGCGTCATCACCGACGTCGCGCTCGATCCCTACACGAGCCATGGCCAGGACGGCCTCGTCGATGCGACGGGCTATGTCGTGAACGACGAGACGGTCGCCGCGCTCGTCAAGCAGGCGCTCTGCCACGCGGAGGCGGGCGTGGACATGGTCGCACCCTCGGACATGATGGACGGCCGCATCGGCGCGGTCCGCGGTGCGCTCGACGGGGCGGGCCGCGAGCGCACCCGGATCATGGCGTACTCGGCCAAGTACGCGTCGTCGTTCTACGGCCCGTTTCGCGACGCGGTGGGATCCGCCGGCAACCTTGGCGGCGGCAGCAAGTACACTTACCAGATGGACCCTGCGAACTCGGACGAGGCGCTGCGCGAAGTGTGGCTCGACCTCCAGGAAGGAGCGGACGTCGTGATGGTCAAGCCGGGGATGCCGTACCTCGACATCGTCCGGCGCGTGAAGGAGGCGTTCGGCGTGCCGACCGCGGTCTACCAGGTGTCGGGCGAGTACGCGATGCTGAAAGCGGCTGCGCAGAACGGCTGGCTCGACGAGCGCGCGTGCGTGCTGGAGACGCTCACGGGGTTCAAGCGCGCCGGAGCCGACGCGATCCTCACGTATTTCGCGCTCGACGCCGCGGGCTGGCTTGCAGCGTCAGGCTGACGGCACCCCGCTCGCCGCCGCGTCGTCGATCAGGGCGGCGAGCGCCTCGGCGGTGAGCCGGGGCTCGTCGTCGTGTCGCGGACGGTTCCGCCGCTGCTGCGGCGCCACGATCGCAAGCCGCACCGCCGCGCCCGGTGCGTCGATGAAGAGATGCGCCTCCCCATCGTCGCCGGCGCGCGGCGGCAGCGCCTTGTAGGCGACCCCGCTGCTCGCGAGGGCCATCTCGACCGCTTTCGGGTCGTCGGCGACGAGCTCGAGCCGCACGTCGCTGTGCTCGGTTGCCCATCCGGCGGCCACGCCGCCGACCAGCAGCGGCTGCCACGCCGCGAGCCGCCGCATCCAGCCGAGCGCCTCGATCCGCTGGCCGCGCAGCGCGGCCACGTGCGCGTCGCCGCCGAACAGCGCGTGGTGATCGGCCAGCGCCGACTCGATTTCCTCGTTCGACGGCAACGGGGCTGTGTCCGGCAGCAGCAGTTGGCGCACTGCCTTGCGCTTGGCGAGCGTCCAGTCGGTGAGCCCGTGCTCGACGATGAGCCGGGCGGCGGCCTGTGCGATCCGGACGCGCTCGCGCTGCGTGCGTAGGCCGTCGGCACGGCCCGGGTGGCGCGATGCGCCCATGGCGTCAACGGGCCCTAGAAGAGCTGGTCGCGGACGTCCTTGCCGGTCTTGCCCGGTGCAAGGCTCTCGTCGCGGCCGCGTGGCGGAAACTCGGCAAAGAAGAACTCGGTGACGCTTCCGGCCTCGTCGCGCAGGCCCGATTCGGCATTGATCGTGATGGCGACGATGCCTTCCGGCATCGGCCGCACGGCCTCGGGCGTGCCCTTGAGCGCCTTGGCCATGTACGAGATCCAGATCGGCAGCGCCGCGACCGCCCCGGTCTCGTTCGTGCCCAGCGTCTTCGGCTGGTCGAAGCCTATCCACGAGACACCGACCATCGCGGCGTTATAGCCGCAGAACCACGCGTCGACGTTCTCGTTGGTCGTGCCGGTCTTGCCGGCGAGGTCGCCGCGGTTGAGCGAGAGAGCGCGCGTCGCCGTGCCGACCCGGATGACGTCCTTCAGCAGCGAGGTCATGATCCACGCATTGCGCGGGTCGATCGCCCTTTCCGCGGCTTCCGCGGCGACGGCGGGCGCTGCCTCGGAGAGCACTGCACCTCGGGCATCGACGATCTTCGCGATCAGGTAAGGCGCGACCCGATAACCGCCGTTCGCGAATATGGAGTAAGCACTCACCATCTGCAGGGGTGTCGCCGAGCCCGCGCCCAGACCCATGGTCAGGTAAGGCGGGTGCTGCTTCGGGTCGAAGCCGAAGCGCGCGATGTAGTCCTGCGCATACTGCGGTCCGATCGCCTGCAGCACGCGCACCGTCACCAGGTTCTTCGACCGGGCGAGCCCGGTCCGGAGCCGCATCGGGCCGTCGAACTTGCCGTCGTAGTTCTTGGGCTCCCAATCCTCGCCGCCCGCCTTGTCCGCGGGAACGAAGAACGGCGCGTCGTTGACGATCGTCGCCGGCGTGAAGCCCTTTTCCAGCGCGGCGGAGTAGATGAACGGCTTGAAGGCCGACCCCGGCTGCCGCTGGGCCTGCGTCACGTGGTTGAACTTGTTCCGGTCGAAATCGAAGCCGCCGACGAGGGAGAGGATCGCGCCGTCGGAGGGCCGCAGCGAAACGAACGCGGCCTCGGCCTGCGGGACCTGCGTGATCTCCCAGCGTCCCTTGGCGTCGCGGGCGACGCGGATTACCGCCCCGGGCCGGATGCGGGTCGCCGCGCCGGCCTTCTCGCCGAGAGAGCGCGCCGCGAACCGGAGGCCCTCCCCGGCGATCTCGACGGTTTCGCCGTCCGCGAGCACGGCCCTGACGGCGGCGGCCCCTGCTTCGGTGACCACGGCGGGAACGAGGCCGTCGCTTTCGCTCGTTTCCTGGAAAACCCGCTCGAGGATGGCCTCCCGTTCGGCGGCATCGTCGGCGAGGCTGACATACGCTTCCGGGCCCCGGTAGCCGTGCCGACGGTCGTAATCGAGCACACCGCGGCGCACGGCGGCGTACGCGGCCTCCTGATCGGCGCGGCGGACCGTCGTGTGGACCGTGAGCCCCCGCGTGTAGGCATCCTCGCCGTAGGCGTCGAAGACGACCTGCCGCGCCATTTCGGCAATGAACTCGGCGCGGGTCGGCACGGCCTCGCGCAGTCCCTGACGGACGGCAAGCGGGGCGGTCTGCGCCTCGCGGAACTGCTCGTCGCTGATGTACCGCAGGTCGTGCATTCGCCGCAGGACGTACATCTGGCGGGTTTTCGCACGTTTGGGGTTGGTGACCGGGTTGTAGGCGGACGGCGCCTTCGGCAATCCGGCCAGCATCGCCGCCTCGGCCGGCGAGACGTCCTTCAGCGACTTGCCGAAGTAGATCTGCGCGGCGGCCGCGAACCCGTACGCACGCTGCCCGAGGAAGATCTGGTTGACGTAGAGCTGCAGGATCTCGTCCTTGGACAGGTTGGCCTCGATCTTCCAGGCCAGCAGGACTTCGCGCAGCTTGCGGGTGATCGTCTTCTCGCGGGTCAGGAAGAAGTTCCGGGCAACCTGCATGGTGATCGTGCCCGCCCCCTGCTGCGTCCCGGCGGCGAGGTTCGACGCCGCCGCCCGCAGAACGCTCAGGTAGTCCACTCCTCCGTGCGAATAGAAGCGCTCGTCCTCGGCGGCGAGGATGGCCTTCTTCATCACGTCGGGGACCTCGCCGATGCTGACGACGGCCCGCCGCTCCTCGCCGAATTCACCCAGGAGGTCGCCTTCGGCGGAAACGATCCGCAAGGGGATCTTGGGCCGGTAGTCGGTCAGGTTTTCGAGCGAGGGGAGCGTCGGATAAAGCAGTGCCAGCACGAAGGCACCCAGGAGGGCACCCACGACCCCCAGCCCAAGCAGGACGGACCCGACGTAGAGGAGCCACCGCCTTAGCATATGGGAATAAAACTTGCCTGATCGGAGGGGTGAACCGGGGATTATAGGCGGGCTTACAACAAATGCATCCCCCGGAGGAAAACAATTTGACAAGCTTCATACTTGCTGCCAATCTTTAATGTAGATTATCAGCATTGCGCCGAAGGCAGCCATGCTCGCTGAAAGACTCAATTCGATCCTCGACACGTTCAAGACGAAGTATCCGTCCTTGATCGGGGTCGACATCAGCTCGACCGCCATCAAGCTGGTGGAGCTCGCCCAGACCGGGAAAGGCACCTACAGGCTCGAACGTTACGCGATCGAGGCGCTGGTCCGCGACGTCGTCACGGACGGCAACATCGCCAACCTCGACCTCGTCAGCGATGCGCTGAAGCGCGCCCACAAGAAGCTCGGCAGCCGCAACCGCAACGTCGCACTCGCGCTGCCGGCGGCGATGGTCATCACCAAGAAGATCATCGTCCCGGCCGGCCAGAAGGAGGAGGAGCTCGAGCTCCAGGTCGAAGCCGAGGCGAACCAGTACATCCCGTTCGCGCTGGACGAGGTCAACCTCGACTTCCAGATCATCGGCCCGGCGCCGAACAATCCCGAAGAGTCGGAAGTGCTGATCGCCGCGTCGCGGAAGGAAAAGGTCGAGGACCGGGTCGCCGTCGCGGAGGCTGCGGGGCTCCATCCGCGCGTGATGGACATCGAGTCGTACGCGATGCAGCAGGCATTCGAGCTGATCGCGCCGACCCTCCCGGCGAGCGGCCGCGACCAGAACATAGCGCTGGTCGACATCGGCGCGCACGTCACGCACTTCTACGTCCTGCGCAACGGCCAGTTCCTGTTTTCCCGCGACCAGGCGTTCGGCGGCAACCAGCTCACGCACGACATCCAGCGCGCGTTCAACCTGACTCCCGACGAAGCGGAGTCGGCGAAGAAGAGCCAGGGCCTGCCCGACAACTACGAGGCCGACGTGCTGCAGCCGTTCATGGAGACGCTCGCGCTCGAGGTGACGCGTGCGCTGCAGTTCTTCTTCACGTCGACGTCGTACAACCAGATCGACCAGATCGTCCTGGCCGGCGGCTGCGCGCTGCTGCCGGGCATCGACGACCTCGTGGCCAAGCGTGCCGGCGTTCCCGCGGTCATCGCCAATCCGTTCGCCAACATGGGCTCGTCCGACCGCATCCGGCCGCGGCAGCTGGCGCAGGAGGCGCCGTTGCTCATGATCGCCTGCGGACTCGCGCTGCGGAGCTTCGAATGATCCGCGTCAACCTGCTCCCGCACCGCGAGCAGAAGCGGCAGGCGCGCAAGCGCCAGTTCATCTCGCTCGCGATCGGGCTCGTGGCCCTCGGCCTTGCGGTCGTGCTCCTGGTGCACGTCTACTTCGGCTGGAAGATCGACGAGCAGGGGGAGCGCAATACCATCCTCAAGACGGAGATCGCCAAGCTCGACACCCAGATCAAGGAGATCGACAAGCTGCGCGAGCAGACGCAGGCGCTCCTCGCGCGCAAGCAGGTCGTCGAGACGCTGCAGACGAACCGGACCGAGGCCGTGCACCTGATCGACCAGCTGGTGCGCCAGCTGCCGGACGGGATCTACCTCCGGTCGGTGAAGCAGTCGGGCACCAAGGTCACGCTGGTCGGCTATGCGCAGTCCAATGCGCGCGTGTCGACGCTGATGCGCAACATCGACGCGTCGCCGTGGCTGCACCAGCCCGAGCTCGTCGAGATCAAGTCGGTCCCCTCGCCCACGGTCAAGGACCTCCGCATCAACGAGTTCACGCTCAACGTCCAGATCAAGCAGGCGGCGCCCCCCGAAGAGCCCCGGCCCGCCGCCGCCGGCGGGCAACCCGCGCCGCCGCCTCCCGCGAAGTCCAAAGGCGCGAAAGACCTATGACGCTCGACGACATCCGCCGGCTCAATTTCCGCGAGGTCGGCAGCTGGCCCCTGCTGCCCAGGGTGGCGATGCTGTTGACCGTCTTCGCCGCCATCGTGCTCGCCGGCGCCCTGCTCGACTGGAAGGACCGCTACGACGAGCTCGATCGCGCGCGGCAGGAGGAGTCGACGCTCAAGGAGCAGTACGCGGCGAAGAAGGCCAAGGCGATCAACTACGACATCTACGTGCAGCAGCTGAAGGAGATCGAGCAGTCGTTCGGCGCGCTGCTGAAGCAGCTGCCGAACAAGGCCGAGATGGACGCGCTGCTGACCGACATCAACCAGGCCGGGCTCGGCCGCGGGCTGCAGTTCGAGCTGTTCAAGCCCGCCGCGCAGGAGCGCATGGCGGATTTCTACGCGGAGCTGCCGATCGCCGTGCGGATCACCGGCAACTACCACGACATGGGCGCGTTCGCGAGCGACATCGCGCAGCTGCCGCGGATCGTCACGCTGAACGACGTCGCGATCGCGAACGAGAAGGGCGTGCTGACGATGGACGCCGTGGCGAAGACCTTCCGCTATCTCGACGAGGACGAGCTCGCCAAGCAGCGCAAGGCGGCGAAGGACGCCAAGGACAAGGAGAAGGCCAAGAAATGAAGCGCTGGCTGGGGCTCTCTCTTGGCGCGTGCATCGCGCTCGCGGGGTGTGGTGGGGAGAGCCACCAGGATCTCCGCGCATGGATGAACGACCAGGGCAAGGGCGCGCGGGGAAAGGTCGATCCCCTGCCGCAGATCAAGCCGTACGAGCCGTTCGCGTACAACGCGTTCGACCTGCCCGATCCCTTCAAGCCGCGCAAGATCGAGCCGCCGAAGGGGGGAAGCAAGCTGGCGCCGGACCTGACCCGGCGGCGCGAGCCCCTCGAAGCGTATCCGCTGGAGTCACTCAACATGGTCGGCACGCTGGCGAAGGACAAGTCGACCTACGCGCTGGTGCGCACCCCCGACAAGGACGTCTACCAGGTCAGCCTCGGCAACTATGTCGGGCAGAACTTCGGCGTGATCGTCGGCATCACCGACAGCGAACTCCGCCTGAAGGAGCTGGTGCAGGACGGCAGCGGCGACTGGACCGAGCGGACCGGCACCCTCCAGTTGATCCAGGCCGACACCAAGTCACAGGAGCGAAAAAAATGAGCATGTTCCCTTGGCTTGACACCCTCGTCACGCGGGTGCGAGCGACCCGTCGAGCGCACGCGTGGCTCCTCGCCGCGCTCGCGCTGGCTGCATCCGGCGCGGCGTTCGCACAGGCCGCCAACAGCATCGACTCGCTGACCGTGTTGAAGGGCACGTCGGGGCGGACGGTCGTCAAGTTCACGCTGAAGAACGCGCCGGCCAATCCGCCGGCGGGCTTCGCGATCGCGACGCCGCCGCGGATCGCGCTCGACTTCCTCGACACGGGCAACGGCCTCGGCACGACGCAGCGGGCGGTCGAAGACGTCGCGCTGCGCAGCGTCAACGTGATCCAGTCCGGCAACCGGACCCGCGTCGTCTTCAACCTCAACCGGCCGCAGACCTTCGAGACGCAGGTCGAGGGCAATTCCGTGCTCGTGACGCTGTTCGACCAGGGCGAGCAGCTCGACGCCAAGGCGCAGGTCGTGCAGCGATTCGCCGAGTCGCGGCCCGGCGACGTGCAGCACACGCTGCGCGACATCGATTTCCGCCGCGGCCCGGGCGGCGAGGGACGGCTCGTCGTCGATCTCTCCGACAACTCGACCGGCATCGACATCCGGCAGCAGGGGAAGGTGCTGATCGTAGACTTCCTCAAGACGTCGCTGCCGCGCAACCTCGTGCGCCGGCTGGACGTGCAGGACTTCGGCACGCCCATCGTCACCGTCGACGCGTTCAACCAGGGCGCGAACGCGCGGATGATCGTCGAGCCCAAGGGCATGTGGGAGCACTCCGCCTACCAGACGGACAACCGCTTCATCCTGGAGGTGAAGCCGATCGTCGAGGACCCGAACAAGCTCGTCCAGGGCTCGCGCCAGGGGTACAAGGGCGACAAGCTCTCGCTCAACTTCCAGAACGTGGAAGTGCGCGCGGTGCTGCAGGTGATCGCCGACTTCACGGGGCTCAACATCATCACCAGCGACTCCGTCGGCGGCAGCCTGACGCTGCGCCTCAAGGACATCCCCTGGGACCAGGCGCTCGACATCATCATGCAGACGAAGGGGCTCGACATGCGCAAGAACGGCAATGTCGTGCTCATCGCGCCGCGCGAGGAACTGGCGCTGAAGGAAAAGCAGCAGCTGGAGGCGCAGAACGAGATCAGCGAGCTCGAGCCGCTCATCTCCGAATCGTTCCAGCTCAACTACATCAAGGCGCAGGACCTCCTCAACCTGATCCAGACGAACCGGCAGCAGCAGTTCGGCCTGGGCGCGGGGCAGACGGCGACCACCGGCGGACAGGGGTCGTTCATCTCCAAGCGCGGGGTCGCGATGGTCGATCCGCGGTCGAACATCCTGTTCGTGCAGGACACGGCCGCCCGCCTCGAGGAGATCCGCAAGATCATCAGGCAGATCGACACGGCGATCCGGCAGGTGATGATCGAGGCGCGCATCGTCATCGCCAACGACACGTTCGGCCGGCAGCTCGGCGTGCGCTTCGGCGCGCAGACCGGCGCCACGTTCAACCGCCGTTATGCGCTGGGCCAGGGCGGCACCCTGTCGACGCAGCCCGTCGTCACCTGCTCGGGAACCACCTGCACGCGGGAAACCCGGACGCAGACGCCCTACGAGCTTGCGTCGGGCATCGCCAGCGCGGGCTATTCGGACTCGCCGCAGTTGAACGTCAACCTGCCGGTCATCAACCCGGCCGGCGCGCTGGCGCTGACGCTGATCAACCTCGGCAGCGGCAACCTGATCAACCTCGAGCTCTCGGCGCTCGAATCCGACAACCGCGGCAAGGTCGTGTCGAGCCCGCGCGTGGTGACCGGCGACAACCAGAAGGCGCTGATCGAGCAGGGCACGGACATACCGTACATCACGCCCGGCACCGCGAACAACCCCGCCACGGTCTCGTTCAAGAAGGCCGTGCTGAGCCTCATCGTGACGCCGCAGATCACGCCGGACAACCGGATCATCATGAACGTCGAGATCCGCAAGGATTCGGTCGGCCAGCAGGTCAGCATCGGAGGGGGGGTTTCGGTGCCCGCGATCGACACGCGCAACGTGACGACGCAGATCGCCGTCAACAACGGCGACACGGCCGTCATCGGCGGCATCTACGAGGAAGAGATCACCAATACCGTCGAGAAGGTGCCGCTGCTCGGCGACATCCCGCTCTTCGGCTACCTGTTCAAGACGACCGGCCGCACGAGCGCGAAGAGGGAGCTCCTCATCTTCCTGACGCCGCGCGTCGTCAAGGACTCGATCACCGCCGTCAAGTGACGTAGCGGCGCAGGGAGCGCGCGAACGGCGCGCCGCGACGGGCGCGCGATCTCGCGCTGCGCGCGACTCCGGCTTCCGGGTGACGGCGGCGTGCGGCCTGTCGCGCGGGCCGCCGCTGCTACAATGATCCCGTGCACCTGCATCGCGGCAATCTGTTTCTGGTCGGACTGCCCGGCGCGGGCAAGTCGACGCTCGGGCGTCAGCTCGCGCGCCGTCTCGGCAAGACGTTCGTCGACGCCGACGCCGAGCTGGAGAAGAAGCTCGGCGTGACGATTCCGACGATCTTCGAGATCGAGGGCGAGGCGGTCTTCCGCGACCGCGAAGAGGCGTTGCTCCGCGAGCTCGCCGTGCTTGCGAACACGGTGCTCGCGACCGGTGGCGGCGTGGTGATCCGGCCCGCGAACCGCGAACAGCTCAAGGCCAACGGCACGGTGCTCTACCTGCATGCACTGCCCGCGGCGCTGCGCGAGCGCACGCGCCGGAGCCGGCATCGTCCTCTGCTCAACACGGCGGACCCGGCGGCCCGCCTCGTCGAGCTCTACGCGGAGCGCGATGCGCTCTACCGCGAAGTCGCCGACGTCGTGCTCGAATCCGACCGCGACGAGATCGCCCGCTTCGCGCGACAGCTGGAAGCAGCGCAGCGCAACGCTTTGGAAGCGTAAGGAAAATGGGCCCCCACGCTCGTGCGCCAATGCGCACGCTCACCGTCGCGCTCGGCGAGCGCAGCTACCCGATCCACGTGGGACCGGCGCTGCTCCACGCGGCCGGCGCGCTGCTCGCGCCGCTGCTGTCGCGGCCGCGCACCGTGATCGTCACCAATCCCGTCGTCGCCGTCCACTGGCTCGCGCCCCTGCAGTCCAGCCTGTCGGCGGCCGGCATTCGCAGCGAGGCGATCGTCGTCCCGGAGGGTGAGGCGCACAAGAGCTGGGCGACGCTCTACGACGTGCTGACGCGCCTGCTCGAGCTCAAGGCGGAGCGGGGGACGACGCTGGTCGCCCTCGGCGGCGGAGTGGTCGGCGACCTCGCGGGTTTCGCCGCCGCGATCTACCAGCGGGGAATGCCGTTCGTGCAGATCCCGACGACGCTGCTCGCGCAGGTGGACTCCTCGGTGGGCGGCAAGACGGGCGTCAACCACCCGCTCGGCAAGAACCTGATCGGCGCGTTCCACCAGCCGCGCGCCGTGCTGATCGACACCGAGTGCCTGAGCACGCTGCCGGACCGCGAGCTGATCGCGGGCCTGGCGGAAGTGATCAAGTACGGGGCGATTCGCGACCGCGCGTTCTTCGACTGGCTCGAGGCGGAGCTGCCGCGCCTTGTCGCCCGCGATTCCGACGCGCTGGTCCACGCGATCACCGAGAGCTGCCGGATCAAGGCGGAGATCGTCGTCGCCGATGAGCGCGAGGCGGGCGAGCGCGCGATCCTCAACTTCGGCCATACGTTCGGCCACGCGATCGAGGCCGGCGTCGGCTACGGCGAGTGGCTGCACGGCGAGGCGGTCGCCGCAGGCATGGTGCTCGCGGCCGCGTTGTCGGCGCGGCTCGGGACGATCGCCGACGCCGATGTCGCCCGGTTGCGCGCGCTGCTCGCGCGTGCCGGTCTGCCCGTCGACGCGCCGCGGCTGGGCGCGGCGCGCTATCTCGCGCTGATGAGCCACGACAAGAAGGTCGTCGCCGGCGCGCTCCGGTTCGTCCTGCTCGATCGCCTGGGCGCGGCACGCCTGACGTCGGACGTGCCCGAGGAAGCGCTGCGGGCGGTGCTCGGCTGAGCGCGGCGATGCACGCTCCGCAATGGTGAACGGCGCCCTTTGCGGCGCCGTTCTTCTTCTGTCCCGCGTGTGCGGGACGTTCTGCTCAGCGTCGGCGCGTCAGCTGCACGTGATCGTCGCGATGGCCGTCTTCTGCGGCGAGGTCTGGTCGAACACGGTGACGGAGTACGTTCCGGCGCCTGCGGGCAGACCCGAAACCGTCGCCGTGTTTCCCGTGACCGCGACCGGGAAGGTCGGCGTGACAATGGCGCCGTAACTGGGCGTGCCGCCGGCAACGATGAACGCGAACGTCTTGCCGTTGCAGCCGGTCGCGGAGACGGCCGATGGCGCAATGGTCAG
>Ga0209048_10001860_pt1 | contig 21346 bp, 18 predicted proteins | sample FrelakmetCRP12CR_FD_187146 | JGI IMG/M metagenome (GOLD analysis project Ga0209048, IMG submission 187146) | Freshwater lake sediment microbial communities from the University of Notre Dame, USA, for methane emissions studies - CRP12 CR (SPAdes)... | ecosystem: Environmental > Aquatic >... | reverse complement strand
CCTGCACCGCAGCCGTGAAGCTGCCGCCGCTCAACGAGCCGATCGCGTACACAATGCGCACGTTGCGGGCCGGTACGTCGAGGGGTGTGTCCAAGGCGACGACCGAGTTGTCGGCGGCCGCAACCACCTGCACCCGGTATGTCTTCGCCGGGACGTTGGCCTTGGCCTCGTTCGGGTTCTCGAGGTTGCTGAAGAGCTTCGCTCCGTCGGCGAGGATGTCGACCGCGGGGGCGGCGGCCAGGTGTCGCACGATCAGCCGTCCCTGCCCACGGCGCAGCGGGCCGGTGTCGTTGGTGAACAGGTTGAGCTGTGCACCCGATCCGTCTCCCTTGAGGCTGGCGACCGCCGTGTAATCGGCGCCCGGGCGCAGCGTCACGTCGGCGGCCAGAACCGGCGACGAGTCGTCGGTCGAGTCGGCGGCGGCCACGACGAGGTGGTGTGGTCCCGGCTTCACCGACAACGGTCCGGCCACGTTGCCGAACGTCCAGTCGTCGAGCACCTTGGCGCCGTCCGCGTAGACGTCGACGGTGAGACCGGGAACACCGTGGACCACGGACAGCATGGCCGGGGGACGCCAGAAGCGCGACGGCCGTCCCGCTGCCGATGCACCCTGGGGTGCCGCGACCGTGGCGAACGTCGCGACACCGAGAAGAGCTACGAGGAATCTGCGCATGTCTGCCTCCGAGATGAGTGAGTTGTCGGAAGCGTCTACGGAGCCGGTGCGTGTCGCGGATGTCGAAGGCGCCACGAGGAGGAAGCGGGGCCTTGCGGCTACGAACGTGGTTTCTTGGCGCGGCTCGGCTGCACGCGTTTCGGTTCGCCGCGTTGTTTCGGGAAGTTCGGGGGCCAGGGCTCGTCGCCGAGTCCTTCGGCTTCGTCTCGTGCAGCCAGGTCCAGGAGCGGCTGCAGTGAATGCTCGACGCCGTCGATGCCCGCGCCGACATCGCCGAGCTCCGTGTAGCGCGCCGGGACGGTCGCGATCGTCAGATCGTTCGGGTCGACGTCCGTGAGCTCCGACCACGTGACCGGGCAGGACACCCGCCCCTCGGGGTTCGCGCGCACGGAGTACGCCGACGCAACGGTGCGGTCGCGCGCGTTCTGGTTGTAGTCGAAGAACACCCGCTCACCGCGTTCCTCCTTCCACCATTTCGTCGTGGCGAGATCGGGGACACGCCGCACGACCTCACGACCCAGGGCGAGCGCGGCCCGTCGCACCTCGAGAAAGTCCCACCGCGGTTCGATGCGAACATTGATGTGGATCCCCTTCGAACCCGATGTCTTCGGCCAGCCGGCGTATCCCTGGTCTTCGAGTACCTCGTGCACGACGAGGGCCACGGCGCGGACCTCCTCGAAACCCACGCCGTGAGGATCGAGATCGATGCGTAGTTCGTCGGGATGATCGACGTCGTCGCGACGCACCGGCCACGGATTGAGGTCGAGACAGCCGAGGTTCACCGCCCAGATGAGGTGGGCGACGTCGACCGGGCAGAGCTCGTCGGCCCAGCGGCCGCTCGGGAACGTGACCCGGACGGTTTCGAGCCACTCCGGCCGCTTCTCGGGCACCCGCTTCTGGAAGAACGGCTCTCCGGTCGCACCGTCCGGATACCGCTTCAGGACGGTTGGGCGTTCGTAGACGCCGCGCAGGGCCCCGTCGCCAACGGCGAGGTAGTACTCCGCGAGGTCCAGCTTGGTCTCGCCGCGTGCCGGAAAGAACACTTTGGACGGGTTCGAGAGCCGGACGGTGCGACCGTCGACGTCGAGCTCGGTGTACTCGGTCGGCATCCCTGCCACGGTACGACGACGGCCGGCACCGCGCCGCGATGCACGAGGGAAGACCCTGGTCAGGCCCGGGCGCGCCAGGAGGCGATCCGATATAGTGGCCGGGTTCTGTCCGACCGTGGGCCTGCGTGGCCACCGAGGCGTGGGCTCGTTGCCCACGCTTTTTCTTGCGACGAGGGAGGTGAGCGGCGATGACGAACCGGAGCTCCGAGCGATTGCGGGAGCGGATCGAGCCGGCCGTCGCCGCGCTCGGCCTCGAACTCTTCGACATCGAGATGGTGAGCGCCGGGGCCGGACAGACGCTGCGGGTGCTCATCGATCGCGACGGCGGAGTCGATCTCGAAACCGTGGCCTCCGCCACGCAGGCGATCTCGCCGATCCTGGACGACGAGCCGTCCCTGTCCGGGCCCTACACCCTCGAGGTGAGCAGTCCCGGGCTCGAGCGACCGCTACGCCGGCCCGTGCACTTCGCCCGGGCGAAGGGGTCGACGGTGTCGGTCAAGTTCCGCAATGCAGAGGGTGCCGTCGAGCGAGCGCACGGGGTGCTCGTGGCCTCCGACGATGCCGGCTGCACGGTGAAGCTCGATGGTGACGTCGAGCGTCGGTTCTCCTACGACCAACTGGTCCAGGCCCGCACGGTGTTCGAGTGGGGCCCCGCGCCCAAGCCGGGGAAGGCGGGCAAGAGCCGAGCGAAGGTTTTGTCATGAGTACCAACCGGACGCGTCGCGCGCGAGTGAGCGCAGACGAGCGAGCACGGAGTCCCGAAGGGCGCCGGGCGGGTATTCCGAACGGTGAGCGAGGGCGACAATGAACTCCGAGATGATGGAAGCCCTCGAGAACATCGAGCGCGAGAAGGGTATCTCCGTCGAGATCATGCTGGAGGCGTTGGCCAACGCCCTCGTCACCGCGTACAAGCGGTTGCCGACCTCTGCCGAGGAAGCGCTCGTCGAGATCGACGTCGAGACCGGCGACATCCGCGTGATCGCGCAGGAGCTCGACGAAGAGGGCAACGTCACGCGCGAGTGGGACGACACGCCCGACGACTTCGGTCGTATCGCCGCGCAGACGGCCAAGCAGGTGATCCTGCAACGGATCCGCGAGGCCGAGCGCGAGATGAAGTACGAGGAGTTCGCCGGCCGCGAAGGCCAGATCGTCACCGGGATCATCCAACAGACCGATCAGCGGTACACGTTGCTCGATCTCGGCAAGGTCGAGGCGCTGTTGCCGCAGGCGGAACAGGTGCAGAACGAACGCTACGAGCACGGTGGCCGACTCAAGGCGTACATCGTCGAGGTCCGCAAGACGGCGAAGGGCCCCCAGATCGTCGTATCGCGCACGCACCCCGGTCTCGTGAAAGAGCTCTTTGCCCTCGAGGTTCCCGAGATCGTCGACGGCGTGGTCGAGCTGAAGGCGATCGCGAGAGAGCCCGGGCACCGTACGAAGATCGCGGTGTCGTCGAACGACCCGAACGTCGATCCGGTCGGCGCGTGTGTCGGCGCGCGTGGATCCCGAGTGCGCATGGTCGTGAACGAGCTGCGCGGCGAGAAGGTCGACATCGTTCCCTACAACGACGACCCCGTCGACTTCGTGATGAAGGCGCTGGCGCCGGCGCGCGTTCGGGAGGTTCGGATCCATCAGGACACCGGCACCGCCGAGGTGATCGTCCCCGACTTCCAGCTTTCTCTCGCGATCGGCAAGGAAGGTCAGAACGCGCGGCTCGCGGCGCGTCTCACCGGCTGGCGGGTGGACATCAAGAGCGAGACGCAACTCGCGGAAGAAGAAGCGGGCGGCGGTGTGGAGTACGCCGAAGGAGAGTGGATCGAGAGCGAGACCGGCGAACTCATCTGGCAGCCCGCCGGCGGTGGCGAGGCGATCTCCGCAGCCGAGGCGGGGTACGCCGGCGCGAAGTCCGACGGGGGCACGGCTCCGGCCGCCGAGCCCGAGAGCGAGGCGGTGCTCGAGTCGGAAGCCGGAGTCGGCGCCCGGAACGAAGACGTTCGTGACGTGAGCGAGACGGACGAGACCGAGCGGCTGATCGACGAAGAGGCCGTTCCTGCGGAAGAGGCTGCGATGCACGTCGTCGGAGCGGAAGGCCCGAGCGGGGAGGGTGAGACCGCGTAACCCGCGGCGGACCTGCATCGGCTGCCGGAGGACCGCATCCCCCGACGAGCTGGTGCGGGTGGCTCGCCGGCCCGACGGCGTGGTTGCTGTCGGGAGGACCGAGCCGGGCCGCGGGGCATGGCTGTGCGCCGGTTCGCCCGAGTGCTTCGACCAGGCGATTCGCCGTCGAGCCCTCGGGCGGGCACTGCGCCGAGAGGTCTCGACCGACGAGGTCGAGTGGCTTCGTGCGAGACTGTTGGGATGACCGGGTAACGAGCGAGATCCAGGCAAGAGATAGCGAGACGAGGACAGGCGTTGGCAACAAAGAAGATCAGGGTCTACGAGCTGGCCAGGGAGCTGGGCGTCGAGAACCACGTCGTGATCGAGCTCGCCGAAGAGCTCAAGATCGGCGTGAAGAGCCACTCCTCGAGCATCGAGGAGCCGCAGGCCGACCGCGTCCGGCGCTTGTGCGACTCCAAGGGACTACGGGGCGAACCGATCGTCGACGAGCCCAAGGCGAAGCCCGAGCCCAAGGGTAAGGCGAAGGCCGTACCCCAGGAAGCCCCGGCGCCTGTTCCCACACCGACGTCGGTGCCGGAGTTCGAGGTTCCGGTTGCTCCCGCGCCGGCACCCCTTCCCACTCCCGCGCCCGTTCATCGCGTCGTTCGTTCGACGGGCGGGGTCGCCGTGCCCCCCGCGCGTCCGGCGGCACCTCCCGCTCCGCCGCGCCCCGCACCCGCACCCGCACCCGAACCCGTCGCGCCCGCGGCCTCGACCGCGCCGGCGCCCCCTCCTGCTCCACCCGCTCCGGCCGCTCCGGAGGCGGAGCCCGCGCCTCCAGCTCCGCCGCTCAGCCCATCGGGTCGTCCGATTCCGCCGCCTCCCGGGAGCGGTCGTCCGATCCCGCCGCCTCCGGGCCAACGCCCGATGGGCGGAGGCGCCGGCGGACCGGGCGGACCGAGTCGCGGTGGTCCGCCGCGCAGCGGTGGTGGACCCGGCGGTGGTCCCGGTGGTGGTTTCCAGCGAAGTGGTGGCGGTCCCGGTGGTCCCGGTGGTGGTTTCCAGCGCAGTGGCGGCGGACCGGGCGGCTTCGGCGGCGGTCCCGGTGGTGGGCCGGGCGGTCCCGGCGGTGGGCCGGGTGGCCCCGGTGGTGGTCGTGGTGGCCCCGGCGGTGGTCGTGGCGGTCCGGGCGGTGGCCCGGGTGGTGGTCCCGGCGGCTTCGCCGGTCGCGGCCGGCCCGGTGGCCCGCAACAGCGTCGCCGCAAGAAGCGTCGTCGTGGTCCGTACGAAGATCTGGGGCCGGCGCAGGCAACACAGTTCTCGCCGTCGGATGCACCGATTCCCGAAGGCGAGATCGTGGTGTCGCGCGGCATCACGCTCCAGGAGCTCGCGCCCAAGCTGAACCGCACGACCGCGGACCTGGTGCGCATGTTGTTCGACGCGGGCGAGATGGTCACGGGCACGCAGTCACTGGCCGACGAGATGATCGATCTCATCGCCGAGACACTCGGGGCCGAGGTGCTGATCGTCGAGCCCGGCGCCGAGCTCGAGCTCGAGCTCCAGGCCATGTTCGGCGACGAGGAAGAAGACGAGGACGAGGCGCTGCTCGAACCGCGCGCGCCCGTCGTCACGGTGATGGGTCACGTCGACCACGGCAAGACCACGCTGCTCGACCGCATCCGCGAAGCGAACGTCGTCGCGGGTGAAGCCGGTGGCATCACCCAACACATCGGCGCGTACCAGGTCGTGAAGAACGACCACCCGATCACGTTCATCGACACGCCGGGGCACGAGGCGTTCACCGCGATGCGTTCACGGGGCGCGCAGGCCACCGATATCGCGGTGCTCGTGGTCGCCGCCGACGATGGCGTGATGCCCCAGACGATCGAGGCGATCAACCACGCGAAGGCGGCCGAGGTGCCGATCGTCGTGGCGGTCACGAAGTGCGACCGCGAGGACGCCGATCCGACGCGCGTGCGTCAACAGCTCGTCGAGCAGGGGCTCGTGCCGGAGGAATGGGGCGGCGAGATCATCGTCAACGACGTGTCGGCGGTGACGGGCGACGGTGTCGACGCACTGCTCGAGTCCCTCCATCTCGTGGCCGAGATCGAGGATCTGCGGGCCAACCCCAAGGCGGCCGCTCGTGCCGTCGTGCTCGAGTCCAACCTCGACGTCGGCCGGGGCCCGGTCGTGACGGCGCTCGTGGAGCGTGGCACGCTGCGCGTCGGCGACACCGTCGTGGCGGGTGGGGCCTGGGGCCGAGTGCGAGCCATGTTCGACGAGCACGGCTCGCAAGTCTCCGAAGCCGGACCGTCGGTGCCGGTCGAAGTGCTCGGCCTCGACGAAGTGCCGCTCGCGGGAGACGAGCTCCGTGTCGCGCCGGACGACAAGACGGCGCGTGTAGTCGCCGAAGCGCGTTCGCACCGTCGACGCGTCGCGAACCAAACGCACCCGATGTCGCTCGCCGGCGGTGCGCGGCTCGAGGACATCTTCGCGATGGTGCAGCGCGGCGAGGTCGCCACGCTGAACCTGTTGCTCAAAGCCGACGTGCAGGGCTCTCTCGAAGCAGTCACCGAGTCGTTGCGCAAGCTCGACCAGGAGCACGAGGAAGTGCGCCTGTCGTTCGTGCACCGGGCCGTCGGCGGGATCACGGAGTCGGACATCAACCTGGCCGCGGTCTCGAACGCCACGGTGATCGGCTTCAACGTCCGACCGGACCGCAAGGCCCGCGAGCTCGCCGACACCCAGAAGGTGGAGATGCGCCTCTACGAGGTCATCTACCAGGTGCTCGAAGACGTCAACGCCGCGCTGCTCGGCATGCTCAAGCCCGAGTTCGAAGAAGTGGTCACGGGCGAGGCCGAGGTGCGCGAGGTGTTCAGCGTCCCTCGCGTGGGCAAGGTCGCCGGTTGCTACGTGCGCAGCGGTGTCATCACGCGTGGATCGAAGGTGCGATTCCTCCGTGAGGGCACGGTCATCTGGAACGGGTCGATCTCGTCGCTCAAGCGCTTCAAGGAAGACGCGCGTGAGGTCAAGGACGGTTTCGAGTGCGGTATCGGGCTCGAGAACTACCAGGACCTCAAGTCGGGCGACATCATCGAGACGTACGACGTCAAGGAGATCGTGCGGACCTAGCTTCCGTGCGGGCTCGTCACGCGATCATCAGCGCGGTGATCGCCACGACCAGCATGGCGAGGCCCGAGAGCGTGCGGAGCTCAGCGACGGTGTTGTCGTTGCTGTCGTCGGTGAGCCGGCGGTTCTTCGCAGCAATCCGAGCAACCGCGTCGCGATCGCGAGCACCAGCCCCGGGGAAGACGAACAGGAGCCGCAGGCCGTTGGTGGCACGAGGCGCCGGAGGGTTCTCGTTCGCTTCGATCGAACTCGGCGTCCCGGCGTCTTCCGACAGGGTGGGAACCAGTCGGCACTCTTCGCAGGCTTCTGAAGCGGCCCTGCATTCGCTCTGGGCTCGGCAAAACGGCACAATAGGGGCGTGCATGCGGCTGCCGTCTCCTTCGACCTCCACGTACCGGCCAGCCGGTCGTTGAAGTCGAAGCGCGCCGTGGTCCGGCCGATCGTCGAAGGCCTGCGCAACCGGTTCCACGTCTCGGTGGCCGAGGTCGACCACCAGGATCAGTGGCAGCGGGCCGAGATCGCGGTGGCGGTGGTGGCGGAGAGCAATCGGCACCTCACCGAGGTGCTCGATGCTGTGGAGCGCTTCGTGGCCGCGGCTCCCGACATCGAGCTGCTCGACACGAACACCGCCTACCTGGAGATGGACTGATGCGGCGTGGTCAGCAGCCCCGGAAGTACCCGCGCACCGCTCGCGTCAACGAGGTCGTGATCGAGGTGCTGGGCGAAGAGTTGGAACGACTGTCCGACCCCCGCCTGGGATTCGTCACACTGACCGGCATCGACGTCACGCCCGACCTGCGCCATGCCACCGTCTATTACTCCGTGCTCGGATCCGCCAAGGCACGTCTCGCCCCGACCGAGCAGCAGCACGCCGACACGGCGGACGCGATGAAATCGGCCGCGCCCCATTTGCGTGCCGTGTTGGGGAAGCAGGTGAGGCTCAAGTACCTTCCCGAGTTGGTGTTCATGGAAGATCCCGCGATCGCGCAGGGCGAACGCGTCGAGGAGATCATCCGAGAGCTGCATCGGTCCGACGGTGTCCGTCCGGCCGCGGCGGGGGAGACGGAATGACCACGCCGATCGCGGGCACGCCGCACGAATCGCTCGACGAAGCCCTCGAGCGCGCGGCCGTCGCGATCCGTGGCGCGGAGTCGATCGTCCTCGCGTGCCACGTGAACCCCGACGGCGATGCGCTCGGCTCGACGCTCGCGATGCTGCACGTCCTACGCGCCGCGGGTTTTCCGGTGGTCGCTTCGTTCCCGCCTCCGTTCGAGGTGGCGCCGCACTACCGCGAGCTGCCGGGGCTCGAGCTCCTCACGCCGCCGGCCGACGTGCCGCTCGAACCCGACGTGATGATCACCTTCGACTGTGGCTCCCTCAGCCGCCTCGGAGCGCTGGACCTGCCGGCGAAGGGTGCGCGCCAGCTCGTCGTGATCGATCATCACGTGTCGAACGATCACTACGGCTCCATCAACGTCATCGACACGCGCGCCGCGGCGAGCGGCGTCGTCGTCCGTCAGCTGATCGACGTCCTCGGGCTCCCACTCGACCAACCGGCGGCCGTGTGCCTCTATGCCGCCCTGGTGTGTGACACGGGCCGGTTCCAGTACGAGTGCACCACCCCCGAAGTCTTCGAGCTCGCCCGCGAGCTGCTCGCGTTCGACATCCCGGTGTCCCGCCTCAGCCGGTCGCTCTTCGAGGAGCACCGGTTCGCGTACCTCCAACTCGTCGGCGAGGCGTTGACGAACGCGGTACTCGTGCCCGGGAAGAAGTTCGTGTGGACCGCGGTCACGCAGGAGATGCTCGGTCGGCACGGCGTGACGCTCGATGAAGCCGAAGGCCTCATCGACCTCGTGCGACGGGCGTCGGAGGCCGAGGTGTCGTGCGTCCTCAAGGAGGAAGCCGACGGCAGCGTCCGCGTCAGCCTGCGTTCGCTCGGCGACGTCGACGTGTGTGGCGTGGCCGAGCTGCACGGCGGCGGCGGTCACCGTTTCGCGGCCGGCTTCACGTCGTCACAGTCGATCGCCGACATCGTGATGCGCCTTTGTTCCGAGATCTGAACCGGGCCACGGCGGGATGAGCGTCGATGGGTTGGTCGTCGTCGACAAGCCGGCCGGCTGGACATCGCACGACGTCGTCGGAAGACTGCGCAAGGTGTACGGGCAACGGCGGGTCGGTCACGCGGGAACGCTCGACCCGGATGCCACGGGCATTCTCCTCGTCGGGCTCGGACGAGCCACCAGACTGTTGCGCTATCTCCAGGAGAGCGACAAGGCCTATCGGGGCACCGTCGTGTTCGGGATCGCCACCGATTCGCTCGATGCATCGGGCACCGTGTTGGAACGGGTCGCGATGGATGTCACGATCGACGACGTGCGCCGCGCGTCCCTGCGGTTTGTGGGCGACATCGAGCAGGTGCCACCGATGGTCTCGGCCATCAAGGTCGGCGGGCGACGGCTCTACGAGTTGGCGCGCGAAGGCAAGGAGGTCGAGCGGGCCGCGCGGCCGGTCACCATCAGCCGGCTCGACGTCGAGCAGTTCGAACCCGGTCCGTACCCGAGCGCCACGATCCTCGTGGAATGCAGCACCGGGACGTACATCCGGACGCTGGCCGCGGACCTCGGCGCGGCCGTGGGCGGCCCCGCCCATCTCGCCGAACTCCGCCGCATCCGATCGGGCGCGTTCGGGATCGACGAGGCGAGGACGCTCGACGCGATCACGGCGGACCCGACGGCGGCGGTGTTGACCCCGCGGGAGGCGATGCGGGGGCTCCAGCCCGTCGAGATCGACGACGAGCTCGTGCGGGCCGTCACCCACGGCTCGGTGTTCCCGGACACCGCATGGCAGCCACGCGATCTCGGCGCCGGGCCCTTCGCGATGGTCGGCCCGAACGGTGCCCTCGTCGCGGTGTACGAGCGCAAGGGCTCGGCGCTGAAGCCGTCGGTCGTGCTCGTGGGCTCCGGTGAGGCAGGCTGATACGGATGCGGACCGTCACCACCCCCGATGAGGTCTCCACGCGCGGCAGCGTCGTGACCATTGGCGCGTACGACGGCGTCCACCTCGGTCACCGCAAGGTGCTCCAGCTCGTGCGTGAGCTCGCCGACGCCCGCGGGCTCGATGCCGCGTTGGTCACGTTCGATCGCCATCCGGCGCGTGTGGTCCGGCCGGAGTCGGCGCCGAAGTTGCTGACCACGCTGCCGCAACGGCTGGAGCTCCTCGAGCAACTCGGCCTGCTGGACATGTGTTTCGTGCTCGAGTTCGACGAAGCGCGGAGCCGGGAACCCGCGGCCGATTTCGTGCAGGAGGTTCTCGTCGACGCGCTGAAGGCTCGGCTCGTCGTCGTGGGCGCGGACTTCCACTTCGGCCACGGACGGCAGGGCAACGTCGCCTTGCTCGAGCACATGGGGACGGATCTCGGGTTCGAGGTGCTCGGCCTCGGCCTCGTCGCACCCGAGGGAGACCCCCACCACGTGCCGTTCTCGTCGACGCGGGTGCGCGAGCTCCTCGCGGCCGGCGACGTCCAAGGCGCGGCCGCATTGCTCGGCCGTCCGCACGCGGTTCGGGGCGCGGTGCAGCACGGCGACCAACGTGGGAGGGCTCTCGGATTCCCGACCGCCAACGTGGCTGTGCCCGACGAGATCCTGCTGCCCGCCGACGGTATCTACGCGGGCACGTTCGTCGGTGCCGACGGTATCGAGCGGGTGACCGCGATCTCCCTGGGTCGCCGGCCGACGTTCTATGTGGACCAGCCGTTCTCGCTGCTCGAGGCCCACGTGTTGGATTTCGACGGCGACCTCTACGGCCGGGATGTCGAGGTCCGTTTCGTCGCTCGACTACGCGGCGAGCAGAAGTTCGACGGCGTCGATGCCCTGGTCGCGCAGATCACCCGCGACGTCGAGCAGACCCGCGCCCTGCTCGACCGCTGAGTTCCTGCGTTCTTTCGAGGATTCGCCGCCTATAACCCGGTCAAACATCGAAAGAACGGCCGGAGGGATCAGTATTGGAAGTGGTCGACGAGCTCCCGCAGCGTGGATGCCATGCCGGAGAGGCCGTCGGCCGAATTGTTGCTCTGCTGGGCGCCGCTGGCGGTGCTCTCGGCCGCCTGCGCAACGCCGGAGATGTTGTTCGTGATCTCACCGGTGCCCATCGCCGCTTCCGAAACGCTCCGGGCGATCTCGTTCGTCGTGGCCGACTGCTCCTCGACCGCGGAGGCGATCGTGGTCTGAATGTCGTCGACCCGCTCGATGATCGCCACGATGCGCCCGACCGAGTCGATGGCCGACTTCGTGTCGTGCTGGATCGCTTCGATCTTCTTGGCGATCTCGGCGGTCGCCTGTGACGTCTCGTTGGCCAGGTCCTTCACCTCGTTGGCCACCACGGCGAAGCCGCGGCCGGCCGCTCCGGCGCGAGCGGCCTCGATCGTGGCGTTCAGCGCGAGCACGTTCGTCTGCTCGGCGATCGAGTTGATGAGCTCGACCACCTCGTTGATCTCCGAGCTGCTGGCGTCGAGGCGTCCGATGTTCTCGTTGACGACAGTCGCCATTTGTGACGCCTCGTTCGTCACGCCACCGGCCTCGGTGGCGTTCTGTGCGATCTCGGCGATGCTCGCCGTCATCTCCTCGACCGCGGCCGCGACGGTGGTCACGTTGGCCGTGACCTGCTCGCTCGCCGCGCTCACGACCATCGATTGCGCGGAGGTCTCCTCGGCATTCGCGGACAGCATGTGGCTCAGGCTCGACATCTCCTGGGAGCTGGCCGCGAGCTCTTTGGTGGTCTCGCTGATCCTCGTGACACTGTTGCGCAGGCTGTCGATGAACTCGTTGAACGTCTTCGACGCCTGACCGACCTCGTCGCTGCTCTCGACGGCCACGGACACGCGCAGATCACCGTTCCGAGCCTGGTTGAGCCCGTCGACGAAAGCCTTCAAGGGTCGGGTGATCATCTTGGAGATCCACAGTGTGGCAATCAGCATCAGCAACAGTCCGACGAACGTGATCACGATCATCATCGTCGTGAGCTGGGACACCTTGGAGTCCAGCGCCTTCTGCTGCGACGCGGCGCTCGCGAGCGCGACGTCGCGTGTCTTCTCGAACTCGACGGGTAGGTCGTTGGAAGGCTTGAGGTTGTCGACCGTCGCAGTCTGGACGGCCTTCTGGACGTTGCCGGCCTGGGCCGCCGAACGCAGCTTCAGGCTGAACGTGTTGTAGTCGGCAAGGGATGCCTGGATCGTCTTGACGTCGGCGCGTTCCGCGTCGGTGTTGGCGATCTTCGCCGCCTCGTCGAGGTACTTGACCGCTCCCTCGAACCCGCCAACCGCTTGACCCCACGTCGTTTCCGCCAGCTTGGCCTGGGACGGGTCCTTCAGCGCGACCACGGCCGCGTACATGTTGGACTGGTCGTCGTCGAGCAGCCAGGACTCGTACGCCAGCGAGATCTTCGAGTACATCGCCTGAGCGTCGGCGACCTTCGACGACTCGCTCTTGATCGCGCCGAGAGACGGAATGGCGAACGCTGCGGTAGCGGCGAGCAGCAGCACGGCCACCCCGGCCATCGCGAAGAGCTTGTTGCGGATCGATAGATTGCGCACAGCCTTGCCCCTCATGGTGAAGACGAGCCTCCGGGAACGACACTTGATCGGCGGGGCACGGGTGTCGCTGAAGGCCTTCTTGCGACCGATTTCGGGCTGGAACAGGCTGGATCCTGTCGACCGATCTGGGCCGCCGGCCGGGGTCCGTGGTACCCTCTGGGTCGCGCCGGCAAGGGGTTGGCGCGTTTTCGCAGTTCATCGAAGGTTTAGCGACGCATGCCGGATACCACTGCCACGATCGCCGAGCACCGCCTCCACGAGACCGACACCGGCTCTCCGGAGGTCCAGGTGGCCCTGCTCACGGGCCGGATCAACCACCTGACGGAGCACCTGAAGGTCCACAAGAAGGACCATCACTCGCGCCGGGGCCTGCTCATGCTGGTGGGACAGCGCCGGCGTCTGCTCGACTACCTGAAGCGCAACGACGTCGAACGGTATCGAGCACTCATCGCCAAGCTCGGCCTTCGCCGATAGAGCGAGTTCCGTTGCGGGGAGCGGTCGAACCGCTCCTCGTTTCGCGTTGGCAACACGATTCGCGAGTGCAGCGTCGGTTGTCAGTCGCCACCGCCCGAAGCTGAGTCCATCGGACCCGGGTCGGGCCGTGACCACTGGGAACCGCCGCACCTCGCCACGAAGTCGCCGCCCAGGGAGGGCGGCCACAAAGGAGCGATTCCATGGCTGACGCCATCCGAGTTTCCGGCCCGATCAACGCGGCCGGCAAGACCATGTCGTTCGAGACCGGCAAGCTGGCCGCGCAGGCCGACGGCGCCGTCTTCGTGCAGATCGGCGACACCACGTTGTTGTCGACCGTGGTCACGTCCAAGCCCCGCGAGGGCATCGATTTCTTCCCGTTGACGGTCGACGTCGAAGAGCGCATGTACGCCGCGGGCAAGATCCCCGGCTCGTTCTTCCGCCGTGAAGGCCGGCCCGGTGAGCAGGCCATCCTCACCTGTCGCCTCACCGACCGTCCGCTGCGGCCATCGTTCCCCGAGGGCTTCCGCAACGAGGTGCAGGTCATCGCCACCATCCTCGGCGCCGACCTCGAGAACCCGCACGACATCGCGTCGATCAATGGTGCATCGGCCGCGCTGACGGTGTCGGGCATCCCGTTCCAGGGCCCGATCGGCGCCGTGCGTCTCGCACACCACGACGGCCAGTGGCTCGCCCACCCCACGTATCAAGAGGGCGACGAGTCCACGTTCGAGCTCGTTGTCGCGGGCCGTCGGACCGACACCGGCGACGTCGCGATCATGATGGTCGAGGCCGGCGGTACCGAGGCCACCTGGGAGCTCTACGAGCAGGGTGCGCCGAAGATCACCGAAGAGCTGATCGTCGAAGGGCTCGAGGAGTCGAAGCGCTGGATCGGCGCGTCGATCGACCTCCAGTTGGAGCTCCGCGCGCTGGTCGAGAAGGCCAATGGCCCGATCGAGCCCATCGCGTACGACGTCCACAGCGACTACGACACCGACGTGTTCGAGACCGTCGCCGGCGCGGCGCGCAACGACACCAGCGCCGCGATGTCGATCGCCGACAAGACGGATCGCAACGAGCGTCTCGCCGAGATCGAGTCCGCGTTGCGCGCCGAGTTCGTGGGCACGGAAGATGCGCCGGGAGTGTTCGCCGACCGCGCCGGTCAGGTCAAGAAGGCGTTCCGATCGCTGCAGAAGCAGGTCGTGCGGTCGCGCATCGTCAACGAGGGCGTGCGCATCGACGGCCGCGGTCTGACCGACCTTCGGCCCCTGTCGGCGGAGGTCGGGCTCATCCCGACCGCGCACGGCGACGGGCTCTTCCAGCGCGGTGAGACGCAGGTGCTGACCGTCACGACGCTCGGCATGCCGCGCATGGAGCAGATGCTCGACACGATCGGCATCGACGAGCGCAAGCGCTACATGCACCACTACAACTTCGCGCCGTTCTCCACCGGTGAGACAGGTCGGGTCGGTTCGCCGAAGCGTCGCGAGATCGGGCACGGCGCGCTCGCCGAGCGCGCCCTCGTCCCCGTCGTACCGAGCGCGGCCGAGTGGCCGTACACCCTGCGGGTGGTGTCCGACGTGTTGTCGTCGAACGGGTCCACCTCGATGGGCTCGGTGTGTGGCTCCACGCTGTCGCTGATGGACGCGGGCGTGCCGTTGAAGGCGCCTGTCGCCGGGATCGCGATGGGTCTCGTCTATGCCGAGGGCAAGTACACGACGCTCACCGACATCCTCGGCGCCGAAGATGCCTTCGGCGACATGGACTTCAAGGTGGCCGGCACATCGGAGTTCGTCACTGCGCTCCAGCTCGACACGAAGATCGACGGTCTTCCCGCCGACGTGCTCGCCCAGGCGCTGGCCCAGGCCAAGGAAGCGCGGCTCGAGATCCTCGACGTGATGACCGCGGCGATCGCCGCGCCTCGGTCGGACGTGCGCGGCACGGCACCGAAGATCATCAGCTTCGAGATCCCGCTCGACAAGATCGGTGAGGTCATCGGGCCCAAGGGCAAGGTGATCAACACCATCCAGCAGGAGTCCGGCGCCGACATCTCGGTGAGCGACGACGGTGTCGTCGGCACGGTGAGCATCGGCTCGAAGGACGGCGACAAGGTCGAAGAGGCGAAGCGCCGGATCATGTTGATCCTCGACCCGCCCACCGCGGACCTCGGCGCCACGTACACCGGCCGGGTCGTGAACATCACGAAGTTCGGTGCGTTCGTCAACATCCTTCCGGGCCGTGACGGTCTGGTGCACATCTCCAAACTGGGGCGCGGCAAGCGCGTCGATCGGGTGGAGGACGTGCTCAACCTGGGTGACGAGCTGCAGGTGCGCGTCGACGACATCGACAACCAGGGCAAGCTGTCGTTGTCGCTCGTCGGCGAAGACGGTGCGGACGGCGGCGGTGCTTCCGGCGCCGGCGAGGTGCGGGCCGAGTCACGCGACCGCGGCGAGGTGCGGGCCGAGTCACGCGATCGCGGGGACCGCGGTGATCGCGGCGGCCGAAGCGAGCCGAGAGAACGGGCGGAGCGGACCGAATCGTCGTCGGATCGTGACGTGGTCTCGTTCGAGTCCACGTGGGAGGACACCGCCAAGGACGAGTTCGGAGATCTCGGTCCGGCCGACACGTCGGGCGAGCGCGAGGGTGGCGGGCGCAGCGGCGGTGACCGTCCTCGCGGCGGTCGGGGTCGGCGCGGACCTCGGCGCTGACGGATTCTGCCCCTCCGGGCGGCCGAAATCCCACCGAGGGATGATCTCGCGACGGGTGCTACAGGAGGCGGTCGCGGCCGCCGATGACCCCTTCACGGGAGTAGGGCGCTGACCGCGTTGGGGGACCAACCGTGACGAACACGAGCAACGGGAGTGCGGCGGGTGCCGACGGCATCCGCCGCACCCAGCTCGACTCCGGGCTGCGAGTGGTCACCGAAGCGTTGCCGGAGCTGCGGTCGGTCGCCGTCGGATTCTGGGTCGGTACGGGCTCGCGAGACGAGACCGATCCGTCGTCCGGTTCCAGCCACTTCCTCGAGCACCTGTTGTTCAAGGGCACCGAGACGCGATCCGCCCAGGAGATCGCGGGTGCCATCGAGTCCGTCGGCGGCGAGATGAACGCGTTCACGACGCACGAGTACACGGCGTTCTACGTTCGGGTGCCCGACGACCAACTCGTCCTCGCCCTCGACATCCTCGCCGACGTGGTCACCGTGCCGTCGTTCCGTCCCGACGAGGTCGAGTCGGAGCGGCAGGTGATCCTCGAGGAGATCCGCATGCGCGACGACACGCCCGACGACCTCGTCCACGAGATCTTTGCGTCGGCCCTGTTTCCCGATCATCCATTGGGTCGCGGCGTGCTCGGAACGTTCGACTCCGTTGGTGCGCTGCCGCGCGACGAGATTGCCGCCTACCACCACGCGCACTACAAGCCGAACAATGTGGTGGTTGCCGTGGCGGGCAATCAGCATCACGACCACGTCGTCGGATTCCTCGAGACGCGCATGGGTTCGATCGACGGGAATCGCCCCGCGCGCCGCGGTGCAACACTCGGGGAGCCGGTACCGGTCGCGGTGTTCCATCGCGATACCGAGCAGGCGCACGTCGTCACAGGTACCCGTGCCTTGCACCGCGACGACCCGGATCGCTACGCACTGTCGGTGCTCAACCAGGTGCTCGGCGGCGGGATGTCGTCGCGCCTCTTCCAGGAGGTGCGCGAGAAGCGTGGACTCGCGTACTCCGTCTACTCGTATCGCGGCGCGTACCTGGATACGGGCGCGCTCGCGGTCTACGCGGGGACGGCGCCCGGCAAGGTCGACGAGGTCCTCGCGGTGATCGGCGGCGAGCTCGACCGGCTGGTCGCGGACGGGGGAGTGAGTGCCCGCGAGCTGGCCGACGCCAAGGGACATCTCAAGGGCTCGATGGCACTGTCGCTCGAGAGCTCGGCGGCCCGGATGCACCGGCTCGGTCGGAGTGAGCTGATCCAGGGCGAGGTCCCGTCGCTCGACGAGCTGGTCGCCGAGATCGACCGGGTCACGACCGACGACATCTCGCGCGTCGTGCAGCGCGTGCTCGCGGACCAGCAACGCGTCCTCGCCGTCGTCGGCCCCTTCGAAGTTTCCGACTTCTGAATCTGATTGTCGCCCTCACTCGCCGGCGGGATACCCGCCGTCGCCCTTCTGGCCGTTCGGGACTCCGTGCTCGCTCGGCTTTGCTCGCTCGCCGCGTGATGGGACGCGCTGGCTAGGCTCCCCCGAGTGATCAGGGTCGGGGTGTTCGGGGCCGGGGGGCGGATGGGCTCGACGGTGTGTCGGGCCGTCCTCGATGATCCGACACTCGAGCTCGCGGCCGCCGTCGATCCGTTCCACGCCGGAGTCGACCTGGACCAGCTCGGTATCCACGGCACGCACCTCCAGGTGTCCGGAAGCGCCGACGCGATGCTCGACGCCGAGGTGGAGGTGGCCGTCGACTTCACCGTCGTCGCCGCCGCGCGCGAGAACCTCCGCTGGTGTGCTGCGCATGGCGTCCATGCCGTCGTCGGCACCACTGGTTTCTCGGCCGAAGACATCGCGGATCTTCGGACCCGGTTCGAGAACGGCCGAGCGCACGCACTCATCGCGCCGAACTTTGCCATCGGTGCCGTGCTGATGATGCGATTCGCCGAGCTGGCCGCGCCGTACTTCGAGACGGCCGAGGTGATCGAGTTGCACCATGACGCGAAGGCCGATGCCCCCTCGGGCACCGCGATGCTGACCGCGGAGCGGATGGCGGCGGCGTCGACGGAGTGGGCCAAGGATCCCACGAGGACGGTCGTCATCGAGGGTGCTCGTGGGGGAGTGGGTCCGGGCGGTATCCACGTGCACTCCCTGCGATTGCGGGGGCTCGTGGCCCACCAGGAGGTCATCCTGGGCACGACGGGTCAGTCGCTGACGATCCGCCACGACTCCTACGACCGAACGTCGTTCATGCCCGGGGTGCTGCTGGGAGTGCACAAGATCGCGGCGCGTCCGGGGCTGACGATCGGGCTCGACGCGCTGCTCGGTCTGTAGATCATCCCGGAGAGCCCTCGACCGATTGCGGGACCTACCGCTAGTGTCCCGGTCCGTGGCAGGTGTGGCAGGCCCGCAGCCGATCCTCTCCGTACGCGACGTCGAGGTCGTGTACAACGACGTGATCCTTGCGTTGCGCGGCGTGAGCCTCGATGTACCGGTCGGCTCGATCGTCGCGCTCCTCGGCGCGAACGGCGCGGGGAAGACCACGCTGTTGCGAGCGGTCTCCGGCTTGTTGGCCGGGCAGGGCGGCCGCATTCGAGCTGGTTCGGTAACCTTCGCCGGCCGTGATGTCGCGAGGCGATCGCCACCGCAGGTCGTGCGGGCCGGCATGGCTCAGGTGATGGAGGGCCGGCGGATCTTCCCCGAGCTGACCGTGGACGAGAACCTCCGGACCGGCGCGTTCACCCGCACCGACAAGGCCGAGATCGCGAAGAGTTACGAGTGGGTGTTGTCGCTGTTCCCGAAGCTCGGCGAGCGGCGGAAGAGCACCGCGGGGTACCTCTCGGGCGGCGAGCAGCAGATGGTGGCGATCGGTCGCGCGCTGATGGCGTCGCCCACGTTGCTCTTGCTCGACGAGCCATCTCTGGGTCTGGCGCCACTGATCGTGGCGCAGATCCGTGACATCATCGTCGAGATCAACAGCACCGCGGGCACCAGCGTCTTGTTGGTGGAACAGAACGCGACGATGGCGTTGTCGATCGCGCATCACGGCTACGTCCTCGAGAACGGGCAAATCGCGCGCGACGACACCGGTCCTGCGCTGCTCGCCGACTCGAGCATTCAGGAGGCGTACCTCGGTACCGGTGTGTCGGGGCGGGCGAGTCACCGCGCCTTGAAGGAGCAGTACCGGGCAGCGCGCGCGGGGGCAGGAACGTCCGGGCCCGCGACATCGGGGGCAGTGGTATCCGGGCCGGCGTCGTGACCGCGGTCGCCGACGCGTCGCTCGCCGCCTCGGGACGCGACGCGCCCCCACTGCTCGAGGTGTCCGAGGTGACGTTGCGCTTCGGAGGTCTCACGGCGCTGTCGGGCGTGTCGTTCACCGTGCACGCCGGCGAACTGTTCGCGATCATCGGCCCCAACGGTGCGGGGAAGACGTCGATCTTCAACTGTCTCAACCAGGTGTACCACCCGCAGGAAGGTCACATCCGCCTCGATGGTGTCGAGGTGATGGGCCGGCGCCCGGCCAAGACCGCGCAGATGGGGATCGCCCGGACCTTCCAGAATCTCGCGCTGTTCAAGAATCTCGACGTCATCGACAATCTGATGCTCGGCCGTCATCACTTGATGCGCGCCGGCTTCGTGCGCGGGATGCTGTGGGTCGGCGTCGATTGGATCCCGGGCGTGTCGCTGCGTCCCGGCAGTTGGTTCGAGTCGGCACGCACCGAAGACGTCCGTCATCGCGTCCGGTGCGAGGAGATCGCCGAGATGATCGGCCTGGCCGAGTTTCGCCGCACGCCGGTCGGCGTGTTGCCGTACGGGGTGCAGAAGCGCATCGAGCTCGGTCGCGCGCTCGCGATGGAGCCGAAGGTGTTGCTGCTCGACGAACCCGTCGCGGGGATGAACCTCGAAGAGACCGACGACATGGCCCGCTATATCTGCCGGATCAACGGCGAGATGGGCGTGGCGATGATCCTCGTCGAGCACGACATGCATCTCGTCATGGACATCGCCGATCAGGTGATGGCGCTCGACTTCGGTCAGCCGATCGCGAGCGGGACTCCGGACGAAGTTCGCACCAACCCGCGAGTCATCGAGGCGTACCTCGGGGAGCAGTCGTGAAACGGGACAACCTCGTGCTGGCGGCAATCGGCGTGCTGCTCCTCGCCGGGTGTGTATTTCTCGCGATCGACGATCCGACGACCTTCTTCACCCAGGTCGCGGCGGGAATTGCCCTGGGTGCGGTGTACTCGCTCGTGAGTCTCGGCTTCGTCGTCGTGTATCGAGCGACGGGCGTCGTCAACTTCGCGCAGGTCGGTCTCGTGCTCTTCGGCGCGTTCTTCACGCAGAACGTCTACGTGACGTGGGGCTGGCCCTTCTGGCCGTCGGTGCTCGCGTCGATCGTCGTGACCGGGTTGCTGGCCGTGCTCATCGAGCGGGTCGCGATGCGACGCATGACCGGCAGGCCGCTCTTCTACGCGATCCTCCTGTCGATCGCCATCTTCCTCGTCTTCTTCTCCCTCGTGACCACCATCTGGATCGGGTTCGAGGGCAGCACGCTCCACAGTCCGTGGTTCGGGGGAGGTACGCACACCTTCGGCGACGTCGCGGTGCTCGACGTCGACATCGCGACGATCGTCGCGGGAGCGGCGGTCCTCCTCGTGTTCTTCGGGCTGTTCCGGTTCACCAAGATGGGCCTGGCCATGCGGGCGACGGCGATCGATCAAGAGGCGGCGCTGGCCCAGGGCATCCGTGTCCCGCGGGTGATCGCGGCGTCCTGGGCCATCGCCGGGGTCGTCGCCGTCGTCACCGGCGTCATGCTGGGCTCGGGGGCCGAGCCCAAGGTGGGGCTGTCCGCGGCCGGCATCTCGACCGTCGCGCTGGCCGCGCTGCCGGCCATGGTGCTCGGCGGACTCGACTCTCCGGGCGGAGCCGTCGTCGGTGGTCTCATGATCGGGCTCTCCTACGAGCTGTTCCTGGGGTATCAGGACCAATACTTCAGCGCGCTGGGCGTCTCCTTTGCCAACGTGATGCCGTATCTCGTGATGATCATCGTCCTGATGGTGCGGCCGTGGGGGCTGTTCGGCACCCGTGACGTGCGGAGAGTGTGATGAGCGAATCCCGCGCAGCGCCCGCGCCCGCTTCCGATCGCGCGGTACCCGATGCCGAGCAGTTCGCGCGCCGATCGCGTCGAGAGCAGCGGCTGTTGGCGTCGCCCGCCCACGTCGTGGTCCTGGCGGTCGTGCTCGCGATGTACGCGTTTCTTCCGCATGTGCTCAACGATTTGTGGGCCGGCGTCGCGGTGCAGGCCGGCATCCTGTGCATCGGTGGTCTCGGGCTCAACCTCCTCACGGGATACGCGGGACAGGCCTCGTTGGGCAACGCCGCATTCGTGTCGATCGGCGTGTTCACCGCGGCCTACCTCGGTTACAACTCCAGCACGCCGTTCAGTGCCTATCTCGTGGCCGCGCTCGTCGCCGGAGGGCTCGTCGGTTTCGTTGTCGGCCTGCCGGCCCTGCGACTGCGGGGTCCCTACCTCGTGATCGTCACGCTCGGTCTCGTCTACGCGACCGCGTACGCGTTGA
>Ga0209048_10001859_pt1 | contig 21349 bp, 18 predicted proteins | sample FrelakmetCRP12CR_FD_187146 | JGI IMG/M metagenome (GOLD analysis project Ga0209048, IMG submission 187146) | Freshwater lake sediment microbial communities from the University of Notre Dame, USA, for methane emissions studies - CRP12 CR (SPAdes)... | ecosystem: Environmental > Aquatic >... | reverse complement strand
TCCGATCTGTTACCACTGGCGCGCCGTCGGCCCGCGGTCGAAGCCCGCGCTGTCCCGCACCCCGCCCGCCCCCGCCCCGCCCCCGCCCGGCGCCCGCGCTGTCCCGGCCCCGCCCCGCCCGGGGGCGTCCGGGGGCGTCCGGGGGCGGCTACGGCGACGGCCGGCCCACCGTCGCCCGGAAGGCGGCGACGACCTCGCTCAGGAGGTCCTCGGCGGCGCCGGGGTCCTCGGGAAGCCGCACCCCGAGGTTGAAGTCGGTCACCCCCGCCCCGACCAGCCCGGGCACCACGTCCATCGTCGGACCGAGGTCGACGCGCCCCTCGGTGCCTCGGACCGTCGGGATCGAGCCGCGCACCTGGAAGTCGGAGACATCGCGGCCGGCGCTTGAGAGCGCGTCGCGAACCTCCCCGATGCCGCGGACGACGTCGCGGATGTACTCCCCCCAGGGGATCCATCCGTTCCCGAAGCGCACGATGCGGTCGATGGTCCGCGGGTTCACCCGGCCGCTGACCCAGATCGGCACCCCGCCCGGCTGGAGCGGCTTCGGCGTGCACCAGATCGAGTCGAAGCGCAGCCGCTCCGACTCGTAGCTCGCCGGCCCCTCCCGCCAGAGCGTCCGGCACACGTCCAGCGTCTCGTCGAGGAGCCGGCCACGATCCTCGAACCGCAGCCCGGCCGCCTCGTACTCCTCCCGCTGCCACCCCACGCCCACACCCAGGTCCAGCCGTCCGCCCGACAGGACGTCGAGGGTGGCGGCCGTCTTGGCGAGGACCACGGGACGCCGGAGCGCGGCCAGGACGATCCCCGTCGAGAGACGGACCCGTGACGTGAGACCCGCCAGCACCGACAGCACTGTCAACGGCTCCAGCCAGGCCCCGTCGGGACCCGTCGGGAACGAGCCGCCGTCATAGGCGTCGAGGTGCTCGCCCATCACGACGTGATCCACGACGACCACGCGGTCGATGCCCGCCCGGTCGGCGGCCCGCGCCCGGTCCAGCAGGAAGCCCCAGCCGCCGGCAGGGGCCGACGCGGCGAAGTTGGTGAGCCCGAGCGTCAGCGTGGGGCCGCCCGCACCCGGGCCGGACGGCGGCTCGCTCATCGGCCGGCCTCCCGCCGGTTGGGTCGGGGGACGCCCTCGAGCCGGTCGAGCACGTCGGCGGCCTCGGCCATGATCCGGTCGAGGAGCTCGCCGCACGAGGGCAGGTCGTCGATGACGCCAACCACCTGGCCGCTGGCCATCACGCCGAGGTCCGGGCGGCCGTCCACCATGGCGGCCTTCAGCAGCATGGGCGTGTTGGCGGCCATCACCACCTGGCTCCAGCTGAGCTCCTGCGACCTCTTCATCGCCAGACCCTCCCGCACCACGTCACGCCACGGGATGTGGGACTCCCGCTGGAACCCGAGCGCGTTGCGGGCGGCCCGGGCGAGGCCGGCGACCCGTCCGCTGCGCTCGAGCTGCTCCACCAGCTCGGTGCGCAGGACGCGGTGCGGCACCCCGTCGACCTGGGTGGTCACGACCGTGTCCGTCACCGTCTTGGACAGGTACACGTTCTTGACCGCCGGGCCGACCGGACTGTCGGTGGTCAGGAGGAACCGGGTCCCCATGGCCACGCCCGCGGCCCCGTAGGCGAGGGCTGCAACCAGCCCGCGCCCGTCGAAGAACCCACCGGCGGCGATGACGACCAGCTGGTCGCCCACGGCGTCGACCACCTGGGGTACCAGCAGCGTGGTCGGCACCTGACCGGTGTGGCCACCGCCTTCCCCGCCCTGGACGATGACCCCGTCCGCCCCCCAGCCGGCCACCTTCTCGGCATGGCGACGGGCCCCGATGGACGGGATCACGACCATGCCCCCGTCCTTGGCCCGGGCGATCAGCTCGGGCCTCGGCGCCTGGGCGAACGACGCGACCCTCACGCCCTCCCGGGCCATGAGGTCGATGCGATCCGCCGCGTCGGGTGCATCGGCACGGAGGTTCACCCCGAAGGGACGGTCCGTCGCGGCCTTGACCTCGGCGATCGCCTTGACCAGCTCCTCGTAGTCCATCGTCGCCGAGGCCAGGATGCCGAGCCCACCGGCGGCCGACGTGGCGGCGACCAACGGCGGGTAGGCCACCCACCCCATGCCCGTCTGGACGATCGGCCGGTCGATGCCGACCAGCTCGCACAGGCGGGTCCGGAGCGCCGGATGGGAGCCCGGTCGGCCCGGGACCGGGGCCTCGTCGGCCGGGGCCACGGCTACTCCTTCACCTCCCGGTGCCGGAGGCCCTGGGGATCGAGGACCTCGAGGGCGGCCAGCTCGTCGGCGGTCGGTCGGCGCGTGGTCGCCACGTCGTCGGGCACGATCAGCTCGAAGCCGGTGAGCTCCACCACCTGCCCGACCGCGACCCCCGGGTGGACCGACCGGAGTCGGGCCACCCGCTCCGGGGACTCGAAGTCGAGCACCGCCTTGTTGGTGACGACCCGTCGGATGTCGTGGTGCGCGGCGATCCAGGGGCCGGCCCCGGCGGCCCGCTCGTACCCGATGCCCGAGACCATGTCGACCTGCTCCACGAACACCCGCGTGGTGTGGCTGGGCACCCAGTAGCTCGTCGCGTGGTTGGCGGTGTTTCCCGGCGCACCGCGGACACCGAGGAGCTGCGCCCGCGGGCGCTCCCACGAACCGATGTTGGCGATGTTCTGGTTTCCGTGGCGGTCGAGCTGACTGGCACCCATGACGACGTGGCGGCGGCCTCCCCACAGGGTGTCGAAGACGCTGCGGAAGGGGATCCAGCCCTCAACCACCTTCTCGGTCGACCCGATGGGGAGGTTGCCGTCCACGAAGAACGCCTCGCCGTCCGACACCAGCAGGTCGGGCTCGAACGTGGCCCTGGCCAGCCGGGCACCGAGCATCGGGATGGTGCCCATGCCGCTGGCGAAGATCTCGCCGTCGCCCCGGAACGCCTCGGCGACGGCGACGACGCAGATGTCGGCGAGGGCGGTCACGCCGGTCCCCCGCTGCGGACGGCCCGGTGGTACTCGGCCTCCGAGCCCTCCAGGTACCGGGCCCGGAAACCGGCCCACTCGTCGGGGTCGCCGGCGGCCTCGGCATAGGAGCGCTGGAAGCCCTCGTCGCGCCCGTAGTCGGGCTCGCAGGACGTGAAGTGGGCTCCCCCGGGGGCCTCGATGACCCCGTCGACCATCGACCGGTTGACCCGCAGGGTGTGGAAGCTGCCCTCGGCGAGCAGGTCGCCGGTCGCGACGATCCGCTCGCAGGAGACGAAGCGCCGGGTGTCCGCCGCCCCGAGGAAGAGGTCGTCGAAGTACAGGTCCGGGCCCAGGAACTGCGCGTTGCCGCGGGCGTCGGCCCGGTTGAGGTGCACGAACGCCGCGTCGAGCGCCAGGGCGGGCATCGCGACGAGCTCCTCGCGATCCTCGTAGGGCGACGTGACGGTGCGCAGATGGGGGTTGATGCGCATCACGTCGGACCCGAGCCCCGCCCTGGTGGGCAGGAACGGGAGGCGCAGGGCCGCCGCGTACAGGCCCCACTGGAGCATGCCCTCGTCGAGCTCGACCAGCTGGGGAATCGATCCCGCCTGACGGGCGGCCCGGAAGTGCGGCTCGAGGGCGATCGTGTCGAGGGAGACGAAGCCGTACACGAGCTTGCGGAGCTTGCCCGCCGCGGCCAGCAGGCCGACGTCGGGGCCGCCGTAGCTGACGACGGTGAGGTCCTTCAGCGGCGATCGCAGGATGGCCCGCACCACCGACATCGGCTTTCGCCGTGACGCCCAGCCGCCGATCCCGATCGTCATCCCGTCGGCCAGCTCGGCGACGGCCTCGTCCTCGGTGCACCGCTTGTCGACCATCAGCGCGCCTTCTCGTCGGAGAAGTCGGCCGCCTTGCCGGTCTGCACGAACGCATCCCGCGCCTCGTCGGCCACGCCCGACAGGTTCAACTCGAAGGTGAAGCCCTGCTCGTAGCGGTAGCTGCGCTTGACGTCCACGGGGTCGATGCCGTTGAGGGACTCCTTGGCGGCCCGGATGACCGTGCCGGACTTGGCCGCGATGTCCCGGGCGACGGCGAGTGCGGCGTCGCGTAGCCGCTCCCGGGGGACCACCTCGAGGATCGAGCCGTAGTGGTGCAGCTCGGCCGCCGTCGCCGGTCTGGCCGTGTACACCATGGCCCGCATCCGGTGCTGGGGGACGAGCCGGGACAGGTGGGTGGCGGCCCCGAGCGCTCCCCGGTCGACCTCGGGGAGGCCGAAGGTGGCGTCCTCGCTCGCGACGATGATGTCCGCGTTCCCCACCAGCCCGATGCCCCCGCCCAGGCAGAAGCCGTGCACGGCGGCGATCACCGGCACCTCGCACTCGTAGACGGCCGCGAAGGCGGCGAAGCAGCCGCGGTTGGCGCCGATCAGCGCCCCGTAGCCCTCCGTCGCCTGCATCTCCTTGATGTCGACACCGGCGTTGAAGCCCCGGCCCTCGGCCCGGAGGACGAGAGCCCGGACGCTCCGGTCCCTCCCCAGCCGCGTGACGGTCTCGGCCAGATCGAACCACCCGGCGACGGTCAGGGCGTTGACCGGCGGGTTGTCCATCACCACCTCGGCGATGCCGTCGGCGACGGTGTGGGAGATGCCCATGCGCGATTGCTTTCTGAGTGCCCGTCAGTTCGGGTTCGACGCTACACGGCGGGTGGCGCCGCCCGCTCCTCCCCGACCCGCGTCAGGGGTGCTGGCTGCTCACGGACACGACCTCGCCCGTGAGGTACGACGCGTAGTCGCTGGCAAGCCACACGATCACGTTGGCGACCTCCCACGGCTCGGCCGCACGGCCGAAGGCCTCACGGCTGGTGAGCTCGTCGAGCAGCTCGTCGGTGGTCACCTTGGCGAGGAACGGGTGCATGGCCAGGCTGGGCGCGACGGCGTTGACGCGGATGCCGTGGGGCGCGGCCTCCATCGCCACGCAGCGGGTGAGCGCCATGACCCCCGCCTTGGCCGCGGCGTAGTGGGCCTGGCCGGCCTGGGCCCGCCAGCCCAGGACCGAGGCGTTGTTGACGATCACGCCCGCGCCGCGGGGGACCATGTGGCGGAGGGCGGCCCGGGTGCAGCGGAAGGTGCCGTTCAGGGTCACGTCGAGCACGACGCTCCACTGGTCGTCGGTCATGTCGACGAGCTCGGCGGTGCCACCCAGCCCGGCGTTGTTGACAAGCACGTCGAGGTGGCCCAGCTCGGCCAGCGCTGCGTCGAACAGCCGCTGGACGTCGGCCTCGACCGTCACGTCGCAGGGGACCGCGGGCGGCCGGCGCCCGGTGCGCTCCTCGATCTGGTCTGCCGCCTCGACAAGTCGCCGCTCGTGCCGGTCGCTGATGACGACCGTCGCGCCCTCCTCGGCGCATCGGCGGGCGGTCGCGAACCCGATCCCGGTGCCGGCCGCGGCGGTGACAAGGACCGTCCGACCGGCGAGGAGGGCGTGGCCCTCGGGGTACGGCGGGACCCCAGGCGTGGTCGGCGTCACCTGGTCAGCCTCACCCGGTCCGCCTCCTCGCTGCCCTGGCGCTCGTGACAACCTCCTGACAGCTCGTGACAGCCTCCCGACAGGTCGGGAGCCGCTACTGTGCCCCCGCGATCCGGGGCCCGCAAGGCCGTGGCACCCGCCCCGGGAGCGGGTCGGGCCCCCCTAGCAGGCGCTGCTGGAGCGTGGCAGGAGACCGGCCGCGATCGCGACGGCACCGGACCGGTCGGCCGTCACCCGCGTCCAGCCCCCGGGCGCAGGTGCCACGCAGGCGCCGCCGCCGTCCACGCTCCAGGTGGGGCTGTAGCGGACTCGCACGACGACGCTCGCCGGCTGATCGAACTGCAGACCGAACCGGTCCGCGGTCAGCGACGTCAGCCGTGCCGGGCCGCTCACCAGACCGGGAGAGCCCACCACCTGCCACAGCCGCCAGTGGGCGTCGCCCCAGACCGGCCGCAGAAACGGCGCCCCGGCACGGAGGAGGGCGCTCTCGGCCCGGGCCGAGTAGTCGAGGGGGACGTCGGGGAGCGCCACCCAGCGGATCCCGTTGTCGAGGAGCCAGGACTGGTACTGGGTGGGCGTGATCGGCTGGGACTGGTAGAAGAGCGGGTTGGTGGCGACGTCCAGCTGTCGCTCCCAGCCCCTGGCGAGCGGCACCGTGGGAGCGACCCAGGCAGCCTCCCAGTGGTCCCGGGTGAAGGGGATCTCGATGCGGGCGGGACCGCTGTCGAGCCGTCCGACCTCCGCGAGCAGTGGCGTGAAGTAGGCCTCGTGGCTGGAGGTGTCGCCCGCCGAGGACGTGAAGACCCCGACCGCCGGCGTCCACTGCCACACGAGGAACGGCACCGTCAACGCCGCCCCCAGGAGCCGGCGGGCGTGCAGGGTGGCGCACAGCACGACGGGCATGCCGACGGTGGTGGCGAGCCGGGTCATGTTCCCGCCCATGGCCGACGGCACCACGAAGACGACCAGGGCCGCCAGGGCGTACAGCAGGGCGCCGATCCGGAGAGCCCGCTCCCTGGTCGGCAGCACGACGGCGGCGACCGCGCACGACCCGAGGAGGAGGGCGAGGCCACCGGCCCGGAAGGGGAACGACCCCGGTTCTCGGTACAGGAGGGTGATGGCGGCGACCGGCAGGCCGGCGGCCGCGGCCAGGACGAGAGGGCGCCAGCGCTCCCCCGGACCGGCAGCAAGGGCCCACGCCACCCCTGCGAGGGCGAGGAAGGCGGCGGCGACGCCGCTCGTGGCCGCGCACGCCACGGCGGCCAGCACGGCCAGCCACGAGCGTCGGGACCGGTTGGCCAGGAGGGCGAGCAGGGCGAACATCACGCCGAGGAGGAACGGGAGGCGCCCGACGGCGACCTGCACCAGGGTTCCGGCCGCGAACACGAACGAGCCGATCCGGGCGCGGCTTCCGAAGTGACCGACGACGAGCCGGTCGAACGCCCACGCCGCCACCCCCGCGCTGGCGATCGCGACGACGCCGGCGCCGATCGTCGCGGCGAGGGGCGGGAACAGGGCGCTGTAGGCGATCGGGTAGTGCCCGCCGTACCAACCCCCGTCGAAGCCGATCAGGCCGTGGTGCCGGAACAGCTGGACCCGGTAGATCTGCGCCGGCCAGTCGACCCCCCGCCAGCCTCGCGCGACGGCGGCGCCGGCCATCCCGGTCGCGAGCGCGGTGGGGCCGAGACCGGTGAGGAACCGGTTCGGAGACAGGCGAGCGGTGGGCGTCGTGATCGTCACCATGGTGTTCCCCTCGGCCGTCCGCAGTCTCCCATCATCCGGGACACGGCTGAGAGGATGCTGAGGATCGGGTCACGGCTCCCTTCGGATGTCGTAGCCGGCCACAGCGGGGGGCCGAGGCGCTACTGTCCGCCGGGCGTCGGGACGGCGCCCGAGTCTCACACGGGGGACGGCGATGGGCCAGCAGCGAGCACTGGTGACCGGTGCCAGCCGGGGGATCGGGAAGGCGACGGCACTCGCCCTGGCCCGGGCCGGGTTCGACGTGGCCGTGGGTGCCCGCACCAGGGTCGAGGGGCAGGGCCCCGACGACTCCATGGCCGAGGGCGGGCGACCCGTGCCGGGCAGCGTCGAGACGACCTGCGCGCTGGTCGAGGACGAGGGCCGGCGCGCGCTCCCCCTCGCCATGGACCTGCTCGACCACACCTCCCTGCTCGAGGCGGTGGACGAGGTGGAGGCGGCCTGGGGCGGGGTCGACGTGCTCGTCAACAACGCCGTCCACACCGGCGACGGGAGCATGACGCACGTGCTCGACCTGACGCCGGAGACCCTCCGGGTCAAGTTCGAGGCGAACGTCGTCGCCCAGTTCATCCTCGCCAAGCGGGTGCTCCCCGCGATGCTCGGACGCGGCGGAGGGACCATCATCGACATCACCTCCGCCGTCGCCATCTCCGATCCCCCGGTGCCGGCCGGCGAGGGGGGCTGGGGCTACGGCTACGCCATGTCCAAGGGGGCCTTCCACCGGCTGGCCGGCATCCTGGCTGTCGAGCTCGGCGACCGTGGCATCCGGGCGTTCAACGTCGAGCCGGGGTTCGTGATGACCGAGCGCATGGAGGTCAACGCGGCCTCCCACGGCTTCGAGGGGCGCTACCGGGGCGCTCCCCCGAGCGTGCCCGCCGCCGTCGTGGCCTGGCTGGCCGCGGGCCCGGAGGCTGCGACCCTCAACGGCCAGACCATCCGCGCCCAGAAGTTCGCCCTGGAGCATGGCCTCCACCCGGACTGGCGGGGGTAGGTCGGTGCCGCTCGACCTGAACGAGCTCCTGCACCCCTCGCACACGGCCGTCGTCACGATGGAGTTGCAGCGCGGCGTCGTCGGCGACCTCGCGACGGCGATGGGCGGGCTGACCGAGGAGGTGAAACGGCGGGGGACCCTGGGCCACGCCGCCCGGCTGGCGGCTGGCGCCCGCCGGGCGGGTGTGCCCGTCGTCCACTGCACGGCGGAGTTCCGGGCCGACCGGGCCGGCTCACCGGCCAACAGCCCGCTGCTGGCAGCCATGCGCCGCCAGCCGGGCCACCTGCTCGTCGGCACGCCGCCCACCGAGGTCGTCCCCGAGCTGGGACCCGATCCGGCCGATCTCGTCGAGTCGCGGCGGCACGGCATCTCCCCGTTCGGCGGGACGTCCCTCGACGCCACGCTCCGAGCCCTCGGCGCCACCACGTTGGTCGTCGCCGGGGTGTCCGTGAACCTGGGCGTGTTCGGCCTCGTGGTCGAGGCGGTCAACCACGGCTACCGCGTGGCGGTGGCGGCCGACGCTGTGGCCGGCGTGCCGACCGACTACGCCGACGCCGTGCTCCGGAACAGCATCGCCCTGCTCGCCACCCTGACCACCGTCGATGACGTGCTCGGCAGCTGGGCCTCGGACGCCGTGGCGGAGACGGGGTCCGCGCCGGTCTGAAGGTTGGAGGAGATCGAGGACATGGCCACCATTGCCGGCTGCATCCGGGACCGGGCGGACGACCCGGGTCTCGCCCTGCTGTTCGAGGACCGGGCCTGGAGCTGGGGCGAGTGGGTGGGCGAGTGCGCCGCCCGAGCCGCCCTGCTCGCCGACCTCCGGGCCGCCGGCCCCTTCCACGTCGGGCTCCTCCTCGACAACGTGCCGGACTACACGTTCTGGCTGGGCGCGGCGGCCCTGACGGGAGCGGTGGCCGTCGGCGTCAACCCCACCCGCCGCGGGGCCGAGCTCGAGCGCGACATCCGCCACACCGACTGCCAGCTGCTGGTCACGAGCAGCACCTACGGACACCTGGTCGACGACCTCGACACCGGCATCCCGCCCGACCGGGTGCTCGACATCGACGCCGAGCCCTACGGGGCCGCCGTGTCGAGCCGGGCCGGGGCGCCCCTCCCCCGGACGGCCGTCGGCGAGGGGACCGGCTACCTGCTGCTTTTCACCTCCGGGACGACTGGTGCGCCCAAGGCGTGCTGGTGCTCCCAGGGACGCCTCGCCGCCATCTCCCAGATCGTCGTCGAGATGTTCGCCCTCACCCCGGACGACGTCTGCTACCAGGCGATGCCGCTGTTCCACTCCAACGCCTTGATGACGAGCTGGGGACCCGCCCTCGTCGCCGGGTCGGCGATCGCGCTGCGCCGGAGGTTCTCCGCCTCGGGCTTCCTGCCCGACGTCCGTCGCTTCGGCGCCACCTACTTCAACTACGTAGGCAAGCCCCTGTCGTACATCCTCGCCACGCCCGAGCGACCCGACGACGCCGACAACCCCCTCCGGCGGGTCTTCGGCAACGAGGCGGCCGAGACCGACATCGAGCGGTTCGCCGAGCGCTTCGGCTGCGAGGTCACCGACAGCTACGGATCGACCGAAGGGGGTGCCTCGGTCAGCCGGGTGCCCGGGATGCCCGCCGGCGCGCTGGGGGTGGGCCGCCCGGGGACGGTGATCCTCAACCAGGAGACCGGCGAGGAGTGCCCGCCAGCCCGGTTCGACGAGCACGGCCATCTGCTCAACCCGGACGAGGCGATCGGCGAGCTCGTCAACGAGTTCGGCGCGGCGACCTTCGAGGGCTACTACAACAACGAGGAGGCGACGCAGGCGAGGGTCCGGGGCGGCAGGTACTGGACCGGCGACCTCGCCTACCGCGACGAGCAGGGCTTCGTGTACTTCGCCGGGCGCGACCAGGAGTGGCTGCGGGTGGACGGGGAGAACATCGCCGCGGCCCCGATCGAGCGCATCCTGGCCCGTCACCCCGACGTCGTCCTCGTCGCCGTCTACGGCGTACCCGATCCCCAGGTCGGCGATCAGGGCATGGCCGCGCTCCAGCTACGGCCCGGCGCGGACTTCGATCCCGAGGCGTTCGGACAGTGGGTGGACGACCAGCCCGACCTCGGCCCGGTGTGGGCGCCACGGTTCATCCGCGTGATCGCCGAGCTGCCGATCACCCACAGCCACAAGGTCCTCAAGCGCCCCCTTCGGGCCGACCGGTGGGAGTGCGACGCCGTCTACTGGCGCGAGGGCCGGGCCGGCCCGTACCGGCCCTTCGAGCCGGCCGACGCCGCAGCCCTCCGCCGGACCTTCGCGGCTCGGGGGCGGGAGAGCGTGCTCGAGGCGACCTGACGACGGCGACCTGACGACGGCGGCGCGGACCGGCGCGGCCAGCCCGGGCCAGGCCCGTCCGGTCCCGGGCCCCCCGTCAGGTCAGCGAGCGGCGGACGGGCACGGCGTCGATGGCGGGGAGCACCTCGGCGCCGAACCACCTGATGTTGTCGAGCAGCTCCGCCAGCGTCCCGCCCGGCACCCCCGCGTTGAGGAAGGTGACCCCCGCCTCGGCAAGCTCGGCGGTGTGATCGACGAGGCGGCCCACGGCCTCCCGGCTCCGCGCGCCCATGTCCGCGCCCGCCGGGCTGAACGCCACGTCGAACGGCGCTTCCCGGCCGATGGCGTCGGCGTGGGCCCGGGCCGCCGCGATGCGGTCGCCCAGCTCGGCGACCGTCTCGATGGCCCGGCTCCGGACCCGCGCGGAGAACCGGGCGGGTGCCAGCATGGGCACCCAGCCGTCGGCGTGCTCGACCGCCCGGCGCATGGCCCGCCCGGTGTTGCCGCCGATCCAGATGGGCGGCCGGGGTAGCTGGACGGGTCGGGGCAGCATCGTGTTCCCCGGCGCGTCGAAGTGACGGCCCCGGAGGGTCACCGGATCACCCGTCCACGCCGCCTGCACGGCGGCGAGCGCTTCGTCGAACAGCTCGTTGCGCTCCTCCATGTCCACCCCGAGGGCCACGAACTCGGCGTCGAGGTAGCCGGCCCCCATGCCGATGATCGTGCGGCCACCCGAGCACGCGTCGAGACTGGCGACGGCCTTGGCCAGGAGGAAGGGATTCCGGTAGGCGGCGATGAGCAGGTTGGTCTGGAGCCGGAGCCGGGTGGTCGCCGCCGCCGCGAACGACAGGGCGACGAACGGGTCGAGGGCATGGTGCCCCCCGCTCGCCAGCCAGGCGTTCCCCGGGAACGGATGCTCCGTGACGAACACCGCAGTGAACCCGGCCTCCTCGGCGGCGCGGGCCATCGCCATGATCCCGCTCCCGTCGACCAGATCCCTGACGTCGACGTGGTGCGTGGGAAGGCTCAGGGAGACCTGCACAGCCGCAGAACCTAACGAATCGCCGCCGGCGGAGGTGACGCCGGCCCGGGCCTCCCCCGGTTCGGGGATCGGACCGGATCGGAGGGGATCAGCGGGCGTCGGCCGCGCTGGCGACCGGGAGGGGAGCCTGCTCGTCGTGCGGTTCCTCCCGCACGGGGCTCGCTCGCCGGCGCCGGCCCAGTCGCTGGAAGGGCTGCTCGACGACGACGTAGCTGATCACGGCGCTGACCCCGGTGAAGGCCAGCACGGCGAGGGTGAGCTTGAGGAACGAGGTCTGGAACAGCGGCCGGTTGAGCCACTCGAGGATCTTCAGCATCCACGTCTCGTGCCACAGGTAGACGCCGTAGGACACGAGGCCGATCGCCACCATGACCCGGGACCGGAGGAACCGCCGGACCGACCCCCGCTCCTGGGGACCGAACACGGCGGGCAGCACGAGGAAGAAGCCGAAGACGCCGTAGAGCCACTGCCGGACGAAGACCTGGCCCAGGGTGGCGTCGTAGATCGGCGTGCGGGGGATGCCGACGTGGCTGACCAGCCAGAAGGAGGACAGCGCCAGCCCCCAGGACGCCCAGGGCACCCAGGCCCGGCCGAGGGCTGTCGGCTCCCGCGCGTGCTCGGACCACCACACGCTCGCCACGGCCAGGCCCATTCCCAGGGCAAACAGGTCGAGCTGGGCCGGCAACCACGTCCCCGCACCCGTCTGCTGCCCGGTCCGGTGGACGAACACCGCCGTGCGGAAGGCGACGCAGACGGCGAACAGCCCACCGAGGCCCAGGAGCTCGTTGCGCAGCCGGTGCTCGCCCCACCGGCGCGACCAGGCCGCCATCGCCGCCGCGTACACCGGGAGGAACAGGTAGAAGCTCATCTCCACGCACAGCGTCCAGGCCGCGCTGATGCCGTGCAGGACGTAGTGCTTGAAGTAGATCTGCAGGAACCCGAAGTAGATGATCACCGCCTTGAGGTCCCACGGCGGTGCCGGGTTGTTGGGCGCGGCGGGCGACTTGACGTTGAGGACGAAGGCCGTGATGAACAGCGCGACCCAGTAGGCCGGCACGATGCGGAGCAGCCGGCGCTTCAGGTACGGGCCCACCGCGGGCCCGGGCCGGCCCTCCAGGTGGGCGGCGGCGAAGGGCCGGTAGAGGAGGAAGCCGGAGATCACGAAGAAGACCGCGACCCCGATCTCCATGCGGGCGGTGAAGGCGCCCCACCGGTGGTTGCGGGTGGTGAAGCCGGATGGGAACGCGGTGTGCACGATGATGACGACGAGCGCGGCGATCGCCCGCAGCCCGTCGAAGCAGGGGAACTCGCGGTGCTTGCGGGGGAGGTCGCCGCCCAGGACGGTCTCGAGGTCGGCCACGGGCGCCGGCTCCCCGCCGCCGGGCGGCTCCCCGGCCGGGTCCTCGGCCGCCGCCGGCCCCCCGTCGGGGTCGGAGCCGATCACGGGGCGCAGCCCGGCGGCGATGGCCACGGCCGCGCCCAGGACCAGCACGGGCTCGGCCGAGGCCCGGTAACGGGTCTGACCGAACGTGATGGCCGTCGCGAACGTGACCGTCGCGATGGTGGCCAGGATCGGTGAGATCGGGATGCGGCGACGGCGCAGCACCCAGCAGCCGAAGGCGGTCCCGACGGCCAGCACGTAGTACATGGCGAGCCCAACCTGCGAGAACTGGTACTCGCGGGTCTCGATCACGTCGAGGCGGATCTGCTGGACGGGCCGGTAGAGCCCCCAGGTCCGGCCGATCCGGGCGGCCACGACCGTCGGCAGCCTCGACTTGTGGGTGCTGATGTAGTGCAGCGCCGCCTTCCGGTACTGAGCCTCCTGGGTCGAGACGTCGCCGTGGGTGGGCACCGGGAGCCGCAGGATGCACGGCCGCGACCAGTAGCCGAGCAGCGGTCCGACGTAGACGTCGTCGCAGTTCGACACGGCGACCGTCGGGTCGAACCCGGTCGAGATCGTGACCGGCTGCTCGAAGCGGGCCAGGTTGAACAGGACCCAGGGGGCGAGGACGGCGCCGGCGACCAGGGCAGCGACGAGCGCCTCGACCACCCGCTCCTTCCACGCCGCCCGCCGGTCGAGCAGGATGAGCGGCGCCACCAGCAGCGGGACGAACAGCACGGCCTCGGCCCGGGCGAGGGCGCACGCCGCGACGGCCACGCCGAGCACCACGGCCCGCTGCCGACCGGGAACCGCCCACCACCGGTAGGCGGCCAGGACGGCGAGCGCCGTGGTCAGCTGCACGACCGTCTCCGACATGACCATGGCGTCGTTGAACCAGAGGTTCGGGTAGACCGCGGCGGCCAGCCCGGCGATGATCGCGGCACGGCGCCCGGCGAGCTGGCGCGCCGTGTACGCCACCACGACGACGGTGATGCTGCCGAGCAGGCACAGCTCGAGCTGGTGCCAGAAGAAGCTGCGCATCCCGAACAGCGACGCAGCGGCCAGCACCACGATGGTCAGCGGGGGGTGGTCGGCGGTCTGGGCCACCACCCCGTTGTGGTAGCGGTAGGCGTCGATGAACCCGTGGCCGTCGACCAGCAGGTTGGCCCCGTGGTGGTACCAGTAGGCGTCGCCGCCGACGAACACCGGGTGCTTGTAGAGGAACACGTAGCCGACCCTGACCGCGAGGGCCACGACGCCGATCACCGCGAGCTCGACCCAGACCCGGCGGGGGGCGGGCCGGTCGGCGGCCACCGGGTCGGTCGCGAGGGGCTCGTCGGCATCCCCGCGGGTGCCGACGGGCGCGCCGACCGCCGGTGCGGGCCGCTGCTCCCCCACGGTGCGCATGGCCGGAGGCTACCCGCGGGCCCGCCCTGCCCCGAGGTTCCCCGTCGCGCCGGCGGGCCGGCGTCGCCCGTTCCGCAGCCGGTGCCGGCGCCGGTCGAGCGGCTAGCGTCATCGGGCCGTGGGTGTAGTGGTGACGCCGAGCGAGGCACGCGACCGTCCCGAGCCCGGGGAGGCCCGGGACGGGCGTCCTCGCCACGCGCCGCGGTCGCCCGACGTCGCCGAAGGCCGGCGGGAGCTGGCCCTCGACGGCATCCGGGGCCTGGCCGTCGTCGCCGTCGTCGTCTACCACCTCGGGTTCGGCTGGGCGAAGGGTGGGTACCTCGGCGTCGACACGTTCCTCGTGCTCTCCGGGTACCTCATCACGGCCGGCCTGGTCCGGGAGCACGCCCGCTCGGGCGGCATCCGGTTCCGGGCCTTCTGGGGTCGGCGGATCCGGCGTCTCGTCCCCGCCCTCCTGGTCGTGCTCCTGGCGGCTGCGGCGTACGCCGCCACCGTCGCCCTGCCGGACGGGGCGCGCTCGCTTCGGCTCGACGGTCTGAGCGCTCTCGCCTTCGTGGCGAACTGGCGCTTCATCGTCACGAGCCAGGGCTACTTCGGGCAGACCGCCGCCCCGTCCCTGCTCCGGCACACGTGGTCGCTCGGCGTGGAGTTCCAGCTCTACCTGCTCTGGCCGTTCGTCGTGGCGGCGGTGCTGGCCCGCGGGGGTCGCCGCCTGCTCTCGGGCGTCGCGTTGACCATGGCGGCCGCGTCGGCGGCCGCCGCCATGGTGCTGGCCCACCCCGGCGCCGATGTGACCCGGGCCTACTACGGCACCGACACCCGGGCCGCCGCGTTCCTGGTGGGGGCCGCCGTGGCCGCCGGCGTGGTCGGACGCCCCCGAACGGAGCGGCCCCGTGGCGGGTGGCTGCTCGCGCTGGCGGGGGCCGCGGGAGCGGCGGTCACCGCCGCGCTGTGGGTCACGCTCTCGGGCTCGTCGACGTTCCTGTTCCGGGGCGGGCTGCCCCTCGCGGCCGTCGCCACCGCGGCCATGGTCCTCGACGTCGTCGTCCGACCCGCCGGGCTGGCCGCGCGGGCCCTCTCCTTCCGGCCGCTGCGGCTGCTCGGGGCCGTCTCCTACGGCATCTACCTGTGGCACTGGCCCCTGTTCCTGGTGCTCAACGGGTCCCGCACCGGGCTGTCGGGGGCGGCGCTCGCGGGCGTGCGCCTGGGCGCGACGGCTCTGGCCACCGCCCTCAGCTGGGTCGCGGTCGAGCGACCGGTGCTGCACAAGGGGCCCCGGGCCCTGCCCCGGCGCTGGCACCCCGTGCTGGCCGGCGTGCTGACGATCGCGGTCGCCGCCTGCCTGGTCGTCCCCCTCGCCCGCCGTCAGCCCCGGCCCATCGCTCTCGAGCTCGCACGCCCGACGACGACCGTGGCGCAGCCACCGTCCGGGCCGGTGCCGACGACCGTGCCCCCTCCCCCGGTGCCGGCCGTCATGCTGGGTGACTCGGTGGCGGTCACGCTCGGCAACGGGCTGGTGCCCCTGTCGGCCGCCTACGGCGTCACCCTGCGCAACGGCGCCATCGTCGGCTGCGGGGTCGCCCTCGGCACGTCGCTGCGCACCCAGGGCCAGCAGGCGGTGATCCCCGGCCGCTGCCAGGGCTGGGAGCAGGAGTGGCAGACGTGGGAGCGCGACGTCCACCCGGAGGCGACCGTCATCCTGCTGGGCAGATGGGAGATGCTCGACCGCGTGGTCGACGGGCGGTGGCAGCACATCGGGCAGCCGTCCTTCGACGCCTACCTGGCCGGTCAGCTCGACCGGGCCCTGACCATCACGCAGAGCGGTGGCGGCGTCGTCGTCCTCTGCACGGCCCCCTACTACCCCGGGCTCGAGCGGCCCCAGGGCGGAACGTGGCCGGAGAACGACCCGGCCAGGGTGGACCGCTTCAACCAGCTCCTGCGCGAGGCGGCGGGCCGTCACCCCGGCGTCATCCTGTTCGACCTCAACGCCCTCGTCTCGCCCGTCGGCCACTTCGCCTCCGTGATCGACGGCGTGGCCGTGCGGAGCTCCGACGGCATCCACTTCAGCCCCGAAGGCGCCGCCTTCGTCGCCCCCCGGCTGCTGCCCGAGATCGTGGCGGCGGTCCGTCGCCCCGAGACCCCCGGGGTCGGCAGCGGCGCCCGGTAGGATGGGCGACGTCGCCGAGCAACCGCCCCCCGCCTGCCGCACCATCGCCATCATCCCCGCCTACAACGAGGAGGAGGCGCTCCCTCCCGTCCTCGCCGAGTTGCGCGCCGCGTTGCCCGACATCGACGTGGTCGTGGTGAGCGACGGCAGCAGCGACCGGACGGCCGACGTGGCCGGGGCGGCCGGCGTGCACGTCATCGAGCTCCCCTACAACCTCGGGATCGGCGGTGCCCTCCAGACCGGGTTCCGCTACGCGGCCAGGCACGGCTACGACCGCGCCTTCCAGCTCGACGCCGACGGCCAGCACGACCCGACCGAGGTCACCCGGCTGCTGGCCGAGCTCGACCGTGGCGCCGACCTCGTGATCGGCAGCCGGTTCCAGGCGACCGACGGGTCCTATCAGGTCGGGCGGACCCGCGGCCGGGCCATGGGCATGATCCGGATCGGCGTCCGCCTCCTGTCCGGCCGTCGGTTCACGGACACCTCGTCGGGCTTCCGGGGCTTCTCCGGGCGCCTCGTGCGCTACTTCGCGGACACCTACCCGGTGGAGTACATGGACTCCGTCGAAGCGCTGCTCCTCGCCCTGCGGGGAGGGTACGAGGTCGTGGAGATCCCGGTCCGCATGCGGGAGCGTCAGGCCGGACGGCCCTCGAACCGCAACCTCCGGCTGGCCTACCACTTCGTGCGACTCTCGGTGGTCATGGTCGCCAGCGCCAGCCCGCGGCGCCGGCTCCCCCACGAGGCACCGTCATGATCGGGCTGCTCCGTGGATCGGCCCAGCCCGCGCTGCACGCCGGCTCGGCCTCGCCCCGGCTGCACCTCGTGGTCAGCATCGTCGGGATCGTCGGCCTGCTGGCGATCCTGCGCCTCGTCCGGCGTCGTCGGCTCAAGGCCAAGTACTCGCTCCTGTGGCTGTCGGTCGGGGTCGTGTTCGTCGTGCTCGGCCTGTTCCCCTCCGTGCTGGACTGGGCGGCGCGGCTGCTCGGCGTCGACTACCCGCCCGAGCTCCTGTGGCTGTTCGGCACCGTGTTCCTGGTCCTGGTGGTCATGCACCTCTCCTGGGAGCTCTCGCGCCTCGAGGAGCGCACCCGGGTGCTGGCCGAGGAGCTGGCCCTCCTGCGGGCCGACCGGGTCGATTCGGTCGATTCGACCGACCGGCCGACCGGGGCCGGCCGCCCGGCGACGGACCGGGCCGACCTGTCGACCCGGCCGACGGCGCCGACGCCGGGCCCGTGACCGGGGTCCCCTGACCGGGCGGTGCGGGGAATCGTGGGCGCAGGGACCCGACCGAGTGCCCCGAGGGCTCCCGGGCCGCCCGGGGTGGGCATCTGAGAGGGCGTCAGGACTAGAATCGGTTCTCGTTCCGCCGCGCCGGGCCCCCGGCGCGGCACGGTGTCGAGGGGATGGCGTGGCGGAGGCTGACAGGTGAGCGGGATCTGCGACGGGCGGGTGGTCATCGTCACCGGGGCGGGCCGCGGGATCGGCCGCTCCCATGCCATCGAGTTCGCCCGCCAGGGCGCCAGGGTCGTCGTCAACGACGTGGGCGCCGAGCTCGACGGCCACGGCGTCTCGCACGGTCCGGCCGGCGAGGTCGTGTCGGCGATCGAGGCCATCGGCGGCGAGGCCGTCGCCAACGACGACGACGTGGGCGACTTCGATGGCGCCCGCCACCTGGTCGCGTCCGCCGTCGACCGGTGGGGTCGCCTCGACACCGTGGTCAACAACGCCGGCATCGTCCGCGACCGGATGATCGTCACCATGGGTGAGGAGGAGTGGGACGCCGTGATGCGCGTCCACCTCAAGGGCACGTTCGCCACGACCCATCACGCGGCGAACCACTGGCGCGAGCGGGCCAAGGCGGGCGAGACCGTCGACGCCCGGATCGTCAACACGAGCTCCGGCGCCGGCCTTGCCGGCAGCCTGGGCCAGGCCAACTACTCGGCGGCCAAGGCCGGCATCGCCGCGTTCACCCTCGTGGCCGCCGCGGAGCTGGGGCGCTACGGCATCACGGTCAACGCCATCGCGCCAAGCGCCCGCACCCGGATGACCGAGACCACGTTCGCCGAGATGATGGCCAGACCCGCCGAGGGCTTCGACGCCATGGACCCCGCCAACATCGCACCGCTCGTGGTCTGGCTGGGCAGTGCCGGGTCGGCCGGGGTGACGGGACGGGTCTTCGAGCTCGCCGGCGGGATGGTCGGCGTGGCCCAGGGGTGGATGCGGGGGCCGGAGATCGACAAGGGCCACCGCTGGGAGCCCGCCGAGCTCGGCCCCGTCGTGCGCAAGCTCCTGGAGGCCGCGGCCGAACCCCAGCCCGTGTACGGCGCCGGCTCGTAGGTCGCGAGGAGCGCGACGTGGACTTCGACGACACCTCCGAAGAGGCTCTGCTGCGGGCCGAGGCCCGTGCCTGGCTCGAGCAGCATGCGGCACCGGTGCCCGAGGACGCCTCGTCGAGGTCGTCGCCCTGGGGCAACGACGAGAAGGAGCACGTGCGCAGGTGCAAGAACTGGCAGCGCACCCTCTACGAGGGAGGCTGGGCCGGCATCACGTGGCCGAAGGAGTACGGCGGGCGGGGCGGCTCGTCGATCGAGGCCGCGGTCTTCAACCAGGAGCAGAGCAGGTTCGACGTGTCGACGGGCATCTTCGCCGTCGGCCTCGGGATGGTCGGCCCCACGCTCATCGCCCATGGGTCCCCCGAGCAGAAGGAGCGCTACCTCGATCCCCTCCTGCGGGGTGAGGAGGTGTGGTGTCAGCTGTTCAGCGAACCCGGAGCCGGCTCCGACCTCGCCGGACTTTCGACCCGTGCCGTGCGGGACGGCGACGAATGGGTGGTCAACGGGCAGAAGGTCTGGAACTCGGGCGCCCACTTCTCCGACCTCGGCATCCTCCTCGCCCGGACCGACCCGTCCCAGCCCAAGCACCGGGGCATCACCTACTTCATCGTGGACATGCGGACACCTGGCATCGACGTTCGCCCCCTCCGCCAGATCACCGGGGCGGCCCACTTCAACGAGGTGTTCCTGACCGACGTGCGGATCCCGGCCGAGAACGTGGTCGGTGAGGTCGGCAGCGGATGGGGCGTGGCCGTCACGACCCTGGCCAACGAGCGCACGCTGATCGGGGGGAGCTCGAGCTTCCCCTTCGAGGGCGTCGCCACCCTCGCCCGTGAGTTCGGCCGGGACCGCGACCCGGTCACCCGCCAGGACCTGGCCGCCGCGTACTCCCGGTCCGAGATCATGCGCTTCCTCGGCTACCGCGTCCAGACCGCCCTGAGCCACGGGCGGATGCCGGGCCCGGAGAGCTCGGTCCTGAAGCTGGCCTACTCCCAGCACCTGTCCCGGACCGGCGACCTGATCATGGCCATCCAGGGTGCGGCCGGTGGACTGGCCGGGGCGGACGCCCCCGCAGGGGGCTACTGGCTCACGTACTTCCTCAACCAGTGGGCCAGCCGCATCGGTGGCGGCACCGACCAGATCCAGCGCAACATCATCGGCGAACGCGTCCTCGGGCTTCCCGCGGAGCCACGCGTCGACAAGTCGATCCCGTTCAACCAACTGGGCGCCAGCGTCCGCTAGAAGGGGGTAGCACCTTGCACCTCGACTACACGCCCGAGCAGCAGGCGCTCCGCAAGGAGCTGCGGGCCTACTTCGAGCGGATGATGTCGCCGGAGGTGAGGGAGCAGCTCGGCGAGGCGGGCGAGGGCAGCAACCTCTTCCGGGTCCTCGTCCGCCAGATGGGCACCGACGGCCTCCTGGGCATCGGTTGGCCGGTCGAGTACGGAGGCCAGGGCCGCCCGGCGACCGACCAGTTCATCCTGTTCGACGAGGTGCAGCGGGCGGGTGCGCCGTTCCCGTTCGTGACCGTGAACACGGTGGGCCCGACGCTGATGCGCTTCGGCTCCGAGGAGCAGAAGCGCGCCTACCTCCCCGGAATCCTCTCGGGTGAGCTCAACTTCGCCATCGGCTACACCGAGCCCGAGGCGGGCACCGACCTGGCCTCCCTGCGGACCCGGGCCGAGCGTGACGGCGACGAGTACGTGATCAACGGGGCCAAGGTGTACACGAGCGGCGCGAACCAGGCCGACTACGTCTGGCTCGCCTGCCGGACCGACCCCGAGGCGCCCAAGCACAAGGGCATCTCGATCATCCTCATCCCGACGTCGTCGCCGGGATTCAGCTGGACGCCGATCGTCACCGTCGGCAACGTCGTGACGACCGCCACCTTCTACGACAACGTGCGGGTGCCGGCCGCCAACCTGGTCGGCGTCGAGAACGAGGGCTGGCGGATGATCACCAACCAGCTCAACCACGAGCGGGTGGGGCTGGCGGCCCTCGTCGGCCTGACCCAGCAGCTCTTCGAGGACGTCCTGGCCTGGGCGAGGGAGACGGCCGCCGAACCCCGGGACGGCGCGCCCCGCATGGTCGACGTCCCCTGGGTCCAGCTCGACCTGGCCCGCTGCCACGCGATCCTCGAGGCGATGAAGCTCATGAACTGGAGGATGGCCGCCGCCGCCAGCGCCGACACCCTCACCCCGGCCGACTCCTCGGCCATCAAGGTGTTCGGGACCGAGTCCACCGTCGAGGTCTACCGCGTGCTGCTCGGCGTCGTCGGCGCCGGCGGCTACCTGCGGGCCGGGTCGCCCGGGGCGATGCTCCAGGGCCGGCTCGAGCGGGCCGCACGGGCCGCCCAGATCAACACGTTCGGCGGCGGGGTCAACGACGTGCAGCGCGAGATCGTCGCCGCCGCAGGCCTCAAGATGGCGAGGCAGGCCCGGTGAGCCCGGCCGACGCCGCGACCGGGCAGG
>Ga0209048_10001857_pt1 | contig 21352 bp, 14 predicted proteins | sample FrelakmetCRP12CR_FD_187146 | JGI IMG/M metagenome (GOLD analysis project Ga0209048, IMG submission 187146) | Freshwater lake sediment microbial communities from the University of Notre Dame, USA, for methane emissions studies - CRP12 CR (SPAdes)... | ecosystem: Environmental > Aquatic >... | reverse complement strand
ACGATCACCCACTGGTTTGGCGCAACGGCCCCTATTAGAATTCGCTGGCTGACTGAATATAAGCCCCCCATCCCCTGGCTTCTTCCCAACGGCCCTCTGCCACTGGCCTATTACGCGATGATGATTGCCAACTTCTGGCTTGGGTGGCCCTTCATGGCCTTGATAGCCACTGGCGCTCTTCAGAGTATCCCCAAAGATCTCTATGAGGCCGCTTCGATTGACGGCGCCTCCGGCCAGCAGCAATTCTGGAACGTGACTGTTCCGCTGATCCGGCCAGCCATGATACCCGCAGCAATTTATGGCTTTACCATGTCCTTCAACTTGTTCGCTTTTGTATATTTTATGACCGGTGGAGGTCCGGCGCGTACCACGGAAATTCTGGTCACTTTCGTTTATGCCCTGGTCCGGGATCTGCATTTATATGGCGCGGCGGCGGCATTTTCGGTGATCATTTTCGTTGTTGCTCTGCTTGTATTCCTGATTACCAATCGCATCACTCGTGCCACTGAAACGTACTCGGAGTGAGACAATGGCTGAAACTACTCATCCTATAAAAAAACAGAATTTCATTGTCCGTTTCTTTACAATGAACACTTCCCGGGAGGTGGGCGGGCGCAAACTGCCGCTCTGGAGGCAAGTCGTGCTCCAATTGCTTGCTCTGGTCATTGCCTTTGAGGTGATGTTTCCAATTATGTACATCCTCACCCTCTCATTCAGTTCAAAATCAACCCGCCCATCTACTCTGCAATTGATCCCGAAAGAAATCTCATTGATCGCTTATAAGGAAGTTATCAGTCGCCCCACCGCCAACCCCGTCACTTTCTTGGTTCTCCTACGAAACAGTTTCCTGCTTTCATTTAGTGTTGGTTTTGTGGCGATCCTGATAGCCGTCCTGGCGGCCTATGCCTTCTCGCGTTTTAAATTCAAAATGCGCCAGGTCTTGATGATTCTCGTGTTCATCCCGCTGCTGATGCCCGGGGTTGGTCTATTAACGCCGCTATTTCTGCTCTTGAACAGCTTCCGTATCTATACCTGCGGAAATGGCATCGCGGTTGCCCCTTTCACCACTTGTGTTCAAGGTGGTGCAACCTTGTTATTCAATCTTCGTGATTCTTTGTTTGGCGTGGGTATTGCAATGACCGCCGGTGCATTGCCTTTTGCAGTCTGGATCCTCAAGGGCTATATTGATACCATTCCGCTCGAACTCGAAGAGGCTGCCAAGATTGACGGAGCAGACGCGAATCAGGTATTCACTCGCATCGTGCTCCCGCTGGCAGTCCCGCAATTGGCGGTCACGTTCTTTCTCAGCTTTATGGGATATTGGCAGGAATTTGCTACACCCTGGTTGTTCCTGAGCAAGCCTCAGGACTATACCCTGTCTATGACCCTGTACAACATGGTCGGGCAATATGCGAGCAGCATTCCCTGGAACCGGTTCGCGGCCATGTCGGTTATTGTTGCGTTACCGATTGCGATCATTTACGTCGCGCTACAAAAACAAATCGTAAGTGGCCTGACTGCCGGTGGCATAAAAGGCTAAGCGATCCGACAGGGCGGCTCTCCCAGCCGCCCTTTTTTTATCAAGTGATCACCGGGTGACTATATGAAACGAACGATCCTGCTTGCCCTTCTCCTATTTATTCTTTCCGCATGTTCGTCGGTTCCAAATCTCTCTGTCACCCAGCAAAGTTGGTGGCGAAATACAGTATTTTATGAAATATTTGTCCGTTCCTACTGTGACTCGAATGGCGATGGGATTGGGGATTTCAATGGGGTCACCTCAAAACTGGACTATCTCCAGGGTCTTGGCATCACGGGGATTTGGCTGATGCCAATCAACCCTTCTCCTTCATATCATGGTTACGATGTGCTCGATTATTATGCGGTAAATTCTCAATATGGGACTATGGATGATTTTAAAAACTTGCTGGCTGAAGCGCATAAAAGGGGTATCCGGGTAATTATTGATCTAGTTTTGAACCATACCTCCAGTCAGCATCCTTTTTTTGTGGATTCCAATACCAACCCCCAATCTCCCTACCGTGACTGGTATATCTGGTCAGGCTCAAACCTCGGAAGCCACTGGTATTCCGGTACCACCGGGTTTTATTATGCGTTTTTCGGAAGCGACATGCCAGACCTTAACTACAAAAACCAAGATGTCACTGCAGAGATGTACAAAGTAGTTCATTACTGGTTGAAGGATATTGGGGTTGATGGTTTCCGAATTGACGCAGTCAAGGACCTCATTGAAGAGGGCTTGAAAGTTGAAGATACCCAGTCCACACATGCCTGGTTAAGAAATTTCTATAAAATGTATAAGGCAGAAAATCCGCAAGCCTATACAGTCGGTGAAGTTTATGGAGCAAGCGCTTTTGCGGCAAAGGTTTATACTGGCGACCAAATGGACCAGATATTTAATTTCGAAATGGCTGACGGAATTACCGGAAGCGCACTCGGGGGGTCCAATACCGGGATTAACAGCGCCATTACCTTTGCCCTGGAAGATATGCCAGGAGGCGAGTACGGCACTTTCCTAACGAACCATGACCAGAACCGGGTCATGAGCACCCTGAGTGGGAATGTGGGAAAAGCCAAAGTCGCAGCCTCCCTCCTGCTCACCTTGCCCGGGACTCCATTTATATATTATGGGGAAGAAATTGGCATGCAGGGGGAAAAACCGGATGAGGACATTCGCCGACCGATGCAATGGTCTGAAGCAGATAACGCCGGATTTACAACGGGCGTTCCCTGGCGGGCACCCGCGGCAAATTACCAGCAAGCCAATGTAGCTGACGAGATCAACGATCCCAATTCGCTTCTTTCTTATTATCGTAATTTGATATTGATCCGTGCCCAGCATCCAGCTTTACGCACTGGCAGTATTTCCTCTGTGACCACATCCAACCGGGGTGTATATGCCGTGTTGCGCGTTTCTGACAAAGAGACGATATTGATTATCATAAACTTAACCAAGAATCCGATTAAAGATTATACATTGAGTTTTTCTTCGGCCTCCCTCCGTGATGGCACCTATCAGCTGGTGTCCTTTCTTGGCACCGGGATGGGAACCAGTCTGAGCATTTCTGGAGGTGTAATTAATAATTCACAACTATTGGCGGAATTATCCCCCTATAATACATACATCATCCTGATCACCCGCAAGTAACATTCAAGGATATTGGGCGTGTAAAGGAAATTACGCCTCTTTGAGTTCAGCATTCAATTCTCTCATTCTCCTATTAGAAACAACCTACAAATAATGAATTTACTCAAGCGTCTTACACCTTATTTTTCGATTGCTGCCATTCTGGCAGTGGTCTCCATTGCGTGGACTCTGCGCTGGCATGCTGTAACGACCCTCAATGTTGATTACGACGAGGATGATTATCTGCGAGCTGCCCAGCAATATGCCGCGCTTATTCGCTCAGGTGATTGGCGCGGATTCATGGAGACGAATTACCGTCCTGAGCACCCACCTTTGGCGAAGATTCTCTTCGGCTTAAGTATTCTCCCAGCTCCAGAAGCGCCGCTCATCCCGGACAAGCCTACTTCCGCCAATCCAGATCAGTCCTTGCCAAAGCATCAATTGCGCGATGCCCGCACATTGAATGCTGTTCTGGGCACGATAACCGTGGCGTTAGTCGCGCTGGTCAATCCATTGGCTGGTCTCCTTCTGGCTGCCCATGCTTTTACCATCAAATACGTATCACAGGTGATGCTAGAAGCGCTCCCGTCATTGACCAGTCTTGCGATGGTGATGTGTTATCTCCAATGGAAGAAAAAAGGACTGACTAAGATCAATGGCTGGAACTCTGCGTCGGCGATTTTTTTGGGTCTGACCGCTGCATCAAAATACATTTACTGTGTCATTGGGATTGCTGTCCTGATTGATTGGTTCCTGACCTGCAAAGAGAAAGGCCGGTTGAAGGATTTCTTCCCTCTTGCCCTGTATTGGGGATTGCTTGCGATGATCATATTCTTTGCCGCAGATCCTTACTTATGGTCGTCGCCTCTTGTACGCTTGAAAGAATCAGTTTTCTATCATCTTGCCTATTCTACCGGGGCGAGTGAGGTCCAGAGAGCTAATTTACCTTTCTACCAATCCCTGGTCTACCTCAGCACATCTCCTGCCGCTTTGGGTTGGCAGCCAGACGCGTTCCCGGTCGCGCTTGACACTCCGATTTTGATCTTGGCTGCCTTTGGATTCGTTAGTCTTTGGAAAAAACAACGGCTCTATATACTCTGGCTGGGAGTCGCCTTCCTGTTCCTTTTTTTCTGGCCGGCCAAGTGGGCGCAATATATTCTTGTTGTCACAGTGCCCCTTTCCCTGGCTGCAGCCGATGGATTGCTTAATCTGACTGTTCGCCCGTTCCGGAACTGGCTGGTCAGGCGCAAGGAGAAGACTATCCAGGAAAAGGGTAGCCGTCCCGCTGAACTGCGCCGGGCTTTGCCCTGGCTACTTCCTGGACTGCTTGCATTTGCGACACTGACCCTTTTCCCGCTTGCCTTCCAGTTCGGCGTATCGCTGACCGATTTCAGCGCCAATTCCATCCGCGATGGGTTTAATGGCGGTCTCTGGCGCGCAATCTGGGGCGGGTTGACCGGGCAAATCCCGAACGCACCTCTATCCATGCTTGGAAGCAGCAACAAAGTATTCTTTATGGGACTGGCTGCCTACCTTCCTGTGCTTGATTATATTACTGGGAATGGCGTACTGGTCTTCAACATCATATGGACCGTGCTTTCTGTTTTGTTACAGGCCGGGTTGGGGTTGGGCGTCGCCCTCCTGATATACCAGAGAGGCATACGCTTTGGCAAGTTCTGGCAGGCAATCTTTATCCTGCCCTGGGCCATCCCCGAAATGATTGGCGCGCTGATGTGGTGGAATATTTTCGAACCGCAATGGGGCTGGCTCAGCCTGGCGATTAAAACATATGGTCCGAAAATTTCATTGAATTCCTTTACGGGCTGGGAGCGAAGTTCTGGTCTTTCGCTGCTCATCTTTTTGATCCCTGCTATATGGTATGGTTTCCCTTTTATGATGCTGGCCGTCAGTGCTGGGCTGAAATTGATCCCTTTTGACGTATTCGACGCTTCCGAAATTGATGGAGCCACTCCCTGGCAGATTTTCCGTTTCGTGACCTGGCCCCTGCTCCTGCCGCTTATCGTTCCAGCCTTGATCATTCGCGGAATTTTTTCTTTCAACCAGTTCTACCTTTTCCAAGCCTTCCATTTTACAGACAGTACACTGGCTACTCTATCTTATAATACCTTCAAAGAAGGCGGGCAATATGCCATCTCGGCGGTGATCAACATTATTACCGTGATTATCCTGATAGGCTTTGTGGTGCTCTTTAATCGCGGCGGTAAAATTGGGGAGGGAGTGACCTATGCGTAAGATTTCCTTCTGGAGGCAGATTGTCACCCAACTGACCCTTTTCGTCATCGGCTTGTTCGTAATCCTGCCAATCTGGGGGATGGCCCGGCTGGCCTTTGATGGCTCGCTCAGGGCCAGGCCAATTGAATTCCGCTTTTTCCCTAAACAATTTACTTTCGCCACCTTTCTCAAGGTGCTAGATAAACCCTATCAATCGGTGAACTTTACGATCCTTCTCAAGAACAGCCTGATGGTCTCGTTCGGTGCAGCATTCATCGCCATTGTACTGGGAGCCAGCCTGGCATATGCCTTTGCGCGCTTTCGTTTCCCGGGTCGCCAGCCGGGACTTTTTACCCTTCTGCTCACCGCCATCCTGCCTCCTATAGCCTTTGCTACACCGCTATACATCTTGTTGAGCCTGCTGGGTATCCGTACCACCCTGCTGGGCCTGACCATCGTCTATGCTGCCTTTGCCATGCCGTTCTGCATCTGGAACATGCGGGCAGCATTCCAGGCCATCCCCAAAGAATTGGAGGAGGCTGCCTTCCTGGATGGCGCGGAAAATTTCACAACCTTTAGGTTTGTAACCTTGCCACTCGCTGTCCCATCCATCACCGTAGCAGGGTTGATTGCCTTCTTGATGTCCTATTCTGAATTTGCCATTGGCTGGTTGTTCGTTGAAAAACCAGGTACGGTGACCCTGTCCATGGCGATCTATGCCATGGTCCAGACCCAATACATGGGCGGAGCGCAACCCTGGAGTTACCTGGGTTCATTGGCACTCATTATTTCCATCCCGGTTGTGGTTGTTTTCCTGTTTTTACAACGCACCCTCCTCGACCGGATGATGTTTGGGTACCTCGAAGAATAAGAGATTCTCTGTTCAAGGAGTGAAATGATGAAAACCACAATTCATAGTTTTAACTTCCTGGTTGTTTTGGCCATGCTCATTTCAGCTTTCGTTTCCCCTTTTGCAACTCCTGCCCTCGCCGCTGGCAATAATTCGACTCCGGGTACCGTCACCATCGCTGGTACGATGCAGTCGGAAGTGGGCTGTCCCGCCGACTGGATGCCTTCCTGTAATAAGACCTTCCTGACCTACGATGCCGAAGACGATGTCTGGCAGGGCACATTTGAAGTAACGCCCGGCAATGATCAGGACAAGAAAGGTCCGCGCTATAAGGTAGCGCTAAATGGCTCTTGGGATGAGAACTATGGTTTGAACGCGACCAGCGGCGGTGCGGATATCCCACTAGTCGTTAATACCTCCACGCAGGTTAAATTCTACTATGACCATAAAACGCACTGGGTTACAGAAAATTTCAATACTCCAATCGTTGTCGCTTTGGGAGATTTCCAGACCCAACTCGGTTGTCACAATGATAACGACGCTGGTTGCCTGCGCTCTTGGCTGGAAGATCCGGAAGGTGATGGCTCTTTTACTTTTGTTACTCACGCTCTTAAAAAAGGGACTTATAATGTCACGCTGGCACTTAACGAAGATATCAAAAAAACCGTTGGGGCTTCCCAAACCTTCACCGTCAATTCTGATGGTGATGAAATCTACTTTGGATATGACACAGTGAAAAAAGAACTCGTTATTAGCACCGCTGGCGCGCCGAAGGGCAGCCTTGCAAAACTCCAGGCTTATTGGGTCAACCAGGATACCTTGCTGTGGAATATCACCGGTTCACCGAGATATTCCTACTCACTTTTTTACTCTCCAGATGCTACTCTCGGACTTACATCTGACGGCGTACATGGTGGGATTGAGATCCCGCTTGCATATAGCCAATCTGGTCCGGGCGGTGATGTATTCCTGCGTAACCCATATCTTGCCGGGTACACTGCTTTTAAAATCAATCATGCTGACTTCAGCAAAATTCCTGAAGCCGTCAAAGGACAATTGGCGATAATTTCACGTGATGAACAAGGCAAAGTTGTGGATGCTACTGGGGTCCAAATTCCGGGTGTTCTGGATGATCTATACCAGTATACCGGTCCCTTGGGGGTGACATTTAACAGATCCATCCCATCCCTGCGCTTGTGGGCACCGACCGCAAAATCGGTTAAATTACATCTTTTTGCTGATTCAACTGTGGCAACCGATCAGACATTTCCGATGAAATGGGATGCCCACACAGGTATTTGGAGCGTGACCGGCAAAGCGGACTGGGTCAACGAGTTCTATTTGTATGAAGTACAAGTATACGTCCCGTCGACCGGAAAGATCGAAACGAACCTGGTGACGGATCCTTATTCGTTAAGCCTTTCAATGAATAGTCTGCGCAGCCAGATCGTGGATTTGAACGCCCCAACGCTAAAGCCCCAAGGCTGGGATACACTCCAGAAACCTGCCCTGGCGGCGCCGGAAGATATTGTTATCTACGAGCAACATATCCGTGATTTCAGCATTCACGACCAGACCGTGCCGCAGGAGATGCGTGGTACTTACATGGCCTTCACTATTAAAAACTCTGATGGCATGAAACACCTTGCGACCCTGGCGCAGGCCGGGTTGACACATATTCACCTTTTGCCTGCTTTCGACATCGCCAGTGTAAACGAGGATAAATCTACCTGGCAAACCGTGGATGAAGCTTTGCTTGCGACCTATCCTCCTGATTCAGATAAACAGATCACGGCGGTGGACGCGATCAAAGGACAGGATGGTTTTAATTGGGGCTACGACCCGTATCATTTCATAGTGCCAGAAGGCAGTTACGCCACCAACCCCGATGGCACGTCGCGTATAGTCGAATTCCGACAGATGGTGCAGGCATTGAACCAGACGGGTTTGCGCGTTGTCATGGATGTTGTCTATAACCACACCTCCGAAAGTGGGCAGAGTCCAAAATCGGTGCTTGATAAAATCGTGCCCGGTTATTATTACCGCCTGGATACCAACGGTCAGGTGGAAAAGAGTACCTGCTGTGAGGATACCGCCACGGAACATGCCATGATGGGAAAGTTGATGGTGGACTCGGTCATCACCTGGGCGCGGGACTACAAAGTGGATGGTTTCCGGTTCGACCTGATGGGGTTTCATATGCTCAGTGATATGCAGGCTGTGCGTGCCGCCCTGGATGCCCTCACGCTTAAAAACGATGGCGTGGATGGTAAGTCAATCTATATTTATGGTGAAGGCTGGGACTTCGGCGAAGTCGCCAATAATGCCCGCGGCGTGAATGCAACACAACTCAATATTGGTGGTACAGGAATTGGGGTTTTCAATGACCGCCTGCGCGATGGGGTGCGAGGCGGCAATCCCTTCGGTGACCCGCGCGAACAAGGCTTCAGTACCGGTCTGTTCCTAGACCCCAATGCTGCTGAAAACCAAACCCTCGCTGCACAGCAAGCTAAATTGGACAGCTACACTGATTGGATTCGCCTTGGCCTGGCAGGCAACCTTCGAGACTATATGATCACGCGCTTCAACGGTGATGTGGTTGACGGGGCGCACATTCTCTACAATGGTGCGGCTGCTGGTTATACCCTTGATCCACAGGAAAACGTCATTTACGTTTCGGCGCATGATAACGAAACAATTTTCGACGCCATCCAACTCAAAGCCCCAGCGGATGCCACCCTGGCTGACCGGATCCGCATGAACAATCTTGCTCTCAGCATTCCCATGTTCAGCCAGGGAGTGCCGTTCTTCCATGCCGGCGATGATATCCTGCGCTCCAAATCGCTTGATGGTAATTCCTACGATTCCGGCGATTGGTTCAACAAGCTGGACTGGACTTACCAATCTGACAACTGGGGTGTGGGACTCCCCGGCGAGGGACGTGACCGCTGGGATATATTCCGCCCGCTTCTTGCGGACCCGGCACTTAAACCTACGCGGACCGACATTGTCAATGCTTCAGCTGTTTTTCGTGAATACCTGCAGATTCGCAAAAGCTCGCCGCTCTTCCACTTGCAAACTGCAAACAAGGTTGAGCGTTCCGTAACCTTCCTCAATACCGGACCAAACCAGATCCCCGGCCTGATTGTGATGCACTTGAACGATGCGGATAACCTTGACCCGAACTACAATCATATTGTGGTGCTTTTTAATGCCAACCAAGCAGAACTTAATTTCGCTGATAGTGGTTTTATTGGCAAGGAATATAGCCTAAATCCCGTTCAGCAAAACTCTGCTGACCCGGTCGTGCGCAATGCTGTTTTTAACTCTGCCACCGGCAGTTTCACTATCCCTGGCCGTACGACGGCTGTGTTTGTTTCGAACAATGCATTCGATCCAGTCTTTCAACCCGCTGCTGAGTCGATTGTCACTCAGCAGCCGACTGTAGCTGCATCGGGAGGCGTGTCTCCCCTAATATTCCTCGGCATAGTCTGCGCCGTTCTTGTTGCTGTTTGGGTGGTCGTATTCCTCGTTAAAAAGCGTACCGGGTAGATGCTAATAGGAGCACGATACCGCGTGCTCCTATTTTTTACCAAGAATCGAACCATACAGGACGCGAAGATTTCTCTCGGCTTCTTTTGATCGGTTAGGATTTTTTAAAATACACAAGAAACTGGTAAGTAACCGCAATCATAAATCCTAATATTGACAATCCAATTCCGATGACAGCCAATTTTCGGCTTTCTGACCTCCTGCAAAGAATTCCCAGCCCGATACCGGCGAAACTGCAGATGATCCCACAGATTGGAATCAATGCAGCACAAAGGCTAATGATACCCAAAGAAACCGAAGCAATAGCCATATATTTATGGTAGCGTTCATCAGGGTCCAGCCCGCTGTAATCTGGTTCCATTTGTAGTTCTGTTTTCGGATTTAAGCTTTTGTCACTGCAACAAAAATCATTGGCCGGCGACCAGTCTGGTTGCGGAGCAGGCTTCGCACCGCATCGGTGATGGTTTTTTCATCGTCCGATCCCCCGCTATTGACCAGGTCGGTAACCTTTTTTTGGACGGCTGGGACGAGCGTCTCAGCGTCTTCGGGGGAGATGAAGCCGCGCGTAATGACCTCGGGATCTTTTAATAATCGGTTGGAGTATTTATCCAGTGTTGCGCTTATGAGAACAATACCGGAGCGGGCTAGTTGCTCACGCTCGCGCATCACATCCCGGTCAATTTCACCCACGCTTTCGCCTTCGACGAAAATGTAACCACCAGGCACGCGTTCGGCTAACGAGAGTTTGCCATCCGCAAGTTCCACCACCTGTCCATTTTCGACAACTGCAATGTTCTCCACCGGGATGCCGACTTGTTTTGCCAGGGTGGCGTGGCGTCTCAATTGGTGCAATTCGCCATGGATGGGCATGAAGAATGTTGGTCGCACCAGGTTGAGTAGAAGTTTCTGTTCCTCCGAACTGGCGTGACCTGAAACATGTACAGGAGAGATTGCCTCATGGACTACTTCTGCGCCGCGCCGCATGAGACGGTTGATCGTCTTGCTAATGGCCTCTTCGTTTCCGGGGATTGGATGGGATGAAAGCACGATCGTATCGCCGGCTTCCACGTCGAATTGCCGGTTGGTGCCGGTAGCCAGTCGCCCGATGATTGACGACGGTTCTCCTTGCGAACCGGTGCACATCAAAACCACATCTTTATCCGGAAGATGCAGAGCCTCTTCTAGGCTTACCAGGGTCTTTTCAGGAATTTCCAGGTAGCCCATCTTCTGGGCGATCTTGGCGTTATCCACCATGCTCGTCCCCACGAAGGCCATTTTACGTCCATGTCGTACAGCTGCGTCAGCTACCTGCTGCATTCGGGCTATGAGAGATGCAAAGGTCGCGATGATGATCCGACCGGGGGCGGTTCGAAAAACTTCGTCGAAAGCCGGGCCGATCACCCGCTCGGAGGGTGTCCAACCGGGGCGTTCGGCATTTGTCGAATCGCCCAGCAGGACGGCTACGCCCCGCGCTGAAAATTCAGCTAATTTGGCAAAATCTGTCGGCCAATTATCCACCGGCGTCTGGTCAAACTTGTAGTCCCCGGTATGGACGATCAACCCAGCGGGGGTGGTTATACCCAGGCCGATGGCATCCGGGATGGAGTGGCAGACATGGAAGGTCTCTACCACGAAAGGGCCAATCCGCACTGTTTCGCCGGCCTGTACCGTCCGCAGGTCGGACTTGCCAGAAAGTCCGTTACGCGCCAGTTTGACCTCTATCAGGCCGCGGGTCAGGGGAGTGGCGTAGACTGGAGCTGGTACAACTGCCAGCAGGTGTTGAATGGCACCGATATGGTCTTCGTGCCCGTGGGTGATGAAAATGCCATCCACACGCTTGGCATTGTCGCGCAGGTACTGGAAGTCAGGGATGATGTAGTCAACTCCCAGCATATCGTTGTCGGGGAACATCATCCCAGCATCTACCACCAGGATGCGGTCGCCGTACTCGTAGCCCATCATGTTTTTGCCTACTTCGCCCAGGCCGCCAATGGGAATGATTCGTAGTTTTTGTTCTTTACTCATGTTATATCCTTTATATTTATGTCCCCCTATTAAAATAAAACACAAAACGCCCCTTGCATTTTATGGGGGTTAGGGGAACAGGTGAATTGTGAGTCTTCCAACTGCCCGGAGGCAGTAAAAGTTTACCTTTAATATAATAGCGCACGATTGTGATATTCTATCATGGCGGCGACAGTATAGCAGGTGCACAGGGATTTGTCAAAGTTTTTTTGGCACTGAAATGCATCAACCCAATTAGCTCCTCTCCAAATCCGGAGAGGAGCTAATTGGGAGTTAGTGTGCGAGCGGTCAAGTCCTAGTAGGTCACGACCCTACGCAGTTTTTTAGCCTGGTTGATCCAGCTCTTGACCTTCTTGATACCAGGCATTCCATTTACCAGGTTCTTAGCTTTGTTGACTTCAACCATCTTACTATAAAGGTTGTCGGCTACCCGCTTGGAAAGTTCTACAACGGTGTCCACGCCAACTTTTTCGAGCAGGTCGGAATACTGGCTCCCGATCCCTTTAATACGGTACAGGTCAGCCCGGTTCACCCACTCCAGGATCAAGGTATGAGTAATTCCAGTTGCGGTTGCAATTTCTTTTCGGCCTTTGACGGTTGCGCCTCTTTTCAATAACGCTTCCACCGAGCGAATGCCAGCTTTGGACAACTTGACGGCATATGCATGTCCAATTCCTTCAATATCACTGATTTTCATGGTTTTCTCCTTATCTCATAATGTGAAAAATTTAATCGTAGTTTAAAGGAAACCCTTAAACTTGACTACTTAATATTTTACCCCAAATTGGATGCCAGCTTGCCAAGAAGGCAATTTAGTTACTTTATACGTAGCACTTTTCTATAGGGTCGTTTCGACCAAGGTTGGTACTCAACTTATTACTCGACCAAAAAAAATAGGTGCACCTGCAAACTTGGGATGTATTACCAGGCAGGCGTAGCGTTGCCTTGTGAATCCTGCCAATAGGGCACCCAGACCAACGAGACAAGTTGGACCAATATATCTGATTTATCAGGTTTGATGGAAATCGTTTCAAACGATTCAGTGCTTGGGTCAATTTTTGTCTCCATGGCTGTTGTTTCGTTCTCAAATTCGACTTGCAAATCAGTTAACTGCTTTTGGATCGATTCTACGGTATCTCCAGCCCGGGCAACATCTTTGCTTTCATCAATCGCCCGGCTGAAACCGCGCATGGCTGTTGAGGCCCTGCTGATCGTTGAGCTGCTTACTTTCCTTCCGGTGAATGCGCCCAAAAGGGTGCTGCCTATAGAAATGGCGGTCTGGAATTTAGCCTGTTTTGCTTGTTCGGATTGTTTGTCTACAGCTTGTTGTGCCTTGCGTAAACGTTCTTGCAATACTGCATTTCTGGGAGCATAATTCTTACGGAGTTGTTCTACCAGCATATCTCGCTGCTCGCGTGCGAGTTGCTGTAAACGTACCCGGAATTCGCGTTCTCCCTCGCCCGGCTGGGAGACTTCTTTCAAACTAGGGCTTTGTAGTAATTCCATTTTTTGGGTTCCATATAGCCAGGAATTGAAATCGCGAGCCCAGATCGCATAATACTTACCCTGGGAAGCCGATGATGCGAGTTCCCCAAAGAGTGCGTTAATTTGTGGCGATTTCTCAAGGTCTGTTGCGGGTACATTAATCTCCACAGAGTTATCCCACACGACCGGAATCGCATCGTCAGTGACAGGTGAAATGAACGCCTTGGAAATTGCAGATTCAATTTTCTCTTTTGGATCTGAGAAATTGATTTTTGCTGCTCCGAGGATCTTTGGCTGGTACAATAATTTACTCCCCGGCCCAGCACTACCTCGCACCGGGATGTAAAAACATGGTACATCGGGAGGTAACGATACTTGTTGCCCTGAGTTTGTTGAAACTGGGACTGGTATGGATGGAGTACCTTTTTGAATTGGACTCTCAGCCGTTACTGTCGAACCCGCGGCTTTCAAAGGATCCATGAGTGTTTTTATTTGATCTCTCGTGAGAGGTCCGCGCAAATATGAAAGATCCCATCGGGATTGGAAAATTTCCGGAGCGTCCTCGTGAGTGTTATTCATCAAGAATACACGATTGCCTAGACTGGACAGTATCTTTTCTATCTGTGCCCGGTTGAATTGAGCTCCTGAACTGGCCGCGGCGCTGTCAAGACCGTCCAGTAGACGGGCTTTGTCTCTCTCGGTCTGAAGACGACCAATGAACCAGGTCCCGGCATTGCCCAGCGCTTTATAGTCCAGGTCGACCGGGTTCTGGGTGGCCAATACCATTCCTATCCCGAAAGCGCGTGCCTGCTTCAAGAGCGTAAGCATAGGCAATTTTGACGGGGGATTCCCAATTGGTGGCAGGAAGCCAAAGATCTCATCCATGTAAACAATGGCACGCAGGCTGGTGGTCCCCGATTGAGCACGCATCCAGCCAAGTACCTGATTCATCAGGAGAGAGACAAAAAACATGCGCTCTGGATCGCTCAAATGGCTGATCGAAAAAATGGCCACCTGCGGTTTTCCACTGGGTGTATACAGGATTTGACTGATATCTAAAGGTGTACCTTGCAGCCAGGCGTTGAAACCGGGCGAGGCAAGCAGGTTGTTCAAAGCTAGGACAAGGGCAAAACGATCCTTTGAGGAGTAAAAAGATTCCAAGTCAAGTACACCGATCTTACTCACTGGAGGCTTTTGAACTTGCTGGATGATTGCGGCAAGGTCAAGATCCTGTCCCTGTCGCCAGGTGGTATCAATAATTGTAGAAAGGAGGATGTGCTCCCGGCTTTGGACCGGGTCAGCTTCAATCCCGACCAATCCGAGCAAACTTGTAACAGTCGTACTGATGCGTTCGCGCAATAAATCTTCATCCTCCAGGATTGCTGAAGGAGGCGCGGCAAAAGATTTAAGAATTGAGATGGGGAAACCCGCGTTACTACCCGGAGTGTAGATTAAAACATCGGCGGCATCTCTCAGATGCTGGATTCTTGCACCGTCTTGTCCCCAGCTCGCAAGCCCGTTTTTCCAGGTCTCGGCTTGCTTGTTGGCATAATCCATTGGTGACATTCCCTTCTGCTGTGCATCGTCCAGGTTGATCCAGGGAAGAAAATCCTGTCCTAAAAGATTCGGGAATGTCAGCAGCAGGTCAGCAAGGTCCCCCTTGGGGTCAATTAATATTGATGGGACGCCATCAATGGCGGCTTCTTCAATGAGAGCGAGACATAAACCAGTTTTGCCGCTGCCGGTCATGCCAACACAAACTGCATGCGTGACAAGATCTTTTGAATCATAGAGTAGGAGTTCATCTTTGGGCTTGTTCGCAGTCAGGTCATAGACCCGTCCAAGATAAAATGTGCCTAATTTTTCAAAGTCTTCCATGTTATTCATCCTCCTATGCCTGATAAACCATAACTGTAAACCAATTGTAATATAGAAGCGGATTTGATGAAATGTCTTTGAAAAATAACTTGATTACCTGGAAATTAGCAAGGCGGCCTTGGCCGCCTTGCTATGTTTATTATTTTGAATCCGGTGGACTTAATACACGACCAAACGTTTCCGTGCTTTTCGCCTGTGCTATCCGGTTCTTAATCGATGGAATCGATTATTTATTGCTAGCTATTTCCCCGATTGCTTGCAGTATAGAATTAACAACCAAGGCACCCAATTGGGAGCGGTGCTGAGAATTTCCCATCGCACTACCAGATACCAGGGCGTTTACAATTGCTTCCATAGATATTTTTTTAAATTAGCTCATTCAACTGAATTTCGCTTCCAATGTTACATATAATATATGTTTATTACTTTCAAATAGCAAGAGTTTGTAAAACTTCAACGGATCAACTCTATTCTCTCTATCAAGCATTAGAGCGGAGTAATCTACGACTTCCAGATAAGGTATTAAATGAAAGAGCATTTTCGGACAGTCGTTTTTTGCTTGGTGATACAATCGGGTTGTTAATTTGGAGGTTGGATGAAAGCATCACAACTGCGCCTTCGTTACTGGCGTATCATGGCTTTTTTTGTGCGTACCACACTTGGCTTTATTTTTTGGGAAATAATCCTGTCGCGCATTGGTTTTCGCGCTTTGACTCGCCGAACCCGTTCCAATCGCTACCGACGCGTCGCGGCGCAATTCCGCAGCCTGGCAATCCGGATGGGGGGAGTGATGATCAAGGTCGGTCAATTCCTGTCATCCCGGTTGGATGTCCTTCCCCCTGAAATCACCGCGGAGCTGTCTGGTTTACAGGACGAGGTGCCTCCGGAGAAATTTGAAGATATCCGCCGTGAAGCAGAGATCGATCTTGGTGCTCCCTTGGAAGAGAAATTCGAGTCGTTCGACGAAACACCGCTGGCAGCAGCTTCGCTTGGGCAGGTTCACCGCGCCCGTCTGTGCGTGGAAGATGCAAAAGGGGATTTTTGTGATGTTGTTGTAAAAATCCAGCGTCCCTTCATCAACCAATTGATCGAAGTGGATCTATCTGCATTGCGGCAGGTGGGTGGCTGGCTGGAAAAGTACCCTCCCATTGCGAAGCGGGCTGACGTATCTGCTTTGGTGGGAGAATTCTCCACAACTATTCGTGAAGAAGTGGACTACCTCGCCGAAGGCCGAAATGCTGAGGTTTTTGCTGAGAACTTCAAAGATGTACCCCGTGTCCATGTCCCGCGCGTTGTTTGGAGTCACACCACGCGCCGCGTGCTGACGCTGGAAGATGTCTTCGCCATTAAAATCACCGATTACGATGCTATTTCCTCTGCAGGCATCAACCGGTCCGAGGTGGCGAAGGAATTGCTTGAAACCTACCTCAAACAGATTTTCGATGACGGTTTCTTTCACGCCGACCCTCATCCAGGTAACTTGTTCGTGACACCGCCGAGTGGTAAAACGTTAGATGAGAAACCAGCTTGGCGTTTGACCTTCGTGGACTTCGGCATGGTGGGGCGCGTACCCGACAATCTGCGAAACGGTCTCCGGGAGATGCTGATAGCTATCGGAATGCAGGATGCATCCCGGCTAATCCGTTCCTTCCAGACGCTTCACGTACTGCTGCCTGGTACGGATTTGGAACAGCTTGAGCAGATGAGCGCCTCGATGTTTGATATGTTTTGGGGTAAGTCCATGGACGATATTCGTCAACTTAACCCCGAAGAAATGTTTCGTTTTGCTGACCGGTTTCGCGACCTGATGTACAACATGCCATTCCAGCTCCCGCAAAACCTGCTAATGCTCGGACGGACGGTGGCTATCCTTTCTGGAATGTGTGTTGGTCTGGATAAGGAATTTAATCTGTGGAATCAACTTGCACCCTACGCCACCAAGCTGGTTTCCAAGGAAGTTGGTTCCAACTGGCGCGTTTGGTTGGACGAACTGGGTAATGTGCTCAAAGAATTGATAACCATCCCATCGAAAATGGGACGGGTAATGAGTCAGGTGGAACGCGGCGATTTGACGGTCCAGGTGCCAACGGTCAGCCGCCAGATGGGTACCCTGGAAAAAGCTGTCAACCGTTTGACCGGCAGCGTCATTTTTACCGCTCTTTTACTTGGTAGCATTATGTTGTACGTTGATGGAAAAGACCTTCTTGCTTATATCCTTTTCGGATTTTCGGGTTTGGCTCTGATTTGGACAGTCTTTTTTAGCCGGGCAGGTTCTCGTCGATTTCACCCCTGAAAGAAAGAACCGCCCCGTTTCAAACGGGGCGGTTCTGTATGGTTGGTTAAACCTTTTTCTTTGGCTTCTCCATCCGTTCTAGCGAGGCGTCAATCATGCTGCGCCAGGCTAGGAGCATTTCTTTTCGGGCGTTGCGGTGGTGCTCGGCGAACTCCGGCGGGAGCATCCCTTCAATGCTCCTACGGAACTCTTCTCGCGCAGTCCGGAAATGCTTACGGGTCTCATCGGATACCTTACCTTCAAATGGTTTATGCGTGCGTGCGGTTTGTTCAGCCATAGGATCACTCCTTATTTTGAGGGGATTATAGCGCGGAGTTGCCTGCGAAGCAATATCTTGATTATTCGAGTAAAATTACAGAGTAATGCGTTAATTTGTGAACCCAATATCATGAGGTGATTGTATTTGGACCATTCATAATTCACGTATTTAGTAGATAGTAGTAATATATGGATTTTTTAAACCCTTCGGAACAGGAAAAATAATAAATATTAGCGAAAGAAGTTAACTGAATCGAGCAACTCATGCAATATCAAGAATATGTTCAACGAGTCCAACAGGTTACAATATTTATCCAGGAATCCCATTTTAAGGAAGCGGTGGATGCTCTCTATCAGTTGATCTTGAGCGACATCTCGGAGATTGATAAGGCAGATTTGTGCGCGAGTCTGGCAGTTGTCTACGACCGAATTGGGAATACAGCCGAAGCAACGGCTTGGTTTGAAAAAGGAATTTCATACGAACAAATCTATTTTCGATATGAAGTTTCTGAAAAAAAGGCGATCTATTTGTCTCAATTGGGTCACAGTGATCAGGCAGTTCCAATTTACGAATCACTCTTGAAACAACCTTTTGTAAGCGAAGGCGAAAAAGAGCGTATGCGCAAAATCATTCAAAATTTATTGGGGAAAACCATGCGTGGCTGGCAATAATGGTATAGGTATCTTGATAGGAGGTGATTTATGGAGTACCGTGTTCTTGGACTGACTACCCTGAATGTTTCCCCGCTTTGTTTGGGTACCATGCAATTTGGCTGGACGGCGGATGAAGCCATGTCGCAACGCGTACTTTCGGCGGCTTATGAGGCGGGTATTAATTTCTTTGACACAGCTGATATCTATTCCCGTTGGTCAGATGGCAACCCGGGCGGAGTTGCCGAACAAATTATTGGTCATTGGATGAAGCAAAACAATATTCCGCGCGATAAAATTGTCCTAGCCACAAAAGTGCGGGGCAATATGGGTGGCGGGCCGGATGATGAAGGACTCTCACACAAACATATCGTGCAGGCGGTTGAGAATTCGCTGCGCCGATTGCAGACGGACCATCTCGACCTCTATCAAGCTCATTGGCCGGATGAAAAAACTCCTATCGAAGAGACACTGCGCACTTTCGATGAGCTGGTCAGGCAAGGGAAAGTACGCTACGTAGGTGCCTCGAACTATTCTGCTTGGGAGTTAATGCAGGCCCTCTGGGCCTCTGACCGGAATGGTTTGTCCCGTTACGACAGCCTCCAGCCGCATTATAACCTGGTCCGTCGCGACGAGTTCGAGCGCGAACTGGTTGCGGTTTGTAAGACATATCATCTTGGCGTCCTCCCATACAGCCCACTGGCAGGAGGTTTCCTTACCGGAAAATACCGCCGCAACCTGGTCCCAATTACTGCCCGTGCTGGTGGCGCAAAACGCTATTTTAACGAGCGCAATTGGGTCTTGCTTGATCAAATAGATACATTGGCGAAAGAAAAACATGCCAGCCTCTCTCAGATTGCCTTGGCCTGGCTTCTGGCTGACCCGCTCATAACCAGCCCGATTATCGGAGCGAATTCGGTTGAGCAATTAAAGGATAATCTCGGCGCAATGGATGTGAATCTCACACCGGCTGAAAAATCCATACTTGACAAAGGATCAGCCTGGAAAGAGACTGGGGAGTAATCGGTCGGGGCGGACAAAATCCCGCCCCGAATATTTCCCTATACGCCTCAAAGCCGACTTACAGTTATTTCTTGTCGCGGTGATATGGGGGAGTGGTTTTACCGTTATGCGGCTTGTCGCGGGATATCACATGATTTTCCTGCTTAACGGTACTCGTTTCCTGCTGGGCGGTCTCCTCCTATTACCCACGTCCAAATTAAGGGGGGGCATTCAATCGATTTAACTTGCTTTTTGTTGCTCTTGCAGGATTTGCGTTGTACGCTGCAATCAACTTTCAGCAGGCCGGGTTGGTCACAACAACTGCCGGAAATGCTGGATTTATCACTTGCCTTTATGTAGTCATTGTTCCGCTATTGTTATGGGTATTCTGGCGCGAGCAGCCTTCTCCATTAATTGGCTTCGCGATCCCGCTGGCGATTGGGGGTGGATTCCTGCTAAGTACCAGCGGTAGTTTCCATGTTCAGTCTGGAGATCTAATTATGGTTGTTGGCTCTTTTTTCTGGGCCATGCACGTTATTGTCATTGCAAAAGCTCAGGGACGAATTGCCCCGCTTCCATTCGCCCTGGGACAGTATGTCTTCTGTGGAGTGTTGAGCCTCATCACAGGCGCATTCATCGAACGTCCCAGCTGGGCCGATGTACTGTTTGTCCTGCCAGCGGTACTCTATACAGCAGTTTTTTCTATTGCCTTGGGATTCACATTACAGGTGATTGCCCAGAAACAAACCCCGCCTACCGACGCTGCCCTGATCCTCAGCCTGGAAGCTGTCTTCGCAGGTTTGTTTGGCTGGGTATTCATCCATGAGACGCTCCTTCCCGTGCAATTGGTGGGTTGTGCTTTGATCCTGATTGCGGTTGTCCTTGTACTGGTGAAAAATGGTAAAATGAGGACCATATGACTGCAAAAGTGATTCTTAATCCCTATTCGAATCGCTGGAAGGCAAAAGCCCGCTGGTCCGAGGCAGAAGCAGCACTCAAATCCGCCGGTGTGGACTTCGAATTGGTCATCTCTGAACGCCCAGGCCACATTATCGAACTGGCTGAACAGGCTGCCCATCAACGTTTTTCCCCGATCATTGCCGCCGGTGGGGATGGGACGATAGGCGAGGTTGTAAATGGGCTGGCTCTTGCCGCAAATTCCGAAATGGATTTATTGGGACCGCTTGGTATCCTGCCATTGGGCACTGCCAATGACATGGCATACGCATTAAGCATACCCACAGACCTCCAGGCTGCTGCTCAGATAATTAAAACCGGAAATATAAAGCGCATGGATATTGGTAGGGTCAACGACCTCTACTTTGCTAATAATTCAGCGGCAGGCCTTGAACCATATGTAACCACCAAGCAAGTCCGGATTACCTGGATCAGCGGTATTCTAAGGTATTTGGTTGCTGCAATATGGGCGATCATGGATCGCCCGAAATGGGTCGCCAACATCAAATGGGATGGCGGCGAGTACAATGGTCCTGTCTCTTTAGTAACTATTGGAAATGGCTCGCGTTCGGGGGGAGTGTTTTATATGATCCCGCATGCTGATCCTTTTGATGGGAAATTGACCTTTGTTTATGGGTATCGTTCTTCGCGCCGTGCCATGCTGGCCACATTACCTCGTGCGATGAAACCTGAGGCTGGAAGTTATGTAGAGATGGATGGTATTTTCGAGCAGAAAGCAACCTGGATTAAAATCCACCTTGAAAACCCATCACCGGCTCACACAGATGGGGAACTCTTTTCGACCGCAATTCAGGATCTGGAGTACCATATATATCCTGGCAGGTTACAAATCTTGATGCCATAAACGCTTTCAAACATGTAAAAATCGCCTCTCGGAGGCGATTTTTTGCTTTCTTTGGAGAGCATCACTGATCCGTGAAAAGAGACCTATGGTGGTCACTTTGAGTGGGCGCGAAGAGACTTGAACTCCCGACCTCATCAATGTGAGTGATGCGCTCTA
>Ga0209048_10001856_pt1 | contig 21359 bp, 21 predicted proteins | sample FrelakmetCRP12CR_FD_187146 | JGI IMG/M metagenome (GOLD analysis project Ga0209048, IMG submission 187146) | Freshwater lake sediment microbial communities from the University of Notre Dame, USA, for methane emissions studies - CRP12 CR (SPAdes)... | ecosystem: Environmental > Aquatic >... | reverse complement strand
CGATGCAGTGGCCGTGGCCGCGGTGGGTGCTGGCGATGCGGTCGCCGTCACCGAGCTGGCCGATGATGCCGACACCGGCGGCCTCCTCGCCGGCGTACAAGTGGACGAAGCCGGGGATGTCGCCGCGGCCGAAATCGACGTGCAGGCGCTCCTCGAATTCGCGGATCGTGCGCATCTTGCGATAGACCTCGAGCAGTTCGGGCTTGCCGAGCGGGAACGGATTGCCAGCCATGGGTCGTGTCTCCTGTGTTGGTTGCGTCAGGGGGTGGAAGAGCGGCGGAGCAAGCCGTCGGATGCAGCGATCTGCATGCAACGTGCCACGTCCACCGTGCGTAAAGCGTTCTCGCGCAGCGTGATCTGTACCCGGTCGCCGGCGTCGAAGCCGAGTTCGCGCTCGCCGTCGAGCGCGACGACGCCGCCTTGCTGCGCGATCGTGAACGGCTGATCGGCCGGCATCGCCTGCCAGGATGCGATCGGCACCGCGCGCACCATGCCGGGCGCGATCGGCGCCAGCAGCCGCAGCGTCGCCGAGTGCCGCGCATCCGCGAGTTGCACCGCCAGCCCGCCCGCGTCGCAGCGGCCTACCGGTTGCAGCAGGCCGCCGATGGCCGACAGGCCGATCGCCTGCGGGTCGGCGAAGGTCAGGTAGACCTCACTCAAGGCCTCGGGCTTCCACAGCGCGCGCGCGCCGATGTAGCGGTCGGTCGAGATCACCGCGTCGACGAGCGCGATGTCCTGCTGCGCACCCTCGTTGATGCTGACCTCGAGCAGCTTGTTCGGTGCCAGGGCCTGCGCGGCGCTCAGCCGCCCGGTGGCGTACAGCGCGACCGCCATGCCGGTGATGGTCGATTCGCGCATCTCCGGGAAGGCGTTGTTGGTGCCGGTGGAGATGCCTGCGATCGGAATCTCGCGGCATTCGCGCACGACCGCGCGATGGGTACCGTCGCCACCCAGAACGACGATGGCCGCGACACCGGCTGCCCGCAGCAGACGTGCAGCCTCGAAGGTGTCGTCGACCGTCGAGGTGGGCTCCATGTCGAGGAACTCGACCACGGGCCACTGCTGGTGCTGGCTGTGCCCGCGTGCCAGGTGGCGCTGCAGCAGCGCGCGGATGCCGCCGTTGTCGGGCATGACCAGAACGCGCTCGACACCCAGGCTGTGCGCGGCCGTCAGCACGCGCAGCACGATGTTGACGCGGTCGGCGATCTGCAGGTTGCTCGCGTTGGCGATGACGCGGCGGATGTCGCGCGCCGAGACCGGGTTGGCGATGAGGCCGATGGTGGTCATCCCCGCCAAGTTGCATAGGCTGTGCCGGGCCTGTCGCAGTCGGGATGCGGTCAGTGCTTGCAGTGAGATCGAAGCCGCTCTGTCAAGTCGCGCAGTGTCGCGTCGTGCGACAGATGATGCGCGACAGCTGTCGCAGCTGTCGCGTCGGGTGCAACGCCGTGCTGCACGAATTGGCAATCGTTCGCTGGCGCCCGGTTCAGACGACTGCTGCCCGAGCCTCGGCCGCGCCAAGGACGCGGCCGAATGTCGCGGCGCCGATCCACCCGGTAGGTTAGCGCGACAGCCTGTGGGTCGTGATCTTGCGCGCCCCCAATTGAGCGCTTGAGCGCTCCATGGCCTGAAGATGAGGATCGATAGCGTCACCGCACCCGACCCAAATACCTTCGGTCGACACGCTGGCACACGGGTTGCTCCAACGCTGGCTATCGATCCTTCACCGACCAACCCGGAGCGGACGGCCATGACACGCACGCCTCAGGACATCTTCAATCACCACCTTTCCGCGCTGGGCGGACGCGATCTCGATGCCATTGCCGAGGACTACAACGAGGCTTCGGTGCTGATCACGGCGGAGCGCAGCTATCGCGGAAAGCGCGAGATTCGCGCCTTCTTCAGCGCGCTGCTTGACGCGTTGCCTGCCGCAGACTGGGCGCTCGGCTGCACGACGTTTGAAGGTCAGGTTCTATACATCGAATGGACGGCAAAGTCACCTGCCCATCACGTGGACGACGGCGTCGACACGTTCGTCTTCGGCGACGGCATGATCGCCACGCAAACGGCGCACTGCTCGCTTGTAAAGACCGCGCTGAACGCCCTGTGAGGCAGCACTTGCGACGCGTCACGATAGCGGTCGCACGTTCGACGAGAAGTGCGGCGTCTGAAGTAGTCCGCTGTCGCACGATTGGGGCAACGCATGCCGCGGCATGAACCTGAACATGCGGTGCGCGTCTTGAGCACAGGTGACCGATTGCACCACCGAGGTCCACCGGCTAGAGCGGGCCGAACGTTCTGCCACCGCTCCTTTCAAACCCACGCCATGGAGAGACCGACATGACCCCCACCGCTGAGCACAAGCTCTGGATGTACGAGAAGATGATCGAGATCCGCCAGTACGAGGAGACCATGGCCGGCGTCTACCTCGAGGGCAAGCTGCCGCCCGCGATCCAGAAGGGCCTGGCGTTCGACATCGGCGGCGGCCCGGTGCCGGGCGAGATGCATCTGGCGGCCGGGCAGGAGCCGGTGGCCGTCGGCGTCTGCGCGCACCTGCGCGCCGAGGACTCGGTGGTCGGCACGCACCGCCCGCACCACTTCGCGATCGCCAAGGGCGTGCCGCTCAAGCCGATGACGGCAGAAATGTTCGGCAAGGACACCGGCCTCGGGCGCGGCAAGGGCGGCCACATGCACCTGTTCGATCCGGCGCACAAGTTCAGTTGCAGCGGCATCATCGGCGCCAGCCTGCCACCGGCATGCGGTGCGGCGCTGGCGGCGAAGAAGCGCGGCAAGGACTGGGTTGCGGTCGCATTTTTCGGCGAAGGCGCGAGCAACCAGGGCTCGTTCCACGAATCGCTGAACCTCGCGTCGCTGTGGCGCCTGCCGGTGGTCTTCGTCTGCGAGGACAACAAGTACGCGATCTCGGTCGAGAAGGTGGATTCGACCTCCGTGGCGTGGAATGCCGACCGCGCTTCGGCCTACGGCATGCCGGGCGTGCTCGTCGGGCAGAACGACGCGCTCGAGGTGTACGAGGCCGCCGGGGCGGCGATTGCACGGGCGCGCCGCGGCGAGGGCCCGACCTTGCTCGAGGTGCGGACCGATCGCTACCTCGGCCACTTCCAGGGCGACCCGGAAACCTACCGCCCCGCGGGCGAAGTCGAAGCGCTGCGCAAGAACGACCCGATTCCGCGGCTCGGCGCGCACCTGCGCAAGCTCGGGCTCCTGGACGACGCGGCCGACGCGGCGCTGCGTGCCGGCGTCAACGCGCGCGTCGCCGAGGCCTACGAATACGGCCGCACCAGCCCCTATCCGAAGCCCGAAGACGCGCTGCTGCACGTCTTTCACTGAAAGCGGAGCCACCCCATGAGCAACACACGCAAGCTGACGATGGCCGCGGCGATCTCGGAGGCCATAGGGCAGGAAATGGAGCGCGACCAGGACGTCTTCGTGCTCGGCGAGGACGTCGCCAAGTACGGCGGCATCTTCGGCGCCACCGGCGGCCTGCTCGCCAGGTTCGGCAAGGAGCGCATCATGGACACGCCGATCTCGGAGACGGCGTTCATCGGCACGGCGATCGGCGCCGCGGCTGAAGGGCTGCGGCCGATCGTCGAACTGATGTTCGTCGATTTCTTCGGCGTCTGCATGGACATGATCTACAACCACCTGGCGAAGAACACCTACATGTCCGGCGGCAGCGTGCAACTTCCGGTCGTGCTGATGACGGCGATCGGCGGCGGCTACAACGATGCCGCCCAGCATTCGCAGTGCCTGTACTCGACCTTCGCCCACATGCCCGGGCTGAAGGTGGTCGTGCCATCCAACGCCTACGACGCCAAGGGCCTGATGACGCAGGCGATCCGCGACAACAACCCTGTCGTGTTCATGTTCCACAAGGGCATCATGGGTCTGCCCTGGATGGCCTACTTCGAGGGCAGCACGAACGAGGTGCCCGAGGCGTCGTACACGATCCCGTTCGGCCAGGCCAAGGTCGTCCGCGAAGGCAGCGACCTGACCATCGTCGCCGTGAGCCAGATGGTGCAAAAGGCCTTGATCGCGGCTCAGCAACTCGCAGATTCCGGAATCAAGGCCGAGGTGCTCGACCTGCGCACGATCGTTCCGCTGGACCGCGCCGCGGTGCTGGCGTCGGTGCGCAAGACCGGCCGCTTGCTGGTAGCGGACGAGGACTATCTCAGCTTCGGGCTGTCGGGAGAGATCGCCGCACTCGTCGCCGAGAACCTCGACAGCGTGGCGCTCAAGGCGCCCGTCAGGCGTCTTGCGGTGCCCGACGTGCCGATTCCCTACAGCCGGCCACTCGAGCGCTTCGTGATTCCGCAGGTCGACGCCATCGTCAAGGCCACACAGGGCCTGATGGGTGCGCGCCAACCGGCAGGCGCCGCCGCATGACGGATGTCGTGCTGCCCAGTGCAGCCTGGAAGGACGTCGAGCCAGGCACCGAGGCGCTTGTCGACAAGTGGCTGGTGCAACAGGGCGACCGAGTCAAGGCTGGCCAGACGATAGCCGTCGTAGTGCTGGTCAAGACGAACTTCGACATCGTCGCGCCGATCGACGCCGTGGTCGAGCAGATCCTGGTACCACAGGAGGCAACCTTCAAGCCTGGCCAGTCACTGGCGCGTCTGAAAGCCGACCTGTGACCGGGCGGGCCCAGCCCGCGCGCGTGAAATCGCGCTCGGGCCTTCGCCAGCCGTGAGGCTCCTTCCGGAGCCCCACGCGCGGGCTCAGCCCGCGCCCCCCGCCACGACCGTCACGGCAGCCGCCGAGCAGCGATGGAACGAGGCCGCGCTGGCGCAACCGGTCGAGGCAACAGACTGGCGGCTCTGGGCCTACCGCGAGGCGGCGGTGGTGCTGGGTTGCTCGCAGCGGCGCCTGCTTGCCGAGTTCGGCACCGGTCCAGGTGTGGAAGTGCTCGTCCGCGCCGCCGGTGGCGGTGCGGTGCTGGTCGGGCCCTGGATGCTCGGCCTGTCGGCGCTGCTTCCGGCGGCACACGCGCTGGCCGCCTGCGGCCCGGTGCCGAGCTATCGTTGGCTGGGCGAGTACCTTGCGCAGTCCTTGCAACAGGTCGGGATCGCTGCCACGACCTTGTCGCCCGACGCGTTGCGCGCACGGCGTGGCGAACGGCCTGCGCTTGCACTCGACTGGGCTTGCTTCGGCGGACTGTCGCCGTGGGAGGTGCTGGTCGGCGAGCGCAAGATCGCCGGACTGGCCCAGGTGCGGCGACGCCAAGGCGTGCTCCTGGTGGCCGGGCTGCTGCTGCAGCCGCCGCCCTGGACCCTGCTGTGCGAACGGCTGGGGCGGCCGCGCGATGAGGCGCAGCTTCTCGCACTCGCAAGCACGAGCTGCGCGCAAGAGCGGGCCGACGTCGAGCCCGTGCCGCTGGCAGCCGCGTTGATCCAGGCCTTGGCCAATGCGGTGCAGGCAGCGCTCAAGACGACAAATCCATAGGACCCGGATCGCTGAACAGCAGCCCCTGCCGTGCGGCCGCCTCCAGCACGGCACCGACGACCACCGTGCGCGGCCCGCCCCAGTCGAGTTCCAGATGGAGCACGCGGTCAGTGTCAATTTCGATTTCGCGCTCGCCATCGAGCGCCACCGTACCGCGCAAGGCCTGCAGCCGCACCGGCACGCCAAGGTGCAGGCGATGCACGCTCGCCACTTCGACCGGGTCGATGGTGCCGGGCATGACCGGCACCTTGAGCGCCCGCCCGGCGCCGAAACGAACGTGAATGCCGAAGGGGTCGTCGCGCGAGACGGGATGTGCCAGGCCAGCGATCGCCGACAAGCCGATGGCGGTCGGCTCGGCGAAGCTGGCATACAGATCAACCAGGTCTCCTGCGCGCCAGACCGCGCGCCCGCCGATGCCCAATTGCCGCGTCAGGCAGACGTCGACCAGCGCCAGCTCGCTCAGCCCCTCGCCGCGCAGGCGCAGGCACTTGTTGGCGCGCAGGCCGGTCGCTTCCGGCACCCGCCCGTTAATCACGAGCGCGCTCGCCAGCCCGACCAGGGTCGCTTCGCGCCACTCGGGAAACGCGTTGTTGGTGCCAGTCGACAGGGTCGCCAGCGGTAGGCCCGCGCATCCCTTCGCGACCGCGCGGTGGGTACCGTCGCCGCCAAGCACGGCAATCAATCGCACGCCCTGCTGGCGCATCAGCGCGGCAGCCTCGGTGCTGTCGTCAGCGTTGTCGCGCGGGCGAATGTCGAGCAGACGTACGCGCGGCATCGCCATGCCTCTTCCGCTGCGGGCCAGGTCGGCTGATTCGCGCACGCGGTGGCCGATTCCGGCCGCATCCGGCAGCATGCAGGCTTCCTGCACGCCGAGACTTCCCATCGCGGCCAGCAGGCGCAACACGACGTGAACCTTCTCCGCGGTCGGAAACACCGAGGCCCAGCCGAGCAGCCGGCGCATGTCGCGGCCGGAGGCGGGGTTGGCGATCACGCCGACGGCAAGGGGCGGGGCGGCGGGCATGGAAGTCGGCACGGTGGCGCGTTCGGGCAAGCCGACGCAGCAACATCGATGCCACCCCATCGGCGGCACGCGCGAGTACCATGATCCAACGGCGCAACGACGTCGAAGCATGGAGACAATCCGATGACTCCTTCCTATATCCCGCCCATTGCGACGCACGCGGACTTGGGGCCCGCAGCCAGTGCCCAGAGCGTCGAGGCGCTCATCGCCCGTTCGTGGCAGCGTTCCATCGATGTGCATCGGCTCGACCCCGCTCGTGGACGGCAACGCGTGCTCTCTGCCGGTGCGCTGCGCGATCACCGCGAACCACTGGAGCCGCTATTGACAGTCGCGCGCAGTGGCATGGAGTCGCTGTTCCTGCAGATTCGTGACGTTGGCTATGTGGTGCTGCTCACCGATGCGCAGGGCGTCGCGGTGGAGTTCATCAACAACCCGAGCGTCGAGCGCGAGGCGCGCCGCGCGGGCTTGGCGGCAGGTGGGCGCTGGACCGAGGATCACGAGGGCACCTGCGCGGTCGGCTTGGCGCTGATCGACCACGTGCCCATCACCGTCCACCACGACGAGCATTTCTATATCGCCAACCGGCTCCTGACCTGCAGCGCCGCGCCGATCCTCGCCGCCGACGGCCGCCTGCTCGCGGTACTGGATGCCTCGGCGCTGCATTCACCCGAAGACCGGCGCAGTCAGCACCTGGTTCTGAGCATGGTCCACGCCACGGCGCGCATGATCGAGAACGCCAACTTCCTGCGTCAATTCGAGCGCAACCTCGTACTGCGTACCAGCGGCCGTCGCGAGTTCCTCGAGGTCGCCACCGAAGGCCTGATCGCGCTCGACGGCGGCGGCCATGTCGTGGCGGTCAACCAGCGCTTTCGGCACGACGCGGGGCGCAGCGAGGGGTCGCTGGACGGGATGCATGTCGAGGAGCTGTTTGGCGTGCGCTACGAGGCGCTTGTCGCTGCCGCCGCCAGGCCCTCGGCGGAGCCGATCAGGCTGCGCCTGCTGCATTCCGGCAGCCAGTGCTTTGCGCTGGCGCGCGGACCGCGACAACCTTCACCCGCCGTTCGGCCGCGCTGCAAAGCCGCGGCAAGCACGACCGGCGCCGACGGCGGCAATGCGCTGACGATGCTGGCCGGGTCCGATCCGCGCATGCGGGCCAACGCGGACAAGGCTCGGCGCGTGCTCGACAGGGGTATCGCGGTATTGCTGCACGGGGAGTCGGGCACCGGCAAGGAAGCCTTCGCCAAGGCGATGCACGCCGCCAGCTGCCGGGCCGCGGCGCCGTTTGTCGCGGTGAACTGCGCGGCCATCCCCGAGACACTGATCGAGAGTGAACTGTTCGGACACAGTGAGGGTGCCTTCACCGGCGCCCGCGCCAAGGGGGCACGCGGCAAGATCGCGCAGGCGCATGGCGGGACGCTGTTCCTCGACGAGATCGGCGACATGCCGCTGGTCCTGCAGACGCGGCTGCTGCGCGTCCTCGCCGAGGGCGAGGTGACGCCGCTGGGCGCAGAGCGTGCCGTGCCAGTGGACCTGCAGGTCATCTGCGCCACGCACTGCGATCTGGATGCCTTGGTCCGCGCGGGTCGGTTTCGCCTGGATCTCTACTACCGCCTGAACGGGCTGGTACTGAGCTTGCAGCCGCTGCGCGAGCGCACCGATAAGGCGGCGTTGATCGACGCGATCCTGGCGGACGAGGCTGCGTCATGGACAGACATCGCGCCACGTCTGTCGGCGCGCACAAACGCCTTGCTGCTGGGCCATCACTGGCCCGGCAACATCCGGCAGCTGAGGAATTCCCTGCGCGCTGCCCTGGCGCTGTGCGACGGCGGTGAGATCGATGTCGAACACCTGCCCGCCGAGCTGTTGGGTTCGATGCCGCCGGTGCTGCCGCCGCAGCGCCTGTCCTCGATTGGCTGGGGCGAGAGCCCGGATCGCGTCGAACTGCCCGCATCACCCGCCGCCGCGGCGCTGCTGACGGTGCTGCAGGCGCACCACTGGAACATCAGCGCCACGGCGCAAAGCCTTGGTCTCAGCCGATCGACGGTATATCGGCGCATGAGCCGCAATCGGATCGTCGAGCCGATCCGACGCAATTGAGGACCCTGCCGCGCGGCCGCTCCCAGTCGCGGCATGACAGGAATGTCGGCATGGCCAGGCCGAATGCAGATAGCCGCATGACTCCCGTGGGTCGCAGGAGCCCCTCGCTTTCTGGCCACAGGATCGCGCTGCGGGCGACGAGCGTTCGTTTGCCTTCGGTCTGCTGCATGTGGTCGTCCGCGTCGAAGACAGCCTCATAATGCCATTCGACAAGCGTTCGCCGAGGCGCGGACCGTGCCCCGAAAGGTCATCGGTACGGCGCAAGTTGAGCTGCTCGTCAAGGGGGGCGAAGTGACTACGCGGTGCCGTCCCGCGTGGTTGCGGCGATCACGAACCCGGACGGCAGATGGATCGGAGAGAAACGATCATGCGCACTTCGACATGCAGAAGATCCTTCATCGGCGTGGCAGCGACCTTGATCGTCGCAGCGGGCACCATGCTGTTCGCAGATATCGCTGCGGCAGCCCCCGACGGCACGATCCAGTTCACGCTCTACAAGGCCGGCTTCATTGTCGGCGGCAGCGGCGGCAAAGGCACGCTCAAGTTCAAGGGCAAGCAATATCCGGTGAGCATCGGTGGCGTCAGTTTGGGTGCGACGATTGGCGCGTCGAAGGCCGAGTTGATCGGCCAGGTCTACAACCTGAAGAACGCGAGTGATATCGAAGGCACCTACGTCGCAGTGCAGGCGGGTGTCGCGGTCGCGGGCGGCGCAAAGGTTTTCAACCTCAAGAACTCGAAGGGCGTGGAGTTGAAGGTCAAGGGCAAGCAGGTCGGGCTCGAACTCGCGCTCGACCTGAACGGCATGGAGGTTTCGCTCAAGAAGTGAGGGAGGTCGCCGTCCACATTCCGTGCAAGGCATGAGCGAGCGCCAGGTCTGCGTGGTCACCGGATCGTCTTCCGGCATTGGTGCTGCCACCGCGCGGCGCTATGCGTGCGAGGGCTGGAATGTCGTCGTCAATTACTCGCGCGACGCCGACCCGGCCGAGGCCGTAGCAGCCGAGTGCAGGGCGATGGGCGTGCAGGCCTTGGTGATCCGAGCGGATGTTTCGCAGGACCTTGATTGCTGCCGTCTGGCTGCCGAGGTGGATAGCGCCTTCGGTCGTTGCGACGCGTTGATCAACAATGCCGGCACCACCAAGTTCGTCGCGCTCAAGGACCTCGATGGTCTGCAGGCCGAGGACTTCCACCGAATCTACAGTGTCAATGTCATCGGCCCGTACCAAATGACCCGGGCACTTCTGCCACTACTCCAGCGCCACCCTGGCGCTGGCGTCGTCAACATTTCGTCGGTCGCCTCAATCATGGGCGTCGGCTCATCCATCGCCTACATGGCCAGCAAGGGTGCGCTCAATGCCATGACGGTTGGCTTGGCCCGCGCGATTGGCCCCGAAGTCCGCGTGAATGCCATTGCACCTGGGCTGGTCGAGACACATTGGATGCAGCTAGGCCTTGGTGCCGAGCGCTACGCTCAGTCCGTGCAGGCCTACAAGGCCCGAGCTGCGCTCGATGCTGTGATCGCCCCCGAGGACGTGGCTGACGCCGCCTGGTGGCTGGGCGCGGCTGCCCGCAAGACCACAGGCGAGGTCCTGCTGCTGGACGCCGGATTGCGCATCACGCGGGGCTGAACGCATCCAAGGTCCTGAGGAAGGCTGCCCGATCTTCCGGTCGTTGACGAGTGCACCTGCTTCATCGCTGACGATTCGGCCGGGAAGAGCTGGGCGGTTGAGCTTCCGCTTGCGTTGTCGCGCGCGTTGGTCGAGACTGTTCCAGGGTGCTGCGATCGCCGCGCGCATATCCGGAACGCCATGGCGGTATCTTTGGGAAACCGCTTTCGCCGACCACTCAGGAGCGATGGTGACCGACTACTACCTTGAGGATTTCGAGCCAGGGCATTGGTACAGCAGCCCGACCCATACGGTCTCCGACGAAGAGGCGCTCGATTTCGCGCGCCGCTACGACCCGCAGTATTTCCATCTCGATCCGGTGGCGGCGCGCGAGTCGGTATTCGGCGGGCTGGTGCTGGGCGGCTTCCAGACCGCCGCGCTCGCGTGGGCACTGGTTCTCAGGACGGGAATGTTCGACCAGTGCGCCATGGCCGGCATCGGACTGGACGAAGTGCGCTGGCACAAGGCGGTGCGACCGGGCGACTGTCTGCGCTGTGATTTCACGCTGCTCGAGGCGCGGCCCTCGAAGTCGCGCCCAGATGGCGGCGTCGCGCGCTTTCGCTACGAGATGAAGAACCAGCGCGATGAAATTGTCCTCTCGCTGGTCATGATTCAGCTGCTGCGCAGGCGGGTATGAGAGGATGGAAGAGACGACCGCTCAACGCGGTCGTCCATCTCAGACCGCAGCGAGTGCCTGGTCCAGATCAGCCAGCAGGTCGGCTATGTGTTCGATGCCGACCGACAGCCGCACCGTGTCCTCCGACACGCCGGCCTTGTCGAGTTCGGCCGGAGAGAGCTGGCGGTGCGTGGTCGAGGCCGGGTGCGTGGCGAGCGACTTCGCGTCGCCGATGTTCACCAGGCGCGTGAAGAGCTGCAGCGCATCGAGGAAGCGCGCGCCCGCTGCGCGCTTGTCGGCCGAACCGCTCTTCACGCCGAAGGTCAGCAGGCCCGAGGCCTTGCCCGACAGGTATTTCTTCACCAGCGCATGGTCGGGGTGCTCTTCGAGCCCGGCGTAGTTGACCCACGCGACCTTCGGGTGTGTCTTGAGGTGCCGCGCCACCGCCAGCGCGTTGTCGCTGATGCGGTCCACCCGCAGCGCGAGTGTCTCGATGCCCTGCAGGATCAGCCAGGCGTTGAACGGCGAGATCGCTGCGCCGATGTTGCGCAGCGGCACGACCCGGGCGCGGCCGATGTACGCGGCCGGGCCGAGCGCCTCGGTGTAGACCACGCCGTGGTAGCTCACGTCGGGTTCGTTCAGACGCCGGAAGCGTTCCTTGTGCTGCGCCCACGGGAACTTGCCCGAATCGACGATCGCTCCGCCCACGCTGGTACCGTGGCCGCCCAGGTACTTGGTCAGCGAATGCACGACGATGTCGGCGCCGTGTTCGAACGGCCGCGACAGGTAGGGCGTGGCCACGGTGTTGTCGACGATCAGCGGCACGCCGTGGCGGTGCGCGATCTCGGCGACGCGCGCGATGTCGGTCACGTTGCCCTGCGGATTGCCGAGCGATTCGACGAAGATGGCCTTCGTCCTGGCGTCGATCAGCGGCTCGAACGAGCTCGGGTCGCGGTGATCGGCGAAGCGCGCCGTGATGCCGTATTGCGGCAGCGTGTGCGCGAACAGGTTGTAGGTGCCGCCGTACAGCGCGGTCGACGAGACGATGTTGTCGCCCGTCTCGGCGATCGTCAGGATCGCGTAGGTCACCGCCGCCTGGCCCGAGGCCACCGCCAGCGCCGCGATGCCGCCCTCGAGCGCAGCGACGCGCTGCTCCAGCACGTCCTGCGTCGGGTTCATGATGCGGGTGTAGATGTTGCCCGGCACCTTCAGGTCGAACAGGTCGGCGCCGTGCTGCGCGTTGTCGAATGCGTAGGCCACGGTCTGATACAGCGGTACTGCCACCGATTTGGTGGTCGGTTCGGGCGTATAGCCGGCGTGCACCGACAGGGTTTCGAATCGCCAGTTGGAGTTGCTCACGGTGTGCCCTTCAAGGTGGTCCGGACCGCCGAGCTTAGGGCAACGCCGCTGCAACGGCAAACGAAGAAATGGGCATATGCATATCAGCCGGTGCTGGGCCGCTCCCGAGCAGGCTGAACGCCCCCTCGGGGGGCAGCGAACAAAGTGAGCGTGGGGGTCGTTTCATCCCAGCCCGGCAGCGCGGGCTGATGCCGCGCCGATGGCGCGGTGGACGTGGCGATCCGGCAGGAACGGGAGGCCCCCGCAGGCAACGCCGACACCCGGCTCCAGGCCGGAAATCGGTGTCGGCGCGACTCGGCGCCTACTTCTTTGCGACCGGCTTGGCGCTGGACTGCGGCTGCTTCGCTTTGGGCTTCGACTTCTTGCTGCTCGACTGCTTCGCAACGGGCTTGGCAGGCGTCTGCTGAGCCTCGCGCGCCTTCAGTTCCTGCGCATGTCGCTCGACCGCCGCGGCCTTTGCCGGGTCGGTGCTCATCGTGACGCCGCCGCTGGCGCCTTGCGCATACACGCCCGACGTCATGGCCAGGGACATCAGCAGGATCAACGGAATTCTTCTCATGATCGCCTCATGGATTGTTGGAGAAGTCTTCTTAACGCGCGGGACCGGTCGTCGGATGACCGCGCGGGGCGCCATTCCGCTGCGAAGGCTCTCACGCGCTGGCGCGCTTGCGCGAGACCGCCAATGCGGGCGGATGCGCCAGCGTCTGGTACACGACGCAATACCTCTCCGTCAGGCGCAACAGGGTGGCGAGTTGCTCCTCCGATGCGTCGGTGTCGAGCGTGAACTGCAGCCGCATGTTCTGGAAGCCGACCGGGACCTCTTTCGACAGGCCCAGGGTTCCGCGAAAGTCGAGATCGCCTTCGGCCTGGAGCGAGGCATCCCGCAAATCGATGCCGAGGGCCGTGGCGACGGCGTTCAGCGTCACCCCAGCGCAGGCCACCAGAGCTTCGAGCAGCATGTCGCCTGAACAGGCAGCCTGCCCGCCTCCACCGGTGGCCGGATGCAATCCTGCAACGACGAGTGCCTTGCCTGTCTCTATCCTGCAGCTGACGCCTTCGCCGAGCCGGCCTTGCGCTCTCAGCGTGATCAGCGCCGCCTCGGGCGCTTCGCGATAGCGCTCTTTCAAGGGAGCCTGGACAGCCCTCAGATCGTCGGCGTTCATCATCGAGCGGTTCCTTTCAACCTGGTTTCGGCGCGTGCCAGTTGCGGGGTACGGGCTGAAGCATGCTCACGCGATTGCCCTCGGTGTCGACGAAGGAGACGTACCTGCCGACACCGGGAATCTCCATGGCCTCACCGAGCACCGTGCCGCCCGCATGCAGCACCCTTTCGATGGACGCAGCGACATCGTCCACCGCAATGACGACCGATGGATGCTGCGCAGGCCAGTCGGGCTTCTTCGGGAAGAAGCCACCGTTGATCGCGCCGGGCTTCTTGGGGCCGCTGTCGGTAGTCTCGGTGGTGGTTGCAAGAACGTAGTTGCCCATCGCGTCGCCGAGCGCCTGCGTCTGCCAGCCGAATGCCTGTTGATAGAACCTTGCCATACGCACCTGATCCTCGTAGGGCATTTCAAAGTGAACGACGGGGTCCATCGTGTTTCTCCGAGCTGATTGAAGTCCGCGACTTCCTGCTCTGCGTGCTGTGCCGCCTAGACGATGGCGGCGATCATCATCGCCAGGCCGATCACGCTGACCAGCCAGACAGCGGTGCGCAGATAGATGATTCCCACGTAGTAGACCGGGATGTACAAGAGGCGCGACCAGAAGAAGATCTCGGCCCCCGAGGCGACCTTGGCGCTCGTGGCCCCAGCCGCGCGAGCAACCAGTGCGATCGCGGCGAAGAGCATGAAGTTCTCCGCGGTGTTTCGGGCCGTTCGCTCGGCCCGCCCTGCCAGCGGAGTCGCCTCGCGCAGGTTGTCGCGGTTTCCCAGGGCGATCATCGTTCCCGCGCGCGTCCATCCCTTCGCCCGTACGAGGCTCGCGGCAAGCAGCGTGAGCCACGTGACGACGGCCATGTAGATCACGAGCGTGAGTGTTTCGGTCATGTGAATCTCCTGGTGGGGCTAGGAATGGCGCCGCTCGGCGGGCGCACGCGCCGGCGGCGCCGAGGACACGGGAACGGGAAGTCGGGAAGCGCGATGCAGCACGCCGCGTCACGGCCTGCGCCAGATTCGAAAGCCCTCCGGCGAATCGCCGAACAGGCCGTCTATGAATTCGCCGGTGTCGGGCGTCGCGCTGGGAAACAGCATCACGTTCCTGGATCGGTTGAACTGCAGTCCCTGCGCTTCGAAGAACTGGATGAAATCTGCCCGCGGCATCGCCAGGCGATAGTCATAGACACGCCAGGTCGGGTGGTACTGCGCGATCTGCCTTGCGGTCTGTTCCAGATTCAGCCGCGCATTGGCCGGCAGCTTGACGCCGAGTTCCGCCGGCGTGGGCGGGCGTTGGGAAAGCTCCTTCTGTACGGCAATGCGCTTCTGATTGACGACATAGCCGCCGGCATTCACGACAGGACCCTCGGCCTTCTCGATGACTTGGGTGAATCGATCCTGTGCCCGGCAAACGGCCGGCAGGGTCAGGGCGACGAGCAGGCCGATGCAACAGGGCAGCGCTGCCCGCAGGAATGAGTTCGTCATCGTGTCGGCAGCATACGCAGGAGGGCGGCCGGCGTCCATCCGTAGAAGGGCGACTGCCGATGGCGCTACAGTGCCGCCCCATGTGCAACCGCTATGTGTCCCCCGAAGCCGGCGACATGGAGCGCTACTGGCACCTCGGCGCACGCACGCCGTGGCGGATGTCGGACGTCTTTCCCCGCGCTCCCGGGCCTTTCATCCGGGCCGGGCGCGATGCGATGGAGCCGCGGCGGGAGTTGGTCATCGGACAGTGGGGTCTCGTGCCCTGGTTCGCCAAGTCTGCGAAGCTGCCCTATTCGACGAACAACGCCCGGTTCGAAGAGCTCACGAACAAGGCATCGTTCAAGCACTCCTGGCACTACGGCAAGCGCTGCATCATTCCGGCCGTGTCGTTCGACGAGCCGAACTGGGAGAGCGGCAAGAACGTCTGGTGGCGCTTCAGGCGCACGGATGGCGCACCGTGGGGCCTGGCGGGTCTGTGGAACACCTGGACCGACAAGGCCAGCGGCGAGATCGTCGAGAGCTACACCATGCTCACGCTGAACGCCGACGCGCACCCGCTGATGAGCCGCATGCACAAGCCCGACCCGAGACTCGGACACGACCAGCAAGACAAGCGCGGCGTCGTGCCGATCGAGTTCGCGGATGTCGATCAGTGGCTGTTCGGCACGATCGCCGAGGCGGCCGGGCTGGTACGGCTGGCGCCGGCCGACGTGTTCGACGCGCGGCCGGTGGAGTGAGCTCCGGCCGCGGGTTGTAGCTGGATGATCACCGACCTTCGCTGGCCTAGCTGCCTCTTCCATTACCCCCGAGGAAGGAGTTGCTGTGTCGATCCCGGCACGCCACGCCATGCCACGCAACGGCTGCCGCCCACGGCGCGCTGCGCCGCGCTCGTTGCGGCGCTGGCCTTGCTGGTGCTGGCCGGCTGCGCATCGGCGCCGAGCCTGGAGCGCGACGGCCCGGAGGCGCATCCCCCCGCCGGACTGGCGAAGGTGCCCGACGCCGAACCGCGCATCGAGGCGATCCGCAGCGGCGGACCGAACAAGCCGTACGAAGCGCTGGGCCGCGAGTACGTGCCGATCACCGATGACCGGCCGTTCGTCGAGCGCGGGCTGGCCTCGTGGTACGGACGCAAGTTCCAGGGCCGGCGCACCGCGAGCGGCGAGCTCTACAACATGTACGAGATGACCGCGGCCCATCCGACGCTGCCGATCCCGAGCTACGCGCGCGTTCGCAACCCTGCCAATGACCGTGAGGTGGTGGTGCGCATCAATGATCGCGGGCCGTTCCATCCAGGCCGCATCGTCGATCTGAGCTACACCGCGGCGCTCAAGCTCGATCTGCTGCGCGGCGTGGCACCGGTCGAGCTCGAGCGCATCACGGCCGACGAGATCCGCACCGGCGCCTGGCGGCGTGCCGATCCCGGCACGCTCGTGGCCACGGCATCTGCCCAAGCTGTTTCGGCAGCGCCCGCGCCGGCCTCGCGCGTCGAACCGCCGCCGGCCGCGGCGAGCGTCGAGCTTCCCGCGGCGCCAGTGGATCCGCCGCGCGCCGAAGACGCAGCCCCGACCCCTTCGGCAGCAGCCGCCAGCGCCGAAACCGATAGTCGCGCGACCGCCCCGCAGCCGCGCGGCTATTGGGTGCAGATTGGCGCCTTTCGCGAGCGCGGCCGGGCCGAGGCCTTCCAGCGCCGCATCGCCACCGAGCTCGACTGGCTGGCGCCGCTGCTGGCGATCTTCAACGAGGCGACGCTGTACCGCCTGCAGGCCGGCCCCTACGCCAGCCGCGAGGAGGCCGGCGGCGTCTCGCAGCGCATACGGCAAGCGGGGCAGGCGGCACCGGTGATCGTCGAACGGCGATAGCGCAAGGCGCCATTCCATTGGACGTGTTCATGGCGACAAGGAAACCCGAGCCCGCCGCGACACGGACCCACAAGGCGCTGTCGCTTCACATCGGACTGAACGCCGTCAGCGGCACCGCCTACGGCGGCTGGACCGGGCCGCTCGCGGCCTGCGAATTCGACGCCAACGACATGGCCGCGATCGCCAGGCAGCAGGGCATGAAGTCGACCGTGCTGCTGACGAAGAAGGCGGGCGGCCGCGCTCTTGGGACTGGGCGTCGCAGCCAAGACGCTGCAGTCGGGGGACCTGCTCTTCCTCAGCTACTCGGGCCACGGCGGGCAGGTGCCCGACGTGACCGGCGAAGAGGCCGACAAGAAGGACGAGACCTGGTGCCTCTACGACGGCCAGTTGATCGACGACGAACTGTACTTCGAGTTCAGCCGCTTCGCCGCCGGGGTGCGCATCCTCGTGCTCTCGGACAGTTGTCACAGCGGCACCGTTGCGCGCGAGGTGCCACAGATGAGCGAGTTTCCGGCGAACCAACGCTCCAAGCTGATGCCCGAGGCGGTGGCGATGCGCACCTACGGCGAGCACAAGGCCTTCTACGACAAGCTGCAGCGCGACGTGGCTGCGGCGGCGGGCGATAGGGTTGTCGACCCCGATGCCGCGCTGGCGCGGGTGGCGATCAGCGGCCGGCTGTCGGCGATCGGCGCGAATTTCAAGCCGAAGATGCTGTTGATCTCGGGCTGCCAGGACAACCAGATCTCGATGGACGGCGACCACAACGGTGCCTTCACCGAACAGTTGCTCAGGGTCTGGAACCATGGCGCGTTCGACGGCAACTACGCGAGCTTTCACGCGCGCATCCGGGCACGCCTGCCGGCCAGCCAGTCACCCAACCTGTTCACGCTCGGCGCGGTGAGCGGTTTCCTGACGCAGAAGCCGTTCAGCGTCTGAGCTCCGTGGCGGCACCCTGCTGGTGCCGATCGTCCTTCACCAGGAGGCTGCGATGACCGACACCCTCTTGCTCAGGCTCGACGTCGCCGTCAAGGCGATGGACCTGCGCTTTCTCACCTGCCCGATCATGGTGGGCACTTACGAGCAGGACCCGATCGCCGGCCCGCAGGCCCTGATCGACCGCGAGCTCCTCGACGGCGACCTGAGCCAGCGCCACGCCCTGGGGCTGTATGCCGGACCGGTGGGCACGGTCACGGTGGTGCTGCGCGTGCCCAAGCTGCAGCAACGCCAGCGCGCTGCGCTCACCGGCGCGGTGGTCACCGGGCTCGGGTCCTACGACGGCGCGCTCATCGCGAGCGACCTGACCGACGCGGTGCGCGCCGGCGTGCTGCGCTACCTGCTGCAGGTGGTCGACGTGTTGGGCAAGGCCGTTCGCGAAGTCCCCCTGGCGACGCTGCTGCTGGGCTACAACTCGTCGGCCAGCCTGGCCGTGGCGGCGTCGGTCGAGGCACTGGTCCGCGGCGTGCTGGAAGCCAATGCGAAGTTTCGCGAGACGACGCGGCTGAACATCCGGGTCGCGAGCCTGAACCTGATCGAGCTGTACCAGGACACGGCCATCAGCGCCGTCTACGCGCTGCGCGAGATGCCCGCCAGGCTCAACGGCGTGGCCCGGCGCGCGGGCACCCTGCTCGTCTGCCGGCCCGAGCTGGAGTGCGGCGAGGGCATGCGCCCGCGTCTGTTCGACGGCGGCACCCAGAGCTACTGGCCACGCCTGATCATCACCGACGCCGATGGCGACAACGAACGCCGCGGCCGCGCCGTGCTGGCCGAGCGGCTGCGCTTCCTCTACGTCGGCCAGCGCCCGCGTGCCGAGTCGGTCGTGCAACAGCGTCAGCCGGGGCTGATCGAAGCCCTGGTGCGCCAGCAGATCGACGACACGGCATGGAACGAAGACATCGGCCGCACGCTGCTCCAGCTGCTGCTGCCGCACGACTTCAAGGACACCGCGCGCCAGGTCGAGCGCGTCGTGCTGGTGGTCGATGCCGCCACCGCCAACCTGCCGTGGGAGCTGATGCTCGCCGACGCGCCAGGGGGCGAAGGCGACAACCTGCCGATGGCAGTGCGCACAGCGGTCGTGCGCCAGCTCGCCTCGACACGCTTTCGGCGCCGGGTGCGGCAGGGCATCGAGCGCACTGCCCTGGTGGTCGGCAACCCGTCGGTCGAGGGCTTCGGCGCGGCGTTTCCCGACCCGCGCCATCCCGAAGGGCTCGATCCCCCTGCGCTGCCCGGCGCCGAGGCCGAGGCGGCTGCAGTCGCCACCGCGCTGGTCGGCCTCGACTACCGCGTGACGCAGGCCCTCGGCGCCGACCGCAGGGCGAGTGAAGTGCTGGCACTGCTCTACAGCGCTTCGTATCGCATCGTGCACATCGCGGCCCACGGCGTGTTCGACCTGCTGCACCGTGACGGGCTTCGCCGCAGCGGCGTCGTACTGTCCGACGGGATGTTGATCACGGCCGCCGAGATCGCCGCGATGGAGACGGTGCCCGAGCTCGTCGTGCTGAGCTGCTGCCACCTGGGGCAGATCGACGCCCCCCCGCACGGCGCCACCGTGCGCGACGGCAACAAGCTCGCCGCCAGCCTGGCCGGCGAGCTGATCGAGATCGGCGTGCGCTGCGTCGTCGCCGCCGGCTGGGCAGTCGACGACCAGCAGGCGCAGCTGTTCGGCGAGACCTTCTACCGCAGCCTGCTGCAGCAGCACCTGCCCTTCGGCGACGCCGTCCACCAGGCGCGCCGCGCGGTCTGGGAGCGCAAGCCAGACGACATCACCTGGGGTGCCTTCCAGGCCTATGGCGATCCCGGCTGGCGTGCCGAGCTGCGCGATCCGGGTGCGCGCGCCGGCACGAATGCCGAGCCGTTCGCTTCGCCGGAAGAACTGCTCGACGTGCTGGCCAGCGTGCGGGCCGACCTGTCGCGCCGCCGCCTTACAGAACGCGAGACGCGTGCCCAGGTGCAGGCGATCCGGCACCTGCTCAGTGCCCGCTGCCCGCCCGAGTGGCGGGCGCTACCGCTGCTGCAATCGGCACTCGGTGCGGCGTGGCGCGACCTCGGGCGCTACGAGGATGCGCGCATCGCCTACCTGAATGCCGTCCAGGCCCACGACGGGACCGGGCGCGTGCCGATCAAGGACATCGAAGACTTGGCCGGTGTCAAGGAGCGGCTCGGCGAGTTGCAAGACGACGAGCGCTTGATCCGACGCGGACGGGAACGCTTGCGCCAGCTCGACGCGCTGGTATCGTCGGACGACATCGCCTCGGCGAAGAAGGCGCCCCGCCGGCGCGGTCGATCGCCTGGCTCATGCGTACGACACCGCCTCGGTCAACCGTGGGTCGTCGTGCAGGGCCCAGTAGGCCTGCTGCAACTGCTGCGTGATCGGGCCGAATTCACCCGCGCGTCGCCCGCCCACGGCCACGCCGTCGAGGTAGCTGACGGCGATCACGCCGCCGCCAGTGCTGCTCAGGAAGACCTCGTCGGCCGCGCGGAGCGTGGCCACCGGCAGCGGCCCGATGCGCACCGGCAGCGCGGCGGCCTGCGCCATCTCGATCACCGTGCGGCGCGAGACGCCTTCGAGCACGCCGGCCTCGGGCGTGACGAGTGTCCCGCCCGTCACCGCGAAGACGTTGAAGCCCGGCCCCTCGGCCACGTTGCCCGACGCATCGACGAGCAACGCAGTTTCGCCTCCGCGCTCGTAGGCCTGGAACAGCGCCTGCACCATGTCGAGCCAATGGTAGTTCTTGATCCGCGAATCGACGCTCGCCGGACTGATGCGCTGCACGTCGCTGACGACGAGATTGATGCCGCGGCGCTGCTTGTCGGGGTCGGCGATCCAGACGAACGGGATCGCGAAGGCCATGAAGTTGTTTCGGCAGCTGCGCGGGTCGCGCGAGCCCGGCGCGGGCTGGCCGCGCGTACACAGCACCTCGACGTAGGCATCGCGCAAGCCCGAGCGGCGCACGCATTCATGGGCGATCGCGCGCACCTCGTCGCGCGTCTTGCCGGGGTCCAGGCGCAATCGCTGCAGGCTGGCGAAGAAGCGCTCGAGGTGGTCGCCGAGGCGGAAGAACTTGCCCTGCCACACGTGCGCCACGTCGTAGGTGGCGTCGGAATGCAGGAATCCCCAGTCGAAGATCGAGATCTTCGCGTCCTCGGGGGCGACGTACTGTCCGTCGACGTAGGCGCAACCTTGCATGATCGGGGCTCCAACGGGCGATGCGCGACAGTATGCGCCGGCCCTCGGTCAAAGCCGCTGAAGCCTGTCGACTCGCTGCGGGGCGCGCGAAGTCCTACGCCTGTGCAGGCTTGGAGAACTCCTCGAAGGCCGCGATCGCGCTCGCCGCATACATCAACGACGGGCCACCGCCCATGTAGGTGGTGACACCCAAGGTTTCGTCGATCTCCTGCCTCGTCGCGCCGAGCTTGACCAGGGTCTGGGTGTGAAAGCCAATGCAGGGATCGCATCGCGCGGCGACGCTGAGGGCCAGCGCGATCAGCTCCTTCGTCTTCCTGTCGAGCACGCCGTTGGCCGTGGCCGAGCGCCCCAGCTCGTTGAAGCTCTTGGTCACGTCGGGCGTGCTGGAACGCAAGGTCGCGAGACGTGCGGACACCGTTTGCGTCAGCTCGCGATAGCCGCCTGGAGGATTGGCCATGGTTCGCTCC
>Ga0209048_10001855_pt1 | contig 21361 bp, 20 predicted proteins | sample FrelakmetCRP12CR_FD_187146 | JGI IMG/M metagenome (GOLD analysis project Ga0209048, IMG submission 187146) | Freshwater lake sediment microbial communities from the University of Notre Dame, USA, for methane emissions studies - CRP12 CR (SPAdes)... | ecosystem: Environmental > Aquatic >... | reverse complement strand
GGCATGGCAGGGTTGCCGTTGTAATAGAGCTGCAGCACTTCGCCTTCCGCCATCTTCTTGCAGGCCTCGGCGAGCACTTCGTTGATCCCCTGGCTCCGGAAGTCGACGACCTGGCAGATGGCTTTGGAATAGAGGTAGTCGCCCACGAGGATACTGATTTGGTTGCCCCAGACTTTTCTGGCGGTTCGCTGGCCTCGGCGGATATCGGCATCGTCGACCACATCGTCGTGGAGCAGGGTTGCCGTATGAATGAACTCCACCAGACTGCCGAGTTGGTGATGATCGCGACCGGTATAGCCGCAGAGACGGGCGGAGAGCAGCAGCAAGAGAGGTCGAATTCGTTTTCCGCCGCTGTTCAGGATGTGGGCGGCGACGGTATTGACGAGTGCCACACTGGAATCGAGGTTCGTCCGGACCTGGCGTTCCACCCCCTCCAAATCATCACGGTACGCCTCCCAGACGTCCGCCATGCTGTTGATAGTGGAGGTGATTGGACCTCGAGGCATGCGGCGGATGGTAGGGCAGAGGAGGAATCAATGTCAAGCCAATCACCCCTGGGGGGCGAGCCTGCATGGACCATCTGTAAGAGAGACAATCTTGACAGAAGAATCGTGCTTCTATTAAGGTGAGCGAAGCTGAGATGAACGGAATAAGCCTTGTGAGTGACGGGGTTATCCATCCCGATTGCCTCTCTGGTGTAGCCTCCGTCTAGTAACATCAACGCCCTACCTTTTTAACGAGATACGAACGATGAACATCCCCGGGCTTCCACCGAAGCAAGGCCTATACGACCCTGAACAGGAGAAGGACTCTTGCGGGATCGGCTTTGTCGTCAACATCAAAGGCCAGAAGTCCCATTCCATTGTCCAACAGGGTCTTCAGATTCTTGAGAGCCTTAGTCACCGAGGGGCCCAGGGCTGTGACCCTTGCACGGGAGACGGGGCCGGGATTCTGCTTCAGGTTCCGCACGAGTTCCTCAAGCGCGCGGCCGGCGATGCGGGGGTTTCCCTGCCCAATGCCGGGGAGTATGGCGTCGGGATGATGTTTCTCCCCCCCCAGGTCGATGCGCGACAACAGTGTGAGGCTCTCTTTACCAGAATTATCGGCGAGGAGGGAGCTCGGGTCCTGGGTTGGCGCGATGTGCCGGTCAAGAGCGATGCGATTGGTCTCGTGGCGCGCAGCACTGAGCCGTATATGCGGCAGGTGTTCATCGCCCGTGATGTCCTCAATGAAGGGCAGTTTGAACGCAAGCTCTATGTCATTCGCAAGCGGGTGGAAAGCGCCGTCCGCGAATCGGCCATTCAGGGGCGTCACTACTTCTACATTTCAAGCCTATCGGCGAACACCATCGTGTACAAGGGGCTGTTGCTCCCGCATCAGATGTCTGCCTACTACCAGGACTTGAAGGATGCGAGCCTGACGAGTGCCCTCGCCCTCGTGCACTCCCGCTTCAGTACGAACACGTTCCCCACCTGGCCGTTGGCACATCCCTATCGCTACATTTGCCATAACGGCGAGATCAATACCCTGAAGGGCAACGTGAATTGGATGCGCGCCCGACAAGGCCGGCTCAACTCCGAACTGTTCGGCCAGGATCTGGCCAAGCTCTATCCGATCGTCTCCGAGCAGCAGAGCGACTCCGCCTGCCTGGACAATGCCGTGGAATTCCTGACCATGGGAGGCCGCTCTCTCCCGCACGTGATGATGATGCTGATTCCCGAACCCTGGGTCGCGAATCCGCAGATGGATCTCGATCGGCGGGGGTTCTACGAGTATCACGCGGCGATGCAGGAGCCCTGGGACGGTCCGGCAGCGGTCTGTTTCACCGACGGCAAGTTTATCGGCGCGACGCTCGATCGCAACGGGCTGCGTCCCTGTCGCTATCAAGTGACGACGGACGGCCTGGTGATCCTGGCTTCGGAAGCCGGTGTGCTGCCGATGGATGTCCAGAAGATCCGGCAGAAGGGGCGCCTCATGCCGGGACGGATGTTCATGGTCGATACCGTGCAAGGGCGCATCATCGATGACGAGGAAGTGAAGGCCGAGATCGTCAGCCGCAAGCCCTATCGATCCTGGGTCACCCAATATCGGATTTCGCTCGACGAGTTGCCTGATCCCAGTAACGTGCCGCAGCCAGACCACCCGACAATACGCCAGCGCCAACAGGCCTTTGGTTACACCGTCGAAGAGTTGAAGATGGTCATTACCCCCATGGTGGTGGAGGGGCAGGAAGCGACCTCTTCGATGGGTACAGATACGCCGTTGGCGGTGTTATCCGAGCGGCCGCAACTGCTCTTCAAGTATTTCAAGCAGCTGTTCGCCCAGGTGACCAATCCCCCGATCGATCCGATCCGCGAAGAGCTGGTCATGTCGCTGACGACCAGCATCGGGCCCAAACCCAATCTGATGGATGAGCATCCGGAGTCCTGCCGCCGCATCCGGGTCAAACAGCCGATTCTAACGAATGCCGATCTCCAGAAGATCCGCGAGATCGCTGATCCGCATTTTAAGAGCAAGACGCTCAAGATGCTCTTCAAGGTGGCCGAGGGGCCCGAGGGGCTCGGGGCAGCAGTTGATGATCTCTGTCTACAGGCGTCCCAAGCAATTAATGAAGGCTACAAGTTTCTGATCCTGAGCGATCGCGGTGTCAACGAAGAATGGGCACCGATTCCGAGCCTCCTTGGCATCGCGTCCGTCCACCATCACCTGGTGCGCGACTGCACGAGGACCGAAGTCGGCCTCATCGTGGAAACCGGCGAGCCGCGCGATGTGCACCACTTCGCCTGTTTGATCGGCTATGGAGCCGGGACCGTGAATCCGTACCTCCTCTTCGAGTCGATCGTGGACATGGAGCGCGAGGGCTACTTCCCTGAGGGGTTGGACGCGCAGACCGCAGAGGGCAAATTCATCAAGGCGATCAATAAGGGTCTGCTCAAGATCTTCTCGAAGATGGGCATCTCGACGGTGCAATCCTACTGCGGCGCGCAGATCTTCGAGGCCATCGGATTGAATCATGAGCTCATTGGCCGGTACTTTACCGGCACGCCGTCGCGCGTTGAGGGGATCGGCATCCGCGAGGTCGGCGAAGAGACGCTTCGGCGGCACCGCATGGCCTATGAGCCGGCGCCGATACGACAACTCGATTTCGGCGGGGAAATCCACTACCGCATCCAGGGCGAGCACCACAACTGGAATCCGGAAACCATTTATAAGCTGCAGCACGCGACAAAGGCCAACGATCCAAAGACCTTCGCCGAGTTTTCCCAGCTCGTGAACGACGAGAGCAAGCGGCGCTCAAATCTGCGCGGACTGCTCGAGTTCAAGTTCCTGCAGGAACCTATTCCTGTCGAAGAAGTGGAATCGGCGAAGGATATTGTCAAGCGGTTCACGACGGGCGCCATGTCTTTCGGCTCGATCAGCAAGGAAGCGCATGAGACGCTGGCCATCGCGATGAACCGCCTCGGCGCCAAGAGCAACACCGGCGAGGGTGGGGAAGACCCCGAGCGGTTCAAGCCACTGCCCAACGGTGATTCGAAGAACAGCTATATCAAGCAGGTGGCCTCCGCGCGATTCGGCGTCACGAGTCACTATCTGGTCAATGCGAAAGAACTCCAGATTAAGATGGCGCAGGGGGCGAAGCCGGGAGAGGGGGGGCAGTTGCCGGGCCATAAAGTCGATGAAAATATCGCGCGGCTGCGCTATGCCATGCCCGGTGTGCAGCTCATTTCGCCGCCGCCGCACCACGATATCTATTCCATCGAAGATCTGGCGCAGCTCATTTTTGATTTGAAAAATTCCAATCCGGACGCGGCGGTATCCGTCAAACTCGTGGCGGAAGTGGGCGTCGGCACGATTGCGGCCGGGGTGGCCAAAGCCCATGCAGACAAGGTGCTCATCAGCGGCGACTCAGGCGGCACCGGTGCCTCCCCGCTCGCGTCCATCAAGTATGCGGGGGTCCCTTGGGAATTGGGTTTGGCCGAGACGCATCAAACGTTGGTGCTGAACGATCTGCGTGGGCGCATTCGGGTGGAGACCGACGGGCAGATGAAAACCGGACGCGACGTGGCGATCGCCACCTTGTTGGGCGCCGAGGAATTTGGATTCGCGACCGCGCCCTTGATCGTCGAAGGCTGCATTATGATGCGGAAATGCCATCTCAATACCTGTCCCGTCGGCATTGCGACACAGGATCCGGTCTTGCGAAAGAAATTTGTCGGGCAGCCGGAACATATCGTGAATTTCTTTTTCTTCGTTGCGGAAGAACTACGCCAGATCATGGCCAAGCTGGGCTTCCGGACCATCAACGAGATGGTCGGGCGAGTGGATAAATTAAAAGTACATAAGGCGGTCGATCACTGGAAAGCCAAGGGGTTGGATCTTACCCCCCTTTTACAAGCCCCGGATGTGGGGCCGGAGATTGCCCGCTACTGTGTGCAGAAGCAGGACCACGGTCTCGCGGACGTGCTCGATAACAAACTGATCGAGCTGTGTAAGCCGGCGTTGGAGAAAGGGGACAAGGTTATTCTCGATCTGCCGATCAGAAATGTGAACCGCACGGTGGGGACGATGCTTTCCAGCCGCGTGGCAAAAAAGTACGGGCTCGAGGGTTTGCCCGAGGACACGATCACGATCAAGTTCTCCGGTTCCGCCGGGCAGTCGTTCGGCGCCTTCCTGTCCCGTGGGATCACGCTCATCCTCGAAGGCGAGTCCAACGACTATCTGGGCAAGGGACTGTCCGGCGGGAAGATCATTGTATTCCCGCCGAAGCAGGCGATTTACTCGCCGGAAGAGACGATTCTCATCGGAAACACCTCGCTCTACGGTGGGACACAGGGAGAAGCCTATTTCTACGGCATGGCGGGCGAGCGGTTTGCGGTGCGGAACAGCGGGGTCAGGGCGGTGGTCGAAGGGACCGGCGATCACGGCTGCGAGTACATGACCGGCGGGGTGGTCGTCGTCTTGGGTCGGACGGGGCGAAACTTTGCGGCCGGCATGTCGGGCGGCGTGGCGTTTGTGCTGAACGAACTCGACAAGTTCCAATCTCGTTGCAACCTCGGCATGGTGGAATTGGAGAAGGTGACGACGGCGGCCGACAAGAAGACGCTGCATCAGATGATCACGTCTCACTTCATGCATACCGGCAGCCGGAACGCGAAGCGTATCCTCGATAGCTGGGAGTCGATGCTGCCAAAGTTCGAGAAGGTGATGCCGGTCGACTATAAACGTGTGTTGGAAGAACGGAAGAAGAAGGCTGCAGCGGTCAAATAAAGGGTAAAGCCGGAAGTATGAGCTGTCGTTACGGTCTCAGCACGTAGGACTAGAAGAAATGGGTGATCCCAAAGGTTTCATGAAATACGCCCGCGAGGGCCCCAAGCGGAAACCGGTCGAGCTACGGGTGCTCGATTGGAAGGAAATGTACGAGCCACTCGACGAGGAGAAGCTCAAGACCCAAGGCGCGCGCTGTATGGATTGTGGTGTGCCTTTCTGCCAGGGATCGACCGGCTGTCCGGTCGTGAACATGATTCCCGAATGGAACGATCTGGTCTATCGTGGCCGCTGGAAAGACGCGCTCAAGGCGCTCCATAGCACGAATAATTTCCCTGAATTTACCGGCCGGCTCTGCCCGGCGCCCTGTGAAGGGGCTTGCGTGCTCGGCATCAACGAAGACCCGGTCTCCATTCGGATCATCGAGTGGAACATCATCGACCGTGGCTTCAATGAAGGCGCGGTCGAGCCGATCCTTCCCGTCACCAAAACGGGGAAGACCGTCGCGATTGTCGGGTCAGGACCGGCGGGCTTGGCGGCTGCGCAGCAACTCGCGCGCGCCGGCCATAGCGTCACCCTCTTCGAGAAGTCCGATCGCATCGGCGGCCTGCTGCGTTACGGCATCCCAGATTTCAAAATGGAAAAGTGGGTCATCGACCGTCGGCTGGAACAGATGAAAGCCGAGGGCATCGAGTTCAAGACCGGTGTAACGATTGGAAAAGACATCACGGGCGAACAACTGCGAACGCAGTTCAACGCGGTGGGCCTCACCATTGGCGCGGAGCAGGCACGTGAACTGCCGATTCCAGGCCGTGAACTCAAGGGCGTGCATCTCGCGATGGAATTTCTGATGCAGCAAAATAAGCGAACTTCGGGGACTCCCGTCACGGACGAGCCGATTACGGCAAAGGGTAAGCGCGTCGTCATCATCGGCGGCGGCGATACCGGGTCTGATTGTCTCGGAACTGCGCACCGTCAGGGCTGCCTCGAAGCGCATCAGTTTGAATTATTGCCGGAGCCGCCGCCGACCCGGGCTGATTCGACGCCCTGGCCGCTCTGGCCCATGCAGCTCCGCACCTCGCACGCGCACGAAGAAGGCTGCGACCGTCAGTGGAGCGTGTCCACCACCAAGTTCACCGGCCACAATGGCCAGGTGACGAAGCTCCACGCCAATCGCGTAAAGTTCGAGAATGGCAAGTTCACGCCGATTCCCAACAGTGACTTTGAAATGGATGCAGATCTGATCCTGCTCGCGATGGGCTTCACCGGCCCGGTGAAGAATGGCCTCCTCGACAGCCTCGGTGTGAAGTACGACGCCCGTGGTGCAGTGGCTGTGGACGATAACTTCATGACCAGCCTCGACGGCGTCTTTGCAGGCGGCGACGCCAAACGCGGCGCCTCGCTCATCGTCTGGGCCATTGCCGAAGGCCGGAAAGTGGCTGCAGGGATCGACAAGTATCTCCAAGCGAACCGATCAGCGAAGAAAGCTGTCTCGTAACTTCTGACCGACCGGTCAGTCGCCTCGTGTCACATTTCAGTGCATGCCCAAGGCTTGTCGCTTCCTTGCCTCTCGGAGCGATCCTTTCGGACTCTTCCGAGCGGAAGCCTTTTGGAATTCCTTTATGAATTACGCAGGATATCCCCGAAGTCCCAAAGCTCTTCTCGGAGGCATTGCCCACTTGGGGCGGTTTATCGATAAGATTCGGTTGCGGCATGCAGGCAAGATTCAGGACTACAACTACATCACAGTGGGGTTCGATAAGTACCTCGTCGATTTTCTGCAGTTCGATCCGAAATCGTTCGAGCAGCTGGTGTTGGCTGGCGGAACGGACGAGGACTTGCTCGCTTGGGTGAAAGCCAACAGTCGAAAACCGTCTGACCAAGATATTGCGCAATGGAGCCAAGCGCTGCTTGCCTCAGGGCCAAAAGATGACGCCGCACGTCGGCGTTTTCAGGGACGCCTTGGTGAGATTGCAAAGAAACGAGCGGTACCGGTTTCCTCCCTTCCTCCCGTCTCCACCTGGGCCGATGTGATTGAACTTGATGAAGGGCGGCTGTAGCAATCTTAGCTACTGAGGCTGGATGGAGGGAAAACCAGCCATCGTGCCTCAGTTTCAGTGCGCATGTGTCTCAAGGCAGGTCGTGACCCTCCAATTTCCTAAGAAATGTAAGGGTATTTCTGACGTAACTGTGGCATCGGCCTTGCGACAGTGAGGTCAAGGGGTGGCTGCCACCTCATCATTCGAACCAATCTCAAGGAGGATTAGCATGACCAGAACAGTGGCTTCATTGACGGCTGCCGCAGTGTTGTACGCCTTTACGAGTGCCTTGGCCCAAGCCCCGACTCCTGCTTCTGTTCCGACAGCACCAGCCCCTCAGGTTACGGCTCCGGCGACCACTCCTGCTCCATCGATGGAAGCGCCGAAGGGCGCAGGAGACAAGGAGAAGCATGGGGAGAAAGGCAAGAGCGGAGAGCACCGGAAAGATGCAAAGCATAAGGACGGTGGGAAGCACAAAGATCGGGAGAAGCACGGTGACAAAGACAAGCTCGAAGACGGCGACAAGCACGCGAAGAGCTAACCGATAGCGTCACGCGGGCACCATACGCTCGAAACAAGGCGGTCGGTCCTTATGGGCCGGCCGCCTTCGTGCTTATGGGAATGTTAGGGAGATTACGCGGCGACCTTGGTCAGGAGTTTCTTCACTTCGACGTGGGCGAAGATGACGTCGGGCTCCCGCTGAAGGGCTTCGTAATAGCTCCGTTCGAAACCGTCTCCTTCCTCCGAAGGACGGATGAGGGCTCGGGCTTCTATCAGAAAGTGCTCCACCTCAACAAGCGATAGCTCGGACTCATCATCCAACAGGTCATCGATACGAACTACCAGCTGAGATATGGGATGAAGCCAGGTAAACCAGGGATCGTTCAATACCAATTGCAGCAGCTGGCCGGTTGAGGCGATTCGGCCATTGATGCGCTCATAAGTCACTTGCTCTGCCAGAATGAGGGCCTTATGGAGACCCAATAGGCCGCCTCGCACCTCAAGGAGCCTCTTGCGGGATGGGGTGGATTTCAGGCCCGAGGTCTTCTGAGATACAGACGCCATAAAATTATTTTAGCAGGTTCTGGGAAAATAGTGTCCGTTGGAACAGGGTTGGGGGGTGATATCCCCAGTGGCATGTATGTCGGCGGGTTCAGTTGAACAGTAGAGCTTGTTGTGAAGTAAGAGACCAGGCAAGAGGCCGAGCGGCTTGCGCCTGATGGAATTACGCTGCTTTTGCCAGCAGGACGCGCGTGACTTGGAAGTGGGCGAGCACCACGTCAGGGGCTCGATGGAGGGCTTCGTAGTAGGCGCGCTCGAATCCGTCGCCCTCAATCGACGGGCGGGTCAAGCTACGCGCCTCGGCCACAAGATGTTCGACGTTTTCATAGGTGATGTCAAACGCGTCGTCGTCCAGGAGTTGATCGATCCGGAGCAGCAGATCCAACACGGGGCAGAGCCATGTGAACCAGGGATCGTGGAGCACCAACTGAATGAGCTCGTCCGTCGAACCGACGCGGCCGTGGACGCGTTCGTAGGTGAGTTGCTCCGCCACAATCAACGCGCTATAGAGAGACAAGAGTTTCCCGCGTACTTCAAGCATGGTGCGGCGCAGAGGGTCGGCGTGGGCAGTCGGAGAGGATGGGGACGACGGAGCCATATGGTAAGTGTAGCAGGGCCATCGCACAATCGGAGTCTTCAAGTCAGTGCAAGAGGGGAAGACTACTACTCGAAATAGACCACGATTGTGGCCTTACTGCATGAGCAACAGGTTCCTTCTTTTGTCATCGGAACCTTGCCGTCGCTTTCCGCAGCCTTGATCTGCGCATCCTGCGCCCGTCCCACTTTGTTATAACAATCGCTGCAATAGGTTGACGTCTGTCCCATCGTCCCTCCTTGGACTATGCCGAACGGTGCGTGGCGCTGCGTTGAATCACTCAGTATTCAGAGCGAATAAGTGCGATGAAACAGACAATATGCCTCAAGTATAGCGCAAGGTGATGATTTGGCTAGGGGGCTAGGGCCCCACCCGAGTGGCGAACTGCGCAAAGAGTTCCCCTGTAAGGTAGCCCGTATCGGCTGGGTCGATAACATCCTTGCGGCGGAGATAGTCGTTGAGGATTCTGCCATCGGCGGTTTCATGGACATGCGGGAGGGCGAGATTCATGCGGTAGCGTTCGATGGCGCCGGCCACGCGACTGATGAAGATCACGGTGCCATCCGGCTCCTGCCGCTCGACGACGCCGACGTGCGTCAGCGGGTCATTCACCTTGCCATCCCTGTTGTAGTCCCATGTATTGTTGAAGAAGACGAGATCGCCGGGCTGGACAACCGGTCCCTGATGGAATGTGCCTTCTTTGCGTATGTGCGCATGGATGAGGCGGACGCCGTTGGCGTGAGGGACGCTGGGTCCACCGCTATACAGATCGATGCCGTGCTTGAGATAAATCGCGCGAGTCACCCCGGCACAGTCATAGGCGACGCGGCGGCCGTTCATTTCGATGGTGCGGGCTCCGACGAGCTGCGTTGCGGTGCGGACGATGGCGGTTCGACGTTGCGCGGCCTCCACCCTCTGGCAGCAGCCCTGCTTGTTCGTGGGGATTGTCTGCGTGCGATCTCTGGCTATGCCGGCACAGCCCACGAGCGCCACGATCGCGATAGTCGCCATGATGAAGAGGAATCGCATCGGCCTCACCGTACGTTGACGAACCGGCCTTGCGCCATCTCCCGGAGCTGATCGATGTCTTCACGCCGGGTGACCGAGAGTGGCACAGTGTTGGTCAATTCTTCAATCAAAAGATCGGTCGTCAGCGGCGTTTTCTGATAGAGGGCGCGGTAGAGTGCCGCAACCACAGCCTGTTCGATTTCCGAGCCACTGAAGCCGTCGCTGGCGCTGACGATCTTGACCAAATCGAATTTCGTGCTGTCCTGCTTGCGGAGGCAAAGGTGTATCTTCCAGATGGCTTCTCGTTCGCCGTCGTCCGGTAGGTCCACGAAGAAGATTTCATCGAACCGGCCTTTGCGAAGGAGTTCGGGGGGAAGCAACGAAAGATTGTTGGCGGTGGCCACCACGAAGACCTCTTGTTTCTTCTCCTGAAGCCACGTGAGAAATGCGCCGAACAGCCGGCGGCTCAAGCCTGCATCGGCCTCGCCGCTTCCGCCCCCCGCTGCCATCGCCTTCTCGATTTCATCAATCCAGAGGACGATGGGCGATAGCGATTCAGCCATCTCAATCGCCTTGCGGAAGTTCTTCTCAGACTCACCGATGAATTTATCGAACAACCGGCCTGCGTCGAGCTTGAGGAGCGGAAGCTGCCATTCCCGCGCAATGGCCTTGGCGGCCAGCGATTTACCGCAGCCTGGCACGCCCACGAGCATGATTCCCCTGGGGGGCATGAGATTGAGTGCTTTGGCTTCTGCGGTAAAACCGACCTTCGCGCGTTCCAGCCAGGATTTCAGATTGACGAATCCTCCCAGCTCGAACCGGTTGTCTTCGAGTGGATAGTATTCAAGCAAGCTGCCATCCTTGATCGTCTGCACCTTGCGCTTCAGAATTATCTGCACGTCGTCGGCGGAGAGTGTGCCGTCTTCGACGACGCATTGCGTGATGACCTGCCGGGCCTGATGGAGCGTCAGCCCCTGTAAGGCGCGGAGGATGGCGTCGCGCTCGTCTGCCGAAGGGCCCCGGTCTGCCGCTTTGGAGTCGCTGATGGAACTGAGGATGCTTTGCACGACGGTGGTCGACCGTGGGTACCGGGGCGAGGTTCTGGGACCAAGCGATTGCAGGACGCTCTGGAGCATGGACAGCAGTTCGTCTCGATCCGGCAGTTGCAGGTCGAGCCGGACGACGATCTTCTCGATATCGAGCGGCAGGGTAATGGGCTGACCCGTGAGCACGCAGGTGGCACGCGAATGGCCAAAGTGATCACTCACTTCTCGCAACTGCCTCGCCACGGCGGCCTCCTGCAAATGCGGGACGAGATCTTTGAGCCAAAAAACTCCCTCTACGGTCAGCCCGTTGAGGTGTTGGAGCAAGGCCAGGGGTGTGGCCGTCATCTTGTTCAGGCTGGGACCGTCGTCGGTGCGAGTGAGTCCTCTGGTGACAGACCATTCGAACAGCGGCATTCGCTCCTGGGCAGCCACTGAGTGCAGCAACGCCAGCACCCGCTCCTCCTCCACTGTCTCGATGACGATCAGCGGGTGGCAAGAGCGAATGAGGGTGCGGAGATCGTGTACGCTGGTTGACAGAGCCATAGGAGAGAAATGCTAGCACGAGACGTGCGCCTCACCAAGGAAAGGGAGCTTTGTTGCGCCGCGCTAGGGGATAGGGGAGGTCGATGATTTCGCGCAGCGGAAGCCGATCGTGGCTGAGCGTTGATCCGGTGTTGAGCCCCCACGGGTTGCCGTTCGGAGCATGATCTGGTTGCTTTTCCACGAGCCGCCGCGGACGCTCTTGTAGCGCCCGCTGGTCGGGCCAGGCGGATTGCGCTCCGGCATGTAGGCGTAGTAATCGAAGCCGAACCAATCCTGCACCCATTCCGCAACGTTTCCTGCCATATGGTGGAGGCCATAGGGACTCTTGCCGGCCTCATGCGAATCCACTGCCGCAAGAATCGGGATCTCATGGACGTGATGCTGGCCGAACATGGCGAGTGTTGAGTTGGGGGAGGTTTTACCCCAGGGGAATAGATCGCCTTCGGATCCTCGCGCCGCTTTTTCCCATTCAGCTTCCGTCGGAAGCCGTTTGTTCTTTGACATGCACAGATCCTTCGCCTCGGCCCACGTGACATAGAGCGCCGGCCACCGGCTTAGGGTCTGGTCCGAGACGGAATGGATGGTGATGACGTGCCAGATTAGTTTCTGCAGCTCGTCCGATGGATGGAGCTTCCCCTGTTGTAAGAATGCCAGGTATTCCCCGAGGCTCATTTCATCGCGATCCATCTCGTAGGTATCCAGCCAGACTCGATGTTGCGGCAGTTCCGTGTCATCGAACTGCGTCCAGTTCCCATAGGGATCGTCATCCACTCGTTTGCTGCCGAGCAGGAACGGCCCGGCCGGGATGGTGACCATCGGTGATGGCTGAGCCAGCGCCGCGATCCCGGTCAAGTGGCGGGCCAGTTCCGGTGACGACCTTGCTCCGGCCCTCACGTTTTGTGGGCCTCCCATGATGATGAGGAGGGATAGAGAGAGTGCAAGCCATGTGAGCGTGTGCTGCATCAGGTCTTGCTGGACGAGGCCAGTGCCCTGGTGATTTCCCGGATGAGGCTCCGTTCAATTTCCGCGACCTCCTCCGCGCTCACGCTGAGGATGCGTCCACCCTGTGCCAGTTTGTCGAAGTCGGCCTTGACGCTGAGTCGGGTGACATTCGAGGGGAGTGCGTGGAGCGACAGCACGTATTGATTTCGCGAACCGGCGACTTCAAGCGAGGTAGGGGGGGAGACTTTCCGTTCCGTCACAAAGACCGCTTTCTGATCAGTCTTGATACTCACTTTGATTTGGTAGCCGTTGCGGCTGAGGGCTTCTTCCGTAATCCTGGCGACGGTGCTCAAGGGGCGGGGGATGTCTTCAGTTTGAGTCCCTTTTTCCTCGACGTGGATATTCTGCGCCGCTTGAGCCGCTGCGGTTTTCTGGACGTCGGCACTCAGTTTTTTGGCCTGAGCTGCTTGTATGGCCAGATTGTCGGCGGCGGCTTTGGCCTCGGTCTTGGCGCTCTCGGCCGCTTTCTTCGCGTCGCGCAGCTCCTGGTTCAGCAGATCGATCTGTTGCTGCATGACCTTGTTTCCGTCCTGCAACGAGGTGACCACCGACTCCTGCTTGGCCAGTTGCTTGCGGAGCGTCTCATTTTCGGCTTTGAACGGCGAGTCGTCAGGCTTGCAACTGCTGGTCAAGAAACAGAGCGCGATCGCTCCGATCCACAAAGGCCACTGGTTCGATTGAGTTTTGTTCCGCACGGCACAGTCCTCCTACTGATTTGCCGGATTATCCACGCTTCGCCTGCACTTGTCCACGACGGATTCCATGAATTGACCCTCACCGTTCCACAAGCTATGCTCGATCAATGACGATTCGCCTGGCAGGTGTGATCATGGCAGTGCTGCTCATGGATGGCCTCACAGGGGCATCGGGAGCGGTAGCGGAATCAGATGAGAAGGTCGGCGTCATTCCCGCTGAAGATTATGCACTCTACGACCTGGTGGTGACGAGCAAGTTTCTCACGTCGGACACCCGGTTGGTTGTGATCGATCGAATGACGCGGCTTCGTCTCTCTCCAGATCGGGAGGGATCGGCGACGATCGGAACCTTTCAGGAGCAAGGGTATTTCGATGGCGAACTGCCACCGGAGCTGACCCGGGGATTCATCTCCGTCAACCAACAACCTAGCCGGCTCGAAGGTCGATTTCACTTTGGGGTCGGCTACCGGTTCGCCACGGGGGAGACGATCGAAGAACCGGAAGTGTCTCTGGCCCGTCCAGTCACGGTGGCCCATGAGAGATCGGCTCAGGTCTTGTCGGTGTTGGAGCGTCTGGCCTTCTCTCGCGTGGCGCGAAGCCTCCGCAACGATCATGCGCTGATGTATGTCGAAGCCCTACGTCCCGACGGCACCGGCGCGGGATTCCTCGTGTGGTTTCGCCGTCAAGAACGGGGGTGGACGTTGTTTGATACGGAAGTCGTCTGGACCGTCCAGGTTCAGGAAGAACCAGAAGGCGGCCAGTTCCTTGCGCCCTGAGGGGCCTGGACTGTAGCATGCGCTCATGATGTCGACCATGATCAGAAAAACATTTTCCGTCCCGCCCCTTGGCTGCAATTGCTCGATCATCGGCGATCCGGTGACGAGGCAGGCGATCGTGGTCGATCCGGGCGGCGCGCACGAGCGGATTTTGCGCGAAGTGCAGCAGCTTGGGTTGACGGTCACGCATATCCTCCACACCCATGCCCACCTCGACCATTTTCTGGCATCAGGTGAAATGAAGAAGGCGACAGGGGCAACGTTGTGTCTGCATCACGACGATCTGGACCTCTGGAAGATGCTTGAAGTGCAATGTGATCTCTTTGGTGTGGCCTATGTGCCGGTGCCGCTGCCGGACTATTGGCTCAAGGATGAAGAGAAGCTGCTGGTCGGTCGGATCTCTGCTGTCGCACTGCATACGCCTGGTCACACGCCCGGATCCATGAGTTTTCATTTTCCGGACGACAACGTTGTGCTGGCCGGCGATACTCTTTTTCGCGGCAGCATCGGGCGCACCGATCTTTGGGGCGGAGATTTCGAAGCCATCGAGCAATCCATTCGAGAGCGGTTGTATACCTTGGATGATACTACGACCGTCGTGACCGGGCATGGACCGGAGACCGAAATCGGGTTGGAGAAAGAGACGAATCAGTTTGTTCGTCTTTGACCGGCCGGGGAGGTGACCATGATGGCATGCAAGCGGTTCGTCCTCTCTATCTGTTTTCTCGGCGCGCTCGCGCTGCCGGTTGCGCAAGCAGACGAATCTCCACCGGCAACTTCGGAGCAGGTCGCGATCACGGATGTGCAGGTTCGCATCTCCGATCACGGCCCTGTGGTGCTCTTGCAAGCCGAAGGCAAGGCCATCCCGATTTTCGTTGATCTTACAGTCGCATTGTCGATCCAAGGTGCGTTGAGCGGTGCAACGCTCCCTCGCCCCCTCTCGCACGATTTGATGCATACCATTCTCGAGACGTTTGGCGGCCATGTGACCCAAACGATCATTACCTTGAAAGAGGGGACCTACTACGGCTCCTTGACTGTGGCTTTGCGTAATGAGGTCAGGGTGTTTGATAGCCGGTCGTCGGATTCGATTGCGCTCGCGATTCACTTCAAGGCCCCGATTCTGGTCGGACGGGATTTGCTCAATTCGGCTGGGCGTGTGTTGGGGCAATCGAAAGCGGAAGACTTGTGAAGGGTTATTCTTTTTCCATCCGAGCGCGTAGCCGTTCAAGGCGCTTGTCGGTGGACTGTTTGATGAATGTCATGTTCTCAGCCAGATGTTGCTCGGCGTTGATTTTGCCTTCCTCGCGCCGCTTCAGCTGGGCCAGCCCGAATTGCGAGATCGAGGGGGCGTCTTCCTCGTTCAGCGCTTTCCAGACCGCTGCGCACTTGGTCTGTTTGGCAGCGGGATACTTGTCGCATGGTGGATCGGCTGCCCATGCGGTGCCGGTGCCCCAACTCGCTTCCAATAGAACCAACACTAACGCCAGTGCAGTCATTGAACGTCTGCTCGTAGCATGAATGGCTCCTCTCAGCTTGGCTCACGATAGCACAAGTCAACTTGTCTTGCAGACCATCGACGCGTATGAACGGTCAGCGTTGGAGTGTGTCGCTCGCTGGAGCCAGCGACGGCATCGGCGACTGCCGTTCTTGGCCGATTGGGTGACGCGCCTACCAGCTGATCCAAGGTTGCTGGATTTCGGTTGCGGCGGAGGCCAGGATGCGGGCGATCTCCAGCAACAGGGGTATCGTGTCGTGGGGTTGCATCGAACGAGTGCGTTGCTCTCAGCCGGACGACGCCGGTATCGTTCGTTGCCGCTGGTCCGTGCCGACCTCCGCCAGTTCCCCTTTCAAACGATGTCGTTCGATGGCCTTTGGGCTGCCGCGTCGCTGATGCATCTTCCGAAACCCGACGCACGTCGAACCTGACCGATTTATACAGGCTCATCCGTCCAGGCGGCTTGCTCGCCGCGACGGTGACATACGGCGTGACGAGCCGTCTCGTAACGGATGGGTGGGTCCCTGGACGCTATTTCGCTCGTTGGAGAAAGGACGAATTTGCACGGGCGGTTCGTCGAGCCGGGTGGCTGATTTTGGAGTTGAGGATGGTGACCAACCGTGAACGCAAGGGGCGGTGGCTAAATCTGCTCGCGCAGAGAAAGGGCTGAGCCTGTCCGCTAGATCTTCATCGCCTCGGTTACGTCGTGGAGCGTTGCGCGGGCGACTTCGCCAGCCCGGCGGCTGCCCTCTGTCACGATGTCGTTCAGGTAGGCGGGATCTTTGCTCAGGCGCGCTCGCGTGTCCCACATCGGTGTCATGCGTTCCACGATTCGATCGGCGACGAGTTTCTTGCAATCGATACAGCCGATGGCGGCGGTCCGGCATTCGGTATTAATCTGTTCCTGAATCATCGGCAATGAAAAGATTTTGTGGAAATCGTACACCGGACAGAGGTCCGGGTTCCCTGGGTCGTGGCGCCGGACTCTGGCGGGATCGGTGACCATCGTCTTGAGTTTCTGACGAACGACTGGTTCGGGGTCGGAAAGGTTGATCGTGTTGCCGTAGCTCTTGCTCATCTTCCGGCCATCCGTGCCGAGCACTTTCGGAAATTTGGTGAGCTGCTCCACCGGTTCAGAGAACACCGGCTTGTAGAGGCTGTTGAACCGGCGGGCCAGTTCCCTGGTGAGCTCCAGGTGCGGCAGCTGGTCTTTTCCTACGGGCACGAAATCCGGTTTGTAGATGAGAATATCCGCGGCTTGGAGGACCGGATAGCCGAGAAATCCATACGTGCTCAGATCGCGCTCCTTGATCTCTTCCTGTTTTTCCTTATAGGTCGGATTCCGTTCCAGCCAGGAGATCGGGGTCATCATCGAGAGCAAGAGATGCAAAACGGCATGTTCCGGGATACGCGATTGCACGAATACCGTGGCTTTCGCTGGATCGATGCCCGCGGCAAGCCAATCGATTAACAACTCGCGGACGAATTCACGGATGCGGCTGGTATCGGCATAGTTGGTCGAAAGTGCGTGCCAGTCAGCGACGAAGAAATAGCACTCAAACTCGTTCTGAAGGCCTTTCCAATTCTCCAAGGCGCCGAGATAGTTGCCGAGATGTAGCAGCCCGCTCGGCTGCATGCCGCTAAGGACTCGCTTCCTGGGTGTGGTCATGGTGTGTTTCCTGTTCCGAGACCAACGGCAGTGGAGAGAATCGTATTGGACAGGCTGTGCGTCAAGGTGCTCGTGACGGTATGGACGAGGTGGATCTGGGGATCGAATATAATCAGCCCCATTAGGATGAACATGCCGTAGGGTTCCACCCGCATGAGCGGCCCTGCCAGTATGGGAGGAAGAAGACTCGTGAGAATTCTCCTGCCATCCAATGGGGGGATCGGGAGCAGATTGAACAGCATCAAGAGTATGTTAATCAAGACGGAGTAGACCGCCATCACGGCGATCGGCAGGAGAAACATCGTGTGCCACGTGTCCGGGGAGCTGGTGTTTTCTGATTTGGACCAGTAGTTCCCTATCGTGGGCTCAATCGCCAAAAGGAGTGCAAAGAGGAGGGCACTGCCAACGGCCAGCGCGAGATTCATGGCCGGCCCCGCCGCTGCGACGAGTGCCATATCGCGACGTGGTTGATTCATGCGGCGTGGGTCGATCGGGACAGGCTTGGCCCATCCGAGCAAGAATCCCCCCGGCATAGCCAGGCAGAGAAGCGGCAGGATGACGGTTCCGAACGGATCGATGTGTGCCAGCGGGTTCATGGTGAGCCGACCCTGTAGTTTGGCGGTCGAATCGCCGCACCGATTGGCGACCCAGCCATGGGCATACTCATGTAACACCATTGCGAAGAGGAGCGGGAGCACCATGTAGGAAATTGTGTGGAGGATCTGCGGTAAGGAGTTCATCGGGTTGGCTTTCTCAGTTCACCTGGTGGAATCGGCCCCGTTTGATTTGCATGAGGAAGAGCGGCCGATTGAATGTCCCGTCCGGTCCAAATGCCGCTGGGCCAGCGAGGGAGGAGAGGTCTTGCTGGGTCAGGAGCTGGTCGCGGACTACTTCGCCAGAGGAGGCGCCCCTTCGAACCGCATCCATCACCAATTTCGCGGCATCGTAGCCCTGGACCGCAAAGAGTGTCGGGCTGGTATCGAACCGTTTTTTGTACCGGTCGACAAAATCTTGCACGGCAGGGTTGGGGCTATCCACGAAGAAGCCGTCGACGAACACGGCCCCGTCGATCGACGAATCAGCAGTGCGGGCGAAGTCCGGCGAGTTCCAACCATTCGTGCCCAGGAAAGGAACCTTCATGTCGTGAAAATTGAGCTGGGCTGTGATGAGCCCGGCGTCGGCTGCGCGTCCAGGAATGAAGATCGCATCGAAACCCGGCGTATAGAGAATCTTCTTGTCCAGCTTAGTCACTTTCCCGGTTAGTTTGGTCTGATCAACCGGCACAGACAAGCCATACCTCTTGAGGTCCTCCGCCTTCATGCGTTTGAGCTGCGCACTCACGTCGGCTTCGCCTTCTTTGTAGGATTCAATGGCGATCACTTCTCCCTCGTGTTGGAGCACTTCTTGGGCAAACAGTCGGGCGAGTTCGCGGCCATACGTCGTGTCGGGATGCAGAATGCAGAATCGGCGGAAACCTTGATCCTTGATGGCATAGGCCGCGATTCGTTTGGCTTGAAGTTGATACGTGAGCGCCGTGCTGAACACATAGTTGCCGAGTCGTCTGACGTCGGGGAGGGTTGCCGCGGGCGTGATTAAGGGGATGTGGGCTCGTCCGGCCAGTTCGGCCATGACCGGCAAATGCTTAGATAAGAGCGGGCCGATGACGGCCAGAGGGCGATCGTTGCTTAGCAGTGCGGAGAAGTCGTCCAAAAATGAGGCGTGATCGGATTCGAAATCTTTGACGATGAGACCCACCGATGCGCTCCCTGCTCGGTCTCTGTTTGCTTCAACCGCCAGTTGAATGCCGTTGAGGGTTTCGTTGGCAAAGGGGGCGAGTTTCCCTGAAAGCGGCAGGACCGCGGCGATGAAAAACTGGTTGGATTTTAATTTGGCTTGGAGTGTGGCGAGGAGTTCTGAGGTTTTCGCTGCCTGCGGGTGCAATGGGAAACTCACAAGAAATTGCTGGATTTGCCGGATGGCCTGGTGTTCTTCTCTGCGCCCGACGTAGAGGTCGATAAGTCGGAGGGACGCGAGATCGCCAGGAAAGCTGCGCGGGAAGGTGTATCGGATTTGTTCGAGGGCTTTTCTGTCAGACGTCTCGCTGACCAACTCGCGAACACGGGTCTGCACGTCTTCCGCTTGGTCTTCAGTTCCCAGGGCCATTTCATCGAGCCACGCCTGAATGGCATGGGGCGTGTCCTTTTTTTGCGCATAGAGCTCGCCGCTCAGATGCAAGGCATCGCGTTTAGTGCCGTCATCTTTTGAAAGGTTGCGCAGGCCCGTCAGGATCGGTAGGGCAAGGTCGAGGTTGCCCATCGCCGCATGGGTTCGGGCCTGCATCAACTTGCCTCGGTCCGTCACCTCGGAGTTGGGGAACTCGATCTGCAGTTGCAACAAATATTTTAAGGCGTCGCCATATTGCTTTGCACTGTACAGGGCTGCGCCAAGGAGTAGATAGGTGTCGTCGAGCAGGTCGGGCTTCGGAGAGGTTGCCAGAAAACGACGGAGTATGGTGATGGCTTCTTCGGCCTGATCTGCGTCGATTAGGCGCTTTGCCTGGTTCAGCGTTGGATGGTTTGCCGGGCTAGCGGGTCCTGTTGCTGCATAGACGGGGGGATTGAACTCGAACCCCGTGACTGGCCAGAGCAGGCTCCAGGCAAGTGTGAGCGCATGGCACCAGCGTACCGAAAGGACGTACATGCGATGTGAAGACAGGGAAACCAACGGGCGGGCCATGAGCTCCTGGGCGGTGTGACGGATATGTCATTCGCACGTGACTACTATCGGAAACCCTGTGGGGGTGTCAAGGTAAACCCCGTGAGGCTCGTTGTGTTCATCTGATTGATTGGCTATCATCGCACAGATGATACTGGATCCGCTGGTCGAGCGATATTTGAGCCATCTCCGGGTGGAGGGTGGTCTCTCTGTCAATACGGTCGAAGCCTACCGCCGCGACTTGAGTAAATTCCACTCCTACTTGCATCGAGCCGGTGTCGTCCCGCTAGGACCTCTCACGACGGAGACGTTGACGGGATTTCTCCGTTCCTTACACGAGGCACGGCTGTCTCGTGCCTCCTCTGTACGCTGCCTCTCGGCTATTCGTGGATGGCTCCGGTTTCTGATGCGGGAACGGATGATTGACGAGAATCCTACCATTGGTCTGGCTCCCATATCTCGAGGCGTTCGACTGCCCAAGACGCTGTCGCAAGAAGACGTCACCGCATTGCTGGACCTGGCGACAGTTCCCACCCCTGAAGACCTGCGTGACCGCGCTATGCTGGAGTTGCTCTATGCGACGGGGCTTCGCGTGTCGGAATTGGTGATGGCTGAAGTGGCGCTGGTGAATCTTGATGTCGGGTATCTCCGGGTTACGGGCAAGGGTGCGAAGCAGCGTCTCGTGCCGATGGGCGAGGGGGCCCGACAGCTACTGCAGCAGTATGTGGAAGAGGCTCGGCCACGGCTTCTCAAACAACGGTCTTCACGGTATGTCTTTGTTTCGAGGCGGGGCGGGCCGTTGACGCGGCAAGCCTTTTGGAAGTTGCTGCGACGCCGCGCACAGCGAGCAGGGATTACACGGGTCATTTCACCTCACATGCTCCGGCATTCGTTTGCCACGCATCTGCTCGAAGGCGGTGCAGATCTTCGGTCTGTTCAGGTTATGCTCGGCCATGCGAATATTGCGACAACGCAGATCTACACGCATGTGGAACGGGGACGTCTGAAGCGGGTGCATGACAAGTATTTCCCTCGAGTGGGCCGGCGTCGAAGCCTGAAAACATAACCGAGGAGACGCGAGCTATGTGAGCGGAGTGGGCTGCGACCAAAAAATGCAAGAAGAGTGCGAGATTCGATTGACAAGGGTAAGGGGACTTGGTAGCATCGCAAGGTTGCTAAGGAAATCGGGCGGATAGCTCAGTTGGGAGAGCGCTGCCCTTACAAGGCAGAGGTCACAGGTTCGATCCCTGTTCCGCCTACCAGTGCGAAAGCTGGTTTAAGGGGAGCAGGACACATAATTGAACAAAAAGAATGAAATTTTAGACGGGACCAACCGCTAGGTATAGTCTAGTCATTCACATCTTCCGCTATAAGTAGAGTTTTAAGGGGCCGTCGTTCAGCTGGTTAGGACGCCAGATTGTCAATCTGGAGGTCGCGGGTTCAAATCC
>Ga0209048_10001854_pt1 | contig 21365 bp, 20 predicted proteins | sample FrelakmetCRP12CR_FD_187146 | JGI IMG/M metagenome (GOLD analysis project Ga0209048, IMG submission 187146) | Freshwater lake sediment microbial communities from the University of Notre Dame, USA, for methane emissions studies - CRP12 CR (SPAdes)... | ecosystem: Environmental > Aquatic >... | reverse complement strand
CATGTTCGGATGGACGGAGCAGACGAAGGCATAGGTGCCGGCCGCGAGGGCCGGAACGTCGTAGGTCCGGGTCTCGGTCCCGTTGAAGATGTCGCCCTTGAAGACCTCTTCCCCGGTGGCCGAGTCCCGGTGGATCGACACGTTGTGCGGGATCCCCGCGTCGTTGTTGGCGAAGACGATCTGGAATGGCGCGTTGGCCGGCGCCTGGAGGTCCGTCTTGTCGTACGCGATCCCGCTGGCGGTGAGGGTGAGCGTGACCGGAGTACCCGGCGCCCCGCTCGCCGCAGGCGAGCCGGCTGGCCCGCTGGGGGAGGGCGCCCCGGACGGCGCCGCGGAGGGCGCCGCGCTCGCGCCGGCTGACGCGGACGGGGCGGGGGAGGGCGACGGGGGCGGCGTCAGCTCCTGCTGGAGCCAGGCCTCGTAATCGGCCTTCGACTCCACCTGCACCTGGAACTCCATGAACTGGTGGTACAGGCCGCAGAACTGGGTGCACTGGCCGCGGTAGATGCCGAGACGGTCAGCGGTGAACTGGATCACCTGGTCCTTGCGGGGCGTGATGTCGCGTTGGTACAGGAAGGCCGGGACGTAGAACGAGTGGATGACGTCGATGGAGTGCATCTGGAGCTCCACCGTCTCGTTCAGCGGGACGTGCATCGTGGGCGGCGTCCACTTCGAGCGGTCACCGCCCGCCGGGGGCGTCCCGAAGACCGTCACGCACCGGCCCTTGTTCACGGGCGCGCCGCAGTCCTCCCAGCGAACCCCGTCGGGCGCGTAGACGAACTGCCACTGCCACTGGTAGGCCACCACCCCGATGCGGACCGGCGGCGCTGGCGTGTGCGCGTCGACCGTGTTGAGCGTCTGCCAGGAGAGGACGAACAGGGCGAGGACGATCGCGATGGGGACCGCGGTCCACACGATCTCCAGCCGGTTGTTGCCGTGAATCTGCGGCGGAAGCTCATCGTCGCCCGGGCGGCGGCGGTAGCGCAGGACCGCGAAGAGGATCAGGCCCTCCACGAGGAAGAAGACCGCCGCGCCGATCACGAACACGATGTCGTAGATGTTGCGGGAGGCCTGGCCCTGGACGGAGGCGGCGTCCGGCGGGACGGCGGTCCGCAGATTGAAGTCGGAGCACGCGGAGAGGACGACGGCCAGCGCCCCCAGGGCCGCAACCATCCCCGCGCGGCGAGCCCACCTCTTCGCAATCAGACCCATGGGTGTTGCTGGACCTCGTGCAGGTACCGCGGCGCTCCGCCCGGACGCGCCCGGCGGCCTCTCCCTCGCATCGCTCCGGCTCCGGGGACGGCGGAGGTGCGGAAGCGCGGGCATGATACCCGAAGCGTGCGAAAAGATGCTCGCGTGCGCACACGTCGTTGACGCGGCCCCCGGTTCCGGGGCGCCACGGGGCCGGGAGACCACCGCCCGGTCCGCTTCGCGCCACAATCGCACCCGTGACCGTCTCTAATTCGCGTCGCCTGCCCGGCCCCGTGCGCCGCCGCCGATTGCACCGCCCCGGGACTCGCCGCTGGCTGCCGGCTGTGCCGGCCCTGCTCGCGCTGCTGGCCGGGGCGCCCGCGGCGGCGGCGCACGGCGGTGGCGTGCCCGCGGCCCCGGACGCGGCCGCGTTCGTGCTGGACTGGTCCTTCGACCTGACCATCTGGCTGCCGCTGGTCGCTGCTGCTGCCGCCTACCTCTGGGCCGTCCGACGAGTGAACATCGCCCATCCGGCGAACCCGGTTCCCCGGGACCGGCCAGCGTTCTTCCTGCTGGGCCTGGCCGCGATCGCGATCGCCCTTCAGTCGGGCATCGAGCGCTACGACACGACGCTGTTCTCCGTCCACATGGTCCAGCACGTGATCCTCATCTTCCTCGCCGCGCCGGCGATCGTCCTGGCCGCGCCGATCACCCTGGTCCTGCGGGTCGCCACGCCGGGCACGCGGCGGCGCTGGATCCTGCCCATCCTCGACTCGCGGGCCGTCCGGGTCATCGGCCACCCGCTGGTCGCGTGGCTCCTCTTCACCGCGGTGATGTGGGGGACGCACTTCTCGCCGCTCTTCGACGCGGCCCTGGAGAACGTCTGGCTGCACGACCTGGAGCACGTCCTCTACCTGGCCAGCTCGATGCTCTTCTGGTGGCCCATCGTGGGCCGCGACCCCAGCCCATGGCGGATGGGCCACCCGGCGCGGCTCCTGTTCCTGTTCATGCAGATGCCGTTCAACTCGTTCCTGGGGGTCGCGATCCTCTTCTCCGGGACGGTCCTCTATCCGCATTACGCGACGACCGGACGTCTGTGGGGCCCGACGCCGCTCGACGATCAGCAGGCGGCCGGCGCGATCATGTGGGGCCTTGGCGATGCCGGGTTCCTGCTTGCGCTGCTCATTGCCACCGCAGCGTGGATGGGCCACGACGAGGTCGTAACGCGCCGCCGCGAGGCGGCTGAGGACGCACGAGCTGCGGCCGACGCCGCAACCCCGGCCGACCCCGTCACCACCGCCGACGCGATGGCCAGGGTTGCGGGCGACGGCCTCGCGGGGGCCGCGGCCGACATCCTCGCCGGGGCCGCGGCCGACACGCCACGCGTGCCGTCCGCCTGAGCGCTCAGGCCGGGATCGGCGCCTCGAGATAGGCGCGATACTGCTCCGGGTCAACGTTGCCGCCCGAAACGACGCCCACGACCGTGCCGCGCCGGCGTGCCAGCCCCAGCTCGTCCGCATGGAACCGCAGCGCCGCGATCGCCAGCGCGCCGGACGGCTCCACGACCAGGCGGGCCTCTTCCGCCGCCAGGCGCACGCCCGCCGCGATCTCCGCCTCGGACACGGTCACGATGCCATCCAGGAAGACGCGCAGGTGGGCGAACGTGCGGATCCCCAGGGCCTGCGTCCGCGTTCCGTCGGCGATGGTCCGCGAGACGTCGGCGGCCGACCACTCGACGATCCGGCCCAGGGCCAGCGACTCGCTGGCGTCCGCCGCCAGCTCCGGCTCGACGCCGATGACCCGCGCCGCCGGGCGGAGGGCCTTCACCGCGGCCGCGACGCCGCTCGCCAGCCCGCCGCCGCCGATCGGGACGAGGACGAGATCCAGGTCGTCGACATCTTCCGCGATCTCAAGGCCGCATGTGCCCTGGCCGGCGATGATCCGATCGTCGTCGTAGGGCGGGATGATTGCGAAGCCGCGCTCCGCGGCGAGGCGCTCGGCGACGGCCTGCCGCTCGGCGCTGGCGTTCCCCACGGTTACCACTTCGGCACCGTCGGCCAGCACCCGGGCGCGCTTGAGGCCGGGGGCGTTCTCGGGCATCACCACGACCGCGGGGCAGCCCAGCAGCCGGGCGGCCCGGGCCACACCCTGCGCGTGGTTCCCCGACGAATACGTGATCACGCCGCGCCGCAACTCGTCGGGACTCAGCGAAGCGATCGCGGCATACGCGCCGCGCAACTTGAAGGCCCCGATCGGCTGGAGCGATTCCGCCTTGAGCAGCTGCCCGCGTGCCGGATCGCCGAACGACACGAGGGGCGTCCGGGACGCCACGCCGCGGAGCAGAACAGCGGCGGCCCGGATTCGGTCAAGACCCACGAGCGGCGCGTCGGGGTTCATCGCCGTCGTCGCGTTCGGATCCGCGCCGTCCGACGCCTCGTCACCGGGCGTGACCCCCGCATGCGACGCAGGTCGTCGCCCACGGGAGCAGCTCCTGGCGCTCGGCCGGGATCTCCCTCCTGCAGTTCTCGCAGGTCGCGTATGTCCCTGCGGCGAGGCGGGCGAGCGCGTGGTCCACGGCACGAAGCCTGCGTTCCGCCTGCTCGCGCAGCGCCAGGTCGCGCAGCTGGGCGAAGACGTGGGACGCCGCGGCAGCCTGTGAGCCGTAGGTCATCTGTCCCGGCGCCTCGATCTTCTCGCCGAGCTCCAGGCGCAGGGCCGTGCGGGCCTCCTCCAGGCGGGCGCGGGCGGTCGCGGTCGGCTCGATCGGCGCAGTCACGCCGCCCATCCTACGCTCGCCCAGCGCGCCGCGGCCCACCGCCTATACTCCCGGGGAGTACCGGATTCGAGCCCGGACGCACACAAGGAGGCGCCATCATGGCGGTCGAAATCGACCCGGTCTGCGGGATGGAGGTCGACCCGGAGACGGCGACCCAGACCAGCGAGCACGACGGGACGACGTACTACTTCTGCGGCAAGGGCTGCAAGCTGGATTTCGACGACGATCCGGGCACCTACCTCGACCCGAGCTACACACCGACCGGCATGTAGGGTCCCGCGCGCCTCCGGGCGTGGCCGCCGGTCGTGGACTCAGGTCGTGGCCGCCGCCGGTTGCCGCGGCGGCGCGTGCGCCCGCCGTCCACGGCACATAAGCCGGAGATAAGCGACGCGCGGCAGACTCGTTGGCGTGGGGCACGTCCACCGCCGGCTCGGCGGCTACCGCGTGGAGGCGCGCCATGCGCCGCGTTCCGGGCGTCCTCGCCCCGCTCCGTTCTGTTCTCCTCGGCCTTGCCCTGGTCGTTGCCGCGCAGCCCGGGGCAGTCCATGCCCCGCTCGTCCCCGCGCGCTGGGCCGCTGCCGTTCGGCCCGCGGACGCCGGCGTCGCGGCGCCGCACATCGGCAAGCGATGGTGCTGACCCCGTCACGGGGGTGGCGACGCCACTCGGTCCCTCGCGGCGCTGACGCGAACGCCCGCTAGGCCTTCGGGCGCCACTGGTTCGCCCGCTCGTTGCGGGCGGCCAGGCGGGCCGTTTCCCGCACCCGGGCCGCTCGCGTGTCGGGCCGCCTTGCCAGCGCGATCCATTCGAGGATGGCTCGCCGGGTGGACCGCGGGAAGGCGGCCCAAAGCTCCGCGGCCGGTGGAGCTGCGTCGAGCGACGCCCGCAGGTCGGCGGGTACCTCGAGCCGCTCGACCGCGTCGAGGGCCTGCCAGCGGCCGTTGGCCATCGCCCGCTCGACGGCTGCGACGCCCGCGGGTGCCAGCAGCCCGGCGGCCCTGAGTCGTGCGATTCGAGCCTTGTTCGATGCCGACCACGCGCTGCGTGGCCTCCGGGGCGCGAAGTAGAGCCTCGTCCGGTGCGCGTCCACCGTGCCCGGGCGGCTGTCCACCCAGCCGAAGCAGAGCGCCTCTTCGACCGACGCCTCGTAGTCGAGCGTCGGGTGCCCGGATGCAGCTCGCCACGTCACCAGCCAGGCGCCGCTGGTCGTGGCGTGGTGGGCCTCGAGCCAGGCACGCCAAGTCGCCCGATCCTCGGCCTCGATGTGTGGCGCGTCGTCGAATGCGGGCATGGTCGGCAGTCTACTGGCCGACCGCCGCGATCGGGCGCAGGCCGGTCGGAGAGGTCGCCGAGCGTCTCACGGGTCCTCGGCAACGCGCCGGGCATCCCGGGCGCAGGCGCGGGTAGACTCGCATCACGTGCCGCAGGCCTTCCATCGCCGGGAATCCCGCCGTGTGCGTCCGCGCGGCAGTCGCTTCTGGCCCTGGCCGTCGCACCGGCGCTTCCGGTCGCGCTCGCTGCGTGCGACATGAGCAGGGTGCCAGCCACGCCTCCGATCACGCCGGGCGTCTCCACCGCGCCACGCCAGGTGAACGTGATCCTGAAGGACTACCTGTCCGATCCCGCCATCGTGGACCTCGTGCCCGGCGAGACGACCCGGCTCAACGTCAGTGACGGCGGGCTCGACACCCACGAGCTGGTCATCGGGACGCAGGCGGTCCGGGACGCCTGGGCCACGGCCGAGCGGTCAGCAGCGAACCCGCCGCCCGGCCCCACGCCACTGGTGGGGGTTCCGCCGAACCTGGAGGGGATCCGGGTCGTGGCCCGCTCGGGCGAGACGCAGTCGATCACCTGGACCGTGCCCGCGGATGCGGGCAGCTACCTCCCGGGCTGCCACGCCTCGGATCACCACGAGCGTGGGATGGCCGGCCTGGTTCGCCCGGTGGGCCCGGGCGGGGTCCCGCTTGTGTCCCCGCCGCGCGTGCGCCTGGGGTGGTACCCTCGTGCTCCGCGAGATCACCGACAACGGTGGCGACGCGGCCGGCATGAACGCAACCCGACAAGCGGAGGAGCACTCTCAGATGACCTACGTGATCGCCGAGCCGTGCGTCGACGTGATGGACCAGGCGTGCGTGGCGGTCTGCCCCGTCGACTGCATCCATTTCGAGCAGGGTACCGACCGGACGCTCTACATCGACCCGAACGAGTGCATCGACTGCGGCGCCTGTGAGCCCGAGTGCCCGGTCAACGCCATCTTCCCGGAGGAGTCGTTGCCGGCCGAGTGGGCGCCATACACGCCCATCAACGCGATCTGGTTCACCGACAAGGACGCGGCGCGCGCCATGCTCGAGGCGCTGAAACCCGCCTGACCCGTTGGCCCGCTGACACGGCGGGCCAACCAATCGGCGACCGGCCGGCGGCAATCCGCCGCCCCCACTGTCTCGGCGAACGGCCCCCGCCCCGGGCGGCCGGTCGTTCCGTTCCCGGAGCGCCATGCGCATCATCTCCCTTCTCCCCGCGGCGACGGAGATCGTCTGCGCACTCGGGCTCGTGGACGACCTGGTCGGCGTCACCCATGCCTGCGTCTTCCCGCCGGAGGCCGCCGGCGTCCGTGTCGTCACCCGACCGGCGCTGAGCGGCGTCCCGACCGGGCCGGAGTCCCCACGTTTCGAGGTGGACGATGCGCGGGTCGCGGAGCTGCGACCTGACCTCATCCTGGTGCCGGGAGGGTGGCGCCCTGGCCGTACCGGGGATCCTCGCCCCGGCGAGCCGGCGGACGCCCGCCCGGACCAGCCGACGATTGTCACGCTCGAGCCGGCCACCATCGAAGGCATCCTCCACGCGATCACGACCGTGGGCGCGATGACGTCGGCGGAGGACGAGGCCTTGGGCCTGGTCGAGATCCTCCGCGAGCGCCTGGCGGACGTCGAAGAGGTGGTCATGGTGCGTCGAGCCGCCGGCCATTCGCCGCCTCGCGTCGTTGCGCTGGAGTGGCTTGATCCGCCGTTCGCGGCGGGCCGCTGGGTTCCTGAGCAGATCCGGCGCGCCGGTGGCTGGGACGTGCTCGGTCGCGATGGCGAGGCGGCCACGCCTACCACCTGGCAGGCCGTCCAGGACCTGGATCCGGAGATGCTGCTCCTGATGCCGCGCGACGCCGACGTCGCGGGAGCGCTCGACACCTGGGAGCGGTCGCCCCGCCCGCCGGCCTGGAGCGAGATCCATGCCGTCCGCCGGGGCCAGGTCTTTGCGCTGGATGCGGCCGCCTACTTCGGCAATCCGGGGCCGCGCGTGATCGATGGCATCGAGCTGCTCGCGGAGCTCTTCGACCCGGCTGGGTTCGTCGACCTCGCGCCGCCCGGCGGCTGGGTGCCGGTGCAGTGAGCGACGCACGGGGGCCCGTCCGTCGCGGCGGGGAGCCCGACGCGCTGCGCCCGTTCGACTGCCTGTGGTGCGGCCAGGCGTTCCGCCCGCGGGAGGTGGACGACCTGGAGGCGCTCGCCCGGCTCTGCCCTGACTGCCTGGGCCGCGCCGACTCGAACCCGTTCCTCCGCTTTCGGCTGCGCGCGGCGATGGAGGAGCGCGGCCGGGCTCCCGCTGGATCGGCGCTCGCCCAGCCCGCATCGCCCACCCACGAGGAGGAGCTGATCCCGTACTACGAAGCGCGTGCGGGCGAATACGACGAGTGGTACCTGCGCCGCGGCCGCTATGCCCACGGCCCCGTCCAGGACCTGGCCTGGCAGATGGAGCTGGACGCCGCGACAACGTGGATCGACGCGCTGCCGCTCGGCGGCGAGATCGTGGAGCTTGCCGCCGGGACCGGCTGGTGGTCGGCGCTCCTTGCCACAAAGGGGGAGCTGCATGCCTACGACGCGGCGTCCGCCCCGCTCGACCGAGCGCGGGACCGCCTCCTGGCGCACCGCCTCCGGGCGCATCTCCACGTTCGCAACGCCTGGGCCGCGCCGGACCGGCCCGTCGACGCCCTCTTCGCCGGCTTCTGGCTCAGCCACGTCCCGCGTCCGCGGCTCGCGCAATTCCTGGCGATCGCCCGTGCCTGGCTGCGCCCGGGCGGCACCCTCGCCCTGATCGATTCGCTCCGGGACCCAGAGTCGGGCACCCGCGACCGGGCGGAGCCGCCCGCGCCGGACCTCGCCCTCCGGCGCCTTGTCGACGGGCGCACGTTCACGATCCCGAAGGTGTTCTACGAGCAGGACGAGCTGGCCACGGCGATTGGCGCGGCCGGCTTCGGGGACGTGACCGTCGCGACGACGGGGCGCTTCTTCCTCCTCGCCTCCGGGCATGCCCGGCCGGCAGAGTAGACTCGCGGGCATGTCGCCGCTCGAAGGACGCACGCTCGCCACCATCGGCACCGGCGTGATGGCCGAATCCATGATCGCCGGCCTCCTCCGCGGCCGGCTCGTTGAGCCCGCGAATCTCGTTGCCAGCCACCCGCGCGCCGATCGCCGCGAGCAGCTCGCCGCCGAGCACGGCATCCGCGCGACAGCTAGCAACGTGGCCGCCGTGGACGGTGTCGACATCGTCGTGCTGGCGGTGAAGCCGCAGATGCTCGCCCGCGTCGGTCGCGAGATCGGGCCACACCTCCGGCCAGGCCAGCTTGTCCTGAGCGTGATCGCCGGCGCGACCACCACCGCGCTCGCCGGTCTCCTGGGTCACCGCGAGCTGGTCCGCAGCATGCCGAACACCCCGGCGCAGCTGGGTCACGGGATGACCGTCTGGTACGCGACGCCCGAGACGACGCCCGAGCAGCGCGCCCAGGCGAAGGCGCTCCTGGCCTCGCTTGGCGTCGAGATCGAGGTGGACGACGAGAGGTTCGTGGCGATGGCTACCGCCGTCTCCGGCACGGGCCCGACGTACGTGTTCCTCGTGATGGAGGCGCTCGTGGACGCGGCCGTCCACCTGGGGTTCCCGCGCCACGTCGCCCACGACCTGGTCGTCGAGACGCTCGAGGGGAGCGCTCTCTTCGCGAAGGCGTCCGGGACGCACCCGGCAGTGCTCCGCAACATGGTCACGTCGCCCGGTGGCACGAGCGCCGCCGCGCTCCACGAGCTGGAATCCGGGCGCTTGCGGACGGTCCTCTCGGACGCCGTCTGGGCGGCGTACCGGCGCACCGTGGAGCTCGGCGAACAGCTCGAGGCGTCGGTCGAGACGCCGGACCACCCGTCCGGCCGATGACGCTCGACTTCCGGCCGCCGCGCGGCCTCCTCGCGATCTTCGCCCACCCCGACGACGAGTCGTTCGGCGTGGGTGGCGTCATGGCGCTCGCGGCGGCTCGCGGCGTGCCCACGAACCTCGTCTGCGCGACCGACGGCGACCTCGGCGGCGAGGCGGGCGCCCGGGATCTGGACCGGGAGCTGCGGCGCGGCGAGCTGCGGGAGGCGATGGCCGCCCTGGGCGTCGCGGAGCCGATCTTCCTGGGCTATCGCGATAGCGGGATGGAGAACTGGCCCCGCCCCGCCGACTGCCTGGCCACCGCGGACGCGGAGGAGGTGGTGGCACGCCTGGAGTCCATCCTCGCGGAGCTGCGCCCGGCAGTCGTCCTGACGTTCGACCCGGGCGGCATCTACGGTCACCCCGACCACGTGACGATCTCCGCCCGCGCCACCGAGGCCTACCGGCGCGCCGCGGGCCGGCCCGGTGGCCCGCGCGTCCTCTATCACCAGGCCATCCCCCGGAGCGGCCTCGCGGAGATGGGCCGCCTGCAGGAGGCGTTCGCCGCGTTGCGGGGGGACGTCGTCGCAGCCGCGCCGTCGGAGGATGACCTCCTCCAGCAGCGGCGGTTCGTGGAGCTTGCCCGGCCCGACGAGGAGGTCACCACGATCGTCGATGTCCGAAGCGTCCTGGACCGGAAGCTTGCCGCGCTCGCCGCCCACGCGAGCCAGATGCGCGACGGCAGCTGGGCCAACGCGCCACGCGAGACCGTCGAGCAGTTCCTCGGCCGCGAGACCTTCGTGCGGGTGGACCCGCCACCCCTGCAGGGAGAGCGGGAGACGGACCTCCGCGGCGTGGTATAACGCCGCCGATGCCCACCGGCCGCCGCTTCGAATCCCACGCCGAGGCCCTCCTCCCGAACGCCGAGACGGCGCTCGAAGCTGCGGCCGCGGACACGTCGGGGACGCCGGACGCGGGGATCCTGACGGCCTCCGACGCGTTGGTGCCGGCCGCGACGGCGGCCGCCGTGCCGCCCCGGCGCCGCGGCCGGCCGCCCGGCTCGAAGAACCGCCCGAAGCCGGCCCAGGATTCGCCGGCCGCAGAGGTGCCGCCGCGGACTCTCGAAGCGTCCGCCGCCGCGACTCCGTCCGCCGGCGCGACCCCGTCCGCCGACGCCCTGCCGGTCGCCCGTGCGACTCCGTCCGCCGACGCCCTGCCGGTCGCCCGTGCGACTCCGTCCGCCGACGCCCTGCCGGTCGCCCGTGCCACGACTCGCCGGAGGTTGCCGGCGACTCGCCGTCGGGGCACCCAGCCCGGGGTGATCCCTCGCCGCGATCGGATCACCATCGAGCAGATCGTCGCCTGCGACTCGCCGCGCGAGCCGCGCCTTTCGCCCGATGGCCGGCGCGTCGCGTACACGGCCGAGGCTGGGGGTGCCCGCCAGGTCTTCATCCTCGATGTGCGGAGCGCCACGACGCGGCAGCTGACGGCTTCGGAGAAGGCTGTCTCGGACCCCCAATGGGCGCCCGACGGTGCCCGTCTCGCGTTCGTTCGCGACGACGCGATCTGGCTGATCGGCGCCGACGGCAGCCGGCCCACGATCGTGGCCGATCACCCAGCGGGAAGCCGTGCGCCGCGCTGGGCGCCCGACGGCCGGCAGATCGCGTTCATCTCGCGCCGGCGTGGCTGGAGCCAGGCCTGGGTGCAGACAGCGCCGCTGCCGCGCCGCGGCCGTCCGGCCGCCCACCCAGCCGCCCCGGAGCCGCGCGCGGTCACGCCCGCCGGAGTCACGATCGACGACCTGGCCTGGTCGCCGGACGGGACACGGATGGCGCTCACCGCCCAGCGCCATCCGGACCTCTTCACCAACCAGGTCACGATTCTCGACCTTGCGTCGGGCGAGGAGCGCACCGTCGCCGGGGACGGGGACTGGGCAACGGGGGCGCGCTGGCTTCCCGACGGCGGCGGCCTGCTGCTCCTCAGCGACGCAGACGGCTGGTTCCAGGTCGTGCGCGTCAACGCCGACGGCACGGATCGGAGCGCCCTCACGGCCGGCGCGGTGGAGCACGGGGCCCCGGGGGGCGGGTTCGGGATCGCGCCGATCCCGTCGCCCGACGGGATGCGCTTCGTCCACGTGATCGTCCGCGAGGGACTCCAGCAGCTCCACGTGGCCCCGATGGCAGGCCCAGCCCCGGCGAAGCGCAGGCCGGGCCGGCCGCCGAAGCGTCCGGCCGCCGACCCAGCCCCGGGCGTGGGTGCAGCGGTCCGGATCGATCCGTTCGACGGCGTCTGGCTGGCGGTCGCCTGGATGCCGGACGGGAGCGGGATTCTCGCGGTCGGGGAGTCCAGTCGCGAGCCGGAGGATCTCTGGATCCTGCCGGTTCCGGCTCCCGACGGGACGCTTGCGCGTCGGCCCCGGCGTCTCACCCAGAGCCGCCCGGCCGCCCTGCCCGTGGGCAGCTTCGCGGAGGCGGAGCATCGAACGATCACGGCCCGCGACGGGCTGGCCATTCCGGTGACGCTCTGGCGACCACCCGCCGCGACTGGGCGGCGGGGCGGGCGCAGCGTTCCCACGATCATCCACGTCCACGGCGGTCCCACCTGGCAGGCCTTCCGGGATTGGGTTCCGTTCCGCGAGCTGCTGGTCTCCGAAGGCTTCGCCTACCTCTCGGTGGATTTTCGGGGCTCCACCGGCTACGGCCGCGACTTCCGTCACGCAAACCGGGATGAGTGGGGCCACGCGGACGTCCACGACGTCATCGACGCCGCGCGCTGGGCCAGCGCCCAGGCCTGGTCCAACGGCAGGCTCGCGATGTACGGCGGGTCCTACGGCGGCTACCTCACGCTCTGCGCGCTGGTGGAGGAGCCGTCGCTTTGGGCGGCCGGCGTCGACCTCTTCGGCGACTCGGAGATTGCGGAGAGCTTCCGGCACGGCGATCGGGTCGGCCGGATCGACCTGGAGCGGATGATGGGGACGCCGGACGATCCCGCGAAGGCGGACCTCTTTCGACGCGGCTCGCCGCTCTATCGCGCCGAGCGGATCGAAGCGCCGCTCCTGCTGCTCCACGGCCGCAAAGATCGCCGCGTCGTGCCGATGATGACCGAGAAGATGGTCGAGGCGCTCGAGATCGAGGGCAAGTACCACGAGGTGCACTGGTACGCCGACGAGGGCCACGGGTGGGAGCGGCGCGAGAATCGTCGCGACGCCTACGGCCGAATCCTCGCCTGGCTGAAACGGCACCTTGCCGGGGAGCCCCCGCCGCCGGCGCCCTGACCGGCATGGAGACGGTCGCGCGGCTCGTGGTCCTGCTCTCCTGTGCCGCGGCCGGCGGCACGCTGCTCGTGGTGCTGGCCGGGCCGCGGTCCGCGGGCAGGCTTGCCTGGGAGGCGAACCCGCGCGGCATTCCCGGCCTGTTCCCCGCGGCGCTCGCCGGGTACGTTCTCCTGGCGGGCGGGGTTGCGCTCACCGGGGCCGGCACGCTCGATGCCGGGATGCTCGCCACGGGGCTGCGGGTCGGCGGAATCGCGCTCCTGGTGGCCACGACCGTCCTCGCCGGCCTCGTGGTCGCCCCGCCTGGTGCGCGAATCCCGATGACCGGCGGTGGGCTGGTCATCCTCGTGTGGGCGGGCGGGGCGCTTGCGCTCGTGAGCTGGCTGCTGGCAATCGGTGCCGTGGTCGTCGCGTTGGCCGGCGGCGTGCGGATCGAGCCAGATCGCTGAAACGTCCGTGCGGTAGCCTTGCGCCGCGATGGCGGCGTCGCCCGCCGATCCCTGGAGGCATCTCGATGTCGCTCCCGACCCGACCAGCCGTCGGCACCACCACCGGGCACGGCGAGGCCGGCGCATGAACACGGAGGGGCCGCTCCACGACGCTCCAGAGCGGGCGCTGCGGTCGCTCTTCCTTGGCCTCTCGCATCGTCGGTCGCTGGGCCGGCTGGCTGTCAGGGCGCCCATCACGCGCCCGATGGTCGGCCGGTTCGTGGCCGGCCAGGCGCTCCCCGAGGTGCTCGGGGCGCTGGAGCGGCTCCGGGAATCCGGTTTCATGACGACCGTTGACGTCCTGGGCGAGTCCGTGTCATCGGCTGAGGCCTGCGCGGTCGCCGCGGGTCGGTACGAGGAGACGCTCGCGGCCCTTGCCGAGCGCGGCCTGGAGCGCAATGTCAGCTTGAAGCTGACCCAGATGGGCCTGGACATCTCGGAGGACGTCTGCCGAGAGACCGTCGCCCGGGTCATGCAGGCCGCCGTGGCCGTCGGCGCGTTCGTCCGGATCGACATGGAGGACCACACGAAGACCGATCGAACGCTTGGCCTCTGGCGCGAGCTTCGGTCGATCAACCCGGCGACCGGCGTCGTGATCCAGGCTGCGCTGCGCCGCAGCGGCGCGGACGTGGAGACCCTGATCGCCGACGGGGCGCGGGTCCGACTCTGCAAGGGCGCCTACAACGAGCCGGTATCCGTGGCGTTCCGCGGGCGCGAGGAAGTCGACGGGGCCTACGAATCGCTCGCCAGGCGCCTGATGCGCGACGGTGCCTACCCGGCGCTGGCCACCCATGACGGGCGGCTCATCGGGCGCCTGCTTCGTTTCGCGGATGCTGAAGGGATTGGGCCGGACCGCTACGAGTTCCAGATGCTGTACGGCGTCCGCCGCGATCTCCAGGCGGAGCTGCTCCGCCGCGGCCGGCGCGTCCGGGTCTACGTGCCGTTCGGGACGGAGTGGTACCCGTACTTCATGCGGCGCCTGGCCGAGAAACCTGCCAACGTGATGTTCCTCCTCCGCAGCCTCCTGAAGGAGGGCCGCGGCCCGGCGGTCTGACGAGCGGGCGGTGGCGGAGGCGCAGCCAGGCCCGCCGAGGGCCACCGCAGAAGCGGCGGCTCAGCCCGCAAGTCGCTCCCGGAGCCAGTCAGTCATCTCGTCGACGATCCGCACCCCGTCCACCGGGTCGTGGTGCAGCTCGTGGCGCACGTCCGGGTAGACCCTGCGCTCGACGGATGGGTAAGCGGCGGCGAACGCGCTCGTCCCGGTCGGCACGAGCGGGTCTGCGCCGCCGTGGACCAGCAGGACGCGGAGCGGGAAGCCGCCGCGCTCGGCCAGCCGGCTCCGCACGCGATCCATCGCCTTGAAGATCCCGTTCCCCAGCCGGAGGCTCGTCCGCGACTCGCACAGGGGATCGGCGGCCACGGCCACGCCGATCGCGGGGTCGCGCGACAGCGCCGCGCCGTCCCACGGGTTGGAGATCGCGACGCGCGGCAGGATGGTTGCGAGGAGCGGAAGCGCGAGTCGGAGTGCCGGGTTCACCTTCGCTCCAAGCGCGGGGGCCGAGAGGATCGCGACGTCGGGCAGCGGGCGATCGTCCAGCAGGTAGTCCGCGAGCAGCAGTCCGCCGAGCGAGTGGCCGTAGATCGCGGCGGGGAGGCCCGGCCGTCGGGACGCCACCAGGCGGTCCTCGATGTCGTCCAGGAAGCTGGCCCACCGCTCGATGTCCGCGCGCCGCCCGGCCGATGCCCCGAAGCCGCGGTGATCGTAGGAGGCCGTCGCGATCCCGGCCGCGGCGAACCGGCCCGCCGTCGCCTCGTGGCGGCCGGAGTGCTCGCCCAGGCCGTGGACCACCAGGAGCGTGGCCCATGGCTCCCCGGTGGGCGGCCAGCGCCGCGTCAGGAGCGCGGTGCCGTCGCGCGCGGCCAGCGTCTCGATCTCGGCCATCCCGCCAATCGTACGCCCGTCAGGCTTCCTCGACGACCGCTGATGGCGTCGCGCCGGGCGTCGTCTGGGCCACGATGACGCCCACGATGACGAGGAATCCCCCGAGCAGCTGAACCGCGGACAGGCGCTCCCCGAACAGGAGGGTCGCGAGCGTGATCGTCCAGATCGGCTCGACCGTGGAGACGAGCGCCGCCTGGGCCGCCCCGATCCGGGCCGCCCCCGCGTAGAACGCGGAGATCGCGACCGCCGTCGAGAAGACGGCGATCCCGGCCAGGCCGAGCCACGCGTCGCCGGGCACCCGCCACGGGAGGATCGGTTCGCCGGTCGCGGCCGCAAGCAGCGCGACCACCCCGAACGTTGCGCTGAGCATCACCGCAGCCGCGACGGCCGGCCGCGTCTCGGCACCCTCGCCGCCCGTCCGGTCGTTGGCCGTCTCGCCCCGCCGTTCGCCTGCGAGACGGGCTGCGAGGACGATGTACACGGCGTAGATGCAGGGCGAGGAGACGGCCAGCACGAGCCCGACCGGCTCGGCATGCGTCTCGATTCCGCCCAGCGCGAACGCCACCCCCACGCTCACGATCCCGAGCGCGGCCCAGGGCCGGCGACCCTGCAGCCCGTGCCCGAACCGGATCGAGAGGACGGCTACGAGCGCGGGATAGATGTACACGATCAGGGACGCGAGCGAGGCGGAGATGTACTGGAGCGCGGCGTAGTACGTGCTCGCGTTCGCCACGAAGAAGGCGCCCAGCCCAAGGAGTGCAACGACGCGACGGCGCGGCAGCGCGCGCAGCCCGGCCCGGTTGGCCGGCACGAGGATCGCCCACGCCCAGACCAGCAGCCCGGCAAGGAGAAACCTCCAGTAGAGAAGGGCCAGCCAGTCCAGGCCGGCTCCATAGACGCTCTTCGCGAAGAGGGGACCCGAGCCGTAGCCGCAGGCCGAGGCGGCGGCAAGCGCGATCCCCAGGGCCCGGCGACGATCCACCGCCTGAGCCTAGCAACCACGGCGGCCTCGCGTTCGATCAGCAGGCCATGGCTGACCCTCCCCGGCCCGAGGCCGGCACCATGGCGACGCCAGGGCCGCCAGCCGGCTGCCAGCGCCTGACGAACCCATGCCCGTGCGCTACTCTTTGGAAACAGTTCTCGGCGCGCCCGCCCGGGCAGACGGCCTTGCTGGGTCGCGTCCCGCCGGCACCGCGCCGCTGTTCGAAGGAGCCTGCCGGACCTGTGACGAGCACGAAGGGCCACGAGGTGCCGGTCCAGGAGCTGGACCGCGTCACCATCCGGTTCGCCGGCGACTCTGGCGACGGGATGCAGCTGACGGGCACCCAGTTCACACGCGCCGCCGCCGTCTTCGGCAACGACATCAGCACCCTGCCGGACTACCCAGCCGAGATCCGGGCGCCCGCGGGCTCGCTGCCCGGCGTGTCCGGGTTCCAGATCAACTTCGGCTCCGGCGACATCCACACGCCGGGCGACGCCCCCGACGTCCTCGTCGCCATGAACCCGGCGGCACTCCGGACCAACGTGAGGGACCTGGTCCAGGGCGGCGCGATCATCGTCAACAGTGACGCGTTCACGCCCCCGAACCTCGCCAAGGCGGGCTACGCGTCGAACCCCCTCGGCGACGGGTCCCTCAAGCCGTACACGGTCTTCGAGATCCCGGTCTCCACGCTCAACTCGCGAGCCCTCGAGGGGCTCGACATGACCTCCAAGCAGGTCGACCTGACGAGGAACTTCTTCGCCCTGGGCGTCATGTTCTGGCTGTTCGAGCGAAGCATGGAGTCCACGCTGCGCTGGATCGACGAGAAGTTCGGCGGCCGTGCCATCATCGCGGAGGCCAACCGCCGGGCGCTCAACGCCGGCTATGCCTTCGGCGAGACGACCGAGATCTTCCATACCCGCTACCTCGTCCCGTCCGCCCACCTTGCGCCGGGCACATACCGCAACGTCACCGGCAACGAGGCGACCGCCCTCGGCTGCGTCGTCGCTTCGGCCCTGGCCGACCGCCCCCTCGTCTACGCCACGTATCCCATCACGCCGGCCTCCGAGATCCTCCACCAGCTCTCCGGCTACAAGAGCCACGGCGTCAAGACTTTCCAGGCCGAGGACGAGATCGCCGCCATCGGGGCCGCGCTCGGCGCCAGCTACGGGGGCGCCCTGGGACTCACCGGGACGTCCGGTCCGGGGATGGCCCTCAAGGCGGAGATGCTCGGCCTCGCCGTCATGGTGGAGCTGCCGCTCGTCGTCGTGAACGTCCAGCGGGCCGGGCCTTCGACCGGCATGCCCACCAAGACCGAGCAGTCGGACCTCCTGCAGGCGCTCTACGGCCGCAACGGGGAGTCGCCGCTCCCGGTCGTCGCCCCGGCCTCGCCGGCCGAGTGCTTCGATATGGCGATCGAGGCCTGGAGGATTGCGCTGAAGTACATGACGCCCGTCGTCTACCTCTCCGACGCGCTCCTGGCCAACGGCACCGAGCCGTGGCGGATCCCGGAGCTGGAGGGGCTGCCGGACCTGCGGGTCCCCAACCGAACGGAGCGGGCGAGCTTCCACCCGTACGACCGCGACGCCCAGACGCTGGCCCGGCCGTGGGTCGTGCCCGGCACCCCGGGGCTGGAGAACCGGATCGGCGGGCTCGAGAAGCTCGACGGCCTGGGCACGGTCAGCTACGACCCCGACAACCACCACCGGATGTCGCTCCTGCGCGCCGAGAAGGTGGCCCGGATCGCCCGCGACATCGCTCCCCTGGAGGTCTTCGGACCGCCCGAGGGGGACCTGCTCATCCTTGGCTGGGGCTCCACGTACGGCGCGATCCGGAGCGCGGTGGAGCGCCTCCAGGCGCACGGCAAGAAGGTCGCCCACGCACACCTCCGCCACCTGAACCCGCTCCCGCCGAACACAGGGGACGTCGTCCGGAGCTTCCGCACGGTGCTGATCCCGGAGATCAACCTGGGGCAGCTGCGGACCGTCATCCGGGCGGAGTTCCTCGTCGACGCGATCGGCTTCAACCTCGTGCGGGGCAAGCCGTTCGCCATCTCCGAGATCGAGACCAAGGCCGAGCAGCTGCTCGGCGACCTGTGAGGCCGACGAGATGACCGACCAGCTCGCCCCGTCCGCTGCCGACGCGGCTCCCATCAAGCTCACGCGCAAGGACTTCGCCAGCGACCAGGAAGTCCGGTGGTGTCCGGGGTGCGGCGACTACTCGATCCTGGCCCAGACGCAGAAGGTGATGCCCGACTTCGGGATCCCGAGGGAGAAGATCGTCTTCATCTCGGGAATCGGGTGCTCCGGCCGCTTCCCGTACTACATGAACACGTACGGGTTCCACTCGATCCACGGCCGTGCCCCCACGCTTGCGACGGGGCTCAAGGTGGCCCGCCCGGACCTCATGGTCTGGGTGGTGACCGGTGACGGCGACGCCCTCTCGATCGGCGGCAACCACATCCTGCACGCGATGCGCAAGAACGTGGACATTCGCGTCGTGATGTTCAACAACCGGATCTACGGCCTCACGAAGGGCCAGGCGTCCCCCACCTCGGAGTTCGGGCAGAAGACGAAGTCGACCCCCGTTGGCTCCGTGGACTACCCGATCCACCCGCTCATGATCGCCCTCGCCGCCGAGGCGAGCTTCGTGGCCCGCACGGTCGACACCCAGGTCGACCACATCCAGCGCGTCATGGAGCGCGCCGGCTTCCATCGCGGCTCGGCCTTCGTCGAGGTCCTCCAGAACTGCAACATCTTCAACGACGGGGCGCACCGCGCCTTCACCGACCGCGAGGTGCGCGAGGACCGGATGCTCGTCCTGGAGCACGGCAAGCCGATGCTCTTCGGCAAGAACCGGGACATGGGGCTCCGCCTCGACGGGCTCCGCCCGGAGATCGTCCACGTCGGCGTGGACGGCGTGACGGAGGCCGACGTTCTCGTCCACGACGAGACGAGCGAGGACCCCACGGTCCACAACATGCTCGCGCGCATCTACTGGCCGGAGTTCCCGGTCCCGATCGGCGTCATCCGAAACGTCCCCCGGCCTACCCACGACGAGCTGATCGAGGCGCAGATCCGCGATGCGATCGCTCGCCAGGGCCCGGGCGACCTGGCCAAGCTCCTCCGCTCCGGCGAGAGCTGGACCGTCCAGTGACCGTTGCGAGGGGCCGGCGGGAGGCCGGCGTCCTTCGCGTCCTCGTCCTCGCCGACGATCTCATCTGGGCCACCCGGCTTGTCGGCCAGCTCCGGACGCTCGGCGCGGATCCCGTCCGCGCAGCGTCCGCCGAGGCCTTCGCGACCGCGCTCGCCGTCCCGGCGCCTGCCAGGCCGGATGACGTGCGTGCGACGCATGTCGTGGTGGACCTGACGGCGCGCGCCTACGACGGACTTGCTGCCGTGCGCGCCGCCTTCGCTGCCGGGCTCCGCGTCCTGTGCGTCGGCCAGCACGACGACCTCGCGCTCCGCCGGGCCGCCTTGGCCGCGGGCGCAGAGCGGGTCTTCGCCTATCGCAAGCTCTTCGAAGACGGCCATGCGACGCTGGCGGCGTGGCTGGGCGTGCCGGCGCCCGCGGCCGGCTCGCGTACCGCGTCACCGAGCCCCGAGGTCCACGCCTGATGACCGGAACCACCCCTCCCGTCTCCTCCGCGCCCGCCGTCCGTTCTCGAATCCCCGCCGAGCGGTTCCGCGACCGCCTTGCGCGTGCGCAGGCGGGCGTCGCGGCCGCCGGCCTTGGGGCGCTCCTGGCGGGAGTCGGCCCGGATCTCGTCTACCTGGCCGGCTACGAAGCGATGCCGCTGGAGCGGCTCACGATGCTCGTGATCCCGGCGGCCGGCCGGGCGATGCTCCTGGTTCCCCGCCTGGAGGCGGCACCCGCGCGGGCCTGCCCGGGCGTGGCGGGCGGGTACGTGGAACTCGAGACCTGGGAGGAGATCGAGGATCCGGTGGACCGCATAGCCGGCCTCGTCCGCCGCGAAACCGGGGGCGGGACCACGCACGGCGTCACAGCGGACCGGGTGGCGGTCTCGGATCGCCTCTGGGCGCTCCACCTCCTGCGGCTCCAGGCCGCGCTGCCGGACGCGGCATTCGAGTCGGCCTCGCTCGTCCTGCGCGACCTGCGGATCGTCAAGGACGCCGACGAGATCGCGCTGCTGCGCCTCGCCGCCCGGGCCGCCGACCGCGTCGTCTGGGAGATTGCCCATGGTCGGCTGGTTGGCCGCACCGAGGCCGATGTTGCCCGCGAGGTCCGCGACCGGCTGATCGCCGAGGGCCACGATCGTGCGGATTTCGCCATCGTGGGCTCCGGGCCCAACTCCGCGTCGCCCCACCACGAGGCCTCGGAGCGGGTCATCCAGGCGGGCGAGCCAATCGTCCTGGACATCGGCGGTCCGTACGGCGGCTACGGGAGCGACACGACGCGCACCATCTGGGTGACCGGCGGCGACGCCACCCGCGGGCCCGACGACGAGTTCCTCCGGTTCTACGCCGTGCTGCGTGCGGCCCAGGCGGAGGCGACCCACGCGGTCCGGCCGGGTGTCGCGTGCGAGCGGATCGATCTCGTTGCCCGGGAGCTGATCTCCGCCTCCGGCCACGGCGCGCACTTCTTTCACCGGACCGGCCACGGGATCGGCCTGGAGGGGCACGAGGATCCGTACCTCGTCGCCGGCAACCCGGAACCGCTCCGGCCGGGGATGGCGTTCTCGGTGGAGCCGGGGATCTACCTCGCCGGGCGGTATGGAGCCCGGATCGAGGACATCGTGATCTGCGGCGAGGAAGGCCCGATCGTCCTCAACGAGCTGGACCGCGACCTCCTCGTGGTCACCGGGTAGGGTCGGCGCGACTCTCCCTCGCCGCATCCGCGTCCTGGCCGCGACTCTCCCTCGCCACATCCGCGTCGCAGTGAGACCGGCGCTATGATCCGGCGATGATCGAGCCCACGGTCGGACCGACCCCGACCACCGCGGAACCCGCAGCGGCGGAGGCCACCGACAGCGCGGGTGGGGCGTGCACCCAGGCCCAGCTGCGCCGCTTCATCAAGAGCCGCCCATACGTGCCGATCCACGAGCTTCGCCGCCGCTTCGCGCTCGCTGGTGACGATGACGACGTCACCAGCTTCGACTCGGCGGGCGGGCACATCTTCGTGGGGCTCCCGGCCCGCGAGGCGCGCATGCTCGCGGACCTCATCCTCCAGGGTGACGTGGGCTATGAGCTCCTCCTGGATCCGACCAGCCCGATCATCGTCGGCGTCTTCCCGGTCCGGCCCGTCCAGCGCTCCTGACGCGCCGCGCTCGGCAGATGTCGTCGAAACGACAGATGTCGTCAAAACGACAGCTGGACGGTCGCAACGACCCCTTTACCCAGTTCGTGACGGGGCGCATCCTGCTCAGCACAGGCAGCGGGCGACGACGAAGACCCGGGCCACGAGGGGACGTCAATGGCGACCAAGCGCAAGGCAGTCGAGGGCGACGACCTCATCAAGCACCGCGCCAGCGAGGATGATGTCGAAGGGCACCTCATCAAGGCGAAGGGCATCGAGGGCGACGACCTCATCAAGC
>Ga0209048_10001853_pt1 | contig 21377 bp, 17 predicted proteins | sample FrelakmetCRP12CR_FD_187146 | JGI IMG/M metagenome (GOLD analysis project Ga0209048, IMG submission 187146) | Freshwater lake sediment microbial communities from the University of Notre Dame, USA, for methane emissions studies - CRP12 CR (SPAdes)... | ecosystem: Environmental > Aquatic >... | reverse complement strand
CGCAGCTTGGCGAGGGTCTTCGACTCGATCTGACGAATCCGCTCCCGGGTGACGCCGAACTCCTTGCCTACCTCCTCGAGCGTGCGGACCTGCCCGTCATCGAGCCCGAACCGGAGCCGCATTACCTGCTGCTCCCGCGGGTTGAGCTCGAGCATCGCCCGTTCGATCTCATCCTTGAGCCGCTCGCGCTCGGCCGCGAAGTCGGGCGAGACGGCGCTCTCGTCGGCCACGAAGTCACCGAGGTTGCTGTCGTCCTCCTCGCCGACCGGCGTCTCGAGCGAGAGGGGCTCCAGGGAGATGCGCTGGATCTCGCGCACCTTCTCGGGAGTCAGATCGACCCTCGCCGCGATCTCGTCGACGGTCGGCTCGTGCCCGAGCTCCTGCAGCATCGAACGCTGCATCCGCAACACCTTGTTCATCGTCTCGACCATGTGGACCGGGATCCGAATGGTGCGGGCCTGGTCGGCGATCGATCGGGTGATGGCCTGGCGGATCCACCACGTCGCGTAGGTCGAGAACTTGAAGCCCTTCGTATAGTCGAACTTCTCGACCGCGCGGATCAGGCCGAGGTTGCCCTCCTGCACGAGGTCGAGGAGCGCCATCCCTCGTCCGACGTAGCGCTTGGCGATCGATACGACGAGGCGCAGGTTGGCACTCGTGAGTTGCTGCTTGGCGAGCTCACCGTCGATCAGGGCCTTGACGTCGACGGCAAGGGCGTGCGCCGGCGAGTCGGCTTCGAGGGAGGTGACGAGCGCGTCAGCGAGAAAGATCATCTCGGTGTAGCTCTCGGCCGTCTTGGTCGCGGTGCGATGCGCGGGCTCGAGCACAGGTTCAACCGGACGCGGTAGCAGCTTCGTGAGCTCCGCCTCGAGCGCCCCCACGATCTTGTCGAGCTGCTGTCCCTGCACGTCGGTGAGTTCGTCACAGACCCGCAAGCGGTCGGCCAGCTCGAGGGCACGTTGCAACGCACTTCGGGTCGACTGGCGCTTCGCGAACTCGTCGATCTCGATATCGGCCGCGGTCGGGGACCCGTCTTCATTCGCGTCGGTTGCTGCGTAGGCGTGGGCGCCGGCCTCGATGCGCCGGGCGTACTCCTTCTCCTGATCGGCGGTCAGCAGCCGGACCTTCCCGATCTCCTTGAGGTACATGCGGACCGGGTCAAAGCTGCCTCCCTCACCCCGGTCGCGCCCTGCTTCGAGGGCATCGTCGAGCCGTTCGGCTGCGGTGCGTCGTTGGCGAGGCCGAGCCAACGCGTCGCCGACCCGGGGAGCCGCGACTGGCTCCGAGGGCGGAGCACGACGCGCTTCCTCCTCCCGCAACTCGTCGTCGATCTCGTCGACGACGTCGATCCCACGTGCGGCCAGACGTTCGTAGATCGAAGCGAGCTCGGCGGTCTCGGGTTCGAGCGTATGGAACGCGGCGAAGATCTCGCCCGACGTGACCGAGCCACGCTCCCCCGCGCTTGCGACGAACGCCTCGAGTTCGGGACCGTCGACGCGGTCGTCGGTGACAACGTCTGGCTCCGTCACGCCTCCTGCTCCACTCGCGTGTTCTCTCCCGGCACGCCTTGGACGTTGGGCGCGCTCCGCCGTGCTTCCGTGACGACCCACCCTACCAACTGGGTGGCGGCCTCCTGCGCGCGCAGCCAGTCACCCACCTCACGACCGTGCGCGACGATATCGAGCTGCATCTTCACGGTGCTCGCGCGCTCGTCGCCGTCGCGCAGCATGCGTGCGAGCATGCGCTTCGCAACAGGCTCGACTGTGTTGACGACGAGACGCCCTCGTACCGTCGTCGGTTCGTCGTCGGCTTGGGGATCCTCGACGGCGAGGCGTTCGAGGAGGTGCCGCACCGAGCCTTCGGCTGCGTCGATCGCCTGGTGCATGTTCTCTGAGGAAACGAGCAGGTTGTACGCACCGCGGGCCACCGGATCGAGGAACAGTGACTCGTCGAGCCAGTCGGCGACGAGCGCTGGTTCGTGCACTGCCCAGCGCAGCACGTCGAGCTCGCGACGGTCGACCCGCAGCGGTTCGACGTGCTCTGGCGGCTGCTCGTGCTCGGCCCCGTGCTCGGAAGTCGATGTCCGCCGGTGCTGGGGTTCGCGACGCGGCTCCATCGCGGCCCGCGTGACCTGGCTGCGCACACCATCGGCGTCGAGGTCGAGGCTGCCCGCGAGCTGGATCGCGTACTGGTCACGCACCAGCGCGCTCGGGTGTTCGGCGACCATGCGCGCCGCAGCCTCGGCCGCTCGCGCCCGGCCCTCGATGGTCGCCAGATCGGCAGCGGCGAGGACCCGATCGACGCGGAACTGCAGGAAGGGCTCGGCGCGCTCCAGCGATGGCAACAGCTGCTCAGGAGCTTCACGCCAGAGATCCCCAGGATCCTTGCCGGGCGCAAGATCGGCCACCCGCACTTCGAGCTCGAGCTCCTGCTCCCAGCGGTACCAACGTTCGGCCGCGCCCGCGCCGGCGGCGTCGCCGTCATAGGCGAGGATCACCCGACGGGCAAGGTTCTTCAGCATCTTGGCGTGGTCGTCGGCGAGCGCGGTCCCGCAGGTGGCGACGGCGTTGGGCGCGCCCGCCAGCACGTAGGCCATGACGTCGGTGTAACCCTCACAGATCACGGCCTCACCCCGCGCCACGATCTCGGCTTTGGCCCAGTTGAGCCCGTACAGGAGTCTGCTCTTCTGGTAGACGGTCGTCTCGGGCGAGTTCTTGTACTTCGGTCCGTCGGCGCCGAGTGCACGACCGCCGAAGCCCACCGCCTCGCCCCGCGTGTCGTAGATCGGGAACATCAGACGCCCCCGGAACTGGTCCTGGAGCCGGTTCGCCTTGTTCACGAACGCGAGCCCGGCGGAGACGATGTCGTCGCGCGAGAACTTCTGTTGCTGCAGCTGCCGGCTGAGGACGTCCCAACTGTCGGGCGAGTACCCGAGCACGAACCGACGCGCCGCGTCGCCGTCGAACCCACGCCCGCGTAGGTACTTGCGCGCTGGCCCACCGTCCGACGATTCGAGCAGGAGCTTGTGGTAGCACTCGACGGCGGCGGTCACTGCTTCGACGAGGCGAGACCGACGCGACCGATCCTTCTGCACACTCTTGTCGTCGTAACGCAACGTGATGCCCGAGCGCTGGGCGAGCCGTTCGACCGCTTCGACGAAGTCGAGATGCTCGGTCTCGCGAACGAACGTGATTGCGTCGCCCGAGGCCTGGCAACCGAAGCAGTAGTAGTAGCCATCGGGGTTGACCGAGAACGACGGCGTCTTCTCCTGATGGAATGGACACAGCCCACTGTGGCGCTGGCCGACGCGCTTGAGCGCGACCGACTCGCTGATCAGCGCGACGATGTCGGTCTGATCCCGGACCCGTGCGATGTCTTCGTCGAGGATGCCCACTGAGGCCGAGGTTACGACCCCGTCAGACCCCTCTGGGCAGGTCATCGGTTCGCCAGCCGAGGAGCTCGACCCCGAGCCCCAGGGCAAACCGGTCGGTCATCCCGCTGACGTAGTGGACGGCGAGCTCGGCCGCTTCGGGCGACCCGGCCCGCACCCCGTGCGCTTGGACATCGGGGAGGCGTCGCGGGGTGTCGGCGAAGTGGTCGACGAGTCCGCGCAGGAGGCGGATCACCCGCTCGGCCTGCTGGCGCGCCGCCGGACGGAGGTAGATGCGCTCGAAGTTGAAGTCGCGGAAGACCTGCAGCGCGCTTGCAGCCGGCTCGGTCATCCCGACGTGGCCCGTCTGCCCGATCGCATCGAGCACGGCGAGCACGAAGCCCCCGATCTGCTCTGAACGCCGCGCACCGACGACAGCGCGCACCTCCATCGGCAAGTCGTCAGGTTCGAGGATCCCCGCCCGCACCGCGTCCTCGAAGTCGTGGCAGACGTACGCGATTCGATCGGCCCACGCGACGACCTCACCTTCGGGCGTGGCCGGGGCCGGCCGGCGCCACGAGTGGTTGCGCACCCCGTCGAGGGTCTCGACGCAAAGGTTGAGCTCGGCCAGGGTGACATCAGCGCCGTAGACCGCGTGGTCGTACCCGGTCTCGGGCAGGTACGGCGAGAAGGCCTCCTCGGAGGCGTGGCCGGCAGGGCCGTGGCCGCAGTCGTGGGCGAGCGCGATCGCCTCGGTGAGCGGGACGCACAGGTTCGCGGCCCGGGCGATCCCCACCGCGACCTGCGCGACCTCGACGGCGTGGGTGAGGCGGGTCCGGAGGTGATCGTCATCCGGCGCGATGAACACCTGACACTTGCCCGCGAGCCGACGCCACGGGCGGGAGTGCTTCACCCGGTCCAGGTCGCGCTCGAAGCAGAGCCGGAACGGGTCGGGCTGCTCGGGGCGCTGCCGGCGCCCTGCGCCGACCGGCCGGGTGGCGCCTGGGGCGAGCGACGCCGCGAGCTCCGCCTCGCGCTCGTCACGGGTCCGAAGGGGGCCACCGACGAACGCCGGCGCCCCGGCATGGGCCCGCACCACCTTGCGCGTGAGGTCGGTTGCCGGAAGGTCGCCTGCTCGGAGTTCGACGGTCTGAAGGTCGGCGCCGAGATCACTCATGGTTCGAGGGTAACCGCGGGCTGTGACACCGAAGATTCTTTCGTCGGAACTGCCCGGTCCCGGGTCGGGTCATGCGCCGGTCATCGTGGGGCATGACCCGATTGGAGCTGACCGTCACTCACCTCGAGGAGTTCGCACGGAGGAGATCGCCCATGAGCGCTCCGACCTCATCCCCGACGACACGGCACGTGGGACCCGCGCACCCACCCGGAGAGGCGCCAGCCTGACGCTCGCGGCTGGAGTCGCAGCTCCTTGCCGGCATGCGCGCGCCGCGGTGCTCATCGCGACGGAAGCGCGTACGTGACGGTCGCCTGCGCAATCGGCTCGGCGTCGCCTTCGGAGTACATGAGCACGTCACCCGTGGCGAGACGCTTGCCCACCCTGTGCAGCCGGACATCGGCGACCACATCAACGGGAGCCCCCGGTCGGAAGAAGTTGATGTTGAGGTTGACCGTCATCGTCATGGCCTCTCGACCGATCACGCCGAGCAGGGCGACCCATACCGCGCAGTCCGCCAGCGCCATGAGCGCGGGTCCGGAGACAATCCCGCCGGGCCGCAAGCGCTCGGGCGAATGCACCATACGCAACCGCGCGGTCCCTTCACCGACCTTCTCGATCACGTACGCCCGGGTGCTCCCGGGCCAGACCTCCTCGAGGAAGTCGCGGACCTCGGCCGCGTCGAGTACCGGCATCGAGCGCCGAACCACTCAGGCCGTGGTGCCGGGACCGCCCGACCCCAGCGCCGCGTGCGCAGCCGCGAGGCGAGCGAGCGGCACCCGATAGGGCGAGCACGACACGTAGTCGAGTCCGACCTCGTGGCAGAACTGGACCGACGCCGGATCACCGCCGTGCTCGCCGCAGATGCCCAGCTTCACGTCAGGACGGGTGGCGCGACCCTTCTCCACCGCCATGCGGATGAGCTGACCGACACCTTCGACATCGAGGGTCTCGAACGGGTTGGCGTCAATGAGCTTCAGCTCGAGGTAACGCGGGAGGAAGCGACCCTCGATGTCGTCGCGGGAGAACCCGAACGTCATCTGGGTGAGGTCGTTGGTACCGAACGAGAAGAACTCGGCGTCATGTGCGAGCTGGTCGGCGACAAGTGCGGCCCGCGGCGTCTCCACCATCGTTCCCACGAGGTACTCGACGCCAGTCAGCCCGTGTCCCTCGGACGCGATCTCGTCCGCGATCTCGCGCACCCAACCGATCGCGAGCGCGAGCTCGGGCCTGGTCACCGCGAGCGGGATCATCACCTCGACGCGAGGGTTGCCACCCGCGAGCTTGCGCTCGACGGTTGCCTCGAACAGCGCCCGCACCTGCGTGCGGTAGAGGTCGGGCTTGAGCACACCCAGACGCACACCGCGGGTTCCCAGCATCGGATTCGACTCCTGGAGCTGCTGCGCCGCGCGCAGCAGCGTCCGGCCGCGGTCGTCGAGCTCGCCTTTCGCCTCGCGCACGAGGAGCTCCTCGATGTTGGGGAGGAACTCGTGCAGTGGCGGGTCGAGCAGACGCACCGTGACCGGGTGCCCGTCCATCGCCTCGAGGATCCCGACGAAGTCGGATCGCTGGAGCTTGCCGAGCTCCTGGAGCGCGAGGAGCTCCTCGGCCTCGTCCTCCGCGAGGATGAAACGCTGCACCAGCGGGAGGCGGTCACCGAGGAACATGTGCTCCGTGCGACATAGACCGATTCCCTCAGCACCGAACCTGCGTGCGACCTCTGCGTCGTGCGGCAGGTCGGCGTTCGTGCGCACCCCGAGCGTGCGGAACTCGTCGGCCCAACCGAGGATCACGTCGAACGGTCCCGACGGTTCGGGCGTGACTACCGCAACGGCGCCGACCACGACCTCACCGTTGGTGCCGTTGATCGAGATGACCTCTCCTTCGCGCACGACGGTGTCGCCCACCGCGAACTGCTTGGCCTCGACATCGATGTCGAGCTCGGAGGCGCCACACACTGCCGGCGTACCCATGCCCCGCGCCACGACCGCGGCATGACTGACCAAACCGCCACGAGACGTCAGGATGCCCTCGGCCGCGATCATCCCGTGCAGGTCGTCGGGCGACGTCTCCGGTCGAACGAGCATGACCGACTCACCGGCTTCATGATGCGCTTCGGCGGCGTCCGCGGTGAAGTACACCTTCCCGACGGCCGCACCCGGCGACGCGTTCAGGCCCTTGGTGAGCACGGTGTACGTCGCGTCCGGATCGAACTGCGGGTGGAGTAGCTGGTCGAGCTGCGCGGGCTGCACGCGCAGCACCGCCTCGCGCCTGTCGATCAGTCCTTCGTGCTCCATCTCGACGGCCATGCGAAGTGCGGCGGTCGCAGCCCGCTTCCCGACCCGGGTCTGGAGGATGAACAGTCGGCCCTGCTCGATCGTGAACTCGATGTCGCACATGTCGCGGTAGTGCGTCTGGAGCGCGTTCATCACGTCGAGCAGCTGTAGGTGACACTCAGGGAAGTCGGTCCCCATGGCCTCGAGAGGCTCCGTAACGCGGATTCCCGCGACGACGTCTTCACCCTGGGCGTTGGTGAGAAAGTCGCCGTAGGGACGATTCTCACCAGTTGCCGGGTCACGCGTGAACGCGACCCCCGTGCCGGAGTCGTCGCCTTTGTTGCCGAACACCATCGTCTGGACATTCACGGCGGTGCCGAGGTCGTCGGGGATCTTCTCCATGCGGCGGTAGATCCGCGCACGGTCGCCGTCCCAAGATCGGAATACGGCCTCGATTGCGTGGCCAAGCTGCTCGTACGGCTTCTGGGGGAACTCGATCCCGGCCTCGGCGCGCACGATGCTCTTGAACGTCTCCACGAGACCCCGCAGCGCGTCGGCGTCGAGCTCGGGATCGGTCTCGACTCCCTTCTCCTGACGCAGCGTCGCGAGGGCTTCCTCGAACGCGTCGCCGGGGACGTCGAGGACGATCTTGCCGAACATCTGTACGAAGCGGCGGTAGGAGTCCAACGCGAAGCGCTCGTTCGACGTCTGCTTCGCGAGACCGTTGACCGACGCATCGTTCAGGCCGAGGTTCAGGACCGTGTCCATCATCCCGGGCATCGAGAACGGCGCACCCGAGCGAACCGAGACGAGGAGCGGGTCGCCTTCGTCGCCGAGCCGCTTGCCCATCTTCGCCTCGAGCGCCTCGAGCGCCGCGGCGACCTCGTCCATGAGCCCTTCGGGCAGGGCGTGGTCACCCACCATGTAGGCGTTACAGGCCTCGGTGGTGATCGTGAACCCGGGCGGCACCGGGAGGCCGAGTTTGGTCATCTCGGCGAGGTTCGCCCCTTTTCCTCCGAGCAGGTACTTCTGCTCCTTCGAGCCCTCCTCGAAGGCGTACACGTACTTCACTGGATCACCTCTTCGGGGTGGTTGCGTGGGTTCTGAGCCTACCGAGACTCAGAACGATGTCCGCTGCGGCTTGTAGCGGGCGACGATCACGATCGTCTTGCCCACCCGATCGCCGAGGGACTGCAGGTCCTTGGCCATGAGAAACGACAGCCCGGCCATGATCGCGAGCAATGCACCGAAGAATCCGAGGAGCAACAACGCGATGATCGGGATCGCGTAGCGGGTCAACACCCGCGAGATCCGGGGCAGGTTCCCGGTCTCGCGGTCGACCACGACGATATGCGTCAAGCGCTTGCCGATCGTCTGACCCGTGACCGTGGTCGGGAGCACGAAGTACGCGAGCAACACTGCGAGCGCGACCGCAGTGACAATCCCCTGCACTGTGTCCTTGTTCGCCGTGGTCTCGATCGCCGCCCCGATGCCGACGATCGCGGCCCCGGCGATCCCGACGATCACGAGGTCGATCAGCGCAGCCGTGGTACGACGCCCGCTCGGTGCGAGCTCGTGGCCGTCGAGAAACACCGGCGTCGTGTTACCACGAGCCGGCCGCCGGCCGACGGGAGCGTCGCCCGCGTCTTCCCCGTCGTCGAGATCATCATCGTCGCCGGCGGGCTCGAGCTCGGCTCCGGTGGTGTCGATGCCGTGGGCCGCGTCGTGGCGGTCGCGCTGTATCGGATCGCTCAACACCTGCCACGCCGCGCGCACCCGCGCCTCCTCGGCCCGCGCGGCGGCGATCGACGAGCCGCTCGGACGCTTTGCCGTCTCCTCACGCGTCACGTCCGCTTGCGCCTCGGACAGGCGCTCGCGGTACGCGTCGCGGATCTCGTCCTTGGTGGCGTTGGGCGCCACGCCGAGCACGTCGTAGTTGCTCTCGTCTTCGTTCACCACGGCAACTGCTCCCGCAAGTAGGTGACCAGTCCGTCGACCGGAATTCGTTCCTGAGTCATCGAATCGCGATCACGCACCGTGACCGCGTGGTCGTCGAGCGTGTCGAAGTCGACCGTCACGCAGTACGGCGTCCCGACCTCGTCCTGGCGCCGGTAGCGCCGCCCGATCGACCCGGAGCTGTCGACGTCGATCATGAAGTGGGGGCGCAGCGCGCCCGCGATCTCCTCGGCGATCGGTGTCAGGCGCTCGTTGCGCGAGAGCGGAAGCACCGCGGCCTTGATCGGAGCAAGGCGCGGGTCGAGGTGCAGCACCGTTCGCTTCTCGGTACCACCCTTGCCGTTCGCCACGTCCTCTTCTTCGTACGCCGCGAGGAGGAACGCCAGCGTGGCGCGGTCGGCGCCCAGCGCGGGCTCGATCACGTACGGCACGTAGCGACGATCGTTCTCCTGATCGAAGTACGTGAGCTCTTGACCCGAGGACTCCGCGTGCTGCTTGAGGTCGAAGTCGGTGCGGTTCGCGATCCCCTCGAGCTCTCCCCAACCCCAGGGGAACTCGTACTCCACGTCGGATGTGGCGGTCGAGTAGTGCGACAGCTCTTCGGGATCGTGCGGGCGGAGCCGGAGCTTCGACTCAGGAATGCCGAGGTCGAGGTGCCACCGCAACCGCTCCTGACACCAGTGCTCGTACCAATGGTCGGCGTCGCCCGGAGGTACGAAGTACTCCATCTCCATCTGCTCGAACTCACGAGTGCGAAAGATGAAGTTGCCCGGCGTGATCTCGTTCCGGAACGACTTGCCGATCTGGGCCACACCGAACGGCGGCTTCTTGCGCGATGTCGTCTGGATGTTGGCGAAGTTCACGAAGATGCCCTGCGCCGTCTCCGGACGCAGGTAGGCAACCGCCGCGTCGTCCTCGACCGGACCGACGAAGGTCTTGAACATGAGGTTGAAGTGGCGAGCCTCGGTGAAGGAGTCCTTGGCGCCGCAGTTGGGGCAGGCACCGGACCCCGGCAGGTGATCGGCCCGGAACCGCTCCTTGCAGCTGCGGCAGTCGACCAGCGGGTCGGTGAACGTGGCGAGGTGGCCACTCGCCTCCCAAACCTTGGGGGCCATGAGGATCGCGGCATCGAGGCCGACGATGTCGTCGCGCAGCTGGACCATCGAACGCCACCAGGCGTCTTTGACGTTGCGCTTGAGCTCGACACCCAGCGGTCCGTAGTCCCAGGTGGAGCGGAAGCCGCCGTAGATCTCACTCGACGGGAAGACCAGCCCACGCCGTTTGCACAGGTTGACGACGCGATCCATCTGGTCGGGAGTGGCCATACGTGTCGGTGATCGTATCGCCAGGACCCCTTGGATCCCTTTTCGGCCAGGACCCTCAGAGCAGCGCCGCACTCTGGAGGCGACGATCCGAGGCGTACTCCAATGCGGCAATCGCCAGCCGCTCGACCTCATGCAGCACCGCCTCGGGCGGTGGGTCGTCGAGCACACCACGCACGTGGCCCCCGACGATCCGACCGACCACGGCGAGCGCCTCGGGCGAGGTCCGGCGACCCCCCAGCTGACCGCACTCCGCGCACAGCACGCCACCCTCACCGAGATCGAACGCCACGAAGGCGACAGGGTCGACGTCATCGTCGTTCGCGCGGCCGCAGCGGGCGCACGCGTCGAGCATCGGGTGGAAGCCCTCGAGTGAGAGCAGCTTCCAGAAGAAGGCGCCGCTGACGATCGGTGACGGTTCGCGAGCGAGGGTGCGCAGCGCGCTCGCAAGCATCCGGTACAGCGCGACGTTCGGCTCCCGCTCGAGTGCGACTTGATCAACTGCTTCGAGCATCGACACCGCGTGCGTGAGGCACCCGTAGTGCTCCCGCAGAGCCCGGTTCGAGTCGATCGTCTCGACCTGGGTGACGATGTCAAGCTCACGACCGCGGTAGCACTGCAGCGCGACATGGCTCGTTGGCTCGAGGCGGGCACCGAAGCGGCTCCCGGGCTTGCGCACCCCCTTGGCGACGGCGCGCACCTTGCCGTTGCCCCGCGTGAGCATCGTGACGATGCGATCGGTCTCTCCGAGCTTGATCGTCCGCAGGACGATTCCCTGGTCCCGGTACAGCGCCACGACAAGAGTGTAGTTACACCCGTGTGGCTCGTCGCCCGGACAACCCACGCCGCCGGGCTGCGGCCGACCTACTCGATGGCCCCGAAGCGGCGGCTCCGGTTCTGGAACTCGCGGATCGCGGCGAACAGGTCGTCGCGACGAAAGTCGGGCCACAGCACATCGGTGAACACCAGCTCGCTGTAGGCAGCTTCCCAGAGCAGGTAGTTCGACGTCCGGTACTCACCTGAGGTGCGGACGAGCACGTCCGGGTCGGGCATGTCGGGTGCGTAGAGATGCCGTTGAATCGTCCGCTCGTCGATCTTCGCCGGATCGAGCTTGCGGGCACGGGCTTCGGCGGCGATCGAGCGCACGGCGTCGACGAGCTCGGCTCGCCCGCCGTAGTTGAAGGCGAACGTGAGTGTCATCCGGCGGTTCTTGGCAGTCAGTGCCTCCGTGTCCTCGATGTGCCGCAGCACTCGGCGGGGGACGCGCCCACCCCGCCGACCGATGAAGCGCACCCGCACACCGCGCTCGTTGAGATCGTCTCGACGCCGAAGGAGCAGCGACTCGTTGAAGCGCATCAGGAAGCGCACCTCGTCGAGGGGCCGACGCCAGTTCTCGGTGGAGAACGCGTAGACCGTGAGCCACGACAACCCGATGTCGAGGCCGCCTTCCACGGCATCGAAGAGCGCCTCCTCCCCTGCCGCGTGGCCATCGGTGCGCTTGAGCCCCCGCCGCTGCGCCCAGCGCCCGTTGCCGTCCATCACCACCGCGACGTGGCGCGGCAGACGGGACGGATCGATGCCGTGGGCCACGCGGTGACGCTACCGCCGACGGGTGGGCGCGAGGGGGCCGGTACCATCCGCGGCCATGCGCTGGACCGCGGTCGTCAACCCCGTCTCGGGCCGCGGGCGCACCCGGCGACTCATGCCCGAGCTGCGAAGAGCCCTCGCGGCGCACGACGTGGCGGTTCACGTCGCCACCGGTCCGGCCGACGGCGTCCGGGCGGCGAACGCAGCCTACGGACGGGGTGACGGCGTGGTCGCCTGTGGTGGCGACGGAACCGTGGCCGAGATCGCCGGGGTCGCGGCCGCGCACGGCGGGCCGCTGGCCGTGGTGCCGACCGGTGCCGGGAACGACTTCGCGCGCCACCTCGGCCTCGACCTGCGCCGGCCCCTGCAGGCGATCGAGCTCCTCGACCACGGAGACCTCGTCGACGTCGACCTGGGTCGGGCGTCGAGTCGAAGCGGGAGCACCCGAGCGTTCACCACCGTCGCGAACACCGGGTTCGACTCCGAGGCGAACCGGTGGGCGAACGGCGTCCGATGGGCCCGGGGGTCCACGCTGTACCTGATCGCCATTGCGCGAACGATCGCGCGGTACCGGCCCCAGCCCGTCGTGGTGCGCGTCGACGGCGACGAATGGCGTGGTCGAGCGTGGCTCGTTGCGATCGGGAACACGCGCTGGTACGCGGGCGGCCTCATGATCACCCCCGACGCGGAGTTCGACGACGGCCTGCTCGACGTGTGCGTCATCACCGCGGCACCCACCGCCAAGTTCATCGCGCGCTTCCCGACGGTTGTTCGCGGCAACCACACCCGCGTCGATGGGGTGATGATGTTCCGCGGGCGCGAGATCGAGGTGCTCGGCGACGGTGGCGGGCTCGCCCTTGATCTGTGGGCGAGTGGCGAGCGAGTGGGGGCGCTCCCCGCGACGGCGGCGCTCGACCCGAAGGCGCTGCACGTCCTGGTGCCGCGCACCAGGTTCGGCCGCGCGACTACTTGACGGTGAGGGTGGCTTGCATGCCGGCGGCGCGGTGACCGGGGATGCTGCAGAAGATCGTGTAGGTCCCTGGCTTGAGGTCGACCTTCTTGCTGCTGCTCGGCGGCACGTTGATGATGAATCCGGCGAGCGAGGGCTCGGCGAACACCAGCGTGTGCGTGCCGCCCTGGTCGACGTACTTCATCTCATTGATGCCGGCCTGCGTGGTGAAGGAGGTCGCCTGGAACTTCAACGACGGGAGCGCGTCGACCTCGACCGTCGCGACCGCGGGACCCTTGGGCGGGATGAACCCGGCGGCCTTGGCTGCCTCCTTCGCCTCGCTCGGTCCGAGCGAGACGAAGCCGGCCGACACGATCAGCACGAACGCGAACGCCACGAAGAGGAGCTTGGAGGAGGTCCGTAGGCGCGGCGCAGCCGACATGGTCGCGGCGCCGGTCATGATCGCGACGATCACGATCACCACGATCACGAGCGCGCCGGTCTTGCCCCCGGCAAGGAACGCCCGGGAGAGGTTGAGGACCCACAGGAGCACCGCGAGCGCCGAGAGGACGGGCAGCGCGAGCGGCAGGATGAGCCGCGTCCAGAGCGCTTCCTTGGCCGGGTCGGGAGCCGCATCGATGGCGAGCGGCGCTTCGGGCATCTCTTGCAGTCCGGCTTCCGGTTGGTCGGTGTCGGTCGTCATCGCGTGATGATCCTCACAAGCCCATCCGGGTCAGTTCACGCTCGAGGTCCTGATGGACCTGCGGGCGCTGGCGACGCTCCTCGTCGGCCGCCCACCGGAAGAAGAATACGGCGATCAACGCCCACAGCAGCATCCCGGCGCCGATCTTCATGATCAGCCCGGCGACCTGCTGGTCCTCGAGGGTGCTGAGGCCCCACAGGTGGGGCTTGCCCTCGTAGAACTTGTAGAGCGGGTAGGCGCCGAGGGTGAGGAACGACGCAGGAACCGTCGGCACGACGGATTGCAGGAAGAGGTACACGGCGCGCAGTGGCGCGGCCAGGCGTGGGATCTCGGGCAGGGGGGAGAGCACGGGCATCCAGACGATGAGCGACGACACGAAGAGCACTGCATGCACGCTGAAGTGCAGGTACGGCGACTCGAGGCTCGCGTTCACCAGCGTGGGCCAGTGCGTGATCACGAGCACGACGTTGAAGATGATCAGTGCCGGGAGGAACCTCGAGAGCCAGCGCGTGGTCCGGAAGCGCCGGCTCGGAGGCCGCAGCGCCCAGCGGGCAAGCCACGCGGGTGTGCCGAGCAGGAGCAGCGGCGCGGCGACCATCGCGAACATCAGATGCTGGAGCATGTGGACGCTGTAGTTCATCTGTTCGGCGACCACGTGGACCGGCCAGTCCGAAGCGATCCAGGTGGTGAGCACTCCGAGCACCCAACACGTGACCTGCAGGCGACTCACGAGCGGACGCCCTGGTGTCGCGAACCGCGGACCAACGCGGACGATCACGATCCAGTAGCCGGCCGCGAGGGCGGCGACGAGCAGCCAGACGTCAGGCTGGGCTTCCCAGCCGGGGATCTGCGCCGCGCCGAGAGCCACGACGATGCCTACGCGGCGAAGACGCTGAGCGTCGCGAGCACGATCGTGTACAGGATCACCGCGGCGACGCACCCGAGGATGAAGAACCGCCGGAAGAGCGGCTTGTCGGTCTGGAGGTGCATGTACCAGCCCGCCACTCCGACGAACTTGAACAGGGCCATCGCGAGCAGCAGGAAGATGAGCAGCCCGTTGGGGATGTCGCCCTCGAGGTACGAGGTGCCGATCTCGATCGCGGTGACGATGCAGAGCACGACCGCGATGACGACGTACTTGAAGGGTGACGGATGGGGGCGTAGTTCACCGGGGAGCAGCCCAGGAGCCGACTCCATCGAGTGACCGAGCTCGCCGCGCGTCGCGACGGCCACATCACCCTCGACTCGTTGGAGCGTGCCTTCGCTCATCGCGGGGTGCCTCCTGGTCGCGCGACTAGTGCGGCTGGGGAATCAGGTAGATGACGGTGAAGATGACGATCCACACGACATCGACGAAGTGCCAGTAGAGACCGGCAAGCTCGACGCTCTCGGCCTTCTTCGTCGGCAGTCGACCGCGCGTCGACATCCCCCACAGGCTGAGCAACCAGATGATGCCGATCGTCACGTGCGCGCCGTGGAATCCGGTGAGCAGGTAGAAGGACGACCCGAAGAGGTTGGTGCTCACATGGAGTCCCTCGCGGCTGAACTCCGTGAACTCGAAGACCTGACCGCCGATGAAGGTGGCGCCGAGCAGCGCGGTCGCGAGGATCCAGATTCGGACCCGTCGGTGGTCACCGCGCTGGATCGCCGCCAGTGCGAGCACCATCGTGAGCGAGCTCATCAGCAGGATGAAGGACGTCGCCGACGTGAACGGGATGTCGAAGAGCTTCCGCGGTCCGGGTCCCGAGACGTCGCGACCGCGGTACAGGAGGTACGAGGCAATGAACGCACCGAAGAACAAGCAGTCCGACGACAGGAACAGCCAGATCGCGAGCTTGGTGTTGGTGACGCCAGTCGACGTTGCGTGGGGGTCGTGACCCGGCGTGCCCTGAGACGGGGGACCCCCGACCTCGGCCGTCTGTTCGATCGTCGCCATCTGCCGCTACCTCACGCCTCTTCGGTGCTGGGTTCGATGCCCCAGGCGTACATCCCGAAGAGCAGGATCAGCACGCCGATGACGAGCGGGATCCAGCTCTGGTAGACCGCGGCGTACGCGATGGGCAGCAGGCCGAATGCCATGACCAGCGGATAGATCGACGGCGACGGGAGGTGGATGCCGTGTCCGTCGTGCTTGTCTGCGTCGGTCGACCCGTAGGCCCCACCGCTGGGGATCGGGACGAGGTGTCCTTCGTCGTCCTCGGTGTACTTGTGGTGCCAGAACTCGTCGCGGTTGGTCACCTCGGGGACCTCGGCGAAGTTGTACTCGGGTGGTGGCGACGAGATCGACCACTCCAACGTGCGCGCGTCCCACGGGTCGTCGCCCGCGACCTCGCCCCGCTTCATCACCAGTGAGACGATCACGTTGCTGAGGAAGACCAGCGTGGAGAGCGCGATGAGGAACGCGCCGACGCTCACGACCTGGTTGATGCCCTCCCAGCCGAGACCCGTGTCGTAGCGGTAGGTGCGGCGCGGCATGCCGTAGAGGCCGAGGAGGTGCATCGGGAAGAACGTGACGTTGAAACCGATGAGCATCGTCCAGAAGTTGATCTTGCCGAGTCGCTCGTTGAGCATGCGCCCGGTGATCTTGGGCAGCCAGTAGTACATGCCGCTGAACACCGCGAGCATGAGGCCGCCGAACAGCACATAGTGGAAGTGCGCGACCACGAAGTACGTGTCGGTCTGCTGGGTGTCGGACGGGACGATCGAGTGGAGCACACCCGAGAGGCCGCCGATGGTGAACATCGCGATGAAACCGAGCGAGAAGAGCATCGCAGTGGTCAGGCGAACCGCGCCCTTCCACACCGTCCCGAGCCAGTTGAAGATCTTCACCCCGGTCGGGATCGCGATCAACATCGTCGAGAGCCCGAACGCCGAGACCGCCACCGGCCCGAGTCCGGTTGCGAACATGTGGTGCGCCCAGACGCCCCAGCCCAGGAAGCCGATCGCGATTCCCGAGAACACCACCACGGCGTAGCCGAACAGGGGCTTGCGCGAGAACACCGGCAGCGTCTCCGAGACGATGCCCATGCCGGGCAGGATCAGGATGTACACCTCGGGATGGCCGAACAGCCAGAACAGATGCTGATAGAGCAGTGGGTCACCGCCGGCGGCCGGCGAGAAGAACAGCGTGCCGAAGTTGCGGTCGGTGAACACCATGATCAGAGCGACGGTGATGATCGGCATCGCGAACACGGTGAGGAACGCGACGACGAGCATCATCCACACGAAGACCGGCATGCGCATGAGCGTCATGCCGGGCGCCCGCATGTTCAGGATCGTGACGATGAAGTTGATCGCCGAGGTGGTCGAGCCGATGCCGAGCAGGATGATGCCGACCGACCAGAAATCGGGGCCGTGACCGGGCAGGAAGCCCGCGTCGATCGGCGTACTGGTGAGCGGCGTGTAGCCGAACCATCCGCCGTTGGGAACGCCGTTCACGCCGGGGATGAAGCTCGAGTACAGGAAGATCGCGCCGGCGCACACGACCCAGAACCCGAACGCGTTGATCCGGGGGAACGCGACGTCGCGTGCGCCGATCATCAGCGGCACGAAGTAGTTCCCGAAACCGACCGCCATCGGCATGCCGACGAGGAACACCATGGTGGTGCCGTGCATCGTGAACAGCTCGTTGTACTGCGACGCCGTGAGCACCGACCCGTTGGCCTGGAAGAGCTGGAGGCGAATCAGGAGGGCTTCGATGCCACCGACGAGGAAGAAGATCAGCGCCGCGGCGCCGTACATGATCCCGATCTTCTTGTGGTCGACCGTCGTGAACCAGCTCCACACGCCCGTGGTCGACTTGGGTCGGCGCAGGACGATGATGGGCTCGTGGACTTTGACGACCGCGACCTCATCGGTGACCGTGGTCATCTGGTGCGCTCCATCCTCGCCGGGAGTATCACCACAGGCGTCGGCTCGTATCTCATCTCAGCTCCAAGAGATAGCTGGCGAGGGTCTCGGCCTCGGCGCGTGTCATGACGGGAAGTCCCTTGGGCGTGTTCTCGGTGAACGACGGCATCCCGACACACGTCGCGGGCGGTGGCAGGCGACAGTCCTCGGACTGCATCGGGATGAGGGAGGGTGCGTTGAGGATCCACTCGACCAGCTTGGGCTTCGTGAGCTGGTAGTAGCCGCTCGCGAACGTGCTCCGGCTCGCCAGATGGGTGAGGTTCGGACCGTAGACGCTGATGCTGGAGTCCTCGGTGGTGTGGCAGTTGGTGCACTGGTACTTCTGCGTGAACAGCTGCTTCGCCGCGCCCGCGTCGGCCAACGCGACGGCCGGTCCGCGCTGCTGACCGCTGAGCCACGCTTCGTAGTCGGCCGGCGACTGCGCGATGACACGGAAGCGCATGTTGGCGTGCGACAGACCGCAGAACTCCGCGCACTGACCCAGATAGGTGCCCGGAGTGTCGGCGCGGAGCTTCATCTGGTTGTTGTGACCGGGGACGACGTCGGTCTTGCCTGCCAGCTCCGGGACCCAGAAGCTGTGGATGACGTTGCACCCGGGCCCGCCGTTGAAGCCACCGGGGAGTGATGGGTCGCACGCATGCAGCGTCAGGAGGACGTCGCGACCCGCGGGGATGTGCATCTCGTCGGCCGTCACGATCTTCGTGTCGATGCCCGCTTGTTTCGGGTAGTCGAACTGCCACCACCACTGCTTGCCGACGACCGTGATCTTGAGCGGGTCGGCCGGCTTCTCGGAAAGGTCGAACGTCAGCGCGACCGTGGGCACCGCGATGATCGCAAGGATCACCGCGGGGACGATCGTCCAGCCGATCTCGAACGGGGTCGAGCCGTGGATCTGCTTCGGTCGGACGTCCTTGCCCTTGCGCACGCGGAAGCGCAGCGCAACGAAGATCGTGGCCCCGATGACGAGCACGCCGATCGTGACCGCGACCCAGAAGATGGGGGTGAACAGGTTGTCGATCTTCTGGGCGGAGGTGCCCTTCGGCCGAAGCGTGTTCTGGCCGTTCTCGGGACCGGATTCGGTCGAGCACGCGGCAAGGACGAGCGCCAGCATCGCGAGCGCAGGGATCCAGAGCTTCCGTGCGCCCCACGGACGGATGCTGCGATGCCTCATGTCCCCCGGTTCCCCGAATCTCGAAGACTCACGCTGCGGATCGGCTCCTCCGCCGTGCGCCCAGACCCCAAGCGCGTCGGCACTCTATCCCCCGTCCGTCGCGGAGCAGCAACTTCTGGTCATGGGAACTCTCCGAGCTAGAAACCCATCCGGTCGAGCGCCTGAGGGCGGCGTTGCCAGTCCCGCTCGACCTTGACCCGGGTCTCCAGGTACACGCGGACGCCGAGCAACGCCTCCAGGGCGAGGCGGGCCGCTGTCGCTGCGGTCTTGAGCACCTCGCCGCCGCGCCCGATCACGATCCCCTTCTGCGACTCGCGCTCCACCCGAACGGTGATCCGGAGCCGCAGCACGTCGCCCGGGTGCCGGCGATCGTCCTCGTCGTCGAGCGCCTCGCACGAGACGCCGATCGAGTGCGGCACCTCGTCGTGCATCACGTGGAGGAGCTGCTCGCGCACGAGCTCGGCGGCCACGAACGTCTCGGGCTGGTCGGTGACGACACCGTCCGGGTAGTAGTGCGGCCCCTCGGGCATCCGCGCTTCGAGCTCGCCCACGAGTGCGTCGACGCCCTCACCGGTCTTCGCCGAGACCGGCACGTACGCGTCGAACTCGCCGAGTCGGTCGACGACCCCGCTGAGGTGCTTGGCCACCGCGCCCTTGGATACGACGTCCACCTTGTTCACCACGAGGATGCGGGGTGTCGACACCTGCCGAGCCAGGTCGGCGATGAACCGGTCGCCGGTTCCGATCGGCGCGTTCGCCTCGACGAGGAGGCACACGACGTCGACCTCGGTCAGCGTGGCGCGAGCTCGCTCGTTGGTCCGCTCGCCAAGGGCGGTGCGTGGCTTGTGGAGTCCGGGAGTGTCGAGTAGCACCAGCTGCGACGTCGGCGTGGTGCGCACACCGCGCACGGTCGTCCGAGTCGTCTGGGGTCGCGGCGAGGTGATGACGACCTTCGAGCCGACCATCTGGTTCACGAGTGTCGACTTCCCGACGTTGGGTCGCCCGACCAATGTCGCGAACCCCGAACGAAAGCCCGCGGCGGAACCGGGGCCGCTCGGTGGTCCGGCCATCAGCTCGACGCCGCGTCGACCCCGGCGTCGGCGTCCTTGGAGGCGCGCGCGATCACCACCGACACGATGCGCCGGCCCTGGACCCGCTCGGTGCGGAACTGCAAGCCCTGAAACTTCACGGACTCGCCCTCCTCGGGTACGTGGCCGAGCAGGTTGAAGACCAGCCCGCCGATGGTGTCCCACTCGGTGTCGGGGAGCTCCACATCGAGCTCGTCGCTCAGGTCATCGATCGAGAGGCGACCCGGGACCCGCAGCGTCCCGTCGGCAAGGTGCTCGACGCCGGGACCCTCGACGTCGTACTCGTCGGTGATCTCGCCGACGATCTCCTCGAGGAGATCCTCGAGCGTGACGAGCCCGGCGGTGCCACCGTGCTCGTCGACCACGATCGCCATGTGGAACTGCTTGGCCTGCATCTCTCGCAAGAGCTCGGCGACGCGCTTCTGCTCGGGCACGAACACCGGGGGGCGCAGCGACATGCGGACCGGCTCGCTGGCGGCACCCGACCGGGCCCGGCGCACCAGGTCTTTGAGATACACGAGCCCGATGATGTTGTCTTGGGTGTTGTCGAACGCCGGGATGCGGGAGAAGCCGCCCTCGATCGCGCGCTCGATGGCTTCTTCGACCGTCGCATCGGCTTCGATCGCGATCATGTCGGGACGCGGGAGCATCACCTCCCGCACCACGGTGTCGCCAAACTCGAAGATCGAGTGGATGAGCTGGCGCTCCTCGATCTCGATCGACTCCTCGTCGGCCGCCACGTCGGCCATCGTGCGGAGATCCTCCTCGGTGACGAACGGACCCTCCTTGAGCCCTTTCCCGGGCAGCAGCACGTTGGCGAGCCCGATGAGGGAGCGGGACAGCGCTCGCAGGGGTGGGAAGTTCGTGATCCCGTACAGGAATCCCGAGAGTGCGAGCGCCGCACGGTCGGTGTGCTGGATCGCGTACGTCTTGGGCGCCACCTCACCGATGACGAAGAAGAAGATGATCTGCAGGACCAGCCCGATCACCACGCCGGCGCCACCCACTTGCCGCTCGAGAAACACTCCGAGGAGGCTCGCGGTGGTGAGCTGCGCCACGAGGATGAGCAGCAGCAACGAATTGATGGTCTGCTCGGGTCGCTCCAACATCTTGGCGAGACGCGCCGCGCCCTTGCGACCGTCTTCCTCGAGCGCCAGCGCCCGGATCCGGTTCATCCGCGTGAACGCCATCTCCGCCATCGCGAGCACGATCGAGGACACGAAGAGGACGATCACGATCGCGAGGATCAACCAGTCACTGCTCGTCATCGGTCACGCCCTCCGTTCTTTCGCCGGCCGTCTCGCTCGCGCGGAACTTCCCGAGGAGCTCGGCCTCGCGCCGCTGCATCCTCACGGTCTCTCCCGGCTCGGCGTGGTCGTAGTCGAGCAGGTGCAACACGCCATGGACGACGAGGAGCGCGAGCTCGTCGTCGAGGTTGCGACCCAGCGTCTCGGCTTGGCGCCCGGCGACCGCCGGGCAGACGAGGACGTCGCCGAGCACGATCGGCGGCGTACTCGCGTCGGCGGGCGAACCGGGACCGCGCCCTCCTTGATCGGGTTGCCGCCCACCCGGGAGTGCTTCGGCGTCGATCGGAAACGCGAGCACATCGGTCGGACCGTCGCCCTCGAGGAACCGCTCATTGAGGTCCGCGATCGTGTCCTCGCCCACGAAGACGACCGACATCTCCGCGTCCGGTGGCACCCGCTCCTCGTCGAGCACGAGCTGCGCGAGACGCAGATAGCGGAGCACGTCGACGGCCACTGCATCCTGCTCGTCGGCACCGAAGACCTGTATCGGGGCTGTCACGCTCACCAGCTTCCAGGACCGGCACCATCCGCGGCTCGATCGGATTCGCGCTCGGATGCGCGCTCG
>Ga0209048_10001852_pt1 | contig 21384 bp, 18 predicted proteins | sample FrelakmetCRP12CR_FD_187146 | JGI IMG/M metagenome (GOLD analysis project Ga0209048, IMG submission 187146) | Freshwater lake sediment microbial communities from the University of Notre Dame, USA, for methane emissions studies - CRP12 CR (SPAdes)... | ecosystem: Environmental > Aquatic >... | reverse complement strand
GGTTGGCGCCGCCTGACGCCCCCGCGCCTGACGCCCCCGCGCCTGAGGCCCCCGCGCCTGACGCCCCCGCGCCTGACGCCCCCGCGCCTGACGCCGCCGACGCCGACACGCCGGGTCTCGACGCCCTTGCTGAGCTCCCCGGGGCTCCGCCCGTCGCGGATCCGCCCGATTGCGCACCACCCCCGCCCGGTGCCCCCGCTCCCCCGCTGGGCTTGGTCGGCTGTTTGGCACCGCCGGTGCCGGTCGCACACTGGACCGGGCCCTGTTTGTCGCAGGCCGCCGGGGCGGGCGCCGTGTCGGCGAGAAGGTTGGGGCTGGACGGCGAGAAGGTCGGGTTGTTGCAGCTCGCCAGGTTGACGTTCTCCACGACGGCGCCCGGGATCTTCGTGATCTGGTCGAAGCTGGCCTGCACCAGGTTCCTCGGCATCGGCGAGTAGCCGAGGGAGGCGGACTCCTGCTGGCCCTGGCACATCGCGTAGTACGCGAACGCGGCGAGCGTCTTGCCCTTGGAGGGGGTGAACTGACCCTGGACCGTGGTGGGCAGGATCAGGTATGAGTACGACGACAGCGGGTAGGTACGGGGATCAGCGTCGTTGTAGACCCCGTCAAGCTTCTGGGTGAGGTACACGGACGGGTCCGTGGAGGTGGTGTTGATCTCCGCCCTGAGCAGCGAAACCGCCACGTTCTGCGGCGTCGGCTCGGTGTAGTAGCCGGCTGCATTGAGTACCTTGGCCACGGGGAAGTGCGCATTGAGCGCATAGGAGTAGTTCACGTAACCGATGGCACCGTCGGCATAGCTCTGCGAGACGTAGCCCGCCACGCCAAGGTCGCCGGACTGGGCGATCATGCCAGGGAGGGTCGGATAGTAGGACGTCTGGCCGCACGCGGGGGCCCGCCCCGTCCGGTTGCAGTACGTGTTCCACAGGGACTGGTACTGCGTGATCATCCACAGCGTGAACTGGGCGGTCGCGCCCGAACCGTCCGAGCGGACGACGGGGACGATCTTGCGGTTCGGCAGCGCAAGATTGGGGTTGTCCGCGACGATGGCGGGATCGCTCCAGGTGGTGATGGCGCCGGTGAAGATCTTGGTGACGTTCTGCCCGGACAACCGGAGGTTGGTCACCCGCTGGCCATTGATGTTGAGGTTGTACATGAACACGGTGCCGCCGGAGGTGATCGGCATGTAGGCGTAGCTCCCCGGTGCAGGCTGCTCGGGCGCCGAACCGTCCTCGGGATGTGACTGGAACGGGATGTCCGACGCCGCGTAGTCAACGGTGCCGGACAGGAACTGCTTGCGACCATCAGAGGAGCCGGTCGGCGCGTAGTTGACCCGTATCCCGTACTGCTGGACGTCGGCACTCCACTGGTTGAGGGCGTTGGCCGACCAGGTGGAGCCCGCGCCCGAGACCGGAACATAGCTGTCCGCCGCGGCCCCTCCCATCGAGACGCCGGTGAATGTGACGATGACGACACACGCCGCAGCGACTGCACGGACGCGCCGGCGCGACATCTCAGCTCCGGTTGCGGTCACTGCGCTCCCTCTCGCGTGGCTCTCGCCGCCACGGCCGCCTGCTCGCGATCGTAGCGAGCGATGATCCGGTTGGCGTCGCGGGCCGAGGCCCGGCGGATGCGCCGCTCCTGGCGCTTGGAGAGGTTGCCAGGACCCCGCCCACCGATCACCCGGGCCACGATGAAGAGGGCGAGCACCAGCAGCAGGAGGAACGCCGCGGCTGCGAAACCGCGGACCTGCAGGGACGGCACCCCGGTCCTGACCAGGTTGAAGACGGCGAGCGGGAGCGACACCATCGGCCCGTGCACCGGGTCGGTGTTGAGCGCTGCGGTGTAGCCCGCCGTGAGCAGCACCGGCGAGGTCTCGCCGATCCCCCGCGCCGTACCGAGAATGACCGCGGTGGCCAGGCCGGAGCGCGCCGTGGGCAGGACGACGTGCCACACCGTGCGCCACTCCGGCGCGCCGAGCGCCGCGGACGCCTCCCGGAGGTTGCCGGGCACGAGCCGCAGGACCACGTCGGCTGCCCGGATGATGATCGGCAGCATCATGACGCTCAGGGCCAGTGACGCGGCCAGCGCCGACTTCTCACGGCCCAGGACCAGGATCCAGGTGGCGAAGATGAACAAGCCGGCGACGACCGAAGGCAGCGCGGTCATGGCCTCGACGATCGTGCGGACGAACCGGGCGAAGCGGCCTCCGACCTCGTTGAGGTAGACGGCTGCCATCAGCGCGAGCGGGACGGTGATGATGAGGCTGAGGGTGATCATCCACAGGGTGCCGACGATCGCGTGCTTGATCCCTCCCACGGTGAGCGGCGCGAGCGGCGCCTGGCCCTTGAGGAGGTCCTGGGTGAAGAAGTTGAGGTGGACCAGGGCCCTGCGCCCCCCCCAGAGCGTGTAGGCGATCACGAACACGAGCGCAGCAAAGGTCAGCGTCGCCAGCGTGTACAGCACGATGCTGATCACCCGGTCCCGCACGACCTCGCTCGTGTCACCGAGCGACACGAGCACCGCGTAGGCGGCCAGGAACACCACATAGGCCACGATGACGAAGCCGATCAGGCCCGAGAACGGGGCGATCCGGCCGAAGAGCAGCATGGCGACACAGAGCCCGGTGGTCGCTCCACCCAGCAGGTTGTAGACACCGCCGGAGACGCCACCCAGCTGACGCCGGCGTTGCGGCGCCAGGTCGCGGCCCCGCCGCCGCACGACGACCGTGGAGGCGGCGGTCGGCTCCCGCATGGCGGACTGGGCCGGATCCCGCAGCGTCGAACCCTCGGATCCGGCGCCGGTCCGTCGCAGGTCGGAACGGTCCTCGAGTCCAACGGCCGTGTCAGACATCGCTCTGCGCCCCGGAGCGCGAGTGGGCGACGATCGTGGACGCCGTGAAGTTGATGATCAGCGTGAGGATGAACAGCGCAAGCCCGGCGGCGAACAGCGCCGAGATGCCGAGAGCGGACGAGTCGCTGTAGCGCAGGGCGATCAGACTCGACACCGAGATGGACCCGGTCTGGAGGATGTGGATGTTGATCCTGAAGAGCGGCGAGATGATCAGGTAGACGGCGATGGTCTCGCCGAGACCCCGACCCAGCGCGAGCATCGTGCCGCCGATGATCCCGCCCCTCCCGAAGGGGAGGACGACCGACCGGATCATGCCCCACCGGGTGGCCCCCAGGGCGAAGGCGCCCTCGCGCTCCCCGGCCGGCGCCTGGGAGAAGACCTCCCGCATCACCGAGCACTGGATCGGCATGATCATCAGGGCGACGACGATCCCGGCGATGAACGTGCTCGCCGTGTAGACGCTCCGGGACGCCAGCGGGTTGGTCGGGTCGGCGCCGGTCACCTTGAAGATCGGGATCCACGAGAACCAGGTGGCGAGCCAGCGGGCGACGCCGATCGAATGCGACTGGAAGAACGAAAGCCCCCACAGGCCGTAGACCACGCTCGGTACGGCGGCCATGAGGTCGACCATCGAGATCAGCGTCCGCTTGACCCTGGCGGGGGCGATCTCGGAGATGAACAGCGCGGTGCCGAGCGCAAGGGGCGTGGCGACCGAGATGGCGACCAGGGCGATGAAGACCGACCCGGTCAGGACGGCGGCGATGCCAAACCGGTGGGCGTCGGGCTGCCAGGCCTGGGTCGTGATGAACTTCAGGCCGGCGACACGGAGGGCGTCCAGGGCCCGAGCGGTCAGGAAGATCCCGACGGCGCCGGTGATGACCAGCACGGCCATTCCCCCGGCGCGGACGACGAGGCGGAACACCCGGTCGCCGAGCCCGCGCACGGCCGGTCGCGGACGGCCAGGCGTCGCCCCGCCTTCGATGGCCTCGGGCTCGTCGGGCCGGACGTCCACGATCGTGCTCACGGGTCAGCCCGCCTCGGCGTCGGCGCCGCCCCGACCACTACGCGGGGCCGTGTGGGAACGGGACCGAAGGGAACTGCCACAACGTGCTCCTCCGCACTTCTCGGGGCGCCGGGAAACCGGCACGTCTCGGGGCGCCGGGAACGCGGCTACGGCACTGGAGTCTTCCCGACCGAGGAGAAGCCCCGGTGTCCCCCACACCTCATCCGGGCGAACTCATCGTGAACCGGAGGTGGAAGGATCGTGAACGACACGGGCGGCCCGCCGCCCGGGCGGGGTTCGGGCGCCCGATCAGCCCGCCCGCGGGTGGGCTGAGAAGAAGGTCCACAGCTCGGCCGTCGCGTCCAGCACCCGGCTCGGCTGGTTGTCGGGTCCGTCCCGGGCCGCCCGCTGGGCATCGAGAATCGCGCCGGGCCACTGGTGGCCCGCGCCGTCGATGGTGACCACCCTGACCGCGAGCCCGGGCCCGCAGGTGGCGGTCTCGGTGTGGACCGCGCCGGCGGTCGTCGTCACCGGGTCGTGGCATCCGTCGGCGGCCAGGAACCTTCCGATCGCCTCCATCGCCGGCAGCCGGGTCCCGGGCCCGGACTCGACCGTCCCGGGACCCTTCTCGAAGCTGACGACCCGGTCGTGCAGCCCGTGGATGGCGATGAACGGCACGGCGGGCACCCGTGCGCACGCTGAGGTGAACGTCCCGGCGACCGAGCCGATGGCCGCCAGCCGGCCCGGGCGCTCGCAGGCGAAGCGCAGCGTCATCATGGCGCCGTTGGACACGCCGGTGAGGTACTCGCGTCCAGCATCAGCCCCGACACGCGTGGCGGCGTCCTCGAGGACCGCTCCGATGAAGCCGACGTCGTCGGTCCCACGGGCGGGAGCGTCCGAACAGCACGACCCTGCGTTCCAGGCCATCCCGACGCCCTGGGGATAGGCGACGGCGAACCCGTTGGCGTCCGCCAGGTCGTCCCAGTGGTAGTAGCGCTCGGTCTGCGCGGCGGTGAGGGTGGCCCCGTGCAGCACGACGACGAGCACGGGGCGGGCCGGCGCCGTGAGGCTCGACGACCGGTGCAGCAGGTAGGTGCGTCCCTCGCCGCCCCACGCCAGGGTGTGCGACTCGGTCCCGGGAGGCAGCGCCCCTCCGGCCGGCGGCCCCGGCGATGGCGTCCCCGAGCCGCTGCAGCCGGCCACCGCGACGATCAGTGCCGTCGAGAGAAGCCAGGGAAGGGCGCGCACCGCTCCATTGTCACCGCGCCGGGCGGCGCCGACCCGCCATGGCGGCCCTGGCGGCACGGGGCTGCCGCCCCAGCCGGCGATCACGCCCGGCCCGCTCCGGCGGCCACGGGCCGGGGCCGGCCGTCCTCAGCCCCGGCCGCCCCCGCCCTGGGAGGAGAACTCGGTGGCCGTGTACACGTGGGCCCGCAGGTCGAGGGGCCACCACGACCCGGGGATCCCGGCCTTCAACTTGAGGTGGGCGACGAACTCCGACGGGTCCGGGAGCATCTCCCACACCGCCGGCAGGAAGGTCGCCCGGTGGCGGCCGGCCGTGATGATCAGGCCGTCGACGCCGGGGCGCAGGGCGGCGAGCAGCTCGTCCTCCGACGTGGCGTCGAGCAGGGCGGGCTCGCTGAGCACGGCGACCTTGATGTCGAGCTGCGGGTAGTCGGCCGGGACCAGGCTGGGCAGGCGGGGGTCGGCGAAGGCCGCCTCCCACGCCAGCCGCGGCACGGCCGACCACAGCGGCTCCGTTGCCCAGACCGATCCGATGCACCCGTTGAGCTCCCCGGCCACGGTGACCGTCACGAAGACGCCCGAGTGCACCCGGAGGCCGTGGGGCGCCTGTCCGAGGTCCGGTGCGGCCGGCCTGCGGCCCTCCAGACCGTGCCGGATGGCCCCGTCGGCGAGCTCGAGCAGCTGACGCTTCTCGGATCCGCCCAGTGCCGGCAGGCTGCCGGCTACGACCGCGCCCGACTCGGCCGCGGCCTCAGGCGACCACGAACGCGCCATACCCCACCACCCGGTCATCAGGTCCGGCCGTGTCGCCGGAGTTGCGCAGATCGATCACGCGGACACCGAGCCCGCGGCGAGCGGCAACCACCAACAGGCCCCGCAACGGGTAGAAGCCGCAGGCATCCTCGGGGCCGATCTCGTCGAGGCGACCGGCCTCGACGGCCTCCGCGGTGGCTCGGTCGAGGGCGGCGGCGGTCCGACGATCGTGGTAGTGGCTGAGGTCGCTGCTCACCACGATGAGGGTCTCGGGTCCACCCCACACGGCGTCGAGGACGCCCGCGACCTCGGCGGCCGGCGCCCGCCCGACCACGAGGGGCAGGACCTCGACATCGCCCAGCACCACCTGCAGGAACGGGAGGTGGACCTCGAGGCTGTGCTCGAGCGCGTGCGGCTCGTCCCACTGGACGACGCCGGGGAGCCCGAGCACGACCTCCCTCGCCGCCGCGTCGACCCGCACCCGACCCAGCGGGGTGTCCAGCAGGTCGGCGCTGCTCACGGCGATGCCGTCGAGCGGCACACGGTGCGACGGACCGAGCAGCACGACCCGCGTCACGACGCCGCGAAGCGGGCGCACCGCGTCATAGGCCGTCGCGGCCACGGGGCCCGAGTACACGTAGCCGGCGTGAGGAGCCACGACAGCCTTGGGCGCCGGGCCGGGGGGCGTGGGCCGGGCGGCCACGAAATCCCGCCGCAGCTCGGCCAGGAGCGCGTCGGGATCAGACGGATAGAAGGTGCCGGCGACCGCCGGGGCCCGGACCCGCAACCCAGTCATCGCCGCGCCCCGAGCCGCACCGGCAGGCGGCGGGCACCCCACGTCCCGGCCGGTCCATCGAAGACGCCGGGGCACGCGGTGCCGCACGCGTCGCAGCGGCCGTCGTCCGTGAGGCGGTAGGCACGCAGGTCGTACCAGTCCCGTTCGATCACCACCGAGCCGCAGCCGGTGCAGACGGTGCTCGAACCCTCCGCGTCGTGCACGTTGCCGGTGTAGGCGTGGCGGACGCCGTTGGCGACGGCGATCCGGCGGGCCCGGGTCAGGGTGTCGGGCGGCGTGGCCGGCCGGTCCAACAGCTTGAAGTCCGGATGGAACGCCGAGAAGTGCATGGGCACGTCCGGCCCGAGGTGCTCGACGACCCAGGCGGTCATGCGGTCGAGCTCGTCGTCACCGTCGTTCAGGCCCGGGATGAGGAGGGTGGTGAGCTCGAGCCACACGCCGGTCTCGTGGCGGAGGTACACCAGGGTGTCGAGGACCGCCCCGAGCTGCGCGCCGCACACATGGCGGTAGAACTCCTCGCTGAACGCCTTCAGGTCGACGTTGGCGGCGTCGACGTGGGCGAAGAGCTCGGCCCGGGGCTCGGGGCAGACGTAGCCGGCCGTCACGGCGACGGTCCGCACCCCCATCTCGTGGCAGGCGTCGGCCACGTCGGTCGCGTACTCCAGGAAGATGACGGGATCGTTGTAGGTGAAGGCCACGGAGCGACAGCCCAGTTCCTGCGCGGCCCGGGCGATCGCCGTGGGGTCGGCGGCGTCGGCCAGGGTGTCCATCTCCTTGGACTTGGTGATGTCCCAGTTCTGGCAGAAGCGGCAGGCCAGGTTGCAGCCGGCCGTCCCGAACGACAGCACCGCCGAGCCGGGAAGGAAGTGGTTGAGCGGCTTCTTCTCGATGGGGTCGACGCAGTAGCCGCTCGATCGGCCGTAGGTCGTGAGGACGATCTGGTCGTCCTCGCGCGCCCGGACGAAGCACACGCCCCGCTGGCCCTCGTGGAGCTTGCAGGCCCGGGGGCAGAGGTCGCACTGCACCCGGCCGTCCTCGAGGCCGTGCCAGTAGCGGGTCGGTACCGTGGCGGTGTCCACAGCTCCATGATGGAGGGTCGGCGAGGCCGCCAATGACGTTTGCGGCTGTTTTTCCGCCGCCTCGTCCCGCATCCTGGCCGCGCCCCTCCCGTCGCGTCCCCCCGTCGCCTCGCAGGATCAGGCCGGCGGCGGGCCGGCGGCTCCGGGTAGCGCGGCCGGATCAGTGCGCCCGGCCAGACGGTGGCTGGACGTGGTCCCGCCCGGGGCGCGGTGCGACGGCCGCGCCGGGGCGACGGCCCCGGCGCGGAGGTGGCGGCGGGGGCCCGACCAGGGCGCCGGCGGGGCCACGGTCCGGTCGGCGAGCCGGTAGGCGAGGGCCTCGTAGTTGACCCGCCAGCCCCGGAAGTGGGGCCACGCCTCCGGCGCGGAGCGCTCGGTCCCGAAGCCGGCGTCGTGGAGCAGGTCGACGGCGTGGGAGAACTCCTCGAACGTGAGGGTGATCGGGGCCTCGGGCAGCGGGTCGGGGTCGTAGGGCCAGCCCATCGACGTGGCGATCCGGCGCAGCGCCGTGAACCCCATCCGGAGGCAGAGGCGGGCCTCCGACGGGGCGGTGTCGGGGTTGAGTGCCAGTTGCATGGCGGCCGCGTCCAACACGGCGATCATGGCCAGGACCCACGAGTACCAGGTCTCCGGCGACCGGAAGAGGAGCAGGACCGGGTAGGACGTGTGGCTCTCGCTCACCTCGGCGGCCCACACCTCCCACTCGCGGTACAGCCCGGGGAGGGTGTCGGTGATGCGCACCAGGCGGTGCCGGGCGAGCAGCTCGGGCCCCCAGGCCGGGATGCCCGAGCGACTCTCGAGCATGGTGACCAGGGCCTCCCTCCGGGCGAAGGCGCTGTAGATCGCCGGGAGGTAGCCGATCTGGAGGGCCACGACGATCGCGCCGGTCCCGGCGGCCACGATCGTGATGAACGAGTTCGGCGTCCCCCCCGTCCGGGCCAGGCCGACCGTGAACAGCGACGCCCCCGTACCGGGCGCAGCCGACCCGAGGGACCCCGTGAAGGGCAGCTGCATCAACGTGAAGCCGACGAAGAAGAGCCCCAGCCACACGACGAGCTGCACCAGCACCGCGACCGGACCGACCGGGGAGAGCATGGCGTCGACCCGCTCGTAGGGCCCGACGAAGTGGCTGGCGCCCACGAAGACCAGCCGCACCGCCCGGTTCACGGCGATGGACAGGCGCTGGGGCCCCGACCGGGCCCGCGGCAGCACCAGGGTGAACAGGACCGCGACCCCGGTGCACACCACCAGGGCGAGCCCCGCCGCGAACGCCACCCACGCCATCGCACCAGCATCGCCGCTCGCGTCCGTGTTCGCGTCCGCCGGGCATGGGGCGAGGAGCACCGGGGGCTCCCGCGCCGGGCCCGCCCGGCCACGTGGGCGGCGTCAGCCCGCCGGGAGCCGTGCCCAGATGAGGATGCGCTTGAACGCGTAGAAGTAGGGCCGCTGGTCCCCGAGCACCTCCAGGAGGCGCTGCCGGTAGCGGGCGACGAACCGGTCGAAGTCGGCGGGTGCGAGCACCCGGCGGACGCGCGTCAGGCTCGTGCCCCTGACCCACTCGACGACCTCCTCCGTGGAGGCCAGGTGGTGCGCGTAGACCTGGAGCCGCACGTGCTGGCCGGCGAAGCCGAGACGGTCGAGCAGCGTCGCGTAGGCCTCAGGGGCCTGCACGTTGGAGGCCGGGTCGGGTGGCGGCGGCCCGCCGAAGGCGTCGGCGAACTCGGCGGAGCCGGCCAGCCCGGCGGCGAGCAGGTGGGCGGGGTGGTCGGCGTTGGCGGGGACCTGGACCGCCAACTGACCCCCGGGACGCAGCGAAGCCCGCCAACGGGCGAGCACCGCCGCATGGTCCGGAACCCAGTGGAGCGACGCGTTCGCCGCCACCACGTCCCAACGGCCGGGCTCGTCGAATGAGGCCAGGTCGCCCGGGCGGAACACGACCCCCGGCTCACCGAGCCCCTCGGCCCGCTCGAGCATCGCGGGGGAGCTGTCGATACCCAGGGTGGCCGCGGCATCGAGGTGGCGGTGCAGACGGACCGTGAGCTCACCCGTGCCGCATCCGAGGTCGACCACCCGGCCGCCGGGGACGGGCCGCAGGAGCGAGAGCAGGTCCTCGAACGGCGCCGTCCGCTCCGTCCGGAACCACTCGTAGCGCTCGGGTTCCCAGGCGTCGACCACCGACGGGGAACCTACCGTCTCGACCATCCCCCGTCGCCGGGATGCGAGGCGGAACTGCACGACCACGGCGCGCAGCGGCGGCCGGGGCGCCGGCGGCGGGCACGGCGTCAACCCGCGAGCGCCACGTCCTCCCGGTCGTCCCCGGTGGCGTCCCCGAGCTCGTCGGCGGTGCTCAGGGTTGCGGTCCCGGCGCCGCCGACCGCCTTGTGCCTTCGGCGGTGCACGAGGCCGGCGAGGGACCAGGCGGCGAGCGCGAGGGCGCTGCCGGCGATGACGTCGACGAAGTAGTGGTTGCCGGTGGCGACCACCACGGCGACGACGAGGGCGGGGTAGGCACCCACCGCCGCCCGGGTCCACCAACGCCGGCAGCCGGGAAGGAGCGCGAGCGCGCACCACGTGGCCCAGGCGAGATGGAGGCTCGGCATGGCTGCGAAGGGGTCGGCGATGTGCTCGATCACCGGCGTCCGGAAGGACCACAGGCCGCCGACGCGGGCGAGGGTGTCGGTGAAGCCGGCGTCGGCCAGCAGCCGAGGTGGCGCGGTCGGGAAGGCCCAGAAGGCGGCAAGGGCGACCGTCGTCGTGACCAGCAGCGCCGTCCGGGCCCGCCGGTACCGCGAGGGATGGCGGACGAACACCCAGACCAGCACGGCCGCGGTCACCGTCACGTGGGCCGTGGCGTAGATCACGTCGAAGAAGCCGATGAGGACGTGGGAGTCGAGGAGCCAGCGCTGCAGGTCGAGCTCATGGTAGAGACCGAGGCTGTGCTCGAGGCGCACCACACGCCCCGCGTTGGCGACGGCGTGGGTGAAGGCCGCCGGACTCGTGTCGTCGCCCTGGCGGTCCCGGATGGCGGCATAGAGGGCATACGCCGCCCACAGCAGCGCCACCTCGATCCACCAGCGGGGGCGCGGGACGCTGGCGCGGGGCCGGAGAGACGGTCGGGCGGGTGCTCCCCCGACGACGGTGGGGTCGCCCCCCGCCCCGGTCCCGGCGCCCCCGCGGCGCTGGGGCGGCGGGCGGGTGCGGACGGTGGGCGCGGGCGGGGGGGCCGGGTGGGCGGGATGGGCGATGACCTCGTCGGCCCCGGTCCTCGTCGTCATCACCATCGACGCGCCTCTCCGTGCACGCCCGCAGCCTCCCGGACGAACCTGGCAGGATCCTGGGGGCCGCGTGCGGGTTTCCTGGGAAGGCCAGATCGTCGCGCGGCGAGCCCTCCCCGCGCGTCCCGACCCCAGCGCCCGGGCGGGCGGGGCTCATGTGGATCCCGGTAGCGTCTGGCAGCCGTCGTCAGGGAGGTCCCACCAGTGCCGAGCGACCAGGATGCGGCAGAGCCGGCTTCCGGGGCCGTCGAGGGCCACGGCGGGATCCTCGCACTGGCCGCGCTCGAGCCCTTCGGGGTCGACGTCCTGTTCACCCTGTCGGGCGGCCACATCTTCCCCTTCTACGACGCCGCCGTGCAGCGGTCCATTCGCATCGTCGACGTCCGGCACGAGCAGACGGCGGGCTTCGGCGCCGAAGCCGTCGCCAAGCTCACCCGCCGGCCCGGGGTGGCCGTGCTCACCGCCGGGCCGGGCGTGACCAACGGGATCAGCGCCATCACGACGGCCCGGTTCAACGGCTCGCCGTTGGTGGTCCTCGCCGGCCGGGCACCGCAGGCCCGGTGGGGCGCCGGGTCGTTGCAGGAGTTCGACCATGTCCCCGTCGTCGCGCCCGTGACCAAGTCGGCCGGGACGGTCACCGATCCGGCCGCGATCGCCGCCGCCGTGCACGATGCCGCCTCACTGGCGCAACGCCCCCATCGCGGACCGGTGTTCCTCGACTTCCCCCTCGACGTCGTGTTCGCCGCCGGATCGGGCACCATCGGCGCCGGGGCCCCTCCCGAGACCATCGAACCCGACCCTGCGGAGGTCGCCCGGGCGGCCGAGCTCATCGCCGCCGCCGAGCGACCGATCGTCATCGCAGGGTCCGACGTGTGGTGGGGTGGGGCGGAGGATCCTCTGCGGGCAGCGGCCGAAGCGCTCGAGGTGCCGGTGTTCGCCAACGGGCTGGGTCGCGGATGCCTCCCCGCCGACCACCGGCTCGCCTTCAGCCGGACCCGGGGGCAGGCCGCCCGGGGGGCGGACGTCGTCGTCGTGATCGGCACACCGCTCGACTTCCGCCTGTCGTTCGGGGCCTTCGGCGACGCCCGGGTCGTGCACATCGTGGACGCCCCGAGCGAGCGGGCCGGCCATCTGCGGCCGGCCGCGTCACCGGCCGGCGACCTGGCCGCCATCCTGAGGGCGCTGGCCGACTGGCGGGGGCCTCGGAAGGACCACGACAGCTGGGTGGCGCAGCTGCGGGACCTCGAGCGGCGGGCCCTCGCTGCCGAGGCGCCGCTGCTCGCCGCCGCCACCACCCCGGTGAAACCCACGCGGATCTACGGCGAGCTCCGGCGTCGACTCGACCGGGACGCGATCGTGGTGTGCGACGGGGGTGACTTCGCGTCCTACGCCGGGAAGTACGTGGATTGCCACACGCCCGGCTGCTGGCTCGACACGGGGCCCTACGGCTGTCTGGGGACGGGGCTCGGCTACGCCGCCGCGGCCCGCGTCGTGCACCCCGACCGGCAGGTCGTCGGGCTGTTCGGCGACGGAGCCGCCGGGTTCTCGCTCATGGACGTCGACACCCTCGTCCGCCACCGACTCCCCGCCGTCCTGATCGTGGGCAACAACGGTATCTGGGGGCTCGAGAAGCACCCGATGCGGGCCCTGTACGGCTACGACGTCGCCGCCGACCTGCAGCCCGGGTGCCGGTACGACGAGGTGGTGCGGGCGCTCGGGGGCGCCGGGGAGACCGTGGCGGACCCCGACCAGATCGGGCCGGCCCTCGACCGCGCCCTCGCATCCGACATCCCCTACCTGGTCAACGTCCTCACCGACCCGACCGACGTCTACCCGCGCTCGTCAAACCTCGGGTAGCGCCCCGCCGAGCCGGTCGGGGCCGCTCGCGCCGCGAGGTCGCGGGTCAGGCCGCGGCTCGACGCGGGGGCGCTCAGGTGGGCGGGCTCTCCGGATCGTGACGGTGGGCCTTGAGGGCCTCGGCCAACTCGTGGCCGGCCTCGGCGAAGCTGGCGACCAGGGCGTCGCTCAGGGATCTGGCGAACCGTGCCAGGTCCTGGCGCACGGCCTCGTCACGGGCAGCGTGCTCCGCAGCGGCGAGCCCGCGGTCCACCGCCGCACCGAGCTTGCCGAGCGCGTCCTTGAGGTCCGCGGCCTCGGCGTCGGTCCCGGCGCCGTCGAGATGCTCCCTCAGCTTCGAGCCGAGATCGGCCCCGCGACTCGCGACCTCATCCCACGACTGCTTCGCGTCCGCCATGTGTCCTCCCGTCCTCGAAGGGTCCTCGGGTCAGTTTGCCCGGCGGGCCCGTGGTCGCAACGCCCCGACCTCGACCACCATGGCATCGGCCGGCGCGGGAACGCCCAGGAGATGGCCCTGCCCGAGTGGGCAGCCTAGCTGTCGCAGGAGGTCCACCTGGTCCGGGCGCTCGACGCCCTCGGCGACCGCCGTGGCCCCCATGCCACGGGCCATGTCGATCACGGCCCCCACGATGGCACGCCGTCGCCGGTCGAACACCATCCCGCTCACGAACGAGCGGTCCACCTTCAACACGTTGACGGGGAACTGCAGGAGGTGGGCCAGCGAGGAGTAGCCGGTCCCGAAGTCGTCGATCGCCAGCCGGACCCCCACGTCGGACAGCGCCTCCAGCGTCGTCGTCACGGGGGTCGACGAGCCGAAGGCCGGCCGGTCCAGGATGGTGCGCTCGAGGATCTCCAGGCACACGCGGTCGGGCGCGAGTCCCGCCTCGGCCAGCACCGACGCCACCAGGTCCACGAAGTCGAGGTCGAGCTGGCCGGCCGACAGGTTCACGGACATCGTGAGCCCGGCGTGCCCACCGGGGTCCAGAAACGTCAGGTCGGCACAGGCGGTGCGCAGGACGAGCTCGCCGAGCTCCCGCTCGCGCCCGGCGTCCTCGGCCACCCCGAGGAACTCGTCCGGAAGAAGCAGCCCGCGCTCGGGATGCTGCCAGCGGATCAACGCCTCGAACCCCGTGAGTCGGCGGTCGGCGAGCCGCCGGACGGGCTGGTAGTGAACGACCAGCTGGCCCCTGGCGAGGGCGGCCGTCAGCTGCTCGGCGAGCCGGCGCCGTTCGCTCAGCTCCATCACCGGCTCGAGGGGGTTGCCCCGGCGCGATCGCTTGACGGCGTACATCCGGCAGTCGGCCTGGCTGAGCACCGTCTCCGGCGTGTCGCCCCCCCCCGCCACCGCGATCCCGACGCTCGCGTGGACGTGAGCGGTGCCGGCCTCGAGCTCGAAGGGCGCGGTGACCGCGTTCTCCAGCCGGCGTGCCAGGTCATCGGCGCCGTCGTGCGCCAACGGGGCGACGACGACGAACTCGTCGCCGCCGAACCGGGCGACGAAGTCGGTCTCGCGAACGGTCGCCCGGAGTCTGAGCGCCACCTGCCGGAGCAGCTCGTCGCCGGCGTCGTGACCGAGGAGGTCGTTGATCGGCTTGAAGCGGTCGAGGTCGATGAACGCGACCGCGAGGGCCGAGCCCGGCGCGGGCTCAGCCTCCAGGGCCTGCAGGAGATGCCGTTCGAGCGAGGCTCGGTTGGCGAGGCCGGTCAACGGGTCATGGGACGCCAGGTCTTCCAGCTCGAACTGCGCTTCCCGCAGTCGGGTGATGTCGTGACCGGAGACCACGAACCCCTGCACCGTGGGCTCGTCGAGCAGGTTCACGATGGTGAGCTCGAACGGAGCCGCCGGTCCGCCGGATCGCCGTTGCAGGTTGACCTCCGCCGTGGAGCGACCGCCGCCCGAGCCGGCGCCGCTGCTCACCGCCTCGGCGAACGCCGCGAGGAGCGCGGGCTGATCGGCCCGGTCGACGAGGGCGAGCAGGGGCCGGCCCTGGAGATGCTCCGGGTCGTGGCCGAGCATCCTGGTGATGGCGGCCGACACGGCTTCGACGGACAGATCCGCCGTCACCAGCATCGTGATGCTGGCGGCGTTGTGGATCAGGGATCGGAACTTCGCGACCTCGTCTCCCGCGACCTCCCACCGGCGACGCTCGGTGAGGTCCCGCACGCACAGCACCACGCTCCCGTCGGCGCGACCGGGTGCGGGTGCTCCGACGACCTCGACCAGTCGCCAGCCGGAGGCGGTCCGCAGCCGCAGCTCGATCGGCGTGCCGACCTCCTTGTCCTGGACGCTGGCGAAGGACAGCAGGACGAGCTCGACGTCGTCAGGGTGCACGAGGTCGAGCCCGGAGACGCCGATCCACGCTTCGGCCGACCAGCCGAAGAGCCGCTCCGCCGCACGGTTGGCCCAGCGCAGCCGCACCTCGGGATCGACAACGAGGACGGCGTCGGGCAGGTCGGCGAGTACCCGGGCGAGGCCGTCGTCGACCATCACCCGGTCCCAGGGTATGAGGCGCCGGCGCGGCGATGCACTGCCACGGGGAACCCCATCGACGGGGCGCCGGACGACCTGAGGAGCCTCGTTCACCTCCGCCGTGGTCACCCGTCTTCGTGGCGGCACGGGCGGCCGTCGGGATCCTCATGCCGCCCGTGCTCCCCGTCGCTCGGGAGCCGGCTCGTGCAGTTCGTCGTAGGCGGGGCCGGGATCGCCCCACGTGTCGGCGACCCACGCCAGGGCCGCGAGGACGAGGAGGAGGACACCGGTGGTCGCCAGGACGAACATGGTTCCAGTGTCTCCGGACCCGGTGACAGGTATGCCCCCGACCGGGCACGGCCCGGGACCTGGCGTCGGCGTGTCGTCCCTCCCATCGGGGGACGCCACCAGCCTCACCGGCCAGATCCCCGCCGCGGACGGCTGCCTACCCCCCGATCCGGCGCCCTCCCGTCGCTACACGTCGACCTGGCCGGTCTCGTCGATGCCGAGGACCCGCAGGAGCCGCCCGAGCGGGAGGACGTGGGCCATGCAGATCGTCAGGTCGAAGATCTCGGCATCGGTGAAGACGCTCCGCACGCGGGCGAAGAACGCGTTGTCGATGTGCACGTGGTCGAGGGCGAAGCGCTCGGCGTACTCGATGGCGAGTTGCTCCTGCTCCGAGTCGTCCCAGGAGGACGGATGATCGCCGACGTGCTGGTAGAACGCCTCGGTGAGTCCCTGCTGCGTCACCGACGCCGCCCGGAAGGCGGCACCGGGCCACGGTGCTGCACGACGTTCGTCGCCGATGTCTCGCGACATCAGTCTCCGATGTCCCGCGACGTCACACGCGCCCCCGGCAGGACTCGAACCTGCGACCGTCCGCTTAGAAGGCGGCTGCTCTGTCCTGCTGAGCTACGGGGGCAGCGGCGCCGAGCGTACCGGCGCCCCACGATAGGCCCGGTCCGATCCGCCCGCCGCCCCGATTCGGGCAGGCCTCCCCGACGGTCCCGTCCGGCCCGATTCACCGGTCGCAACCGACGCGCCCGCGCCCGCCACCACGCCTCATGTCCGGCTCAGGCCCCGCCGGCCGCACCACCGGCGAGCGTGTAGGATGCGACCCCGCACGGTGGCCGTAGCTCAGTTGGTTAGAGCGCCAGGTTGTGGCCCTGGAGGTCGGGGGTTCAAGTCCCCTCGGTCACCCTTAACGGGTCCCCGGCACAGGGCACCCCGTCGGCAACCCGGGTAGGGTTGCCGTCCTGCGCCTCTAGCTCAACGGCAGAGCAACGGACTCTTAATCCGCAGGTTCTGGGTTCGAATCCCAGGGGGCGCACCACGACAGCCCGGGCGCGACGACGGAGCGTCCCCCCTCACCAAGGTGTGACCGCGACGGGGGTTGTGGTCCGGTCGACGTCCGGGGCCCGGTGTCGTCGGCAGCGGCGGGGGGTCGCACGGGGCTGACGACGAGCGCGAGGAGATCCTCGACCTGGAGGGGTTTGGCCAGGTAGCCGTCGGCTCCGTGCATCCGAGCTGCGTCGCGTGTTGCCGAGTCGTTGTGGAAGGAGCACACGACGATTCGAAGATCGGGGAACTGGTCACGGAGGGCACCGATCGTCTCGAGGCCTTGTGCCACGGGCATCTGGATCTCGACGAGGGCGACGTCGGCGTGCTCGGCCCGGATCTGCGTCTCCGCCTCGTCGAGGCTTGCCGCCAGTCCGACGACGGTCAGCGGTGGGCATCGTTCGACGAGCCGGCTCGTGATCGCCCGGCGTTCCTCGCGCGGATCGATGAGGACGACTCGCCGGATGGGTTGCCCGTCAGGGTCGCCCGAACGAGGCTCGTTCAGGCTCGCCGGTGACGGCACCAGCACGCTCGCCATTGCACGAGGCGCCGTCGCGAACGACATGGCGTGGGCACCGCGCCGCGGCAGCGATCCCGGCGGACGACGATCGGCGACCGTCGCCGGTGGCGCGAAGCCGCCGTGGCTGACGTCCACGTCCGACAATGAGACGGTGAGAGCGACCATCACGTGCACCCCTGGCTGACCAAGCGTCGGTTCGACGCGCTGCCGGGGTCTCGAGCACCGCTCCCGTAGCCAGCCGAAGGCCGCCGCGACACGTTCGGGCCCTTGTCGTGTCGAACCCACCGTACACCCGTGGGCTCCATCCGTGGCGAACAGACGGTCCGAGCCGATGTCGGCGAGGAGCAAGCGGTGCGTCAGGTCGACGATCGCCGTCTGCCGCCCGACACCGGGGCAGACGACGATTCGCGGTGAGCGTCCTGGGCGGCGCAGACATACACTGGCCGGAACCACCCATGACTTCGTGGGGACGACTCGTCGAGCCGCATCTTCGCGGATCCGGCTTGAGGCTGGGCGCCTCTTCTGAGCCATCGCGAAGGAGAGTCCCGTGCACGCTGCTCGACCGTCCGAGCCCTTCTCCCCCAGTCCCGTTGCGGCACTCGTCGGCGCGTCGCCACCCGACGGACCGTCAGCGGGCGGCCGGCGCCGCACCGGAAGGGGCCATGTCGAATCCTTCGGCGACGGCCGGGTGTGCGAAGCGCCGGGGTGCGGCACGCAGCTGTCTCGCTACAACCGCGCCGCGGTGTGCTGGCACCACGGGGAGGGCGGGTTGGGCGACGGCGGGCGCCGGAACCGCTGAGGTTGCGATGGCCTGGTCGGCGCCCCGCGAGGTGCTGCCCCCCTCCGGCGCCCTGAGCGCCCTCGACGCGGCCGGCGCGTCGGATCCCTGCGTAATCGAGGACGATGACGGCAGCCGGCGAATGTGGTACTCGGGCGACGATGGCTCCACGTCCCGCATCGTGTTCGCAGCCTGCGCCGCCGGTGGCGTGTGGGAGCGGATCGGCGTCGCCGTCGATGCCGGGTTCGCGGGCGAGACCGACGCCTACTGCGCCACCGCTCCCGCGGTGGTGCGCACCCCGGCCGGCTACCTGATGGCCTACGCCGGATCGGACGGCGCAGATACCCGGCTGCACATGGCGACGTCGGCAGACGGCGACGTCTGGAAGCCCCACGGCACGTTCATGCAGCGGGGGGAGGCCGACGCGGTCGGCGCGACGCACCCCTGCCTGGTCGTCGGCAACCAGTGGTGGCTGTTCTACGCGGGCTTCGACGGGACGTCGAACGGTCGCCGCGCGTGCATCATGGCGGCGGTGTCGCCGAACGGGGCGTCGTGGGATCGTGTCGGCACGGTCCTGGAGCCCGAACCCGGCGAGCTGGCGGTGCGGGAGCCGTCGGTCGTCGTGTCGCACGGGCGGTTCCACCTGTTCTACGTCAGTGACGACGACGCCCGCACACGCATCGAACTGGCCACCTCGGCCGACGGGGTCACCTGGGAACGCCACGGCACCACGCTGGCGTCGCCCCATGACGGGGGGCGTGGGGTGAGCGGACCGTGTGCGCTGCGCGGCTCGGACGGTGCGCTGTGGCTCTGGTACGCGGGGCCGGCTTCGCCGGCGGCGACCGACCCCGATCGGATCTGGGTCGTCCGCGCCGCGCGGTCCGCGCGGTAGGTCGTCGTGTCGTTCCACGCCCGGCATCGTCGCGTGCCCCACGGGTTGTCGCTGCGGCTTCCGCCAGGTGAGCCCAGCAGGACGCGAGGCGGCCCCAACCTGGCCGCCGTCCCGGGGCTCACCGCGGCAGAGCCGATCATCCCGGCGACCGGACGACCACTCGATGCCTGAGTACCGCGTCGAGCAGTACGTTGCCCGTGTGAACAGGATGCGCACCCGGCCGACCATCAGGCAGATCGCCGCGGCCCGCGCCTGCGGCTGCCCCGTCCCCGCACACCGGAGGACCGGCGCGAGCGGGCCCGGCCGATGAGGATCCTGGTGATGGGCGCCACGGGCTACATCGGCGGGCGCCTGGCGCCGCGACTGGCCGACGCCGGTCACCGGGTGCGGTGTCTGACGCGGCGGCCTGAGAAGTTGCAGGGCGTGTCCTGGGCAGGGTCCGTCGAGATCGTGGAGGGCGACGCGCTCGACCGGTCGAGCCTCGACGCCCCGATGTCCGGAGTCGACGTGGTCTTCTACCTGGTGCACTCGATCGGCACCGGCGTGAGCTTCGAGGAATCGGATCGTCGGGCGGCCCGTCACACGGCCGATGCCGCGGCGACCGCCGGGGTCGGCCGGATCGTGTACCTGGGCGGGCTCGTGCCGTCGGGTGAAGCGGCATCGCCCCACCTCGCGTCGCGGGCCGAGGTCGGCCAGATCCTCCTCGACGGGCCGGTCCCGGCGGTGGTGCTGCAGGCCGGGGTCATCATCGGCAGCGGATCGGCGTCATTCGAGATGCTGCGGTACCTGACCGAGCGGCTCCCGGTGATGATCACGCCGAAATGGGTGAGGTCGCTCGTGCAGCCGATCGCGGTCCGCGACGTGCTGGCCTATCTGGTCGGCTCGCTCACGCTGCCCGACGGCACCAACCGGCGCTTCGACGTCGCCGGGCCCGACATCCTGACCTACCGGGAGATGATGCAGCGCTACGCCGGGATCGCAGGGCTCAAACATCGGGTCATCATCCCGGTACCGGTGCTCTCGCCCTGGCTGTCGAGCCAGTGGGTCAACGTGGTCACGCCGGTCCCCAAGGCGATCGCGCAGCCGTTGATCGAGTCGCTCCGCAACAACGTGGTCGCCCGGGAGCACGACATCGAGGCGCTGATCCCCCTGGATCTGTGCCCCTTCGACGAAGCCGTCGACCTTGCCCTGGAGAACATCCGCCACGCGGAGGTGGCAACGCGCTGGTCCGGCGCGACGTGGCCCGGCGCCCCGAGCGACCCGATGCCCACCGACCCCGAATGGAGCGGTGGGTCGGCCTACCGCGACGAGCGCTCCACCCCCGTGGGTACGAGCGTCGGCGCCCTGTGGCGAGCCGTGGAGGGGATCGGCGGCGACCGCGGCTGGTACTCGTTCCCGAGCGCCTGGGCGATCCGCGGCCTGCTCGACCGTCTCGTGGGCGGGGTCGGCCTGCGACGGGGGCGCCGCGACCCCGACCGCCTGGTGGTGGGCGACGCGGTCGACTTCTGGCGCGTGGAGGCGATCGAACGGCCCACGCTGCTCCGCCTCCGTGCCGAGATGAGGCTGCCGGGCGAGGCCTGGCTCGAGTTCTCGATCACCGCGGACGACGACCGGCCCGTCCTCCACCAGAAGGCCCTGTTCATCCCCCACGGGCTCGCCGGGCAGCTCTACTGGTGGGCCGTCAGCCCGTTCCACAACATCGTCTTCGGATCCATGATCACCAACCTCGCCGCCGCGGCCTGCCTCTCGCCGGCACCATGAGCGCACCGCTGCCCGAGCGGGTTGACGTCGTGGTCGTCGGCGCCGGCCTGGCGGGCCTCGCAGCTGCCCGGGTGCTGCACGACGCCGGCCGTGAGGTGCTCGTCCTCGAGGGGTCCGACGGCGTCGGCGGCCGGGTCCGCACGGACATCGTCGAGGGCTTCCGGCTCGACCGCGGATTCCAGGTCGTCCTCACCGCCTACCCGGAGCTGCAACGCCAGCTCGACGTCGACGCTCTGGGCCTGCGACGGTTCGATCCCGGTTCCCTGGTCTGGCTGGGACGGCGGTTCCACCGGGTCGGCGATCCGCTGCGGATGCCGACCAGCCTCGTGCCGTCTGCGCTCGCGCCGATCGGGACCGTCCGGGACAAGGTGCGGCTCGCGGTGCTTTTGGGTCGCCTCCGCCGCGCCGATCCACGGAGCCTGCTCCGAGGCGTCGACATCTCCACGATCGACGCCCTGCGCGAATCGCGCTTCAGCGAGACCATGATCGAGCGGTTCTTCCGCCCGCTCATCGGCGGCATCCAACTCGATCCACGGCTCACCGCCAGCCGGCGGATGTTCGACGTGATCCTGCGCTGCCTCGCCGTCGGGGACTCGGCGGTCCCGGCCGCCGGCATGCGCAGCATCCCCGACCAGCTGGCGGCGCAGCTCCCCGGGGGGGCGCTCGCGCTCGGCACGCCCGTCGTCCGGGTCGGCGCCGGCTCCGTGACCACGGGCGCCGGCGACGTGGTCCGGGCCGACCGGATCGTCGTCGCCACCGACGGGCCC
>Ga0209048_10001851_pt1 | contig 21386 bp, 19 predicted proteins | sample FrelakmetCRP12CR_FD_187146 | JGI IMG/M metagenome (GOLD analysis project Ga0209048, IMG submission 187146) | Freshwater lake sediment microbial communities from the University of Notre Dame, USA, for methane emissions studies - CRP12 CR (SPAdes)... | ecosystem: Environmental > Aquatic >... | reverse complement strand
AGATTCACGTTGAGCGCCGGCGAATCCGAGTAGCCGGGCCAGGTGATTCCGGAGGCGAGCTCGAACGGCGTCGGCGTGCGCGTGTCGCGCGGAGCGTTGCTCAGCGTCGCGCCCTGCGGGGAGACCACCGGCTGCGTGCTGAGGCTGCCGGTCTGGCCGACCGCATAACGGCCGTTACTCATCTTGAACGCGTTCTGCACACCGAAACGCACGCCGAGCTGCCGGCTGAAGGCGTCCGTGGCGATGACGATGCGCGCCTCGATCAGCACCTGCCGGATCGCCGTGTCGAGCTGCCGGATCATCTTCCGGATCTCCTCGAGGCGCGCGGCCGTGTCCTGCACGAACAGGATGTTCGACCGCGGATCGACCATCGCAACGCCGCGCTTCGAGATGAACGAACCCTGCCCGCCCGTGGTGGCGGTCTGCCCCGCGCCGGCACCGAACTGCTGCTGCCGGTTCGTGGTGATCAGGTTGAGCAGATCCTGCGCCTTCATGTAATTGAGCTGGAACGATTCCGAGACCAGCGGCTCGAGCTCGCTCAACTCGTTCCTCGTTTCCAGCTGCTGCTTTTCCTTCAACGCCAGTTCCTCGCGCGGCGCGATGAGCACGACGTTGCCGTTCTTGCGCATGTCGAGGCCCTTCGTCTGCATGATGATGTCCAGCGCCTGGTCCCACGGGATGTCCTTCAGGCGCAGGGTGAGGCTGCCCCCGACGGAATCGCTGGTGATGATGTTGAGTCCCGTGAAGTCGGCGATCACCTGCAGCACCGCGCGCACTTCGACGTTCTGGAAGTTGAGCGACAGCTTCTCGCCCTTGTATCCCTGCCGCGAGCCCTGCACGAGCTTGTTCGGGTCCTCGACGATCGGTTTCACCTCGAGGATGAACCGATTGTCGGTCTGGTAGGCCGAATGCTCCCACGTGCCCTTAGGCTCGACGATCATCCGCGCGTTCGCGCCCTGGTTGAACGTGTCGACCGTGACGATCGGCGTGCCGAAGTCCTGCACGTCCAGGCGGCGTTCGAGGTTGCGCGGCAGCGCCGTCTTGATGAAGTCGACGATCAGCGTCTTCCCCTGTTGCCGGATGTCGATACCGGTCGAATTGTCGGAGAGGTCGACGACGATCCGCCCCTCGCCGCCGGGACCGCGACGGAAATCGATGTCGCGCAGCGTGTGCTGAACGTCGCCGGGACGCGCCTCCGCGAACCTCTGGACCGTCTGCGCCTTCGCGTCGAGCTGCTCGCTCTGGTCGAACAGCGTCACCAGCACCGCATTGCCCTCGACCTGCGTTTCGAAGGTCTGCGGACGGTTGAGGTTGAAGACGACGCGGGTGCGGCTGCCGGACTGGATCACGTTGACGCTGCGCAGCGCGACGTCCTCGACGGCCCGCTGGGTGGCGCCGAGGCCGTTGCCGGTGTCGAGAAAGTCCAGCGCTATCCGCGGCGGCGTCGCGATCGCAAAGCCCGCGGGCGGGTTGGCGGGCGCGTTCTTCAGGACGAACTTGACGATCGTCCGGCCGGATGTCCCCCGCGACACCGTCATCGCATCGATGCTGTTGGCGGCCTGCGCGAATGCGGCGCCGGACCCGGCCAACGCCAGCGCGGCAAGGAGCCAGCCGCACGCGCCGCGGGGCAATCGCGCCCGGGTCACGATGGTGTCAAGCCAAACGAACGCGCTCATTTTTTTCGCTCCTGTGTCTTCGTGTCGGCCTGGATAAGCTGAAGCGTGCCGGTCCGCTCGGTCCAGTCGCCGGTACCGTCCTGCACCAGCTCCTTCAGGCGGATCTCGCTCTCGGTGATGCCGAGGATCACGCCGAAATTCTGCCCCACGTAGTTTCCCTGGCTCACCTGGTATACGTCCTTGTCGGGCGTGCGCACCAGCGCGTACGTCGACTTGCCCTGTGCCAGCGTTCCGACCATGTTGAGCGACTCCAGCGGATACGATTCGAGCGGCTCGCGGCGCCGCGAAAAGTCCGGCGCAAGCTTGCTCCCCCCCTTCGTCGGCTCGATCTTGCGCGGCTTGAAGGGGTCCGGAAGGTCGAAGGCGTTGTAGGCGAACGGCTCGTACGGCGTGATCTGGGGCAGCGGATCGACGCGCCCCCGCGCACCCTTGCCCTGATCGACCATCCAGGCGCGCAGATCCTGATGGCTCTCGCCACCGCAACCCGCGAGCGCGATGCACGCGCCCAGCGAAAGGGCCAGCCAGCGCTTCATTTCTTGCCCTTCTCCTTGTCCTTGGCGTCCTTCGCCGATTTGCGCTGCTTCGCGATCTCGTCCTCGTCGAGATACCGGAACGTCTTCGCCACGGCGTCGAGCGTCAGCACGCCCTTGTCGTTGGCGATCGCGACATCGTTCAGCGTGACGATCCGGGGCAGTTGCGCGACGTCGCTTGCGAATGCGCCCATGTCGTGGTAGTTGCCGGTGATCCTCACGTTGATCGGCAGCTCCGCGTAGAAATCGGCCATCCGCTCCTGGACGGCAGGCTTGAACAGCTCGAACTGTAGCCCGCGGCCGAGCCCGGCCTGGTTGATGTCGGTCAGCAGCGCGTCCATCTCGGACTTGTTCGGCAGCTGCTTCAGCAGCGCGCCGAAGGACTGCTCGATCTCCTTGAGCTGCTGGACGTAGATATCGTAGTTGATCGCCTTCGCCTTCTTGGCCGCGTACTGCTCCTTGAGCTTCGTTTCCTCCTGCTCGGCGCGATCGAGCTCGTCGTACTTGTCCTTCCAGTCGAGGAAGCCTCCCGCGACGAGGATCGCGATGAAGATCAAGGAAAGCACGGCCATCTTCGGCAGCAGCGGCCAGCTGCCGACCTCGCGAATGTTCAGCCGGCGGATGTCGTCGAGCGTCATATGCCTTTCCCGCCCTTTGCCTTGCCCGGGGCCGCCGGTGCCGGTGCCGGAGCAGTTGCGGGCGCCGGCGCCGGACGCGCTGCGCCCGCGGCCACGGACTTGGGTTCTTCGGTGGGCGTCGTCTGCCTGATGCGCACGGTGAGCGTGAACTCGTTCACGCGCAGGTCCTTAGTCGTCGGCGACGGCACCGACTTGATCTCGACCAGCTCCGGTTGCGTCAGCCAGGGCGACGACTCGATGTTGCGCATCAGCGTCGAGACGCGCGCATTGGACTGGGCATACCCCACCAGCGTGACCTTCGTGCCCGACTGCTTCAGCGACCTGAGGTAGATCCCGTCAGGCAGCTGCCGAACCATCTGGTCCAGCATATGGACCGCTTCCGTGCGGTTCTTCTGCAGCGTCTCGACGACCTGCTTGCGCGCGAGCAGCGCCTGCGTCTGCTCTCGCAGCTTGTCGATCTCCTTGATCTGTTCGTCCAGCTTGCCGATTTCCGCCTTCAGCAGGGAATTCCGGCTCTCCTGCGTCTCGATCTGATGGCTGAAGATCACGTGCCCGAGCAGAACCACCGAAAGGCCGAGCAGCGTGAGGCCGATCACCAGCGAAACGAACTGGCGCTGGCGCGCCTGCCGCTTCTGCTCGCGGTGCGGCAGCAGGTTGATGCGGATCATTCGAAACTCCGCAATGCGAGCCCGCAGGCGATCAGCAGCAGCGGGGCGTCCTGGGCGAGCTGGCGGGGCCGGATGCGGTCGGACGTCGCCATGTTGGCAAACGGGTTGGCGATGACCGTGGCCACGCCGGCGCGCTTCGCCACGAGCTCGTCGATCCCGGGCAGGAGCGCGCAACCGCCGGCCAGTACGATCTGGTCGACCTGGTTGTAGGAGGTCGACGTGAAGAAGAACTGCAGCGCACGCGTGACTTCGAGTGCCAGCGTCTCCAGGAACGGCTGCAGCACGTCCGCATCGTAGTTCTCGGGAAGCCCCTGGCTCTTCTTCGCCGATTCGGCCTCGTCGGGCGTCAGGTTGAACGCCCGCTGGATGTCGTGCGTGAGCTGGTTGCCGCCGAAGGCCTGGTCGCGGGAGAAGAGGAACTGGTTGTTGCGCAGCACATAGAAGTGCGTCACATGGGCGCCGATGTCCACCAGCGCAATGTTCTGGTCGCGGCCGCTCGCCGGAAGGGACGGGGAGATCAGCTCGAAAGCCTGCTGCATCGCGTAGGACTCGATATCCATGACCCGGGGCTTGAGCCCCGCCGCCTCGGCCACGGCCACCCGGTCCTCTACCTTTTCCTTCCGGGAGGCGGCGATCAGCACTTCCGACTCCTCGGGGTTGCTCGGCGCCGGGCCGATGACCTGGAAGTCGAGGTTGACCTCGTCCAGCGCGAACGGGATGTACTGGTTGGCCTCCGCCTCCACCTGGATCTCGAGATCCTCCTCCTTCTGCCCGGAGGGAACGATGATCTTCTTGGTGATCACCATGGACGCCGGGAGCGCCAGCGCGATGTTCCGGTGGCGGCTCCCAAGGCGCTTGTAGGCCCGCTTCAGGGCGTCGCTGACGAGGTCCAGGTTGGCGATATTGCCGTCCGCGACGACGTCCCGGGCCAGCGGCTCGATGACATAGCGCTCGAGCCGATGCACGCCCTTGGCGGTCTCGGCGAGCTCGACCAGCTTGAGCGCCGTCGAGCTTATGTCGACCCCGATCAGAGACGGGTACTTCGTCTTGAACGTGTCGAGGATGGAATTGAGTCTCTCAGCAAGCATGGCATTCTCTGGCGCAATGCTGATAATCTACATTAAAGATTGGCAGCAAGTATGAAGCTTGTCAAATTGTTTTCCTTTGGGGGATTCATTTGTTGTAAGCCCGCCTATAATCTCGGCTCCACCCCTCCCAACGGGCATGTTTTATTCCCTTATGCTAAGGCGATGGCTCCTTTATGTCGGGTCCGTCCTGGTGGGCCTGGGGGGGGTGGTAGGCCTCCTGGGCGCCTTCGTCCTGGTGCTGCTTTATCCGACCCTCCCGTCGCTGGAGAGCCTGACCGACTACCGGCCCAAGATACCACTGAGGATCGTCTCCGCGGAAGGCGACATCCTGGGTGAATTCGGCGAAGAGCGACGGGCCGTCGTCAGCATCGGCGACGTCCCCGACGTCATGAAGAAGGCCATTCTGGCCGCCGAAGACGAGCGTTTCTACTCCCACGGGGGGGTCGATTACCTCAGCGTCCTGCGGGCCGCCGCCTCCAATCTCGCCTCGGGGACGCAGCAGGGCGCGGGCACGATCACCATGCAGGTCGCCCGCAACTTCTTCCTCACCCGGGAGAAGACCATCACGCGGAAGCTGCGCGAAGTCCTGCTCGCCTGGAAGATCGAAGCCAACCTGTCCAAGGACGAGATCCTGCAGCTGTACGTCAACCAAATCTTCCTCGGGCAGCGCGCCTACGGGTTCGCGGCGGCGGCCCAGATCTATTTCGGCAAGCCGCTGAAGGACGTTTCGATCGCCGAGGCAGCGATGCTCGCCGGACTGCCGAAAGCCCCGTCCGCCTTCAACCCGGTCACCAACCCGAAACGTGCGAAAACCCGGCAATTGTACGTGCTGAGGCGAATGCACGACCTGAAGTACATCAGCGACGAGCAGTTCCGCACCGCGCAGACCGCGCCGCTCGCGACCCGCCAGGGACTGCGCGAGACGGCTCCCACGCACGCCGAGTTCGTCGCCGAGATGGCGCGGCAGGTCGTCTTCGAAACGTACGGCGAGGACGCCTACACCAAGGGGCTGACAGTCCACACGACGATCCGAAAGGCGGATCAGGAGGCCGCCTATTCCGCGGTGCGGCGAGGCGTTCTGGAGTACGACCATCGCCACGGCTACCGCGGCCCGGAGTCCTACGTCAGCCTGCCGGACGAACCCGCGGAGCGCGAGGCGCTGCTGGAGAGGGTCTTCCAGGAAGCGATCGAGAGCGACGGTCTGGTACCCGCCGTCGTCACCGATCTGAGCGCCTCGATGGTGACGGCCGTCCTGGCCGACGGCGAGACGGTGGAGATCGCGGGCGACGGGCTCCGGTTCGCCGCCAGGTCGCTCGGCGACAAGGCGCCCGCGGCGACCCGGATCCGGCCGGGGGCGCTCATCCGGGTCGCCCGCGACGCGAAAGGGCGCTGGGAAATCACCCAGATTCCCCAGGCGGAGTCCGCGTTCGTCTCGCTGCGGCCCACCGACGGCGCGATCCTGTCGCTCGTCGGGGGGGTCGACTTCGAGCGCAACAAGTTCAACCACGTCACGCAGGCGCAGCGGCAACCGGGGTCCGCGTTCAAACCGTTCATCTACTCGGCAGCGCTCGAGAAGGGCTTCACGCCGGCGACCGTCGTCAACGATGCCCCGTTCTTCGTCCCGGCGGACAAGACCGGCGGCGAGGACTGGGAGCCCAAGAACTACGACGGGAAGTTCGACGGCCCGATGCGCATCCGCGCCGCGCTTGCCCGGTCCAAGAACCTGGTGACCGTCCGGGTATTGCAGGCGATCGGCCCCCAATACGCGCAGGACTATATCGCGCGGTTCGGCTTCGACCCCAAGCTCCACCCGCCCTACCTCACGATGGGACTGGGCGCCGGTTCGGCGACGCCGCTGCAGATGGTGGCCGCCTACGCGGTCTTCGCGAACGGCGGATATCGCGTCGCGCCGTACGTGATCGCCAGGATCGTCGACGCCCGGGGCAACGTGCTGTCCGAGGCCGCACCGCTCGTCGCAGGGGAGTCCGCGGAACGGGCGATCGACCCGCGCAACGCGTGGATCATGACCTCGCTCCTCAAGGACGTGGTACGCGTCGGCACCGCGACGCGCGCCCTGTCGCTCAACCGCGCCGACCTCGCCGGCAAGACGGGGACCACCAACGAGAACGTCGATGCGTGGTTCTGCGGCTACAACGCGGCGGTGGTCGGCGTCTCCTGGATCGGCTTCGACCAGCCGAGAACGCTGGGCGCCAACGAGACCGGCGCCGTCGCGGCGCTGCCGGTCTGGATCGCGGACATGGCAAAGACGCTGAAGGGGACGCCGGAGGCCGTCATGCCGATGCCCGAAGGGATCGTTGCCGTGACGATCAACGCCGAGACCGGTCTCCGGGACGAGTCCGGGACCATCACCGATTACTTCTTTGCCGAGTTCCCGCCGCGCAGCCGGGACGACAGCCTCGCACCCGGGAAGACCGGCAAGGACATCCGCGACCAGCTTTTCTGATGGGCGAGGCGCGCAGCCATGGACGCGCGGACGGCCTCCGGGGCCGGCGCGACCGTCTTCGGATCGCGCAGGGAGCGGCGCGTCTGATCGCGGAGCACGGACTCGCCGACTGGGCGCTCGCCAAGCGCAAGGCCGCGCGCCAGCTCCTGCTGCCGGACACGGCGCCGATGCCGTCGAACGACGAGATCGAAGCGGCGCTCGCCGACCACCACGCGCTGTTCGGCGGCACCGCGCACGCCGCAGCGCTGCGCGCGCAGCGCACGGAGGCGCTGGGCTGGATGCGGCACCTCGCGCCGTGGCAGCCCCTCCTGGTCGGCGGCGTGGCGGCCGGGTGGGCGACCGAGCACAGCGACGTGCGGCTGGAGCTCGTCGCCGACGACCCGAAGACGGTCGAGATCGCGCTCGCGAGCCAGGGCATCGCGTACGCGGCGCTGCCGCCGCGCGAGGACGGCGACGCGGCCCACCTGCGCGTCGATTCCCCTCGCGTCGCCGTGAGGATCACGATCCTGACCGAGCAGCAGCGGCGCAATCGCCCGCGCAGGAGCGCAGAGCCCCGGCTCACCGCAGACGCGCTCGCCGCGCTCCTCGCCTCCGGCCCGGCCTAGCCGGCTTCGGCAAGCCAGCCGGCCGCCGCGAGCGCGAAGTAAGTCAGTATGGCGTCGGCTCCGGCGCGCTTGAACCCGGTGAGCGCTTCCATCACGCAGGAACGCTCGTCAAGCCAGCCGTTCTGTGCGGCCGCCTTCAGCATCGCGTATTCGCCCGACACCTGGTAGACGGCCGTCGGCACCCCGAACGCGTCCTTCACCCTGCGGACGATGTCGAGGTACGGCATGCCGGGCTTCACCATGACGACGTCCGCGCCCTCCTGCAGGTCGAGCCACACCTCCTGCAGCGCCTCGTCCGAATTGGCCGGGTCCATCTGGTAGGTGTACTTGCTGCCCCCTCCCAGGTTGCCGGCGGAGCCCACCGCGTCGCGGAAAGGCCCGTAGAACGACGATGCGTACTTGGCGGAGTAGGCCATGATCCGCGTCCGCTGCCGCGCCGCGTCGTCGAGCGCGCTGCGGATCGCGCCGATGCGTCCGTCCATCATGTCCGACGGCGCGACCATGTCCGCCCCCGCCTCCGCGTGGCAGAGCGCCTGCTTCACGAGCGCGACGACCGTCTCGTCGTTGATCACGTAGCCGGTCGCGTCGACAAGCCCGTCCTGACCGTGACTGGTGTAGGGATCGAGCGCGACGTCGGTGACGATTCCGATCTCGGGAAAGCGCTTCTTCAGCGCGCGCACCGCGCGCGGGACGAGGCCGTCGGGGTGCCATGCCTGCTCGGCGTCGGCGGTCTTGAACTCCGGGGCGATCACCGGGAACAGCGCCATTGCCGGTATCGACAGCTCGGCGCAGCGCTCGGCATCCCGAAGAAGCAAGTCGACGCTCTTGCGCGAAATACCCGGCAGCGAGGCCACCGGCTCCTCGCGCTTCGTGCCGTCCAGCACGAAAACCGGATAGATCAGATCGTCGGCGGTGAGCCGGTGCTCGCGCACGAGACGCCGCGAGAAGTCGTCGCGGCGCATCCGCCGCATCCTGCGCGCCGGGTAGCGCCCTGTGAATTCGAAGCCCATGACGGGAACCTCTGGATGTCGCGTTTTCGGGACCTGTGGCCAGCATCCTAGCCGCTACGCCGTGCGTGGGGCAAACGGGCCCCTTCCGTCGGATTCCCGGATGCGGTCGCCGCGAGCCGTAAGTCCGGGCACGACCCGGCCGGACCCGTGGATTCCGCCCGTCCTCGCCGCGAGGAACTCCGATCGCGGCCGGCGGTCTACTCGTGCAGACGGCAACGTCTCCCGCTTCCCTCCCTGAGCGGGTACCCTTGGTCGCGAATACTCCGGCCGGGGGTCTTTCGGGCCCCGCGTCACTCCCCTTGAGCGCGGGGCCTTTTCTTTGGGGCCGTGCCGCCTGCATGGCCACCGGCGTCCGCGCCGGGGTCGCCCAGCCATCCGGCAAGCGTTGCCTCGACGGCTGCGACGCCGAGGCGCCGTGTCGCCGAGAATGCGACGACTGCAATCTGCGTCGCGTGCACCGGAAATGCAGCGTTGATGTCGCGTTCGATGGCCCGCTGCGCGTCGCGTTGCGCGGACGCCGCGAGCTTGTCCATCTTGGTGGCGAGCACGAGCACCGGCCGACCGCTCGGAAGGTATCCCGCGAGCAGCCCGCGGTCCAGTCCGGCAAGCCCGTGCCGCGCGTCGACGACGAGGGCGAGCCCGACCAGGGATTGCCTCGTCGCGAGATAGCGCGCGAGGAATTCCTGCCAGTGGCGCTTCAACGCCCGCGGCACCGCCGCGTAGCCGTAGCCCGGCAGGTCGGCGAGCAGCGCCCCGCTGCGCAACCGGAAGAAATTGATCTGCTGCGTGCGGCCCGGCGTCTTGCTGGCGAACGCCAGCCGCGTGCGGTTGGCCAACGCGTTGATCGCGCTCGACTTGCCCGAGTTGGACCTGCCCGCGAAGGCAATTTCCGGAGGACCGGAAGGCGGCAGCTGGTCATCGCCGGCGACGGAGAGCACGAACTCCGCCAGCTGCACCGGATGTCTCACCGCGTATCGCCCGGGAGGTCGTCCGCGCCCAGCCGGGCTTTGGCCGCACCCGACGATTCCGCTACAATGTGATGTTTTTGCATGACTGATTCGGCGCCGCGCGGGCGTTGCGTCCGGGCTCCCGCCGGACGGTCCGCCTGCGCCTTCGAGGAGTTGCGCGATGAAACGATTGTTGCCGCTGGCGGCCCTCGCCGGCGCACTCTGCGCGGCGGCCGCGCTGGCGCAGGCCCCCGCGGAGAAGCCCGATCTCGCCCGTGCCCAGACGATCGTCAAGGAAGTCTGCTCGGCCTGCCACGGGCAGGACGGCAACAGCGCGACGGCCGTCAATCCGAGCATCGCGGGACAACCAGCGGAGTATATCACCCGGCAATTGGGCAATTTCCGGTCGGGCCTCCGCGTGAATCCTGTCATGCAGGGGATGGCGGCGACCCTGACGCCGACCGAAATGAAGGGGCTCGGACTCTACTTCTCGCAGCAGAAGCCCAAGGGTCTGGCGGCCAGGGACGTGGCCCTCGTCACGGCGGGGCAAAGGCTGTACCGCGGCGGCGATGCAGCCAGCGGCATCCCGGCCTGCGCGGCCTGTCACGGGCCGGAGGGCGCCGGCGTCGCCAAGAATTATCCGCGCCTCGCCGGACAATACCCCGACTACGTGTATGCGCAGCTGAAGGCGTTCAAGGCCGGGGAGCGCGGCGCGGACAAGGACGGCAAGGACGTCAATGGCAGGATCATGGTGACGGTCGCGGCCAGGATGAGCGACGGCCAGATGAAAGCCGTCGCCGAATACGCGTCCGGGCTGCGCTGACGAGCCGCCGCCCCGCCCGTTTTCCTCGGTCCGGTCCGGTCGACCGGCGTCCCGGCCGGATCCTCGCCTGCCCGGGCATTCCGCGCGCGGTTCGAGCGGGACCCCCTCGCGCGGCCTGCGGGCCGGCCGATCCCCCGCTTCAGGCCGGCTCCCCAGGGCTCGACAGACAGCGTGCAAGGTCCTCGCGCCAGTCCGGCAGCGCGAAGCCGAAAGTCGTCTCGAACCTCGCGGTCGCGAGCACCCCGTACGCCGGCCGGCGGGCGGGCGTCGGATACTCGGCGGTCGCGATCGGCACGATCGACGGCCGCGGCGCGTCCCCGATGATCGCTCGGGCGAAGTCGTACCAGCTCGCCTGCCCTGTCGACGACAGGTGGTAGAGTCCCGCGCGCTCGGCCGCGGCCGGCAGGCCGGCGCCGACGATACGCGCCGTCGCCTCGGCCAGGGTCCGGCACCAGTTGGGAACCCCCACCTGGTCGGCGATGATCCTGATCTCGTCGCGCTCGGCCGCGAGGCGCCGGATCGTCAACAGGAAGTTCCGGCCGCGCAGACCGTAGACCCAGCTCGTGCGGAACACGAGCACGTGCGCGCCCGCCGCCGCGATCGCGCGCTCGCCCTCGAGCTTGCTCGCGCCGTACGCGTTCTGCGGTGCCGTCGCCGCGTCCTCCGGGTAGGGCGACCTGCGCGTCCCGTCGAATACGTAATCCGTCGAGTAGTGGATCAGCAAGGCACCGATGCGCTTCGCCTCCTCGGCGAGGATACCGGGCGCGCGGCCGTTGATGGCCCGTGCGAGGGTGGTCTCGGTCTCGGCGAGGTCGACGGCCGTGAACGCCGCACCGTTCACGATGAGCGCGGGCCTTGCGCCGCGTATCGCCGCGACGATGGCATCGGGATCGGCGAGATCGAGCGCCGCGCGATCGGCCGCGACGACGCGACCGTGGGGCCTCAAGAGCCGGGCGAGCTCGAACCCGATCTGGCCCTGGGCTCCCGTCACCAGAATCGTGGGCCTGCGCACGCGGACTGCCTCGGCGCTACGGGTAGACTTCCGCGGCGGCGAGCGGCGTTCCCGCCGCGTCCTTCGCGGTGAGGATCGGCCGGCCCGTCAACGGCCAGCCGATGCCGAGCGCCGCATCGTTCCACAGCAGCGTCCGTTCGTGCTGCGGGTACCAATAGTCGGTCGTCTTGTACAGGAATTCCACATCGTCGGACATCGCGAGGAACCCGTGTGCGAAGCCGGGCGGGACCCACAGCATCCGCCTGTTCTCCGCGGACAGGGTGATGCCGACCGCGCGGCCGAACGTGGGCGAACTCCGCCGCAGGTCGACGACGACGTCGAAGACCTCCCCGGCCACCGCGCGCACGAGCTTTCCCTGCGCGTGCTCGATCTGGTAGTGGAGCCCGCGCAGGACGCCGCGGCGGGACTGCGAATGGTTGTCCTGCACGAAGGTCGCTTCGAGCCCGGCCGCGGCGAACGCGCGCGCGTTCCAGCTCTCGAAGAAGCAGCCGCGGTCGTCTTCGAACACCCGTGGCGCGATGAGCTTGACGTCGGGGAGTTCGGTGGGCGTGACGATCATCGGACGTCCGGTTCGCGCAGCAGCGCGAGAAGATACTGCCCGTAGCCGTTCCTGGCCATCGCCTGGCCGAGTCGTTCGACGTCCGCCGCGCCGATATAGCCCATGCGGTACGCGATCTCCTCCGGGCAGGCAACCTTGAGCCCCTGCCGGCGCTCGATCGTGGCGATGTATTGCGATGCCTCGAGCAGGGACTCGTGCGTGCCCGTGTCGAGCCACGCCATGCCGCGGCCCATCACCTCGCAGGCCAGCATTCCGCGCGCGAGATAGGCCTTGTTGACGTCGGTGATCTCGAGCTCGCCGCGCGCGGACGGGCGCAATCCCGCGGCGACGTCGAGGACGAGGTTGTCGTAGAAGTAGAGGCCCGTGACGGCATACCGCGATTTCGGCTGCCTCGGTTTCTCCTCCAGGCTCACGACGCGGCCGGACGCGTCGAATTCCGCGACGCCGTAGCGCTCCGGATCGGCGACCGGGTAAGCGAACACCGTCGCGCCTTCCGTACGCGCGCCGGCACGCGCCAGCTGCGCGGAGAGATCGTGCCCGTAGAAGATGTTGTCGCCCAGCACCAGCGCCGACGGATCGCGGCCGACGAACCCGCGGCCGATGACGAAGGCCTGGGCGAGTCCCTCGGGCGCGGGCTGCACTGCATAGGAAAGACTGAGCCCCCACTGCCCGCCGTCGCCCAGCAGCTGCGCGAACCGCGGCGTGTCCTCCGGCGTGGAGATCAGCAGGATGTCGCGGATCCCCGCCAGCATCAGTGTCGACAGCGGGTAGTAGATCATCGGCTTGTCGTACACCGGCAGCAGCTGCTTGGAGACGACCTGCGTCACCGGATAGAGCCGGGTGCCGGACCCGCCGGCCAGGATGATCCCCTTGCGCGTCATCGCCCGCGTCCTCCGTTCACTGGACGAGCCCCGCCCCTGCGCCGGTCGCCGCGCCGCCATCCCCTTCAACACGGTCACGGGTTGACACAGGATGTCTCATGCGTCGCCCAGGGCGTAATTGAGCGACATCCACTTCTGGTACTCGCCGCTCGTCACGGCGGCGAGCCACGGCTCGTTGCCGAGATACCACTGCACGGTCCTGCGCATGCCGGTGGCGAACGATTCCGCGGGGAGCCAGGACAGCTCGCGGCGGATCTTCGTGGCGTCGATCGCGTACCGGCGATCGTGCCCCGGCCGATCCCTGACGAACGTGATCAGGCTCGCGTAGTCGCGACCCGGCGCGAGCTCGCCCAGCATGCGGCAGACCGCGTGGACCACGTCCAGGTTGCTCATCTCCGCGTTGCCGCCGACGTTGTACGTCTCGCCGGGACGCCCGCCCGCGAGCACCGCGCGGATCGCCGTGCAGTGGTCGCCGACGTAGAGCCAGTCGCGGACGTTCCTGCCGTCCCCGTAGATCGGCAGCGGCTTCCCGGAGAGGGCGTTGACGATCATCAGGGGGACGAGCTTCTCGGGGAACTGCCGCGGTCCGTAGTTGTTCGAGCAGTTGGTCGTCAGCGTCGGCAACCCGTACGTGTGCCGGTACGCGCGCACGAAGTGGTCGGCCGCGGCCTTCGACGCCGAGTAGGGGCTGTTCGGCGCATACGGCGTCGTCTCGGTGAACGCGGGGTCGTCGGGGCCCAGCGACCCGTAGACCTCGTCGGTCGAGACGTGGAGGAAACGGAACGCCGCGCGCTCGCCCTCGGGCAGTGCCGACCAGTAGGCCCGCGCTGCGTCCAGCAGGGTGAAGGTGCCCACGACGTTGGTCTCGACGAACGCGGCGGGCCCGTGGATCGACCGGTCGACGTGGCTCTCCGCCGCAAAATTGACGATGGCGCGCGGCCGGTGCAGCGCGAGCAGAGCGTCGACCTGCGCCCGGTCGCCGATGTCGCCGCGGACGAAGACGTGCCGCGGATCCCCCCTGAGCGCCGCGAGGCTGCCGAGGTTGCCCGCGTACGTGAGCTTGTCGAGGTTGACGACCGGCTCGGTCGCCTTTTCCAGCCAGTCGAGGACGAAGTTCGCGCCGATAAACCCGGCCCCGCCGGTCACCAAAATCATCGCTTGTCCAGAGTCGGTTTCGGTGCGGGCTCGCGTGCGTGGCACTCGATGCCTGAGCCGGGACCGCCGCCGAGGGCGGGAATCACGGGATCGCGGTCGCGGCAACGTCGCGCGGCACGGCGCTCGTCGCCGCACATGGGAAGGCGGATTTTACCATCCGCATCGCCTCAGGCCGCCGGCAGCCCGTGATAATCCCGGTACCACGCGACGAAGCGCGCGAGCCCTTCCGAAAGCGGCGTGTGCGGCGCGAATCCGGCGACCGCCGCGAGCCTTTCGATCGCGGCATAGGTCGCCGGCACGTCGCCCGGCTGCATCGGCGCGTACTCCTTGATCGCGGGCCGGCCGAGCAGCCGCTCGAGCGTGGCGATGAACGTTTCCAGCTCCACGGCCTCGTGGTTGCCGATGTTGTAGACCGCGTAGGGCGCGACGTCCGCACCCCCCCGCGGCGGCCTGTCGAGCACTCGCACGACGCCCTCGACGATGTCGTCCACGTACGTGAAGTCGCGGCGCATCCTCCCGCCGTTGAACACGCGGATCGGCTCGCCGGCGAGGATCGCCTTCGTGAACAGCATCGGCGCCATGTCGGGGCGCCCCCATGGACCGTAGACCGTGAAGAAGCGCAGGCCGGTCGTCGGCAGCCGGTAAAGGTGGCTGTAGCTGTGCGCGATCAGCTCGTTCGCCTTCTTGGTCGCCGCATAGAGGCTCACCGGGTGGTCGACGTTCTGGTCCTCCGAAAACGGCAGCGTATGGTTCGCGCCGTAAACGCTCGAACTCGACGCGTACACGAGGTGCGCGACCTTCGCGTGCCGGCAGCCTTCGATGACGTGGCCGAACGCCGTCAGGTTGTTCGCGAAATAGGCGCCCGGATTGACGAGCGAATAGCGGACCCCGGGCTGCGCGGCGAGGTGAACGACCCGGGTGAACGACCCGTCGCGGAACAGCGCGGCGGTCGGCCCCGCATCCGCGAGGTCGATGCGCACGAACCGGAATCCGCGGCGGTCGGCGAGCCGCGCGAGCCGCGCCTCCTTCAGCGCCACGTCGTAGTACGGGTCGAAATTGTCGACACCAGTGACTTCCGCACCCTGCGCGAGGAGGCGTGCGGCCGTGTGCATGCCGATGAAACCCGCGCACCCGGTGACCAGCACATGCGGCGGCGCGCCGGCCGTCACGGCGGCGTCTCCGCCCGGCGCTTCGGTGGACCCAGACCCGGCCGGGGCTGCGTGCCGGCCCCCGTACCGCGGCAGCGGGCGACTTCCACGGTATCATCGCTGCTCGAATCGACGACGACGGTCTCCCGGGCGAACGGCGCCCGCGCGAGGCATACCGCAAGCATCCCGGCCGCATCGCGCGCGATCTCACCAACACTCGAGGAAAGCTGCCCGGACATGCACGTAGCCATCGCCGTGCCGTCGGCGCGGCGCGAGAGGACGATGCGCGCATTCTACGGGGTTTCGCGGGGACTTTGGCCGCCTTGCGTGTGCGCATGCGACCGGACGCGATGCTGCGCCGATGCGGCACGCGCCGCACGCCGGCCCGTTGCGCGCGGCGGCCCGGCCCGCGCGGGCGATCCGCGCGGCCGCCATTCGCTCGGCATCGACCATGGGGCGGCAGCTTGAGCGCGATCCTCGTCGTGCGCCCTACATCGCTCGGCGACATCGTCCACGCGCTCGCGCTCGTCGCCGATGTCCGGGCGCACCGCCCCGGGCTCGCCGTCGACTGGGTTGCCGAGGAACCGTTCGTGCCGCTCGTCGCGCTCGATCCCGGAGTGCGCCGGGTCATTCCCGTCGCCCTCCGCCGGTGGCGGCACCGTCCGCTCGCGGCCGCCACGTGGCGCGAAATGGCGGCATTCCGGCGCGACATCCGCCGCGACGAGTACGCCGCGGTGCTCGATCTGCAGGAGCAGGTCAAGGGCGCGGTCCTCGCATCGATCGCCCGCGGGCCGCGGCACGGTCCGGACCGCGCGAGCATCCGCGAGCCGATCGCGACCCTCGCCCACGACGTCCACCACGCGATCGACGCGGACCAGCACCTCATCGACCGCTGCCGCCAGCTCGCCGCGGCCGCGCTGCGTTACCCCGTCGAAGGTCCTGCGCGCTTCGGGCTCAAAGCGCCGGCACCGACCGCCGACGGCGCGGTGCCCGATCGCCCGTACCTGGTCTTCCTGCACGCGACGAGCCGGGCCGACAAGCTGTGGCCGGAGGCGCACTGGCGCGCATTGATCGCCCGGTTTGCGCGCGCCGGATTCGCGATCCTGCTGCCATGGGGCGACGATGCAGAGCGCGCACGCAGCGAGCGCCTCGCGGTCGGCGAATCCGCCGCGCGCGTGCCGCCGCACCAGGCGCTCGGGGCGCTCGCCGGACTCATCGCGCGCGCCGAGCTCGTCGTCGGCGTCGACACCGGCCTCGTGCACCTGGCCGCCGCGCTCGGCACGCCAACCGTGTCGCTTTTCGTCGCGACCGACGCGCGGCTCGCCGGCGTCGAGCGCGCGAGCCCGGTTGCGCGCGACCTCGGCGGGATCGGGCGCACGCCTGCGGTCGACGAAGTCGCGGACGCGGCGAGCGCGTTGCTGCGCCGCGCGCCGTGCTGCTAGCGTACTGAATGCGCACGGCGTACACGCTGCTCTGGTACCTCGCGCTGCCGTTCCTGCCGCTGCGGCTGTGGTGGCGCGGGCGCCGGGAGCCCGGCTATCGCGAGCGCATCGGCGAGCGCTACGGACGCTATCGCGGGGATCGGAGCGAGCGCCAACGCCGCGTGCTCTGGGTGCACGCGGTCTCGCTCGGCGAAACCCGCGCTGCGGTTCCTCTCGTCGACCGGCTGATGCGCATGTACCCCGACGCGACGCTGCTCCTCACGCACATGACGGCGACCGGGCGCGCGGCGGGGCGCGCGCTCTTCGGCGACCGCGTCGTCCAGGCGTGGCTGCCCTACGACGTGCCGTTCGCGGTCCGCTCCTTCCTTGCGCATTTCGAGCCGTGCGCCGGCCTCATCATGGAAACCGAGCTGTGGCCGAACCTCGTCGCGCTCGCGCGCGCCGCGCATGTGCCCGTCTTTCTCGTCAATGCGCGAATGTCGGCGAAATCCGCCGCGGGGTACGCGCATGTGCCGTCGTTGACGCGACCGATGCTCGCCGCGCTCGCAGGCGCGGCCGCGCAGTCCGCAGCCGACGCCGCGCGTCTGTCGGCGCTGGGCGTGCCGGCGCCGGTGGTCACGGGCAACCTCAAGTTCGACATCACGGTCGACGCCACCGCGTTCGCGCTGGGCCGCGAGTTCCGGCAGCGTTTCGGCGAGACCCGCCCCCTTTGGGTCGCCGGCTCGACGCGCGACGGAGAGGAGGCGCTGATTCTCGACGCGCTCGCCACGCATCCGTTGCCCCCGGCGACACTGACCGTCATCGTGCCGCGGCATCCGCAGCGCTTCGCCGCGGTCGCGGAGATCCTCCGCCAGCGCGGCGTCCCTTTCGTGCGTCGCAGCGACAACCGGCCGGTCCCGGCCGATATTGGCGTCGTGCTCGGCGACTCGATGGGCGAGATGGCAGGGTACTACGCGGCAGCCGACGTCGTTTTCGTCGGCGGGAGCCTGGTGCCGCTGGGCGGCCAGAACCTGATCGAGCCGATCGCCGTCGGCCGCCCGACGCTCGTCGGGCCGCACATGTTCAATTTCGCCGAAGCGACCGCGAAGGCCGTGGCCGCCGGCGCGGCGATTCAGGTCGGGAACGCCGGCGCGCTGCTGGGGGAAGTCGCGGCGCTGCTCGCGGACCCGGCGCGGCGCGAGGCAATGGGCGAGGCCGCGCTCACGTTCCACGCGGCGCACCGCGGCGCGGCGGACCGGCTGTGGACGTGGCTCGCGCCGCGGCTCGCGGCGGCGATGGCCGACGACCGCGCCGGCGGGCGCGCAGACGTCAGCCCCTGAGCTGCCGGTTGATTTCCTCGACGTCCTGCTCGGAGAGCGTACCCACGGCAGCCTTCAGCCGCAGCACGCCGATCAGGTACTTGAAGTAGGCGTCCGCGAGGTCGCGCTGCGTCGAGAAGACGTTCTGCTGGACGTTCAGCACGTCGAGGTTCGTCCGCACGCCGACCTCCTGGCCGAGCTTGTTGGACTGCAGCGCCACCTCCGCCGAGACGACCGCCTGCTCGAACGCCTTCACCGACGCCGCCGCGCTGTTGACGCCCGAGAACCCGGTCTGCGCCTGGAACAGCGCGTTGCGGCGAGCCGTCTCGAGGTCCTGCCGCGAGCGCTCCTGCAGCGCGATGGCTTCGCGAATCTTCGAGCTGTTGAAGCCGCCGGTATAGAGCGGCACGGCGAGCTGGACCCCGACCTGGCCGAGGCGCGAATAGCTGTTGTAGTCGGCCGTCAAGGAACCGTTCGAGCCCTGGCCGTTGTAGCTTGCGACGATATCGACCGTCGGATAGTTGGCCGCCCGCGCGCGGTCGATCTCGAGCGTCGCGATGTCGAAGTTGGACTGGGCGATCCGCACGTTGAGGTTTTCCTTGATCGCCTTGTCGACCCAGAAATCGACCGAGTTCGGCTGCGGGATCTGCGGCTGGAAGCCGCCGCCGACCCTTTTCAGGTCCTTCGGGTAGCGGCCGATGATCGCGCGCAGCGCCGTGACGCGGTTGTCGTACTCGTTGCGCGTCGTGATCTCCTGGGCGACGATCGAATCGTATTTCGCCTGCGCCTCGTTCGTATCGGTGATCGTCGCGACCCCCACCTCGAAGTTGCGCTTCGCCTGCGCGAGCTGCTCGGACACCGCGACCTTCTGGATCTCGGTCAGCTCGATGTTGAACTGCGCGAGCAGGATGTCGAAGTACGCGACGGCCACGCGGATGATCAGGTCCTGCTGGGCGACGCTGAGCGCGTAGTCCGCCTGCGTGACGAACTCCTTCGCCTGGTCGACCGCGACGACGTTCTGCCAGCGGAAGAGCGGCTGGGACGCCGACACGGTGGCGCTCGCGAACCCGAAGTTCCGGTTGACATCCACATGCGGGTCGGACCGGATCGTCGCGGCATAGTTGTTGTAGTTCGCGGCGCCGGATACCGAGGCGCTCGGCAGCAGGCCGGCATTCGCCTGCGGCAGCTTTTCCTGCGCCGCTTCCCACGACGCCTTGGCCGCCGCGATCGCGGGATCGTTCCGCTGGGCCTCGTTGTAGATCTGCATCAGGTCCTCGCCCGCGGCAGATCCCGCGAGGAGGGCGAGACCGAATCCCGCGGGCACGGCGAGGGCAAGCAAGCGTCGTCTCATTTTCGGCGATCCATTCTTGTCGTGCGCGGGGTCCGCGCGTTCACTACGTCCGGGGCGCTTCGCATTCCCAAAGCGTCAGTATCTCTTCATGCCGGGGTCCACCTCGGCCGCCCAGGCTTCCACGCCGCCCTGCAGGTTGTGCGTGTTGGAGAAACCCGCTCCCGCCAGCAGCATCGCCGCGTGCTGGCTGCGCCGGCCGTGGTGGCACACCATGACCAGCGGGCGCTCCCGCGGCAGCTCCGCGTGCCGGCGCCCGAGCTCGCCGAGCGGGATCGACACCGAGCCGTCAATCCGGCAGTACTCGAACTCCCACGGCTCGCGCACGTCGACGAGGAGCGGGGCCTCGCGCGAGGTGTCGGCACGCCAGCGCGCGAGTTCGGCGGGGGCAAGCTGCGGGATCAAAACTCGAACCGCGCCGGCGTCGCGGCGTTCTTCAGCGGGTCGAGCACCGTTTCGAAAAGGGTGCGGGTGGCCACAGACCCGGGCGCGACCCAGCGCACGAGGCGCGCCGCCATCACGGGCGGCTCCCCAACCACGGCGAACACGCGTCCGCCCGGATTCAGCTGCGCGACGAACGCGTCGGGCAGCACCGGGGTCGAACCGGTCAGCACGATCGCATCGTAGGTCGCATCGCCCCAGCCGCGCGCGCCGTCGCCGACCGCAAGCTCGACGGACCCGATCCCCGCCCGGTCGAGCTTCGCCCGGGCTTCCGCAGAGAGCCTCGGATTGATCTCGACGCTCGCGACCCGCGCGCCCAGGCTCGCGAGGAGCGCCGTGAGATATCCGCTGCCGGTGCCGATTTCCAGGACGCTCTCGCCAGGCATCAGCTTCAGCTCCTGGACGACGCGCGCCTCCATCCTGGGCGACCACATCCGTTCGCCGTCTCCCAGCGGGATTTCGAGGTCCGCGAAGGCGAGCAGCCGGTAGGCGGCCGGGACGAATTCCTCGCGCCGCACGACGAACAGCAGGTCCAGGACATCCTGGTCGAGCACTTCCCAGGTGCGGATCTGCTGCTCGACCATGTTGAAGCGTGCTTGCTCGATATCCATTGCGGTACCCGGCGTGGCGGTAGCTTCCGTCGAAACGCCGGCAGGAGGGCGCGTCATCGACGGGTTCCCCTCGCTCGGCATCGCCCCGCGCCCACGGGCTCTTCAAGCTTAAATGACTGCGGGTCATTTATTATGCGGCGACCCATTATCGCACGTCAAATGGGCCGCCTCGGGGCGCCGGCGCAGGGCCTTCGCGGCGCACGACGCGGACCGGCGCGCCGGGGCAGGCTGCATCGACCGGCGCGCATGCCCCGACGGGTCAATCCGCGTGCGCCGAAGCCGCAGGGGCTGCGGCGGCGCGCTTCGCTTCGCGGCGCCGGCGGCGCCACTCGGTGAACGCGTCGAGATAGGTGTACAGCACCGGCACGACGACCAGCGTCAGCAGCGTCGACGTGATCACGCCGCCGATGATCGCGCGGCCCATCGGTGCCTGCGTTTCGCCACCCTCGCCCAGCCCGAGCGCCAGCGGGAACATGCCGCCGATCATCGCGGCGGTCGTCATGAGGATCGGGCGCAGGCGGACCTGTCCGGCCTGCAGCAGGGAATCGTGCAGGCTGGCGCCCCCGCGCCGCGCCCGGTTCGCGAAGTCGACGAGCAGGATCGCGTTCTTCGTCACGAGCCCCATCAGCATGATGAAGCCGATCATCGAGAAGAGATTGAGCGTCGTGCCCGTGAGCAGCAGCGCGAGGAACACCCCGATCAGCGAGAACGGCAGCGACGCCATGATCGCGAACGGCTGCGTGAAGCTCGCGAACTGCGATGCGAGAATCAGATAGATGAAGATGACCGCCATGCCCAGCGCGGCCATCGCCGCCTCGAACGATTCCTTCTGGTTCTTGGCCTGGCCGCCGACGTCGAACCGGTAGCCGGGCGGCAGCGTCGTCTCCTTGATGATCTTCTGGACATCGGAATTCACGTCGCCCGACGGGCGTCCCTCGGCGTTCGCGTACAGCGCGACCCGGCGCTGCAGCTCCTGGCGCTTGATGATCTGCGGGCTCGTCGTCTCGACGATCTCGGCGACCTGCCGCAGCGGGACCATCCG
>Ga0209048_10001850_pt1 | contig 21387 bp, 25 predicted proteins | sample FrelakmetCRP12CR_FD_187146 | JGI IMG/M metagenome (GOLD analysis project Ga0209048, IMG submission 187146) | Freshwater lake sediment microbial communities from the University of Notre Dame, USA, for methane emissions studies - CRP12 CR (SPAdes)... | ecosystem: Environmental > Aquatic >... | reverse complement strand
AGAGAACCTGTAATTTGGCGAAAACTGAGTATTCCGATGTACAGTGGTCACATTTTCGTCTTAACAATCGCTACTTCAAAGGCGGTGACTTATAATCTGACCGGTGACGGGTCTTTCTATTGGCATCTGCCACCAGGTGACTACTCAATTGCAGCAATTGAGTTCGTAGCGAGAAGTGGTAATATAAATGCGCGCATTTTTGCAGATTTCCAAGTTCCTGAAGAAAAATCAATCATCTATATTGGAAAGTTAACTTTAGTTTTTAGTGAATCGCGTTATTATATGAATGTCGAGGATGATTATGAGCAGGAAATCGAGAAGTTTAAGAACAAGTTTCCAGAGATAAAAGGTGAAATTGTTAAAAACCTTATGAAATTGGAGAAGAAAAGATGAAGCGCTGGATTTTTATTTTGACAATCGTTTTGCTGGGGCTAAGTGCATGTACAACATTTCATGGGGTCACTGTAATCAGTCCCAAAGTCGGGCACCCCAATGCCCCAACAAAAGTTGAGAGCCTTCAACCTATACTTAAATGGAAACCATCGTCACAGATGGATGTAACTTATGATGTCATTATATATGAAGGGATTGCGACCCGTGAAGGATTTGACATAGTGAGAGCATGGCCGAAACGAGCGATGGGTAAAGAGGTATATTATCGAGAAGGGTTTAAAGAGACAGAACACAAGGTAGAAGACCTTCTCAAATCGGATAATGAATACTATTGGTCAGTAAGAGTTAGGCAGGGGGAACAAGTATCAGAATGGTCACGCTACGATTATTTACTTTTTGGTGGTGTTGCTTATGTAAAAGGGGATAACCTTCTATTCATGTTCAAAACGCCCAAGAAATAAGAAGATTATGACTTTCAACCCTTAATTGTCAATATTTGGTGTAGTATAACCCTCACTCTTTGTAGGTGTTATCAGCAAACTGGACGAATAAGAATTATCTATTAGAACAATTCATTTTATACATTTCATCTCAGACCATATTCTGACAATTTAACAAATCTAAAACCACGCTTTTTTAATTCGGGGATGACTTCTATCACACCCTCTGCGGTTTCGCTTTCAGGATGATTCATATGCAAAAGGATGATGGAAGAGGGCGGTGCCCTCGATAAAGCTTCTTTCACCCGCCTCTTTGAGTAGGTGGCACCTGCATCCCCAAGTATACTAAAATTCACCACCTGATATCCCAACGCATTAGCTATCTCAACACAGATTTCATCGCAGTAGGATGTGCCGGGTCGATAATACTTTGGTTTGTGTCCGGTGAGGTTCAGAATTTTTAAGGCATTCAACTCTATCTCATCATAAATCTCTCCCACACTTTTTGTCCCTTCTATTCCATAGACAGAACGGCCAAGGGCTGAACATGGCTTATGGTTCAAACCATGATTTTCAATTTCAAACAGAAGACTGTTTGACAATTTCTTGAAGATTTCTGGATTCGCATCTATCCACCTGCCGCTGACAAATAAGGTGGCAGAGATTTCTTCACTCTCCAGATACTGGATCAACTTAGCGTCATAGCCTAATTTCCTCGGGCCACCACAGGCATCAAAGGTCAATGCTAAAACTTTCTGGTTTGTGTCTAATCTGGTTTTTACTCCCCTCACGCCTTCTGCCCATTCTTTCGGAACCCTACCAGCGAATTTTGAAATGGCCTTTTCTTTCGACTGTATTTCTTGGGACTGTCCCGAATCAATACTCCAGTTGAAAATGACCAATAAAAGAACAAAAATTTTTAGAATCATTTTATATCTATCTACACCTCTCCTCTGCCCCATAGGTCTCAGCCATTGCGACATCAGTGTTGACAATCCCTTCCTGTTCGTCTATTTTTAATGCATTTGATGAGGTAAATTCAAGTAAGGAGATTGAGTGATCAAGATTGGTACAAGTGGTTTTTCCTTTCCGGATTGGAAGGGGACTGTTTATCCCATAGGCATTCGGGAAAGAGATATGTTACCCTTCTATGAAAAAGAGATGGGATTTAATGTCTTGGAGGTCAATTTCACCTATTATACCCTTCCGTCTCAAAAGAGCTTTGCGGCAATGTCTCAAAAGACATCCAAAGATTTTGAATTTGTTGTGAAGTCTTTTAAAGGGATGACCCATGAAATTTGGGATAAAGAGACCGGCACCAGGATTGATAATCAGGAGGTCTTTAAGAAATTTAAATATAGCCTTGTCCCCCTGATTGAAGAGAAGAAACTCGCTTGTGTCTTGGCGCAGTTTCCTTTTGGGTTCTTCCCCAATCAAGAAAATTTAGGTTACCTCGGAAGGTTCAAAGAGGAGATGGCGGACATCCCGCTCGTCATTGAGTTCCGGAATAAGGCCTGGCTGAAAGAACAGACCTTTCAATTTTTAGAGAAAAATGGAATTGGATTTTGTGTCGTTGACGAACCCAAACTTTCCCAATTGATGCCCTTCCAGCCAAGGGCTACTTCGGAGATTGGTTATTTCCGGTTTCATGGCAGAAATATTAACTGGTTCAATGTCCCTACTTCTGTGAGGTATGATTACCTCTACAGTGAGAAAGAACTGAAGGAATTCATTCCAGACATCAAGGATATTTCAAAAAAGACGGCCAAGACTTTAATCTTTTTTAACAACTGCCATGCTGGCTCTGCGGCTAAAAATGCTACCCAGATGGCGAAGCTGCTCGTGCATGAATAGTTTGGAGTAATGAGTTCGTAGTTCGGAGAGTAGATCGAAACTCAGAACTCAAAACTCCGAACGCCGAACTTTGACGGGAGGAGGAAACGTGATCAAGATTGATTTTAAAAAAGGGGATGGACTCATCCCGGTGATCATCCAAGATGCCTCAACCCATGAGGTCCTGATGTTGGGATACATGAATCAAGAGGCGTGGGAGAAAACGATCAAGACAGGAAGGGCATCCTTCTGGTCAAGATCTCGCAAAAAAATTTGGGTCAAAGGAGAAACTTCGAAACATTTTCAGGAAGTGAAGGAGATCTATCTCGATTGTGATGGAGATACCCTTTTGCTCAAGGTGGATCAGATAGGGGGGGCGGCTTGCCATATGGGTTTTAGGAGTTGCTTCCATCAACGGTATGAAGAAAGGAAATGGAAGGTCTCTGGAAAGAGAATATTTGACCCAAAGGAGGTATATGGAAAGTGAAGGTACTGAAGGTTGGAATTCCAAAAGGAAGTCTGGAGAGTGCCACCATCGAGCTCTTTAAGAAATCGGGCTGGAAGATCTTGGTGAGTTCTCGAAGTTATTTCCCCATGGTGGATGATGATGAGATTCGCTGCACCTTGGTCAGGGCTCAGGAAATGTCAAGGTTTGTGGAGATAGGAAGCTTGGATGTGGGGCTAACCGGGAAGGATTGGATTCTGGAAAATGGTTCTGACGTGGTGGTTGTCCAGGATTTAATCTACTCCAAAACCAGCGCCACCCCTGCCCGATGGGTTTTGGTTGTGGCGGAAGATTCCCCCATCCGACGATTGAAGGATTTGGAAGGGAAAAAGATCTTCACAGAACTGGTCAATTTCACCAAACGATACTTTGCCGAGCGAAACATCAAGGTCTATGTGGAATTCTCATGGGGGGCGACAGAGGGAAAAGTGATTGAAGGATTATGCGATGCCATCGTCGAAGTGACAGAGACCGGAAGCACATTGCGGGCCAATAAACTCCGTATCGTTGAAGAGCTCATGCAGACCAATACCCAACTGATTGCCAATCGTGAATCCTATCAAGATCCATGGAAAAGGGAAAAGATTGAACAGGTCTCGCTTCTTCTTCAGGGAGCCCTTCGAGCCGAAGGAATGGTTGGGCTCAAGATGAATGTATCGGCGAATGATCTCAAGGCTGTGATTGAAATCCTCCCCAGCATCACTGCCCCCACGGTGGCTAATCTCTTCCAAACCGATTGGTTCTCTGTAGAGACTATTATTTCTGAGAAGGTCGTCCGGGAACTCATTCCAAAATTGCAGAAACTGGGAGCAGTGGGGATCATCGAATATCCGCTCAATAAGGTAATATAAGGTTTTCGATGCTTGAGGATCGCTTCACTTGAGGAGCACTTCGTTTGAGGCAAGAGATTTGGCCTCTATCCTCAAGGCCCGAAGGGCCGCTCCTCCTTCCTTTTGCAGTTTTTAATGCGTGAACAGCCCTACCACTTCCATGTGAAAGGTCTGCGGAAACATGTCGATGAGGCTGAGATTTTGGAGGGAATATCCCCTTTCGGAAAAGAGGCGGAGATCCCGTGAGAAGGTGGTGGGTTCACAGGAGACATAAACGATTTTTTTTGGTTTCAATCTGACCACCTGATCCAAGACTGTCTTGCACCCTGTCCTGGGAGGGTCGAGGATGACGAGATCAGGATTTTCCCTTTTCCAACGCATCAAAACATCTTCTACCCTTCCGTGAATGAATTCGCAATTTCTGATTCCATTTTTTTTTGCATTGAAGCGGGCATCCTCAATCGCCGTCCTATTCTCTTCAATCCCTAAGACCTCCTTGGCTCCCATGGCCAAGGGGAGAGTTAGGTTTCCAACGCCGCAATAGAGATCCAAGACCTCCTCCTCATGATTCGCGTCCGCGAATTGAAGAACGGTATGAATCAATGTTTGATTCTGCTCCAGATTGACTTGGGAAAAACTCCCTGGTGATATTCGAAACTTGAGATCTCTTTTTTCTCTTTCTTGATCCAAAGGAATGGTGAAGTTCAGGGTAGGGTCACCGAAAAGATTTATTTTTCCTTTTTTTGCGATTACGATTCCCTTGAAGATCGCATGGTTTTGGAGAAACTCCTCAAAGATATTTTCTGTTCCCCGCCCAAGCGAAAGGAAGGGGAGGATAAGAACCCCTTTGCTTTCATCCGGTGAAACGTTTATTTCAACCTCCTCCATTCGAGAAAAGGGTAAAAGCATCTTTCGAACGAATGAAAGCATCTGGTTTATTAAAGGATGTACGATCGGACATTTCTGGATATCCACAATTCGATGTGATTTTTCCTGGAAATAACCCAATGCTTTTCTTTTAGCCTTCAGTTGAGCTCTGATCCGATAGCCATAAGGTTGAGGAGATGGGATCACTATGGTGGGAAGCGCCTCTTTCAACCCTCCCAATCTTTTTAAGATGTCCATTAAAATCTCTTTCTTTAACTTACATTGAATCAAATAATCGATGTGCTGCCACTGACAGCCACCGCAACTTCCAAATGATGGACACGGAGGAATCACTCTCCAAGGAGATGGTTCGACGATCTGAATTAATCTCCCCATGGAGTATTTCTCCTTCTCTTCGGTCATCTCGATCCATGCTTCATCGCCGGTCACGGCATGTGGGATGAAGACCACTTTGCCATGGGTCCGAGCCACCCCATATCCTTTAAAAGCTACGGACTCAATACGAACCTGAACTTTTTTCATCTTAGTTTAAAAATAGCATGGAGGCGGATGAGATTCAATGGATTCAAGTAGGAAAGACGGGGACAGAATGGATTGACATCTTATCACGATTTTGTTAGTTTTAATCACTTATATAAAAAGGATAACCGAAGAGGATGAGCTGGTTTAAAAAAGACGAAGAAGAAAAAGAAGAGAAAGAGAAACGAGAGGAGCTAAAATCCTCTGACCAGCTTTGGGTGAAATGCAACTCTTGTAATGAGATCATCTATCGGAAGGTCATCGAACGAAATTTTCAAGTTTGCCCCAAATGCAACTACCATTTTCAGATCCCTTCTCGGAGGAGAATCGATTGCGTCGTGGACCCTGGAACCCTTATCGAATATGATGCGGACATTGTCTCTACCGATCCTTTAGAGTTCAAGGATTCAAAACGATATCCCTCTCGAATCAAAGAATCCCAGGAAAAGACTGGGCAGAAGGATGCCATCATCTGTGGGGAGGCAAGGATTGAAGGGCAACCAGCGATGATTGGCATTTTCGAATTTAATTTTATGGGTGGAAGTTTGGGATCGGTGGTAGGAGAGAAGATCACTCGCTTGATTGAACGGGCCATCGAAAAAAGAATCGGTGTGGTGATCTTCTGTGCCTCGGGAGGAGCGAGAATGCAGGAAGGTATCCTTTCCTTGATGCAGATGGCCAAAACCAGCGCAGCCCTCGCTAAACTCTATGAGGCGAGAATTCCCTATATCTCGGTGTTGACCGATCCCACCACAGGCGGAGTTTCCGCCAGCATCGCCATGTTGGGCGATATCATCATTGCTGAACCCAAGGCGATGATCGGATTTGCAGGGCCGAGGGTGATTAAGGAGACGATTCGGGTAGAGCTCCCGGAGGGATTCCAGCGTGCAGAATATCTTCTCGAACATGGGATGGTTGACATGATTGTGGATCGAAAGGACCTCCGACACACGCTTGCCTCGCTATTAGAAATGCTTAAATCAGAGGGTTAAGAGAGAGACTCGATCCATGGCCCAAGACACCTACCAACAATCGCTGGACTACCTTTACGGTCTTGAAAAGTTCGGAATGATCTTTAACCTGACTCAGGTGGAAAGAATCCTCAACGCCATTGGAGATCCCCACAAAGAAATTCAGACCATCCATATTGGGGGGACAAACGGGAAAGGGTCCACGGCGGCGATGATGAGTTCAATCTTGCAGAAAGAGGGCTACCGAGTAGGTCTCTACACTTCACCCCATCTTATTCGTTTTACCGAACGGATTAAGGTGAACGGAAAGGAGATCGAGGAGGAAGAGGTAGCTGCCCTGGCGGGATGGATGAGAAAGGAAATCGAGGCATCGGGCATCCTTCCTCCCTTCACCTTTTTCGATTTTACCACAGCGATGGCGCTTCACTATTTTAAGCAGAAGTTGGTGGATCTTGCCATTTTAGAAGTCGGGTTGGGTGGGAGACTTGATTCGACCAATGTGGTCGATCCGTTGATCGCCATCATCACCAATATTGCCAAAGACCATGAGGAATATCTGGGGAAAAGTATTCTGAAGATTGCCCAGGAGAAGGCGGGCATTATTAAGAAAGGAAGACCTTTGATCACCGCTGCGACACAACCTCTTGTGCTTCGACTCTTTTCAAAGGTTTGCCAAGGAAAGGAGTCTCCTTACTTTCGGGTGGGGAAAGAATTTCAATATGTCCGTGCAGAAGATGGGGACTTTGATTACGAAGGTCTCAATCGAAAGTTGTGGGGTATCCATCTCAACCTCAAGGGATTTCATCAGGTCATCAACGCAACGACAGCCCTTGGAGCGATGGAGGTTTTAGAAGATTTAGGATATCGTGTATCCACCCATGCGATGATCGATGGGTTGAAGGAAGTGGATTGGCCAGGAAGATTGGAAATAGTTTCTTCCTCTCCCAGGGTGATTCTCGACGGCGCTCACAATCCAGCTGGAGCCCTTGTCCTGAAGGAGTCTCTGGAGAAAGAATTTCAATACCAAAACCTCATCCTTCTCATCGGGATCATGAAGGACAAGGACATCCCATCCATGCTTCATCTGTTAGCTCCCTTGGCGCATCACATCATTTTCACCAAACCTCATACGGACCGCGCCGCTGCTCCCTCCTTGCTCAAAAAGGCATTGGGACAGAATGGGAAAAAAGCGGAGATTGCGGAAAATCTTAGAGAGGCGATTGAAAGAGGTCTCTCCCTGACCCAAGAAGAAGATCTTCTCTGCATTACCGGGTCCCTTTACACGGTTGGAGAAGCCAGAGCCTATTTCCATCCCAAGAGGGGATCATGAAATATAACCGGTTCATTCTGAGCTCCTTTTTTCTTTTTTCCATCGTCATCTCTTCTCCTCCGATCTATGCGAAGGTGGGGGAGGGGGGTATGACGAAAGAGATGAAAGAAGAGGGGCCTGTTGATATTGAGGCGGATGAGCTCATCTACGAAAGGGAGGCGCAACTCTATGAGGCTCATGGACAGGTGGAAGTGAACCGAGGAGATTTCTCTCTCAAGGCAGATCATGTCCGATTGAATAATGCGTCCAAAGATTTAGTGGCGTGGGGAAACGTTTTATTAAGAGAGGGGGAAGATGTCATTGAATGTCAACGCCTGGAAGTGAATCTAGAGACCCGATTGGGAAAGATTCATCAGGCCAAACTCTTTCTGAAGGATCAGAATTTTCACATCACTGGCCGAGAGGCGGAGAAATTAGGAGAAAACCACTATCGGATACGAGATGGCTCGTTGACAACCTGTGATGCGAAACGGCCTCCCTGGAAGTTCGCTGCGAAGGAATTGGAAGTGAAAGAGATGGCTTTAGGAGGATGGGGGATTGCAAAAGGGCCCATCTTCTATCTTGAGGGTATTCCGGTTCTCTATTTCCCGTGGGGGGCTTTTCCCGTGAGGCAGGAAAGACAAACCGGTTTTCTCATTCCTCAGGCAGGGTATTCTAGCAAATATGGTCCTGAATTGAAGAACGGTTTTTACTGGGCGTTTGCAAAGAATATGGATACCACGTTCTATTTTGACTGGTTGGGAGACAGGGGATTTAAAGAAGGCCTGGAGTTTCGCTATGCCTTCGCTCAAGAGACAAAGGGGCAAGCGAATTTCTACTTTATCGATGATCATGTCTTCAATAAGAATCGGTATGCCTTCTTCGTTGAACACCAACAGAAGCTTCCCTATGATTTTTATCTCAAAGCAGATATCAATCGTGTGAGCGACCACCAATATTTTCAAGATATTTCAGATGAAAACCTCCCAGAGACAGCGAAGAAAGCGCAGATTGATATGTGGAGTTTAAGTCAATTAAGATCGGTTGTTTTCGGGGGCAAGAACTGGGATGGTTTCAGTTTCTTATCCCAGGCCGCGGTTTACGACGATTTTACCAAGAAGAGCAATGACGAAACGGTTCAGATACTTCCACAAATCAGTTTTTATGCCCATCCCCAATCCCTTTTTAAAACCCCTCTCTTCTATGACTTGGCCTCTTCCTATACCTACTTCTGGCGCGAGAGGGGTGTCGAGACACACCGGGGGGATCTCTTTCCTAGAATCTCTTACCCCATGAGATTCCTCGACGTATTGAAGTTTGAATCGGATGTCGGACTGAGAGAGACCGTTTATCGGAGTTACAATGATCGGACTGGTACATTTGATGGGTGGAAATCGAGGGAAACTCTCGAGGCGAATGCCCAGATCTTTACTGAGTTTTATCGGGTATATGATGCCGAAAGCTTCCCGAAGATTTCCAATCTTTTTAAAGTAGCCAAATGGATGCACACGATTGAACCCACGATTAGCTATACCTACAGGCCTCGGGTAAATCAGGATGACCTCCCCGTCTTCGATGAGGTAGACCGAATTCCCTTTACCAATCAGATCACCTATGGGGTTACCCAACGCCTGGTGGGAAAACCCGAGAAAGAAGGCATCAGTTCTGGACCCTTTGAGTATGCAAAACTTAAGATTTTTCAGAGTTACAGTCTTGAGAATCCTTCCTGGTTTAACCCTCAGTTTATAGATGCGAAAGGAAAGAAACGGGACTTTTCAAATATTCGAGGAGAACTATGGTGGAATTTTAATCCCTACGTTTCAGCTCATTGGGATTCAGAGCTCGATCCTTATCGAGGGAGTTTCGAGATCTTAAATTTTCTGATTAAAGCCAAAGATCGAAGAAATGATGTTTTTCAAGTTCAATATCGAGACACCCGGGACAACGTCAGGGAGATCAATCTCGATGCCCGGGTGAAGACGATCGCTCCCTTATACCTCTTTGGCGCATTTTACTATAACCTCTTAGAGGGGACATGGGTCCAGGGCATCTTCGGGGCAGAATACCAGACCCAGTGCTGGTCAGCGGGCTTTGTCTTTACAGATAGGAACCGATCTCCTGATGGGACGGTGAAAAAGGAACGGAAGTTCCATGTCTATTTTAATCTGCTGAATATTGGTTCGGTGGGGAGCAAGCCTTATTTTATGAGGTTATAATTAACGGCTCAGGAGGAGTAAAATGAAAGGCGTTATTTTGGCAGGAGGTTTGGGGACTCGGCTCTACCCCTTGACAAAGGTGACTAACAAACACCTCCTTCCCATCTACGATAAACCGATGATTTATTACCCGATTCAAACCCTGATTAATGCGGGCATCGATGACATCTTGATTGTCACGGGCGGAAACAATGCAGGAGATTTTTTAAAGCTGTTAGGAAATGGAAAGGAGTTCGGTCTCAAACATATCAACTATACCTATCAAGAGGGAGAAGGCGGCATTGCAGAAGCCCTTGGGTTGGCAGAATTCTTCGCTTCAGGAGAAAAGATCTGTGTGGTATTGGGAGATAACATCATTGAGAAAAACATTCGAAAGGCGGTAGAAAATTTTCGGAGGCAAAAGGAAGGGGCAAAGATTTTGTTGAAAGAGGTCCCTGATCCTCAGCGGTTTGGAGTTCCGGAGTTGAAGGGAGATCGGATCGTCCGAATTGAAGAAAAGCCAAAGAGTCCCAAATCCCATTATGCCGTGATCGGAATCTATCTTTTTGATCAAGAGGTGTTTAACTTCATTAAGACCCTCAAGCCCTCTGACCGAGGGGAATTGGAGATCACCGATGTGAACAATCAGTATATTGAAAAAGGGTTGATGACATGGGATATTTTAAAGGGTTGGTGGACCGATGCAGGGACTTTTGAGTCCTTACTTCGTGCGAACCAATTGGTTGCCCAGACAGGTGCGAATCATCTTTAATAAAAATTGCAAATTGCAAATCGCAGATTGCAGATTGAAACGAAATCTGCAATCTCAAATTGGGTGGTGCTAGGGAGGGAAAATGATACACGGGGTGAGGACGAAATTATTACGGGTGATCCCGGACGAGAGGGGGAGGGTCATGGAGGTCCTCAGGGTGGATGATGATTTGTTTTCGAAGTTCGGTCAGGTATATATCACCACTACCTATCCGCAAGTGGTGAAGGCGTGGCACTATCATAAGGTCCAGACCGATCACATTTGTGCTGTCCATGGGATGATTAAATTGGTCCTTTACGATCCACGGGAAGGTTCTCCGACCCAAGGGGAGATCAATGAATTCTTCATTGGAGTCCATAACCCTCTGCTGGTTCAAGTGCCCCAAGGGATCTATCATGGATGGAAATGTATCAGCGAGGAGGAAGCGGTCATCATCAATGTGCCAACAGAGGTGTATCAATACAGCGCGCCCGACGAGTACCGCCTTCCACCCCATGGAAAGGATATTCCCTATGATTGGGGGAGAAAAGATGGATAATAAGAAGCACCCAATCCTAAGCACCAAATATCAAACAAATTCCAATATCCAAATTCGAAATTCCAAACTAAATAAGTTTTGATCATTAGATATTGGAGATTGGAATTTATTTGGGATTTATAATTTGGGACTTGGAATTTTAGACTCCGTGCGCTATGCGCCATGCGATTTATTGGTTGGAGTGAGTGATGAAAATTTTAATTACAGGTGGTTGCGGGTTCATCGGAAGTAACTTCATTCGTTATTTTTTGAAATCCTACCCTGATTATTCTCTGATCAATGTGGATAAATTAACCTACGCCGGAAATTTAGAAAACCTCTCCGATCTCTCTCACTCCCCCCGCTACCATTTCATCAGAGGGGATATTGCCGATGCTCCTCGAATGGAAGAATTGATAAGCAAAGGTGTGGATGCTATCGTCAACTTCGCCGCGGAATCCCATGTGGATCGATCCATTGAAGACCCCAGTGCCTTTATGAAAACCAATGTCTTTGGAACCTTCGTCCTTCTCGAAGCCGTACGAAAAATATTTCCTAAACAGCCCATTCGATTCCTTCACATCTCCACTGACGAGGTTTACGGCTCCCTGGGTGAAACAGGAGCTTTTATTGAGGAAACTCCTCTGGCGCCCAATAGCCCCTATTCGGCGAGTAAAACAGCGGCGGATATGTTGGTCAGAGCTTATCGTCATACTTATGGGATTCCGGCCCTTATCACCCGATGTTCCAATAATTATGGGCCTTATCAATTTCCTGAAAAACTGATTCCTCTAATGATCTCAAATGCCCTCGAGGACAAAGAACTCCCCATTTATGGTGATGGGATGCAAGTGCGGGATTGGATCTTTGTTGAGGATCACTGCCGGGCTTTAGATGTGGTGCTCCACCAAGGGAAAGAAGGAGAAGTTTATAATATAGGGGGTCGAAGCGAAAAGCCAAATTTGACTGTGGCCAAGACGATTTTGGATCGATTGGAAAAACCTCATTCCCTGCTCCGATTTGTTACCGATCGGCCAGGCCATGATCGTCGCTATGCCATTGACTTCTCCAAGATCGAGAGAGAGTTGGGATGGAAACCTTCTATCTCCTTCGACGAGGGGATCCGCTTGACCGTGGAATGGTACTTGATCCATCGGGAATGGTGGAAAAAGATCAAGACAGGGGAGTATTTGGACTATTATAATAGAATGTATCGAGACCGTTAAAAGGCCACCTCGGGCATAAAAGGGGAACGATTCGATCTGGAAATGAAACGGACAATATTGGTGATCGGGGCGAAAGGAATGTTGGGAAAAGATCTGATGGGCGTTCTCCTTTCCTCTCTTCCCAATGACGAAGTCATCGGATGGGATATCGAAGAAATCGATATCCAAAAAGAAGAGGACACCGTCTTTAAAATTGAGAAACTTCGACCCAATATCATGGTCCATATTGCCGCCTACACGGATGTCGATGGGTGTGAATTAAATGAGGAGAAGGCCTTTGCCGTCAATGCGGAAGGAACGAGGCATGTGGCCCTGACAGCTTCCAGATGCCAGGCGAAGATGGTTTACCTGAGCACGGACTATGTCTTCGATGGAAATAAAAGAGAACCCTATTTGGAAAGTGACTCTCCTCATCCCCTGAATGTCTATGGCCGCTCCAAATGGAAGGGTGAGCAATATGTTCAGGAGTTGGTGAAAGATCCCCTGATCGTTCGGACCCAGTGGCTCTTCGGAAGATATGGGAAAAATTTTGTGACCTCCATTCTCCGACAGGCGGGAGAGAAAAGGGTTCTATCCATTGTCAACGACCAGATCGGCTCGCCTACTTACACCGTTGATTTGGCCAAAGCCATTTCCGCTCTGATCCAATTTGACGCCAGTGGAATTTTTCATGTGGCGAATAGTGATCTCTGTACGTGGTACACCTTTGGCCAAGCGATCTTGAAACTTTCAGGGATGGATAAGGTGAAGGTGATTCCCATCTCTTCAAAGGAACTCGGTCGTCCAGCGATCCGACCTTCTTATTCTGTTCTTAACTGTCAGAAATTGAAAAAAAAGACCGGGTTGACTTTGCAACCCTGGTCCGAGGCTCTGAAGGAATACCTTTCGACCTATCGCCCATCGATGGGTAGACTGGGCGGGTAGAGGAAATAGGAGGAGAGGAAGGAGTTGGCAATGAACATCTGTATCGTCGGCACAGGTTATGTAGGATTGGTGACAGGAGCCTGTTTGGCAGAGTTTGGATTGAATCTGATCTGTGTGGATAATGATCGCCCCAAAATCGAACTTCTCAAACAGGGGAAGGTGACCATCCACGAACCAGGGCTTGAAGACCTTGTGATGAAGAATATGAGGGAAGGAAGGCTTTCTTTTTCGACGAGCATCGAGGAGTGTGTGAAATCGAGTTTGGTTATCTTCATCGCTGTGGGAACGCCTTCCAATGATGATGGTTCTGCCGACCTTAAATTTGTAGAAGAAGTCGCCCAGGAGATCGCTCAACACATGGATGGATACAAAGTGGTGGTGGTGAAATCCACGGTTCCAGTTGGGACCTGTCGTCGGCTGAAACAACTGATCAAGGAACATCAGGTCCGGCCCACCCCTTTCGACATTGTTTCCAATCCTGAATTTCAGAGGGAGGGATCTGCAGTCGAGGATTTCATGCGGCCAGATCGGGTCACCCTCGGTGCAGAAAGCGAACAAGCCATTGCCATCATGAAAGACATTTACAGCGCCCTTTACCTCATTGAAACTCCTTTTGTCATCACCTCTTTAGAAACGGCCGAGATGATCAAATATGCAGCGAATGCCTTTTTAGCGACGAAAGTGAGCTTTATCAATGAAATTGCCAACCTCTGTGAGGTCATGGGCGCCGATGTTCATCATGTGGCAAGGGCGATGGGGCTGGATGGAAGGATTGGAAAAAAATTTCTCCACCCGGGTCCAGGTTATGGAGGCTCCTGTTTCCCAAAGGACACCCGAGCCCTTTCGAGGATGGCTCATGAAAGGGGGTATTCGTTCAAAATTCTCGATGCTGTCATCCGGGTAAACGAGGAACAAAAAAAGAGGATGGTCAGTAAGATTATGGAGAAGGTAGGGGATCTTAAAGGTAAGACCATAGGGATACTGGGCCTTTCCTTCAAACCCAACACGAATGACATCCGGGAATCCTCTTCGATTGTGATCATCCAGGGACTTCTGGACATGGGAGCCAAAGTGAAGGTCTTTGATCCAGCGGCCGAGGAGGAGACCAAAGCGATTTTTCCTAAGATAGAGTATGGGAAAGATGCCTACGATGTAGCCAAAGGAGCGGACGCATTGGTTCTGGCAACGGAGTGGAACCAATTCCGGCGCTTGGATCTTCAACGCATCAAAGAGCTGCTAAAAAGCCCGGTCTTCATTGATCTGAGGAATGTCTATGATCCGGAACAGATGAAGCGATTGGGTTTTAATTACTGCGGCGTTGGAAGGTGAAGGTTGGACTTGGCTCGTTCCGAAAAGGACTGGATCTTTGTCTCCGATGCCCATTTCACCGGGAGAGACACTGAAGCCATGGAGGCGTTTCTCAGGTTCTTAGATTCGGAGAGAAAGCAGATGGGCCATTTGGTGATTCTGGGCGACCTTTTCGAATTCTTCTTTGGTTTTAAAAATTTTTTTCCAGACGAAAAGTCTTCTGTTTTTACCGACTACCTTCCCGTGTTCAATAAGCTTCAAAGTCTGTATCGCGAGGGAATTCAAATTAAATATTTTGAGGGGAATCACGATTTTTTCCTCCATTCCTTCTTTTCAGAACAATTCGGGATGGACGTGGACGTCTATCCCGATGGATGTGAAGAAAGGTTGGAAGGAAAGAGGGTTTTCATCGCCCATGGAGATTTATCAAATCCAAAACAGTGGACTTATCGGACCTTCCGGAGGATTCTTAAAAACCCATTGACGTATCGTCTCATTCATGTTGCAGGCCCTCGGATTTCTCGACGAGTGGCCCAAAAGTTAAGTGATATGAGTTATCAAAAATATCATCACGATGCCCCATCCGCTCCCCCTTCAGCCTTCAAGACCTTTGCCCATCAAAAGTTTTTAGAAGGGTTTGAGGTCGTCATCCTCGGCCACTCTCATTTTCCGGAGGAGATTGAGGAGTGGATTGATGGAAGGAAATGTTTTTATTACAATGTTGGGGATTGGATGATTCACCGATCCTTTTTACGCTTCATCCTCCCTGATCGATTCGAGTTAGATAGATTTGCGTAAGGGAAAATAAGGAGATGGGGAGACAGGAAGATAATTTTATTTTGGATTTTAGATTTCGGATTTCGGATTTTTAATTCTGTACTCCGTAATCCCTGCCTGCGGCAGGCAGGCGCATTCTGCAATCGAGCACAGTATGGGGCACAAGGCAGTATTTCTTGATCGGGATGGAACCATCAATGAAGAAGTAGGATACGTCAATCACATCGAACGATTTATCCTTCTTCCCAGAGTGGGTCCGGCGATTCGATTGTTGAATCAACATCAATGGAAGACAGTGGTGGTCACCAATCAGTCCGGTGTGGCGAGAGGTTATTTTCCGGAATCCTTGATTCATCAGGTTCACCAAAAGATGCAGGAACTTTTAAAGAGGGAGGGGGCCCATCTCGATGGAATCTATTATTGTCCCCATCATCCCGATATCGGGATTCCTCCTTATCGGCAGAAGTGCCGATGTCGAAAACCCGCCACCGGATTGATCGAAGAGGCAGTGAAGGAATTGGCTCTCGACACTTCCCAGAGTTATATGGTTGGAGATCGTGGGATGGATATCGAATTTGCCCATCAAATTGGAGCCAAAGCGATCTTGGTCCTCACCGGATATGGAAAAGGGGAATGGAAATATTTCAGGGAACAGTGGAAGGTTAAGCCGGATCATGTCGCTGAGGATCTCTTTGAGGCCGTTCAATGGATTCTTCTTCAAGAATCGCATCGGCCGAATTTAGGAAAGGAGAATGAAGATGCCCATCAGTAAAGAGCTCTTGGAAATTTTAGCCTGTCCGAAATGTAAGGGAGATATTTTCTTGAATCGAGCAGGGGATGGTTTGATCTGCAAATCCTGTCATCTGCTCTATCCCATTAAAGATGATATCCCTGTGATGTTGATTGATGAAGCTCTTCCCACCAAGGGAGAAGAGTAGATATTTCAAATTTCGGATTGCAGATTTAAAAATCCGACTAAAATTAAAAATCTGAAATCTAAAATCTTAGAATGATCGCTTATATCATATACTTAATTCTAAAAGTGTTTAGCTTCATCATCAATCTTCTTCCCGAGGATTTCGCCCTCTGGGTGGGGAGACAGCTGGGGATGGTGATGTACTACCTGGATTGGGAACATCGGAAAGTCGCCCTTCAGAATCTCTCCCTCGCTTTTGGTCAAGAGAAATCATCAAGAGAGATCCGAGGAATTGCCAGCAGGACCTTCCAAAATCTGGGAATGACGACCATCGAGTTCTTTCGGATTCCCAAGATGGATGCGGAGACGTTTAAGGAAAGAGTTGAAATAGAAGGGCTGGAGGAAGCACTGAGGCTTCTTGAGAAGAAAAAAGGGGCACTTCTCCTCATCGGACATTTCGGGAATTGGGAATTAATGGGTTTGATGTCGAAGGTGATCGGAAGTCCGATCATGGTGATTGCCAAACCCATGAAAAAGAATAGGTGGGTAGATCAATTCATTACAAAGATTAGAAACACATCAGGTCTTGAAGTTATTCCCAGTGTAAAGGCGAGCCGGAAAGTGATGAGGGCGCTTTCTCAAAATCGAGTGGTAGGAATCTTAATTGATCAAAGGGCGAAGCGAAGTGAAGGGATTTGGGCTGACTTTTTCGGGAGAAAAGCACCCACCACCCCTAGTTTAGCCGTCCTGGCGATGAAGACCGGCGCTCCTGTTTTACCCGTTTTCATGCTTCGAAATGGATTCCAAAAACATCGTCTTCTGATCAAGGAACCGCTTGAATTGATCCATACCGGTGACATCAAAAAAGATGTGGAAACCAATACCCAACTTTTCAATCATACCCTTGAATCAATGATCCGCCAATACCCAGATCAATGGTTCTGGGTGCATCGGAGATGGGAGAGAAAAGAGAGGGTTTATCAGAGATGAAAAACCTTCCCCAAAAAAGAAGTGAAAGTTCTCCCACAACAGAGCCGAAGAGTGAGAAGCACACTTACCTTCGTGTGGGGGATAAAGTGGTTCATAAGAAGTTTAAGTCCTGGGGAGGTGGGATTGTGATTGAAACTCGGTCTTCTGACCTGCCGGGTGGAATGTGTTTTGTCCGGATCCTCTTCCAGGATGGAAAACAGAGGATTTTCGATAATAATTTTGATAGCATCTGCTGCTGTTATTATACTGGCATTACACTCCTAAGCCGCATCGAATTGTGAAGTTTCCTTTCCTAAAAAGTCCCCCATGGTGGTATGTTCAATATCAGAAGCTGGACCTCCTCACAACTCACTCCTTCCCTTCCCTTAAATACTTTCCAAGAAGTTCCCGGGTGTGTTCGTCATCGTGACAGTAAACACAGAGATTTTCCCAGTTCGACCCGTCAGGGGGATTATTCAGGTGATTTCCATCTTTGTGGTGCACCGTCAGGAGATGCCTCGTCTTTTCATCAAACTCTCTCCCGCATTTGGCACAGATGAGGCCGTGTATTTTCAGAGAGCGTTCTCGATAATCACTTCCTTTAGGACCGGGTTTCTGTAATTTCTTAAGGGTCTCTTCGATGGATTGATGGTTACCTGTCTTTTGAGGTTGTTGTTTTCGATGAATTCGATAAGGTCTATTTTTCATTTAGAAGACCTCTTTTTTAAATCCATTATATCAAATATTATGGAGAAAGGAGAACCTGATCCCCAAAACGTTCTGATAAGGCAGTTGAAAGTGCCTCAACAGCCTTTTGATCAATAAACTCCACCATGAGTTCTCCTTCTTCGCCTACAATTAACCGACCATGTTTTTTGACCACTTCAGACACATCCTTCGGTTCCACGGTCCACCAACCACGAGTGCGAAGAAGCAATTCCTCACCCTTGAACTCTTGAGGAGTCACCAAATCAATACTACGAAACCATGCTTCCCATCCGATTTGTGCCGGGGCGCGGAGCACAGGGCTTACAGGGTCATGGTAAATGCGGCAGTGGCCAAACAAACGAAGACGGATCATGGTAGTTTCTCCTGTAGAAAACGGATGATCTTCTCGTCACTTGGCAGCAGCGCTCCAGGAACTTCAACTCCAACTAAACTCAATGCCCTTGCCAGACAGTGGATGTAGATAGGAGCAGCATCTTTCTCACTCATAATCATTCCCTGTCTGACAGCTAGAGGCCAGGCTCGCTCAAACAATTCAAGAGCTTGTAGGCGTACACGCCGGAGCCTCTGGTCGAAAAGGGAGATATTCAGACCTCTCAATAATTCTTGTTGGGCTTCCCCCATAAATAAAAAGATACGGCGCATACTTTGAACCGAGGGATCATGGCCCCATTCATCCTCGAGAGGTGTCTTCTTTTCGTTCCGATCGTGTTTACTCATTGGTGATGTCAACCGTCATTTCAATTCTATCATTCGGATTGTCGTTGCCATCTCTGGGTTGCGATACAATTTTATCCACGACCTCCATTCCCTTCAACACCTCACCAAAAACTGTATATTGCCCGTCAAGAAAAAAAGCATCAGCTACACAGATGAAAAACTGAGAGCCCGCACTATCCGGATGTCCAGACCTTGCCATGGAGAGCGTCCCTCGCCGATGGGGTTTTTTATTAAATTCGGCTTTGATTTGATAGCCTGGACCTCCCATCCCATGTCTTGAGCGGTCAGGACTTTTTGTGTTGGGATCCCCTCCCTGGATGACGAATTTAGGGACGACTCTGTGGAAAGTCGTCCCATTGTAAAAACTTTTTTTAGCAAGTTCGATGAAGTTATTCACATGATTGGGTGCCACTTCAGGGAAGAACTTTAAAGTAATATCCCCTAATGTTGTTTGGATGATCGCTTGTTGTTCAGACATCTTATTGACCTCCTCAGGCGAAAATTATTTTGTATCGCACTTCTTTTGGAAAAGAGTGAGATAAGGACAGGGTCAGGGAAAATATAAAAACGGTGAGGAATAAATGCTCACTTCTTTTCTGTTGGGTAATTGGCCTTGGACCATTCCCTCCAGCCACCTTTGAGAGCATAAACCTTAGTGTATCCCATTCCCATCAGCTTTTGTGCCATACTGGCACTTGTTCCTTCTTGGGCTCAGGTACAATAGAGAACGATGGTTTTATCCTTAGGATATTTGTTCGCCCAGGATTCAAAAACTTTAGATCTTCCCGAACAGCAACTTTTATTTTCAAATCGCTATCTGCCCAGTCCGTACCGGAACGGACATCGATGATGACCAAATCCGAACTGCCCATCATGGCCTTGAGTTCTTCCTTGGTCATTCTGGGGGCATCCGCAGAGTTGGCATACGCCATCCACCCACAAACCATAAAAAAAATGATTAAGGTGTCGATCAATAATCTCTTTTTCATCTTATCTCTCCCCGGGCAAATGGCACTATTCCTTTAAATGGAAGGGTATATATCATCTAAACGTAACAAAATGAGTACCTCAAAATCAATAGGAAGGCAGATAAAAATCACTTGTTTAGGTATGGAAATTTTGGTATCTATAATATTTGAATGTTGAGGGTAGAGAGGTGAAAGTGGTTTTTTTCTTAAGTCCACTATCCACAGTTTACCTTCCACTTTCAAAATTGAAGGAGGTGGTTGGTCATGATTACTGTCCCAGCCCATAAGGTGAGGCAATTTGGAGTGGAGTTCTATCAAACCTCTTTTACATCTGAGGACATCCAAAAGTTGGTTAAATTTGAAGTTTTAAATTATCCAGCTGTGGGTGAAGAGGAGAAACGGCGAAAAGTCGGAAAAACCTCAGCCATCAACTGGGAGTTGCTGGAAAAACGGATCGGAAGAAGCGAGGCCGCCTTTCAGAGGCCGATGATTCGGAAGAAGATTCGTGAATTGGTCCAGTATTATTCGGAGTGTCAGGAGGCCCGAAATTTGCCCGCCATTCCGGGAGCTGTGATCATGATTACAGAGAAGCGGCTCAAATTTACACCCATTGGGAAAAATCCCAACCTGGGGATGCTTCAGATCCCAGAAGAGACTGGTATCCTGCGCTGTTTGGATGGTCAACACCGACTATTAGCCCTCAGCGCACAAACCGAAAAAGATGTGGACATTGATGTCCCTGCCGTCCTCTTCGACAGCTTGGATCCTCGCCAGACCGTCGAGCTTTTTGTCACGATTAATGCCAAACATACACGGCTCAATCCCTCCCATCTGATTTCGTTGGCAGGCCGAAGACTTTATACTGACCAGTACCAGGCATTGGCTCATGATATCATTCGTGAACTCAACGAGGAGGAGAGTTCTCCATTGAGGGGAGAGATCAAAATATTGGGTGTGGGGAAAGGCAGGGTTTCGCAGGCCTCCCTGGCCGATGAGATGGTGGATCTTTTTAGTAGCATCGAGAAACTGGGAGGGAAGGAGCGATTCAAAGAATTTGAGCAAAACGGAAAACGATTTTTTCTTAACTACTTCAAGGCCATTCTGGCACTCTTCCCAAAGGCTTGGGCAGGTCGAAAATATAGTATTAAAACTGGAGCAGCCCTTCGAGCCTTTGTTCGCATGAGCCCCGATGTTATGGTAAGATCGAAGCAGTTGAAAAATGACTCCTTCGACTATTTTGGCATTCGAGAAGCGATCAAACCCTGGGGCGAGAGGATTGGAGAAGGCCGGTTTGAGACGGAGGGAGAATGGCGGAGGAAATTGGCAGGAGGGACCCGGGGGACAGTAGAACTTCTGAATCGGGAACTTCGAGATGCCTTGAAGGTTTCTTGAAAAATAGTGAAGCAGATGCAGATGTCAAGTGACTAAAAACGTGATTCGTGTCACGCGACACGCCTGCCTGTGGTAGGCAGGAACACGTTACTTAATACTAGAGGGGAGAATGTGAATGAAGCGGTATCTCATTATTGGGAATGGAGTAGCGGGTGCGAGAGCAGCGGCTAAGATTAGGGAGGCAGACCAAAAGGGGGAAATCCATATCTTCACAGAGGAGGCTTATCCTTTTTACTACCGGGTACGATTTCCAGAGTACGTCGCAGGAGAAGTGACCATTCAGAACCTC
>Ga0209048_10001849_pt1 | contig 21392 bp, 25 predicted proteins | sample FrelakmetCRP12CR_FD_187146 | JGI IMG/M metagenome (GOLD analysis project Ga0209048, IMG submission 187146) | Freshwater lake sediment microbial communities from the University of Notre Dame, USA, for methane emissions studies - CRP12 CR (SPAdes)... | ecosystem: Environmental > Aquatic >... | reverse complement strand
GCCCGCGACCGCGGCCGCCTCGGTCACCGCGGCGCCCACCGAGGTGGCGACGTCCACCGGCACCCCGGCCTCGCCCGATCCGGCTCCCGTCACCGACGAAGTCACCACCGAGCTCGCGCAGCACGGCTCCGCGTACGTCATCGCCAACCTCGCGGCGCCCACCAACGCGCCCGAAGCGATCGGCACGACCGCCCAACAGGTGCTCGATTCACTTCCCCCCGGCAGCTACACCGGGGTGGCCAACGAGCAGGTGCTCCCTTTCGTCGCCGTCCAGGTCGACGACCGGGGCCTGGCCGCACTCCGCCAGAACCCATCGGTGTCGAGCATCGTGGCCAACGGCCGGAACGAGCCCAGCCTCGTCACCAGCGTGCCCGCCGTCGGGGCGGACGTCGTCCGGGCGTCGGGCTACACGGGGGCCGGTCAGGCCGTGGCCATCCTCGACACCGGCGTGCAGCGGGACCACCCGTTCTTCACCAACGGCGCGGGCGGCACCCGCGTCGTCGCCGAAGGCTGCTTCTCGTCCGGCGGCGGCGGCTCGGTCAACATCGTGTCCTTCTGCCCCGGCGGTGCGCCCCAGGCCATCGGGATCGGCACCGCGGCACCCTGCGCGCTGAGCGCCTGTGAGCACGGCACCCACGTGGCCGGCATCGCCGCAGGCGGCAACGCGACCAACGACGGGATCGCGACCCCACGCTTTGGCGTGGCGCCGGGGGCGTCGATCATCGCCGCCCAGGTCTTCTCGAAGTACTGCAGCGTCACCATCGCGGCCGGATCCTGCTCCTCGGGTTGGCAGTTGACTGCGTTCGATTCCGACATCGCCCTAGCCATGGCCTGGGTCGACAGCCTGCGGACCACGTTCCCGATCGCGGCCGTCAACCTCAGCCTGGGCAACCCCAACGTGCACTACACCGACTCCTGCGACGTCTCCTCGTCGCTCACGCCGGTGGTGAACGCGTTGCGCAACGACGGCATCGCCACCGTGATCGCCGCCGGCAACGAGAGCGTCAAGACCGGCATCTCGGCGCCCGCGTGTATCTCCTCCGCCGTGTCGGTGGGCTCCTACGACGTCGGCACCGGCGCGGTCTCGACCTTCTCGAACTCGGCGCCCATCCTTGACGTGCTCGCGCCTGGCGACCGCAGCGGCCTGGGCATCCGGTCGTCGGTCCCGACCTCGACCTACAAGAACCTGCGCGGCACTTCGATGGCCACCCCGCACGTCACCGGCGCGTTCGCCGTCATCCGCGCCGCGGCGCCGAACCTGACCGTGAGCCAGATCCTGGCCTCGCTCACGGCGACGGGCACGCCGGTCACCGACACCAACGGTGTCACGACACCCCTGATCCGCGTCGACCGGGCGCTACCGCTGTCGGGCACGGGCGGGCTCGACGTGGTCGCGGCCGGCGCGAACAGCGTGCGGGTGACGGGCTGGGCGCTCGATCCGGCGGCGACCACCCCGATTCGAGTCGGGATCTCCATCGACGGCGTCACCACCATCACCCTCGCCGACGAGGACCGCCCCGACGTGGCCGCCGCCTTCGGAGGGTGGGGCCCCGCACACGGCTTCGATCTCACCCTCGGCGCCGCCACCGGGTCTCACACGATCTGTGCGTACTCCCTCAACGCTGGTCCGGGTCCCGACGGCGCGCTCGGCTGTCGCGTCGTCACGGTCTGAGCGCTCTTTTCAGGCGGCCTTGCCCACCAGCATGGGCGGATTCTGCGACGACACGACGCCGCCGGCCACCTCTTCGGTGAGGGCGTAGCCGTCGACCGGCATGTCGCCATCCACCTGGAACACGGCGACCGACGGCTTGTTGCCGAGCACCCCGAGGGAGATGACCTTGTCGCCCATGACCCCCCACAGTTGGTAGGTGCGGTCGGCCGGGAGCTCGGGCACGTTGGTGGTGAGCAGGAAGCCGGTGCCGTCGCCCGTGACCACCGCAGTCGCCTGCATCTCGGTCTGCCCGTCGGGTTGGGTGAGCATGGTCTTGGTGTTCGCGGTATCGGCGATGGCCTGGCCGGCGGCCCGGCGCACGTCGATCTGGGCCACCTCGCGGGAGACGTCGTCGATGCGGCGCTCCTGGCGCACCACGACGATGCCGAGCACGACGATCACGACCGCGGCCACCCCGACCACGGCCGTCATAGCCCGCACGACGACCTTGCGCCGCCTCGAGGCGAGAGGCACCACCGGCGCGACCTCCAGGCGCATCGCCGGCGGCGCCTCCTCGAGCGAGGCCGCGATGCGGCCCCACAGGCCGTCGGGAGCCGCCCCACCACCCTGGCCGAGCTGGCCGGCCACCTCGAGGTGCTCGCCCAGTTCGGCCCGACAGCGCGGGCACTCGGCCAGGTGCCGCTCGACCTGCTCGCGCTCGTCGGCATCGACGGCGTCTAGTGCGTAGGCGCCCAGGAGCTCCTCGAGCTCGGCGCTCGACAGCTGCTCGGTCATCGCGGGCCCCCGATCCCGGCCTCGGCGAGCTCTACGCGCATCTTCTTCAGGCCCGAGCGGATGCGGCTCTTCACCGTGCCCTCCGGTTGGTCGAGCAGCACCGCGACCTCGCGGTAGGAGTGCCCGCCCAGGTACGCGAGCTCGATCGCCCGTCGTTCGTTCTCCTGCAGCTGGGCCATGGCCGCCTGCACCCGGCCGGCCTCGGCCAGATCGAGCACCTCGTGCTCGAGGTCGTAGCCGGCCTCGGCCTGCCGCAGCGCGTCACGCTCCTCACGCCGGCGACGCGAGGTCTCCGAGCGCAACAGGTCGACCGAGCGCCCGTGGCACTGTGCGAGGAGGTAGGAGCGCAACGTGCCCCGTTCCGGGTCGAACTTCGAGGGTTGGTTCCACAGGCGGAGGAACACCTCCTGCACGATCTCCTCGGCGAGGCCCGCATCGAGCAGGAGGCGCCGGGCCAGGCCGAACACGGCGCCGGCGTGGCGCCGGTAGGCCTCGGCGAGGGCGCGTTGCTCGTAGCGGCTGATGGCGATCACCAGGACCGCGTCGCTCGCTTCGTGAAGGTCGTCGGGGGTTAGGTCGTCGGGGGCCATGGCACTGCGTCAGTTACGGAGCGGCACACCGGTCTGGATGACCTCGGGGTCGAGATCGAACCGGGAGACCACCTCGACGTGATGGGTCTGGGGGAACAGGTCGACGAGGGTGGCGTGGTCGAACCGGTAGCCGTGCGCCGCGAGCAGTGCCGTGTCGCGTCCCAGCGAGGCGGGGTCACAGCTCACCAGCACCAGCCGGGCCGCTCTCGTCGCGGCGAGGGCGCCGACCGCTCGTGCCGCCAGCCCGGTGCGACTGGGGTCGGCCACGACCAGGCGGGCCGGCGACGGCCGGAACTTCTCGACCGGCGCCTGCACCACGCGAGCCCGCAGGCCGCTCAGGTTGTGGCGGGCATCGGCCACCGAGGACGAACCCCGCTCGACCGCGAGGACCCGCACCGCCTCGTGGTCGGGCACGTCGCGCGGTGAGGCGAAGGCGCCGGCGAACAGGCCGACGCCGCAGTAGGCGTCGACCACCGTGCCGGGGCCGAGCGCATCGCCGGCGGCCGCCCGCACCGCATCGACCAGAGCAGCGGCGCCGTCGGCGCGGCTCTGGAAGAACGACGGGGCCGAGATGCGGTAGCGACGTCCGTTCACCACCTCGTGGAACCATGCCCGTCGGCCGGCGCGCACCTCGTCGTCGCCCACCACCCGCACGTCGTCGGGAAGGCGCACCCCCGCGGCCGTCGGTGTCACGAGAGCCAGTCGCTCCCCCGTCGCCGCGCCGACGCGCAGCGTGACCTCGTCGGCCGCGCCGAACTCACCCTCGGCCAGCAGCTCGTCGAGCGCCGGATGGGCGACCAGGCAGTGATCGGTGGTGACGACTTCGTGGCTTCGGGCCCGGCGGAAACCCGCCCGGCCGTCGACGACCGCGGCCCGAAGCGTGGTGCGAAAGCCGGTCGGCGCGAGGGCCGAACCCGGTCGCACCTCGGGATCGTCGAGCCGGCCGAGCCGACGCAGCGCGTCGGCCACGACCGCCGCCTTCAGGCCGGGCTGGTCGGCCGCCGTCACGTGCTGGAGGTCGCACCCGCCGCAGCCCTCCGCGATCCGGGGGCAGGGGGGTGCCACACGGGCCGGCGAGGCGTCGAGCACCTCCACGACCTCGGCTCGGGCGAAGTCGCGGCGCTCGGCGACCAGCCGGGCCCGCACCCGCTCGCCGGGCAGCGCCCCGGCCACGAAGACCACCCGGCCCCCGGCGTCGCGGCTGATGGCGTCGCCGCCGGCGGCCAGGGCTGTCGCTTCGAGTTCGATCATCTGGGGGCAGCGTAGGCGGGTATCGTCGGCGTCGATGCCCGAGCCCCCCGTCTCCGACCGAGCCTTCCTGATCGCGCCGAGCGTGCTGCCCGCCGACTTCTCCCGACTGGGCGAGGCGTGCGTCGCCCTCGAAGCGGCCGGCGTCGACCGCATCCAGTTCGATGTGATGGACGGCAACTTCGTACCAAACATCACCTTCGGTGCCGACGTGATCGCCTCGGTCCGAGGCGAGGTGACCGTGCCCTTCGAGGCCCACCTCATGGTCGAGGAGCCCACGTGGATCATCCCGGCCATGGTCGAGGCCGGTTGCGAACGGTTGATCGTGCACGCTGAGGCCTGCCGCCACCTGCACCGCACGCTGGGCGCGGTTCGCGAGGCGGGGGCGGCCGCGGCCGTGGCCCTCAACCCGGCGACGCCGCCAGATGACGCCGCTTACGTGCTCGACCTGGTCGACATGGTGCTGGTGATGACGGTCAACCCCGGATTCGGCGGGCAGTCCTACATCTCCACGATGGCCACCAAGCTCGGCGCGCTGCGCCGGCTCATCGTCGACGGGGGCCACGATGTCGACCTCGAGGTCGACGGCGGTATCGGTCCCGACACCGTGGCCCACGCCGCGGAGGCCGGCGCCAACGTGCTCGTGGCCGGCAGCTCGCTGTTCCGCGACCCGCAGGGCCTGACCCACGCGGTGGCCGATCTGCGGGCCCGGGCCGAAGCCACCCGCGCCTAGATGGGCGCGAAGCGGGCCCTGGTCGCGATCGCCGTCGTGGCGATCACGGCGGTGATCGGCATGGCGGTGATCGCCGCATGCAGCGGCCCGACCCGATCGGTCGAGGCGCTGTGCACCCAACTGGAGGCAGCCAAGGATCTCGACCGCAACCTGGCGACGCTCGACCCCTCGGCCTACGACCCGCAGCTCGCAGCGTTGCGCAAGGCCAGCCAGGTCGCGCCCGACGACATCCGCAGCCAGGTCACGACCGTGTCCGATCTGGCCGCCGAGTTGGCCAAGGCCATCGAGAACGCCTCGGGTGACAAGCGGGCCGCGCTCGAGGAGGCCCTGCGCGCCCGCCAGAGCGACGCGTCGCAGGTGACCTCGGCGGGCAGGGACGTGCAGACGTGGGCCAAGGCCAACTGCGGCCTGGAGCTGAACCCGACCTAGTGGATCTCGCCTCGGCGCACGATCACCTGGTCGATCATGCCGTAGTCCTTGGCCTGCTCGGGCGTGAACCAGCGGTCGCGCTCGGAGTCGGCCTCGATCTGCTCGACGTCCTGGCCGGTGTGGAAGGCGATGCGCTCGGCCATGCGGCGCTTGATGAAGGTCATGCGCTCGGCCTGGATGGCGATGTCGGATGCCTGACCCTGGATGCCGCCGAGGGGCTGGTGCATCATGATCTCGGCGTTGGGCAGCGAGTAGCGCTTGGCGGGGGCCCCGGCGCACAGCAGGAACTGGCCCATCGACGCGGCCAGGCCCATGCAGATGGTGCCCACGTCGGGGCCGACGAACTGCATGGTGTCGTAGATGGCCATGCCCGAGGTGATGGAGCCGCCCGGCGAGTTGATGTAGAGCCAGATGTCCTTGTGTGGATCCTGGCCCTCGAGGTAGAGCAGCTGGCCGATGACCTGGTTGGCGACCTGGTCGTTGACGTCGCTGCCGAGGACCACGATGCGCTCCTTGAGCAGCATCCGAAAGATCTCGCCCGACTCTCCTCCCATGGGGGTCTGGGCCATGGGGATCTGGGTCAGCGGGGCGGACAGCGGGTGCTCCATCGGTCTCCTTCCGAGGACGAACAAGGGGGCCGGCGGCCCGTGGGGAGAGGCTACCGTCGTGAGACGGTCACGCGGGTGTGGCGGAACTGGCAGACGCGCTGGGTTTAGGTCCCAGTGTCCGCAAGGACTTGGGGGTTCGAGTCCCCCCGCCCGCACCAATCAGGCGAACAGCGCGATGGTCACGCCCACGCCGTTGACCACGGCGTGGGCCACGATCGACGGGCCGAGGCGCCCCGATCGGACGGCCAGGAGCGCGAACAGGGCGCCGTACGTGGCCGTCACCGCGACGATGAACGCACCGCCACCCAGCCCGCCCTGGAAGTGCAGCATCCCGAACACCACCGATGAGACGACGACGCCGATGGCGGTCCCCCACTTGCGCGCCGCGCTGCGCAGGAACAGGCCGCGGAAGAACAGCTCCTCCACGATCGGGGTGCACACCGCCACGAGCAGGAAGATCACGAGCACCGACACCACGCTGTGATCGGAGGTCGGGAGGAAGTCGTCGTTGCTCGGCGGCGAGTCGCCGAACAGGCCGATCCAGGCCAGGTTGCCGGCGACGCTCATGAGCAGGGCGAGCACCCCGCCCCCTACGCCCCAGCCCACGTCGATGGGCTTGATCGCCAGGCCGAAGTCGAGCGCCACGCTCTTGCGGCCCTTGACGTAGGTGGCCACCACCGGCCATCCGGCGAGACCGACCCACCCCGAGGCCAGCACGACCGCGAGCTCCCCGAGCCCCAACTGGCTGAGGTCGGGGTTCTGGACGTCGATGGCACCGATCACGATGAGGAACACGCCGCCGGCGACACCGCCGACGAGGTAGATCAGAAGCCCGTAGGCGACGTCGCCGAGGCCCCAACGGACCTCATCCATCGGCGAACCAGTCGCGGAACCGCTCGGTGAACAGGGCCGGCGCACCGCCGGTGTGCAACATGACCACGGGCTGGTCGGGGCCGAGGCGTCCGGAGCGACGGTCGGCGATGAGCGCGGCGAGGGCCCGCCCCGAGTAGACGGGATCGAAGATCAGGCCTTCGTGCCGCGCCGCCAGGGTGAGGGCCTCGAGCACGGCCGCGCTGCGGGTGCCGTACCCGTCGCCGATCTGGCTGTGGTCGAGCTGCGGGCGACCCTCGGGGAAGGGTCGGCCGGCGAGGGAGGCCACCGACGGCGCAAGGGCCTCGATGCGGCCGGCCACCTCGGGCACGGCGCCGACGTCGACGCCGCGCACGCGATCGTGATGACCGAACCCGACCGCGAGCCCGGCCTGGGTGCCGCCGGTACCGGTCGCGGTGTAGACGAGCGACCCGAGGGGCGCCTGGGCGGCGAGCTCGCCCGCGGCCACGACGTAGCCGAGGGTGCCCACCGGCGATGCCCCACCGAGGGGGATCTCGGAGGGGTGCCGGCCGTCGGCCGTGAGCCGCATCGCGGTCTCGGCCAACATCGTCTCGAGCCGGGTCGCGTCGTAGTCGCCGATCCACACTGCTTCGATGCCGAACAGCTGGTCGAGCACGACGTTGCCTTCGGCCCGCTCGGGCGGGTGACCCCCCAGGACGGCGGTGCACGACAGGCCCGAGGCGCGGGCGGCGGCGCCCGTCAACCGCACGTGGTTGCTCTGCGCGGCCCCGCCCGTGAGCAGGGTGTCGCAGCCCTGGGCCAGTGCAGCACCGACCAGGAACTCCAGCTTGCGCACCTTGTTGCCCCCGCCCCCGAGGCCGGTGAGGTCGTCGCGCTTCACCCACAACGCCCCGTCGGCGAAGCCGAGAGCCCGACCCAGGCGATCCATCGGTTGCAGCGGGGTCGGTCCGGTGGTCAGTTCGACTCGGTGCAGGGTGTTCACCGCCGTGACGCTAGCCCTCGACCGGTCGCACGAACGGACGGCCGACCCGGTCGGACTCGACCTCGAAGCCGACCTCGACGGGCAGACCCAGACGCAGCTCATCGAGGGGCAGATCGTGCGCACCCGACACCAACCGCACGCCCTCGTCGAGTTCGGTGACGACAATCGCGTAGGGCACCCGCTCGGCGAACACCGGCGCCATGGCCTGGTGGGTGACGGTCCACGAGAAAATCACCCCTCGGCGCGCCGACCGCTCCCACGACCACGCGGCCGACCCGCACCCCGCGCACAGCAGCCGGGGCGGGTGCCGCCAACGACCGCAGTCGCCACAGCGCTGGAACCGCAGCTCACCCCCGGCGCAGAAGCCGAAGAACTCCTCGGTGAGACTCACCGGTCGCGCCCCAGCACGGCCAAGCTGCCGTCGCCGAAGTCGCCCCACCCTGTCACCAGCGCCAGTTCCGCATCGTCGACCTGGGCTCCGCCGGCCTCGTGGCGCAGCTGACTGGTGGCTTCGACGAGGTGGTTCATCCCCCACATGTGCCCCTGGGACAGCAGGCCGCCGTGGGTGTTGAGCGGGTACTCGCCACCGAGCTCGATGCGCCCACCGCGCACCCAGGCACCGGACTCCCCCGGCCCGCACAGGCCCAACGCCTCGATCTGCAACAACACGACGTGGGTGAAGCAGTCGTAGATCTCCAGCACGTCGGCGTCGGCTGCACTGACACCGGCCATGGCCAGCGCCCTCGGCGCCGCGTAGGACAGCCCGATGCGGAACGGCTCGGCCCGGCTGGCGATGTCGTCGGCCGGGTACGGGTGGCCCTCGGCGGCCCCGAGCAGCACCGCGGGCACGTGGGGCAGATCGCGGGCCCGATCCAGCGTGGTGACCACCACCGCGGCGGCGCAGTCGGTCTCGAGGCAGCAGTCGAACAGCCGGAACGGCTCGCTCACCCAACGCGAGGCCAGGTAGTCGTCCATCGTCAGGGGTCGGCCCCGCATGAGCGCCTTGTCGTTGAGCTGGGCATGGCGCCGCGCCGCCAACGCGACCGCGCCGGTGTCGGTGTCCTCGATGCCGTAGAGGTGCTTGTGGCGCATGCACAGCAGCGCGTAGAACTGCGCCGCCGACATCGCCCCATAGGGCAGGTAGTAGTCCTGGATCACATCGGTGGCCGAGGTGATCAGGAACCCGTGACGGGGCGACGGCACGCCGGCCTTGGGCCGGAACGCCGAGTAGCCGTTCCACCCGACGACGCACAACACGTTGGTGGCCACCCCGCTGGCCACGGCCATGGCCGCGCTCTGCAGGCTCGCGGTAGGGCTGGCCCCACCCATGTGCACGGTGACCGAGTAGCGCAGGTCGTCGATGCCCAGATTGGCGGCGAGCTCCTCGGCGGTCGTGTAACCCGACGGCGGGATGATGCCGTCGATGTCGGCCACGCGGAGCCCGGCATCGGCGATGGCCGCAGTCGCCGCGTCGAGCATCAACTCGACCGGAGTGCGGTCGGAGCCCTTCACGTAGTCGGTCTCGGCCACCCCGACGATGGCCGTGCTGCCCGCGAAGCTCACGGCCGAGACCCTATGCGCTCGCTAGCGTGCGGACGATGCACGCGCACGACCTGCCGACCCCGGCGCTGCTCGTCGACGCCGACGCCTTCGCCCACAACATGGCGACCATGTCGGAGGCCTGGCCCGGACCCCGGCTGCGGCCGCACGTCAAAGCGTTCAAGTCCACGACGCTGGCCCGTGAGCTCTCGGCCGCCGGACACGCAGGCTTCTGCTGCGCGACCGTGCGCGAGATGACCGGCATGGCCGCCGCCGGGCTCGGCGCCGACCTGCTGCTCGCCAACGAGGTGCTCGACCCGGCGCGCCTGGCGCAGTTGGGCCGCCTGGTCGCCGACGGCACCGCTCGGGTCACGGTCGCCGTCGACTCGCCCGAGACCGTCGTTGCCGCGGCCCACGCCGGCATCCACGACGTGCTCGTCGACGTGAACGTGGGCCTCCCCCGCTGTGGCTGCGACCCGGTCGATGCCCCCCGCCTGGCCGATCAGGCGCGGGCCGCCGGGCTCGAGGTCCGTGGCGTCATGGGCTACGAGGGGCACCTGATGGGGGTCGACGACCGCGACCGGCGCGCCGCCGGGCTCGCGGTGGCGATGGAGGTGCTCGCCGCCGCCCACGCGGAGGTCGGCGGCGCCGTCGTCTCCGGGGGCGGCACCGGCACCTGGGACCTCAACCGATCGATCACCGAGCTGCAGGCCGGTTCGTACACGCTAATGGACACCGCGTACGACCGCCTCGGGCTGCCCTTCCGCCGGGCGCTCTCGGTTCTCGGCACCGTCGTATCGGTCAACCGGGCCGGGTGGGCGGTCGCGGACGTGGGCCTGAAGGCGCTGGCCATGGACCACGGCGATCCGTCGATCGACGGGGCCACGGTGTGGTTCTGCTCCGACGAGCACGTCACCTGGGCTCCGACCGACACGCCCCTGCCCAGGGTCGGCGACAAGGTGCGGGTGTGGCCCGCGCACGTCGATCCGACCGTCGCCAAGCACGAGTTGCTGCACCTGATCGACGCCGGCGGCGACGTGCTCGACGTGTGGCCCGTCGACCTGCGCGGTTGGTGAGGGCGCGGCCGGGGGTCGCTACGAGGGCAGTGCGTCGAGCGCGGCCTGGAACTTGCCGGCCGCTTCGTCGGCCAGCTCGGTGAAGCGGTCGTCGTCCATCAGGACCATGGGGTCGACTATGGCCACCCGGGTGCCGCCGTCGGCCGGCTCGAGCACGACGTTGCAGGGCAGGAGCAGCGCCACCGACGGTTCTATGGTGAGCGCTCGGTTGGCCAGCACGGGGTTGCAGGCACCCAGGATCTTGAGCGGGGCCCGGTCGACGTCGATCTTCGCCTTGAGGGTGGCGGCGACGTCGATCTCGGTGAGCACACCGAAGCCCTGAGCGCCGAGGGCCTCGCGTACGGCGGCCTCGGCCTCGTCGAACGACAGCGATGTCGTGGTCTCGATGGCATTCACGGTGGGCTCCTCCTACTTCAGCTTCATGAACATGCGCTCGACCTCGCCGAGCGGGTACCCGTCGGCTTCGGCCTGCTCAGGGTGCTCGAGGCAGTAGGTCAGCCCGGCGGCCACCAGCTTGAAGCCGGCCTGCTCGAGCGCCTTGTTGGCGGCGGAGAGCTGGGTGACGATGTCACGGCACTCCCGACCCTCCTCGAGCATCCGCTCGATGCCCTGGACCTGGCCGGCGACGCGACGCAGACGGGTGCGCACATCGGCGACAACCTCTTCGGGCAGCTCCATGTTCATCCTCCCGGCGCTCGATCTCAGGTGAGTATACCCCATGGGGTAGGGGTATGTCAGAAGGTCGTCGGGCCGAACCCCTCGACCAGGGCCCGGAACGCCCGGCCCCGATGCGAGATGGCATGCTTCTCCTCAGCGCTCATCTCGGCGAAGGTGCGCCCACCGCCCTCGTCGGGGACGAACACCGGGTCGTAGCCGAAGCCGGCGTGGCCCCGCGGGGCATCGATGATCACGCCCTCCACCGTCCCCTCGGCCTCGACCTCGTGCCCGTCGGGGAAGCGCACCAGTGCCACCGTGCGGAACCGGGCGCGCCGCTCGTCGGGCCGCCGGGCACCGACGGCGGCGAGGGCGGCGAGGAGCGCGTTCACGTTCTCGGCGTAGGTCGCGGCGTCGCCGGCGTAGCGGCCCGATCGCACACCGGGCGCGCCCGCGAGGGCGTCGACCTCGAGTCCGGTGTCGTCGGCGATCGCGGCCTCCCCCGTCGCCTCGCACAAGGCGACGGCCTTCAGCCGGGCGTTGCCGACGAGGTCCGGTGCGTCCTCGATCACGTCGGGCACCCCGGGGGGTCGGGGCACCAGCTCGACGTCGCCGCCGACCGCATCGGCCAGCACCTCGGCGATCTCGGCCACCTTGTCGGGGTTGGCGCTGGCCAGCACCAGCCTCACGGTCGGGCTGGTCTCACGGGCGGCGGCTGCCCGGCGGCTCCGCGAGCAGCTCGCGCTGCAGAGCGGTGATTTCCCCGATGCCCAGCTCGGCCAGCGCCAGAAGGTCGTCGAGCTCGCCCCGGCTGAAGGCCATGCCCTCGGCGGTGCCCTGCACCTCGATGAACCGTCCACCCTCGGTCATGACCACGTTCATGTCGACCTCGGCCGTCGAGTCCTCGACGTAGGGCAGGTCGAGGAGCGGTACGCCACCGACGATGCCCACCGACACCGCCGCGCAGGCCTCCCGCAGTGGATGCTCGGCGATGGTGCGATCGTGCACGAGCCGCGTGAGCGCGTCGTGCAGGGCGAGGTAGCCGCCGTTGATCGACGCGCAGCGGGTGCCGCCGTCGGCCTGCAGCACGTCGCAGTCGACGATCACCTGGCGCTCGCCGAGCACCACCATGTCGCAGACCGCCCGCAGCGCGCGGCCGATGAGCCGCTGGATCTCCTGCGTTCGCCCCGACGGCTTGCCCGAGGCCACCTCGCGGCGGATGCGCTCGGGCGACGCGCCGGGGAGCATCGAGTACTCGGCGGTCACCCACCCCTTGCCGCTGCCCTTCATCCATCGGGGCACGTCGCTGTCGACGTAAGCCGTGCACAGCACCATCGTGCGTCCGGCGGTGACGAGCACCGAGCCCGCGGCCGAATCGGTGAAGTCGCGTTCGAAGGAGATGTCGCGAAGCTGGTCGGCCTCGCGACCGTCTGGTCTCACAGGTCGTACCTCTCGTTGTCGACGGCAATGTCGACAGGCGACCCGAAGGCCTCGCTGCCGGCGCGCCGGTGATGGTCGGGATCACTACCGGGCCACAGGTGGGTGAGCACGAGCCGGCCGACACCGGCGTCGCGGGCCATCTCGCCGGCCTGACGTGCGCTCAGGTGCAGCACGCCCCGGGCATCGAGGTCGGTCGGATAGGTCGACTCGACCAACGCCAGGTCGATGTCGGGGCCGAGCGTGGCGAGATCCCATCCGGGACCGGTGTCGGCCGAGTACACGATCGATCGGCCCTCACCGTCGATGCGCACGGCGAGCGTCTCGACGTAGTGGTCGGTGGCCGAGAACCGCAGCTGCAGTCCACCGAGGTCGACCTCGTCGCCGTCGCTGACCTCGTGCCACAGCATCGTCGGGTGCAGGTTGGTGCACAGCCGATGGGCGTGGTCGTGGTTGTCGCTCGTGCCGTAGACCGGCAGTCCTTCGAGATCGAAGCCGTACTTGCGGGCCACGCGCAACCCTGCAAGATCGGTCCAGTGGTCAGGGTGGCTGTGGCTGAGGACGACCGCGTGGACGGCGTCGAGCGGGACGTGGCCCTGCAGGTTGGCCAGCGAGCCCGGGCCGAGGTCGACGACCACGTTGAGTCCCCCGCCCTGCACCAGATAGCTGCTGCACGCGCCGCCGGGCCCGGGATAGCTCCCCGAGCAGCCGAGCACGGTGACGCTCATGGTCATGCGGTCACGACCATACGACCGCCTGGGTATGGTCGAGCTCGGGGCCGAGCAGGCGCGAGCCCAGCTCGCGGAACCAGGCGACGTCGCCCGACGAGAGCCAACGGTGCCGGGCGGCCCGCTCACCCACGGGCCGGGCCAGGCCGGCGTCCTCCAGGAGGGCCGCGACGCTGAACGCGGTCTCGTCTGCCGACGATACGAGCACCACGTCCCTCCCCATCACATCGCTGATGGTACGGGCGAGATACGGATAGTGCGTACAGCCGAGCAACAAGGTGTCGACGGCGGCGTCCTGCAACGGGGCCAGAAGGCGCTCGGCGAGCACGTGCACCTGGTCGGTGTCGGTCTCGCCCCGCTCAACGAATTCGACGAATCCCGGGCAGGCCGCGCAGGTCAGCTTCACCCCGCCGTGCGCTTCGGCCACGGCCCGCTGGTAGGCCCCCGAACCGATGGTGCCGACCGTGCCGATGACCCCCACGTGGCCGTTGCGGGTGGCCGCGACCAGCGAGCGCACCCCCGGCTCGAGCACCCCCACGACTGGAACGGGGAACTCGGCCTGCAACTCGTCGAGCGCGGCGGCCGACGCGGTGTTGCAGGCCACGATGACCAGCTTCACGTCGTGCTCGTCGACGAGGTAGCGGGTGATCTGGTGCGCGAAGCCGCGAACCTCGTCGAGGGGACGCGGACCGTACGGGTACCGACCGGTGTCGCCCACGTACACCAGATCCTCGTCGGGAAGGAGGTCGATGAGAGCGCGGGCCACGGTGAGTCCGCCGAAACCGCTGTCGAACATACCGATGGGCCGGGCATCGACCATCGATGAAGCGTAGGCGGGTCAGCCGGTGTCGCCGAGCCAGTGTTCGATGATGTTGCTGCGGGTGAACTGGTCGAGGGGGACGATGTCGGGCGGTGGGCGTTCGCCGGGTGGGGGTAAGGCGACGCCTTGGGTGTCGACGACGCGTAGGGCGCCGTCGGGTTGGCGGGCGAGCGTCGAACGGTGGCGGTGCACGACACGGTGATGATGGCCGCACAGCAACACGAGGTTATCGAGGCTGGTCGCGCCGCCGTGGGCGTGGAACACGAGGTGGTGGGCGTGCAGGTAGCGGGTGCGGCCGCAACCGGGGAACTGACAGGTGCGATCACGCGCCACCAACGCCCGATGCTGGTCGGGGGTCGCGCAGCGGGTGGGCGAGGTGATGGTGACGGGCCCGCCGCGACGGTCGGTGAGCACCGATACCCACGACGACCACAAGATCGCCTCCACACTGGACGCCTCGATCGACCCGATACCGGGCAGCGTGGCGTCGTCGGCGTCGAGACGGACCTGCACCAGAAACCGTTCGGGCAACACCGCCGGCGCCGAGCCGGCCTCGGCCACGAAGCTCTGCGCGATCCGCACCAGGCCCTCGGCGTTGGTGACCCGGCTGTCATTGTCGGCGCGGGTCTGGTCGAACGCGACCGCGAAGCCCTGTTCGATCTCGGCGCCCGCCTCGAGCGTCAACGACGCCCGCAGACGCCACCGGCCTGCGTCATCCGCCCCGAACGACACCACCTCATTCTCGGCCGGTGCCTCGGCATCGGTGTCGACCCCACGCACCTGACGGAAGTCAGCCACCAACGTCGCCAACTGCGCGCCCGTCGCGTGCGCGGCCACCTCCAACAGCCGGCGCTCGTTGTCGGGCGTCGCGACCCGTGCCAACAACGCGACCGTGCCCTCCGACAACCGGCCGGCCTCGAACGCGTCGGCCAACCCCGGCAACTCGCCACACCGACGGGCCAGGCGCACCGTCCGCCGCGCCTCGCCTGGGGTCAAACCGCACTGCCACGCCAACCACTGCGCCGTGGACAGCCCCGGCGTCGCCCCCAACCCGTCGATCCGCTCGGTCACCCCCACCAACTCCGCCTGCAACCGCGCGATCTGCGTCGCCACCCGACGCGCCCGCGCCGTCAACACCTCGAGCGCGCCATCGGACGCCCCATCCGAGCCACCTTCCGACACCACCGTCTGATCGAACACGTGTTCGATTCTGGCACCCCACCACCCCGCCGCAACCCCTTCAACGCGACAACGGGATGCAAGACTCGGGGCGTGAAGACCATCGGCAACATCTTGTGGTTCTTGTTCGCCGGTATCTGGCTCGCGTTGGGCTACGCCGTCACCGGCATCCTGTTCTGCATCACGATCATCGGGATCCCGTTCGGCGTGCAGCTCTTCAAGCTGGCCGCGTTCTCACTGTGGCCGTTCGGGCGGACGGTCGTGCGCGCACCCGACGGTGGTTGCCTCGAGACCGGCGCCAACGTCGTGTGGCTCATCCTGTTCGGCTGGGAGATGTTCCTCGCCTACCTCGTCGCCGGCGTGCTTCTGTGCATCACGATCATCGGGATCCCGTTCGGCGTGCAGGCTTTCAAGCTCTCGACCCTCGCGCTGTGGCCCTTCGGTCGCGAGATCGTCGAGGACTGAGCACGCGGGGTCGCCCTAGAAGTAGATGATCTTGCTGGCGCGCTCGGCGACCACTTCGAGGTCGTCGGTGTAGGCGCCGGTGGAGAGGTACTTCCAGCCTCCGTCGCACACGACGAACACGATCGTGCCCGACCTGATCTGACTCGCGACCCGGGCCGCACCGGCGAGTGCGGCCCCCGACGAGATGCCGGCGAACACCCCGCATTCGTCGACCAGGCGACGGGTCCACTCGATCGACTCGAGCGGGCGCACGATGCGCTTGCCATCGAGCAGATCGGCCCCACCCCACTTCTCGTACACCGGCGGGATATAGCCCTCGTCGAGGTTGCGCAGCCCCTCGACCAGTTCACCCAACGGCGGCTCGACCGCGAGCACCTTGATCGCGGGGTTCTGTTCCTTGAGGTAGGTGCCCACGCCCATGAGGGTGCCGCTGGTGCCGAGACCGGCCACGAAGTGGGTGATCTCGGGGCAGTCGCTCCAGATCTCCGGGCCGGTGTTCTCGTAGTGCGCTCGGGGGTTGGCCTCGTTGGCGTACTGGTAGAGGAAGGCCCATTCGGGATGCTCGGCGGCAAACGCCTGGGCCCGTTTCACGGCGCCATTCGAGCCTTCGTTACCCGGCGAAAGGATGATCTCGGCGCCCCACACCTCGAGCAGTTGCCGGCGCTCGATGGAGACGTTCTCGGGGAGCACGATCTTGATCGGGTAGCCCTTGATCTTGGCAATCATGGCCATGGCGATGCCGGTGTTGCCCGAAGACGGCTCGATGATGGTCTGGCCCGGACTGAGGGTTCCGTCGGCCTCGGCCTCGAGGATCATCTGCTTGGCGATGCGATCCTTCACCGAGCCGGCCGGGTTCTGCCCCTCGAGTTTGCCCAGGATGCGCACGTCGGGGTTGGGGCTGAGCGCGCTCACGTCGACCAGCGGCGTGTTGCCGATGAGATCGAGGATCGATTGGTACACCGTCATGGCGGCTCTCTCGGAAATGTTGACCTACGCGGTAGAGATTCTACCGATCCTCGAGGGCAACGACCTCTTCGGTGATGGTGCCGTCGACGATGCGGTACGAGCGCAGCACCGGCTCGGGCTGGCGCAGCGAGACGATCACGTAGTGCCACATCGGATCGGGGGCCTGGGCCACGTCGGTCGGCGACGGGTAGGCGTCGGTGTGGGTGTGGGAGTGCATGACGCCGATGATCTCGAGGCCGTGGTCCTCGGCGTCGCGGTCGGCGCGCAGGTGGTCGGTCGGGTCGACCGTGTACAGCTTCGAGGAGTCAGCCGTGTTCGCACAGGGGTAGAAGAGGTCGGCGCGCCCCGCGGCCGGCTCGCCGCCGAGCAGGCCGCACGCCTCCACGGGCAGGCCGTCGTAGGCGTGTCCGATCATCTGCAGGTACGACTGACGGTTGAGACGGAGCACCGCGCTGAGGCTACCGGCGCCCGCGGCGCGCGCCGGGCTCCCCGCTCTACGCTCTCGCCATGCCGAGAGTCGACGTGCCCGCAGGCCAGGACCCGACCATCCACGTGTGGGCCACGATGGCCCCGCCCCTGACCGGGGCCGCGGCCAAGCTCTCCGACGCCGTCTACTCGAAGTCGTCGCTGTCGCTCCGCGAGTTCGAGGCCGCCCGCACCCGCATCGCCCAGATCAACGACTGCACCATCTGCCTGGGCTGGCGCTCGGCCCGCGACGTGCCCGGGTTCGACGCCGCACCCGACGCCGTGCCCGAGGAGTTCTACACCCACGTCGGCGACGACAGCTGGTCCGGGTTCAGCGAGCGCGAGCGCCTGGCCGCCGAGTTCGCCGCCCGCTTCGCGCTCGATCACACAAACATGGACGACGAGCTGTGGGCCCGGCTGCACGCGGCGTTCACCGACGACGAGTTGGTCGACCTGGGCATCTGCGTCGGCGCGTGGATGGCGCTCGGGCGCTTCAACCGGGTGTTCGACATCGATGGCGCCTGCCGGGTGCCGCTCTAGGCCTTGGCGCTACTGCCTCGGGTGGGCCGCCAGGAACGCCCACAGCTCCGCGCTCGCGTCGTATCCCTGGTACGCGATGCCGACGAGCGCCTCTTGAGCCAGCGTCTGCACGCCGCCCGGCCAAGCGTGCGAGGCGCCGTCGATGGTGACGAACTCGACGGCCGTGCCCCGGGCGCAGGGCGTCCACGACTCGGTGGCGAGTGCGCCATCGGTCGTCTTCGTCGGATCGGCGGGGCATCCGTCGGCGCGGGCCATGGTGACGATGCCGTCGTGAGGCGGCGGGAAGACGACGCCGGCGATGCTGCGCTTGCCGATCCCCCCGTCGATCGGAAGGCTCTCGTCGGCCGTGCCGTGCACGTGCATGAACGACACCGGTTCCGACGGGTTGCACGTCCGCACGCCGAGGCTGCCGGCGTAGACCGCGGCCGCTGCGAACAGGTCGGCGCGCTCGCAGGCCAGGCGGTAGGACATGATCGCCCCGTTCGAGTGACCGGTCGCGTAGATGCGCTTCGGATCGAGGAGGTACTGGGTGGAGAGCTTCTCCACGAGCTGGGTGACGAAGGCGACGTCTTCCACCTGGTCGCGCACGGCCACGCCACAACAGTTGCCGCCGTTCCAGGTGCGATTGGTCGAGGCGTCCGCGCCGGTGCCCACGCCGTCCGGGTAGACGACGATGAACCCGTTGGCCTCGGCCAGGCGGTCGAACTGGCTGTTCTTCTCGAACTGCGCGCCCCAGCCGGTGCCTCCGTGGAGCCCGACGAGCAGCGGGACGGGCTGGTCTTGCGGCAGTGTCGACGGCACGTACACGCGGTAGGTGCGCTCGCGACCGTCCACCGCGATGGTTCCGGGAACGGCCTCACCGACCGGATCGACGCCCGGCCTCACCGCAGCCGCGGCGACCGACGTCGTGGCCGGGCCGCCGGCGTCGCCGTTGTCGTTGCCGTTGCGCAGTCGGCCCCCACCGCAGGCCGTGAGCCCGATCGCGAGCACCACCGTCACGCCCAAGAAGGGCGCCCAGGTCCGTTTCCCCATGGACACCAGCGTGACAGTTGGCCGTGATGAGGGGGTGGGAAGGTTGTGAGCAACCCGTGATCGTTCGAGCGTCACGGCGCTAGCCTCGGATCTCCCCATGGCTGCTCCCGACACCAAGATCGTGGCCTCGAATCGCCAGGCCCGGCACGACTACGACATCCTCGACACCGTCGAGGCCGGCATCGTGCTGCGCGGCAACGAGGTGAAGTCGCTGCGCGAGGCCAAGGTGACGCTCAAGGAGTCGTACGCCCGCATCGACGACGGCGAGGTCTGGCTGGTCGGGCTGCACATCGCGCCCTACTCCCACGCCGCCGCGCACGACCTCGACGAACCCGACCGCAAGCGGAAGCTGTTGCTGCGCCGAGATCAGATCGAACGGCTCGATGATCGGATCGCTCAGGATCACCTCGCCCTCGTGCCGCTGTCGCTGTACTTCAAGGAGGGCCGGGCCAAGCTCGAGCTGGCGCTGGCCCGGGGCCGCCGCAAAGGCGACAAGCGCCAGGCCATCGCCAAGCGCGAGGCCGACCGTGAGGCGGCCAAGGCCATGTCGGCCGCCCGACGGCGCTCGACACACGAGTAGGCAGCGCGCCACCACTGCAGTGTCGGCCTCGCTGCGGTGCACGGGCGGGCGTGAGCCGGAACCTGAGGGTCGAGACCCCGATCGCGTCGCCTTGGAGCGACAGCCGAGGCGGACGGGTCATCACCGGGAGCTACCATGGGTGGGCACCGTCAGCTTCGGCGGCGCACACAAATCACGGGGCTGATCGGTTTCGACGTTGAGACCGGAAGCCGAATCGTGCGACCGGAGTTGCCTCAGACTCCTTAAACGGGGGCAACCAAAGAACCGCCGATGGCGAGTTCGCTCTCGCCGCCTGATTCTTTTCAGACGGTATGAGAGACACAGCGACCAGCAATGGCACGCGGGGCCTGATCACTGCAGCCCGGCAACAGAAGCAGCGATGGACCGCAGGGAGAGACCGCTGACGGCGTGAAAGACCGCTGACGTCGGGGAAAGACCCGGCGGTGGGTCCTCGTGGCCCACCCGACCCGGCGGGGTGGCGGCCGTGAGCCACGAACCGGGAATGGTCGTAGCGCGGACGGTGACCGCTTGGCGGACGAGGGTTCGATTCCCTCCAGCTCCACGAAGGGGTGTTAGGGCAAATGCGCCCGAAACTCCGCGGGGTGGCGCGGTCCCGACCCTGATAGGACCGATGTCGCGCGTCGGGAGCCGACTCCTTCCACCTGATGGTACAGCCGCCCCGTCTGCCTTGAGTCCGACGCTCGGACCCGCAGACCCTTCAGCGCCCGTGGGCGGCAGCAAAGCATTCGGTGGCGATGCGAGTGAGGACCAGCGCCTGCTCCCAGCGGTCGCCGACCTCCCGCACCTCCCCATCCCCACCGGGCGCGAGCAGCGCGTAGCCGAACTCGGACGGCAGCAGCTCGGGCGCGAATCCGATGGCCCCTCCGAGGGCGGGGACGGGGTCGTCGTGAGCGGTGGCGAGGAAGCCGGCGAACGCCCTGGCCCACAAGGCACGGAAGTGCGCGACCGGCACGTCGTCATCGGGGCGGCCATCGCCCACGTCGACCTGGATGCATCCACTTGTCCCGATGCGGCCGTGGAGATACCGGACCCGCTCGAGCACGGGCGCCAAGACGTCGAGCTTGGCCTCGAGGTCACCCGAGCCCATGTCGTGACCCGTGTACCAGTGGGAGAAGTCGCCGTTGAACCGGATCTCCGGAAAGCGCTTCACCAGCTTCACGGTCCGCCACAGGTCCTGGGTGAGCGTCGCACGGTGGGTCTCGACGTAGAGGGGAATCCGCGCCGCGGAGCTCGCTTCGAGCACCTCCTCGACGAGACGCGCCGCCTCGTCGTCGTCCTCCATGCCGGTGCCCAACATCAGCGTGCTGCACGCGAATCCGCGGTCGGCCCAGGTCCGGGCCCGCTCGGCCAGGCCGCCGGGTACCGGTCGGATATCGAACGTGGTGGGCACGAGGCCGAGCGCTCGACATCGTTCCGGGTCGGCGCCCTGCACGCCCTGGTACCCGGCTTCCCGTGCCGCCTCGAGCACCGCCTGCTCATCGCCGCTCGGCCCGCTGCTCCACTCGGGCAGGAACCAGGTCGTACCGATGTTGAGGTCGCGGCGCAGCACGGGCGCGGGCTGGTTCATCACCGCTCCTCGGGGACCGAACGCCCGGACGCCAGTGGCGGGGGCGAGAGGATGCCCGCCTGGCGCAGGTGCGCGATGACCTGGTCGGCGGCCTCCTCGGCCGAGGCGGTGCCGCCGGCGTCGAGGTGGATCTCCGGATCCTCAGGAGGCTCGTAGGGCGAGTCGATGCCGGTGAAGTTCACCAGCTCGCCCCGGCGGGCCTTGGCGTAGAGGCCCTTGCGGTCGCGCTGCTCGGCAACCTCGAGGGTGGCGTCGACGAAGACCTCGATGAACTCGCCCTCGTCGAGCAGGTCCCGGGCCATCTGGCGCTCGGCCCGGAACGGCGAGATGAACGAGCACAGCACGATGAGGCCCGCGTCGGCCATGAGCCGGGCGACCTCGGCGACCCGCCGGATGTTCTCGACCCGGTCGGCCTCGGTGAAGCCGAGGTCGCGG